>ERZ724518.507-NODE-507-length-16801-cov-5.319181_pt1 | contig 16801 bp, 8 predicted proteins | sample MGYA00376051_ERZ724518 | MGnify/ENA primary metagenome ERZ724518 (study PRJEB28724, sample SAMN07190885) | wastewater metagenome | isolation source: influent of sewage treatment plant in Hong Hong | place: Hong Kong | collected 2016-03-17 ... | reverse complement strand
CGTCTTCGAGCGTAGGTTCAATGGCTGGCGACCAGTTGTTTTTTTCCTTCCAGGCTGTGCTAACGAGACCCGTCCAGTATTTACCAATAAAAGGTTGCAGCACGCCCTGGGTAAGCATGTGGGTAGATATCGTTTGCGTTTTGGTGGCAATTTCTCCCAATGAATACTCCACCATCAGATCATCTTCAAATTGAGCGGTGGTACCTCCCAGCGCATCCAACAAATAAGAACCTTCTCCCAGCGATACATCATTGATGTAAGGTACCTCGGTAGTGGTGCCCGCATCGGGTTGGATGAAACCCTGGGTATAAACAAAAGTAGGTGTAGCAATAGTGGAAATCTCCAGGCTGCCGAGATTGTCTTCTATGATAAGGTTGCCATTGTTTAGGCTTCTGCCCATACAGTTTAGAGAGACGGGGCTTAATATCTGAGAATATAAGCCATATGATGTGAAGCAGCATAAAATAAATAAGCAATGTCTCATACTTTTCATATTAATATTTCACCTCAATTATTCCGTTTAATTTGTCATTGTTTCCAAGGGTAACGCCTGAAGTGCTTTTATTTTTTAGGCACATACCCACTTTATAAGTTCCGGCTGGTAATTTTTTACTCCCAATGGCTGATAGCAATATTCTGGGGGCAATTGTATTTGCAGGTATGCTTGTTTCTATTTCGTCTGTATTGAAAGAAGTAATAACACCTCCTGGAATCACTTGATAACAAACAGAAGTACTAACTGTCAAATAAGAACTTGTGGTGTGTCCAAATGCTCCTGCAATATTGGCTGAAATTGTTTCAGTACCTGTAACTGTTAAATTAGCATAAGTAGTTGTAGTGCCAGTATTGCCTACCCATTCCCAAGGGGCATTTGGTCCTCCGGCAGCTATCGGCAAAATGCTTCCACTAAGATTGATCGTACTATCTTTTTTCACCGGTGTCCATGCAGATCCATTCCAAACAAGACGACTATTGGGCGTGGGGGTCGTCACGGGATCTATATACCTGCCTGCAAGGTTGACCACCTCTACTGCCGTTTTGGAAGCAAAGGCAAATGGTACAGTGTTGAACGGTTGCGTGCCCATATCCGTAAAAACATTGGTGTTGTTCAGATCAATTTCTACTTTCAGCATGATGGCATTGGGCGTATTGGGCAGCCAATTGATGGCCGTGATATCACCTGTTGTGGTCAATGCTCCAGCGCTCCCGATCTGGATGTTAAACAAACCCAGTAAATTTGTGGTAACCTGTCTTGTCTCGGAGTATAAAGACACATTGTTGCGCAACAAAGTCATCCTTACTTTGATGGTTTGATTGACAAGTGCGGCTCCTGCATTGTTTCTCGCAACAGCCTGATAGTTGAGTGACTCAGGCACCTGGGCATAGAGCGAGCAGGTAAGGAATAAAAATAACAAAGTTTGAATGGTTGTTTTCATGATGATAATTTCTATTATTTATTTTTCTGCAGCAAAGTTGAGCAGCGTTGCAGATTCAAAAAAATAATAAGCGGTCGGTGGTGGAAAAACAACCGCGAAAAGTGGAAAATCCATGGTAAAAGGAAAATCGGGAAAATGCACCCAATTTTCTGTTAATTCGCCCCGCTTCCCAAGGCAAACCTTTCGATGTGAAAAAACTACCATTCGGTGGTCGCTTTCTACTTTTTACTATCTTAGCACGTTGTCACTGCCTCTGTATAATTAATTTTGTGATAAATTTTGCGCAAAGCAATAAGGAAAAGGCAGGATTATTGTTTAACAGCATGCAGACTCAACACAAAGACCATTTTGAAATTCCTAAAACCACATCAAACCTATAAATACAAATTGTTTGGCTGCCTTATTTGGTTGTTGATTCTGTATGCTATTTCTCCATTAAAAAGCCAAACAGAAGACTTTATTTTTAAAAATTATACGGAAAGAGATGGGCTTTGCGATAACATCGTTTTTTCATTGCTAAAAGACAAAAACAACATCCTATGGGTTGGCACTCAAAATGGCCTGGCCAGGTTTGACGGAAATAATTTTTACAACTTTAAACAAAAAAAACAAGGCAATTCCATCCCCAACAACACCATCAATAGTTTGTGTGAAGACCCCCAGGGCAATATTTGGGGAGGCACTGAAGATGGCCTGTTTTGCTTTGATGCAAGCACACAACTTTTCAAAACCTATAATACCCCCGGTTCGTGTTTCAACAACCTGATCACTAATGTAATCTGCGATCAGAAAGGTGAAGTTTATGCCACAACCTATCTTGAATTGCTCCACTTCGATGCCCAAAATAATAAGTTGGTGGTGATTGCCAAATTGGCAAAAGACTTCAGCAATCCAGATGTTTTCAATACCGGTAAAAACTGTTTGTTGAAAGATGAAAACAGCAATACACTTTGGGTGGCATCGCGCGGTGGTATGTTTTGTTATGATTTAAATAACAAACAATTGTATAGCCCGCATGACCAAGCCAAAAACCCACTCTTTGCGAACAGATTGTGTCGGGCTCTTTCTCCCTTCAAAAATGGCCAACTGTTATTTGCCGACAACAAGACGAAAGAAATCATCATTTTTGAACCTTCGACAAAAAAAATCATTAATTCCATTTCTCTGGCAAGCTTCCAACCCGACGCCTACGTAGGTACTATCCTTCTTGACAAGCAAGATAAACTTTGGATCAGCTGTTTTAATCAAAACCTGATAACACTCGATCTTAAACACAATTATCATTTTGATCGGGTGGTACATAAAAAAGATCGGAACTATACCGTTTCTTCTGAATACTTTTGGGATGCCCTTACCGATGACAACGGCAGTGTTTGGCTGGGCACATTAAATGGCCTTTCTGTTTGCAGTCCAAGCATCTCTGTATTCAAAGCAATGCAACTTCCTGAATTAATACCCGGGCTTTCAAGCCACATTCATTTGATCAATGAAGATCCAAAAACACACAAGCTCTGGCTGGTTACCAATGATAAGGCTGTAATCCATTATGACGCAAAAACACATCAACACCTAAGCTACAAAATAAGCAATTTTGTTCCCAACTCATTTAACGAAATACCCGATGTTATTGAGTTTATCTTTTTTTTGAATGATCAACCCATTCTCACTTCCTATGCGGGAGCCTGGGTGTTGTCAGCCAATAGGAAAAGATGGGAGCCTCTCCGGCTATTGCCACCTCCCTATGATAAATTCCGTATTAAAAACATTGTGCGTTTAGACTCCCTGATTTACGTTTCTGATGGCTCCGATATCCTTCAATACAACACCATTACGCGACAGTGTCAAGTGATATATAACAGAAAAACACAAGGCCCGGAAGACGATACTTCCATGGAAATCGTAGATATGTACGTTGATAGCCATAAAAATCTTTACTGGGTTTGTTACAGAAATTATTTAGGTAGCTATCAAAATTATAAAGTAAATTTTATCCAATTGAACAAAAGAGCCATTAGTAAAAACGTTGGTTACTTCTGTGCCTCTGCCATGGACAAACAAGACATAATTTGGGTTGGTTTCAAGGGTGTAGGTTTTTATAGTTATGATACAAATTCCGGAGAAGTAAAATGGTGGACAGAATTTGATGGCTGGATTAATAACCATGTCCACAAAATCATTAATGACCGTGAAGGAAATATCTGGACGATGTATTACAATAAGGTGTCTTGTTTCAATCCCATAAAAGAAAGTTTCATCAATTTTTCTATTCCCTATTCAGAGAGCAGATTGGGCTATGCCAATGCCATGATCCAAAGTCATGATGGCTCCATTCTTGGTGTTGTGGGTAATGATGTTTTTCAGTTAAAGGCCCAAGATCTGGGTCAGCTTCCGATATTAAATTCACCCGGCTTTACTTCTGTAACCATTGCAGACAAGGTTCATTTTTTTACGGCAGACACTACCCTGTATCTGGAGTCGGATGAAAATTCAATAGTCTTTAAATACGGTTTACTTATCGACCCAGCTGCATATCCCCATTACTTTGAATATCGACTAACTGGCTTTGATAAGTCGTGGAAAAAAACAGAGTTGGTTTATCAGACGGGCTACAGCCACCTGCCACCAGGTAAATACACTTTTGAAGTTGTGGCAAAGGGCAGAAACTATGATTGGGCGAGTAAACCAAATAAAATTTCGTTTGTAATAAAAACGCCTTTTTATAAAACCACTTTATTCTATATAGTTGTGGTTTCAGCTATTATTGTTTTGTTAATCTTGATTTACAAATACCGCATAGCACAATTTAACAAAGTAATGGGTCTCGAATCCAAAGCGCAATTGCTCGAAAAAGAAAAAGCGCAGGTAATGTACGATGGTTTGAAGCAACAACTCAATCCACATTTTTTATTCAATTCGTTGACATCATTATCGGCCTTAATTGAAACCGATCAGGAAATGGCCAGCCGGTTTTTGAGCCAGATGTCGGACATGTATCGTTATATCCTCAAAAATGCCAATGAAGAGACGGTAGCACTAAAAGATGAATTGACTTTTGTTGAAACTTACATTGGCCTTCAAAAAACGCGATTCGGCAAAGGTCTAATGGTCAATATCAATGTTCCCGAACCTTTTGGAACAAAAAAAATAGCTCCTGTTACCCTTCAAAATATGTTGGAAAATGCGATAAAACACAACGTGATTGACAGAGACTCACCACTTATCATTGACATCTATATTGAAGAACCCTACCTCGTGGTAAAAAACAATTTACAGGCCAAAACCAATGTAGAAAATTCAAATAAAAGAGGGTTGTTGCAATTTTTATCCCTGTACCGGTACTTAAGCCCTATTGCAGTTGAAATTGACCAGACAGAAAACCACTTTATCATTAAAATCCCACTCATTTAATTCAACACATGAAAGCAGTTATTGTAGAAGATGAAGAAATGATCGCCAACCAATTATTGGGTAAGATTAAAAAAGTAGCACCTGATATAGAAATCCTCACCATCTTGTCAAGTCTGAAAAAGGCTAAAATTTGGTTTGAAGAAAATCCTGAACCCGATCTCATGTTTATGGACATACAATTGAGCGATGGTGTAAGTCTCGACCTTTTCAATGATCACGCCATTAAATGTCCGGTAATTTTTACTACCGCATACGACGAATACGCGCTGCGCGCATTTAAGGCCAACGGTGTTGACTATATATTAAAACCAGTCAAAGATGAAGAACTCAAAATGGCCATCAACAAATGTCGGCAGATCAACCACCATGCTCCTGTGCTAGACATTCAAAAATTGATCAACTCACTGTCTGGCAATGACCGATCATCAAAGTACAAAGAAAAATTTGTGGCCAATTTCCGCAACCAGTGGATTCCCGTCAACACCCGTGAGATCGCTTGTTTTGCCAAAGAGGTCATGATTCACATTTACATGATCAATGGTGATAAGTTTACGATGGATCTCACATCTCTGGATGAGCTCGAAGAACAACTCGACCCCCAAATTTTCTTTCGCGCCAACCGACAATACATCATCAACATCGATGCCATTGCCTCTGTCAAACCCATTGAAAATTCAAAACTCATCATCCGTCTCAAAGAGCCAAACCACAAGCTGGAAGTAGATACCAGTCGTCAAAAAAGTCCTGAGTTTAAAAAATGGTTGGAGCAGTAAATTGCACGCAATAAATACAATTCAATATTTTCAGAGGCCTTTCACATTAGGATATGATTTAAACATGAAGGGAATGAAGGGAATTCAGTCAGTTCCCTCATTTATTCAAATGGATGATCCTAAAAATGGGGTTTTTATGTGTACCAAAAAACTTACTGACCCCTTTCACAAAAAATACTGTTTTATTTTCCCTGCAAATTAGTCAGCCCACACATAGACCTTTTACATCACAAAGAGATTGTGCAGCATTGAAACATTAAGGAAATTAAGAGAATTAAGGTATTACTCTTAATAGCCCGCTTAATGCCTCTAAATTTTCTTAATGCCTGTGCCTATAAAACGTAGTTTTGTATTTTGTTTTCAAAAAATACCAACATCTCTTCCCAAGGCACCCTGTCTCTAAATACGCGCATCCCTTCCATGGAAATTCCAAAGAAGTCCTTTAATACAAGTTCTGTTGATTTTATAGATTTATACAACTTTATTAAACATGAAGGGAATGAAGGGAATTCAGACAGTTCTCTCATTTATTCAAATGGCTGATCCTAAAAATGGGGTTTTTATGTGTACCACAAAACCTCACTGACCCTTTTCACAAAAAATACTGTTTTGTTTTCCCTGCAAATTAGTCAGCCCACACATAGACCTTTTACATCACAAAGAGATTGTGCAGCATTGAAACATTTAGAGCATTTAGTAACATTAAGGTTTCTTAAAATAATTATCCCTCTAAATACATCTTGTTGCATCTAATGCCTGTGCCTATGAAACGAAGTTTTGCAGACATGGAAGAATTTGTAATATTCTAATCACTATTAAAGTTTCACCAAAATATATCACCCTCTTACTGCAATAGCATCTTCATAAGATCTGCTTTCTTGCGCCTCGAAACATCAATGATTTTTCCATTGGCCATTACTACCTGCCCCCCTTCCCCTTTGATGTATCGACTAATATATCTTATGTTAACCAGATGAGAATTATGCAATCTAATAAACTGTTCTTCCCCCAATTGATCCTCAAATTCTTTGAGGGTTTTGGACGCCAGAATTTTGCGGTTTTCAGTAAAGTAAAGTAATGTATAGTTGGAGTCTGCGTCCAAATGGATTAGCTCATTCAATTCAAAAAAACTAATGCCTTCCAAGGTGGGAATAGCAATTTTATTAAAATTCCTAATTCCTTTTTGCGAATTATAAGAAAGCACTTCAAGTTGTGCCGAGACATCAACTGCCTTAACAATTGGAATCCTTGAAATTGCTGCCTTTAATTCTTCTATGTCAATAGGCTTTAATAAATAGTCGAAGGCTGCAAATTTTATTGCCTTAATGGCATATTGATTATAGGCTGTCGTGAAAATTAAGTGGAAGTTTTTTTCAGTCAAATTATTAAGCATATCAAAGCCATTAATACCCGGCATTTCTATATCCAAAAAAACAACATTAGGCCTCAGGATCTCAATCTTTGATTTACCATCTGCCCCTCCATCTGCTTCACCTATTACTTCAACTTCAGGACAATGATCAGCCAGTTTTTGGCGGAGCACCATTCTTCCCTTTTCCTCGTCATCAATGATTAGTGCTGTTAGCATATGTTGATTGTAATTGTTAGTTGATTCTGACCTTTAATTCTATCCTGGTGCCGGCAGGAAGACCATTGTTTGTCAGGTCGGTGATTTTAACCTGGCTGACTTCGTTTTTATTAAAGATGCTAAGTCTGTCTTCAGATAATTGCATGCCGTACGACCTTTGTTTTTTTATAGATGTGTTACCAGCGGCAACTCTGCCCACACCGTTGTCCTCAATAGTATAAAGAAGATAATTTTCATCCCGTCTTATTTTAATCAATAATATTCCTTGCTCGCCCTTTTTATTTCTCAATCCATGAATAATGGCATTTTCAATATATGGTTGAATTATCAATGAAGGGATTTTAATATCCATATTTTTAATTTGCTCATCTATTTCAAAACGAGTTGTGAATTTTCCTTCTGATCTCATTTCTTCGAGTTGTATGTAAAGTTCCATCGTTTCGATATCTTTTTCAAATGAAACCAGGTTTTCTTTACTGCTATCAAGAATGTTGCGAATCAGTTTTGCAAACTTATTGAGGTACAGTGATGCATTATATCTATCATTCATGTGAATAAACGCATCAATACTGTTAATGCAATTAAATATAAAATGAGGGTTCATCTGAGCCTTTAAAGCAGCCATTTCTGTTTCTGCTATTTTGTTCTTTAATTTTGATTCAGTTCTTATAATATTGACCCTGTATTTATAGATGCCAATTGCGATAAAAACCAACAAAGCTCCACTTAACATATAAAATAATGTGGTTTCATACCAATAGGGTAATACAACTATATTAATAAGTGCGGGCTTATGTGACCACTGCATATTTGAATTTGCTGAATACACCTGCAACGTATATGTACCAGGCTTAAGTTTTGTATAATTTACAAAACTTCGTTGGCCGGTATAAACCCAATTGGTGTCAAGGCCGGTTAACCTGTGTCGGTAGATGATATTTTCGGTTTGTGAAAAATTGGGAGCCTGATATTCAATATTTATAAAGTTTTTTCCTGGTGGAAGAATAACCTCTTTCAAATAAGGTGTATTGATAGCCGAAGGATAGTCTTCATTATTTACCTGAATTTTGGTAAACAATGGGATGGGCGAAATCTGAGTTACAGGTTTAAAGTCTTTACTAATTTTATTGATGCCATCCAATCCTCCGAACCACAAATTGCCTTCAGGATCATTGGTACAAGCTGCCGTATTAAATTCAGACCCCTGAAGGCCATCTGCCTCACTGTATTTATTAACTGTTTTGGTCTGCGGGTTAATCATATTAATTCCTCTGTTTGTGCTTACCCAGATGTTTCCATTTAGATCCTCAAGTACAGCATAAATTACACGATCAGACAATCCATCTTCCTGGTTCCAAATTTCGATTATTTTCTGGTTTCTTGCATCAGCCTGTATTAATCCCTCATTGGTGGCAAGCCACCAATACTTGGAAGTGACAATAAAGTGTGAACAATGGTCAGAAATTTTCACAAATTGGGGATAATTTGTAAAAACACCGGTTTTCATATTGTATTTGGTCAACCCTCCGGTTTCAGGGCCGATAAGCAATTCTTCTTCATTGAGCTGATAAATATAGCGAGCTCTATATAGGGCATGCTTTTTCACACTTTTCAACGGATCCTTGATACTTTCCCAATTTTTTGTGTCAATGTTAAAATATTTAAATCCCATCTTGTATCCTGCAACAAAAAGTTTGTTTTCATCCTTCAACTTAACAAGTGCAGAAAGTTCCAGGGTGGTTCCATCGACATCGTTATAAAGTTGAAACTTTTTTGTCTTCTTGTTAAAAGAACATAGTCCGCCCCAGGTAGCAAGCCATAACGTTTGAGCATCCCCTTTTACAATGGTGTACATATTACGTGCATCCGTTTTGAACTGTTTGCTCTCGGGGGGTAAATGGTATGAGTAATCATTTGTTATAATGTTCAGCATCAAAAGACCTCCTGTCATGGTTGACAGGTAAAACTCATTTCCATCTTCTGTGTACAATGCAGTTATAAAATTCTCGGGCAATTGTTCCATTCCTAAGGAGGCTTTAATACGCCATAAAGCAAATTGCTGACTCGCCGGATCGTATTCTGCAATACCTGCACCACTTACCCCAATCCAGGTTATACCTTGTGAGCTCGTAAAAAAACTTAATATAAAATTTTTCAAAATGCTGTTAGGGTCGGTAGATGCCTTAGCTGACTGCACTGAATTTGTTGCCAGGTTTATCCTGAGCATTCCATCTGATCTGCTTCCCATCCAAATGGTCGTCGCATCACTTTGGTGAATTCTTACAGGATCAGCAATTAGATTTGCTTTTCCCATGAGGATGTCCACTTTAGTATATTCTTTGGAAACGGGATCTAAATTTACGATTTTATTATCTGTAGAAATAACCCAGATGTGGTCATTTATGGTTCCTATTGCCCTAATTGCTGTACCCTCAGCCAAAAATGTATTTGGTGAAATAACGGGTTTCCATTTATGGGCTGATTCCCATTGGTAAATCCTGGTTTTAGTTGCTGCATACAATTTTTTTTTGTCATAACTCAAAGCGATATCCACAATGGCTTCACCAAAAAATCCTGACGTGGTTTCATAGGCCTTTCCTGCAATTTTATCAACAATGGTAATTTTATTGGTTTGATGTATGACAATTACACCATTATTATTTTCCAGAATTTTATAAGTCCATAAGTTTCTGTCAACTTTAGCATACGGATATTTATCTGATACCCTATAAATACTATCTGTTTTATAATCCAAAATAAAAACTTCCGAAACCGAGCCTGCCCAAAAGATGCTGTCACGGTCAACGTGCATGGCGGTAATCATTTCTGCCGGCCTGAATTTAGGGGTTCTTATTTTGAGAGCTACTTTTTTAAATGACTTGCCATCAAAACGATTTATACCGTGTTGGGTTCCAAACCACATAAATCCTTCCGGAGTTTCAGTAATACTGTACGGACTGTTTTGACTTAGCCCGTTTTTTGTTGTATAGGTTTTGAAGTGCAGGTTTTGGGAGAAACAAGGCACAATTGAGAATAAAAAGAAATATGTGAAAAATGCTCTCAAATCAATGTCAAAGAAAATCTAATGTAATTAAATACTTTCTGAATATAAGGTTAAGGTCGATTTTCTTTTTTCTGAAAATCTTTATGTCCGCATTGCCACATCATAAATGCATACTGATCTGCAAAATTGGCCCATGTTACCTTTTTATCTTCTGTAAAATGGCCGTTGTCATAGTTAACTTTAAGTAATACAGGCTTTTGGCTTTTTGAACAATTTTGCATGGCTGCTGCAAATTTACCGGGTTGCCATACTATGACTCTGGGGTCATTCCATCCTCCCACACTCATAACAGCTGGATATTCCACCCCATATTGCACATGGGCTGTACCATCCATCTCGTATAATGCCCTACATTCAGTGCTATCTTTGACCGTGCCAAATTCAGGGATATTACCAGGGCCGTTGGGAGTGTTTTCCATACGCATGGCATTGTTGCAACCTACATTGGTTACGGCAGCTGCATAGAGGTCAGGTCTTTCTGTAATTGCCCTCGTAATGAGTATACCCCCAGCTGATGTACCGGTACCTGCCAGTTTTTTTGCATTTGTATATCCGCTATTGATTAACCATTCAGCACAACTGTTGAAGTCTTTCCAGGTATTGGGTTTGGTTTTTTTAAACCCTGCCCTATACCATTTTTCACCCTTCTCTCCGCCTCCCCTCACGTGCGGATATGCTAATACAATGCCTTTTGTTGCAAGGCTTGCCTGCATGTAATTGAAATAGGGTACCATGCTTGAACCATAAGCCCCATAACTCTCCATAAAACATGGGTTATTTCCATCTTTGACCAAATCCCTGTCATATACGATCGTCAATGGGATCATAGTTCCATCATGCCCTTTAACTTCTACATCTTCAACCTTTAGTTTGTTATACTTTTCCGGATAAACAGGCACCTCATTATACCTGCTTTTTTTCCATTCATTGGTTTGCAAATCCAATTCAAATTCTGTAAAGGGTTGAATGAAGCTTCCGATGTTGATTATAAATTCATTTGTGCTCTTGTCCAGATTATAAACGCCAATTGTGCCTGATATTGGAGTTTTTACATTTATCAATTTTTCATCCGAAAGATTCATCTTATACAAATAACCATTGATGCCATCTGAATAAACCAACAATAAATAATCTTTGGAAATGGCCATGGATTGAATCAACTTCTCCTTTTCTGGTATTAAAACCGTAGCATTTGCAACATCCGGTTTTCTTAAATCTATTTTAATCAGCTTGTAATTTGATGTGCCCCCTTTCGTCGTGATGGCATACATGATTTGGTCTTTAAACTCTACCTGTATTACAGAATCTTCTGTTCCAACAAGGAGTTCCCATTCAATTTTTGGGTTAAAAAACGATGATGCAGGAGCAATGTAAAGTTTCTGTTCGCTTTGCACTGTATTGACATAGCTTACTATATAGTTCTTGTGGTTTTGATTAAGTGTAGCGGTTGGCCATTCCTCTTCCCGGATACCGAGTTCCGGATTGCGAGCCCTACTGAAAAAATCAATATCCTCAGATGGGTCGGTTTTTAACCTATGATACATGGTTTTACTGTTTTTTAATGCCTCACCACTTGTAACATCTGCTGATGACAATTTGCTGTATAGAAAACCTGTATTGTCAAATGTCCATTCTGTTATTCCACCCCAAGTTGGCCCAAGTTCCTCTGGTAAAAATTTTTTTGTCGCTACATCCAAAATTCTTAAAATGCCAATTTCAGCACCATTCTCTGTAAAAGCGATGCCCAAAAACTTTCCATCATGACTTGGTAAAAAACCGCTTACTGAAAGTGTCTTACCAGTCGTATAGGTTTCTGGGTCAAAAAGAAAAACATCCTTCCCAAACTTGCCCTCCCGATAATAAATTTTTGACACATTTGTCCCTGCAGCTATTTTTCTGAAAAACAGCCTGCCTCCCCTATATTCCCGACCACGCACCTGATCTGGTGTTAGTTTGTCCAACGCCTCCCACTCCCGAATCAAATCATCCCTTCCGGAAATTTTAGACATAACATCATTGGTGTACAATGCCTGTTCCTTATACCACTGTGCTGTCTCAGGGTTGTCCAAATCTTCTAGCCACCTGTAAGGATCCGGATATGCTACTCCAAAATGTATATCAATATCAGGGCTTGTTTTAGTGAATGGATATGTTTGTGCAAACACCTGTGCATTAAACAGAAACAAAGTGGCTGGTATGTATGTCAGCTTCAATAAAAAAAGAGACCCTTTATTTATTCTCATCACAATACTTATTATAGATTTAACTTCGATTGATTTTAAAAACAATTAAAAACGCGTTGTTTATGTACTACTTATCTTTCAATTACAAACTTTCTGACAATTGCTTCCCGGGATCCCTTATAAATTAAGAGAAAGTATACTCCCGAAGGGCTATGCGAAACATCAATCATTTGTTTATGGTAGGTTCCCATCTTAATACCATTGGAGTTGTACATTTCTATTCTATCAATCCCATGTTTTGATTGTACATAAAGAAAATCTTTTGCAGGATTTGGTGAAATGATAACAGTTAAATTAGACAGTTCTGTGGTCGCCGTGATTTCATCAACGAGGCCATTGCAATTGTCATCTATCCCATTTCCCGGAATTTCTGAAACACCAGGATTGACATTTGAATTGAAATCATCGCAGTCGTTGGCCTCTATAAATCCGTCTCCATCCAGGTCATCATCCGGTGTGTTGGGATTGCAATCATCATCGATGCCATTGTACGCAATTTCTGCCGATCCAGGATTGATTGCATCGTTGTTGTCATCGCAGTCATTCTCTTTATTGAATCCATCTTTGTCAAGATCATCATCCAATGTTGAGGGATTGCAATCGTCATCGATGCCATTGTATACAATTTCTAATACTCCCGGGTTTACTGCAGGGTTATTGTCGTTACAGTCATTGGCCTTGGAAAATCCGTCTCTATCCAGGTCGTCATCCAGCGTTGTTGGGTTGCAATCGTCATCGATGCCATTGTATACAATTTCTGTTATCCCTGGATTAATCCCTGCATTGTTGTCGTTGCAATCATTGGCAATGACATATCCATCACCATCAAGATCATCGTCTGGAGTTGCGGCGTTGCAGTCATCATCTAATCCGTTGTATGCTATTTCTGCAACCCCCGGGTTGATGCTGGCATTGTTGTCATTGCAGTCAATAGCCATAACATAACCATCTCCATCGAGATCATCGTCTGGAGTATTGGGATTACAATCGTTATCCAAACCATCATAGGGTATTTCTGCTGCCCCGGGATTTGTTTGGGGATTAGTATCATCACAATCTTCATTAGCATAATATCCATCATTGTCCAAATCTGTTACATCTGAAACCGATATACAGCCTAGTTTAAAATTGCCAAAAGAATTTGAAAAAGCAATGTTTTCCAATGAATTAAAGTTGGCTTGAATAGGACTTGAGTTTTCTAAATTGCCATTGATATACCTATAAACAAAGTTGGTTTCAAAGTCGATAATATATTTTAAATTCAAATCCTCCTGTACATCAATAAAGTGGTCCTCATAAAAAATATCAGTACTGAAAAATTTGATTTCAAAACCAGATACCATTGAAACATTCATTTCAACCTCTACCTGGCCATTTACAGCATTTAGTCCTACCTCTATAGCAATATTATCACCACTTATAAATGACAAATAAGCTTGATTTACATCATTGTTACTACATGAAGAAAACAATCCTCCGTTCCAGGCTATATTGGCAGTGGCATTGCTTAGATCTGTCCAACCGGAATTTTGACTGCTGAGCTGTCCTTGCGAATAAGATTCAAAATCGTCATTCAGCAATAAGGTCTGGCTACCCAACGAGGTGCAGCCTGTCAATAGCATAATTAAAATTAGCTTAAATTTCATGATTTTGATTTTACTTAGTTAATGAAGTGGTAAATATTTTTGATTTAACCTGATTGGAATAAATTGCCTGAATACCATATTTAGCGTTTAAAACCTTACCCTTGTCTAAATATCTTGTGTCGTCCGGTCCAGCATTGGCATATTGCATCATGCCCTTTCCCTCGTCGATGTAAATTATATAATAACCGGGCTTTACTTTAGGCTCATTCCATTGAATTCCGTTCCCTTCTTTTTTGTCTATGTTTTTAACCACAAGTTCTTCCGTTGTGCCATTTAGATAAGTTTTTACGGTCAAAGGAAAAGATGGTTCTGAAGCCAATCCCGCATCATCAATGGCAACGAGGGTGTATTGATAAATCTTATTATAGATTATGTCGGTATCCACAAAACTATGTTCATTTGGCTTTATATCTTTTTTAACATCAGTTGCCTCGCCTTCACCCAATATTTGTCTGATTATTGTATATGACACTACGTCCTCGCTGGGGCTATTTGTCCACTCAAACCAAATTTTATCTTCAGCAATTTTGTAGTCTATTATGTTAGGTGGATACGGACGTACTTTATCAGGTTTAACCAATTTTATAGTTTCTGTCATCTTACCATGATTGTAGCTCAGGTCGATGGCACAAACAGCATAAAATATTTCATCGGTTAGTGTTTTTAAATTCAGTGAATCGTGATAAATTGTATCATTCAAATACCCCTGCTGCAGACAGACAAATTTGTGGTCAGCAGCATTTTTTCTATAAACCCTGTATCCAACAAGTTCATCCAAAGTATCAGGCGACCAGCGTAAAGTGACAACTCCGTATGTATCAATTTTAGCTACAAATCCCTTAGGGGCCAGCGGTGGTTCAGTATCTGGCAAAAAATACCTAACCGGGTTCGAAGCTCTTACATTTCCCGCTTTGTCAACTGCATGTACCTCAAAGTAAGTAGATTTCGTTTTGGCTTTTTCTGTATAAAAGTAGTTATAAGTACCTGATTGAATCGTTGCAATACTGTCCGTTATAGCGTTGATATAATTTCCTTTTTTGATGACAAAATGATTGAGATCGGAAGGGGGCTTGTCTGTGAATTTCCATTTCAACATAATGCCGTTGCCATTGTCAGAATTTTCTTCCAAAGACAATGGTCCCGGAGCGGTTAGATCTACTCCCATGCCTTCTACTATCTGGCTGTATGAGGAAAGATCACCAAAAGGATCAATGGCTTGAATTCTATAATAATACTTGTGATAATTTTGCTCCAGGCTGTCCACATATTGGGCTTCATATTTTGTGTCATTCCTGAATACCAAAAAAGGCTTATTGTTGACTCTTTTAAAGTTAATCCCGTCATCAGACCTCTCAATATAAAAACCTGACCATCGATAGAGCTCCCTATTCACCGGCCAGGAAAGTTCCACTGCTTTTTCCCTGTTTTTTATATATAAATTGTCCGGACTATTGTGAGCTTCCCATTCCCCATAAGTAACAAATGTCATTGTGGTATCGATTTGAAAAAGTGGATGGTTGAAATTGCTGTATATGCGAAAAAACAATTTTTCATCCGAATCGATTTTTGTTTTAATAACATATCGCAGCCCATAGCTATTGGCGGCCATTACATCGTAATCTGCTGAAAGTAACGACAAATAATATAGGTTTGTAAGGGCCTCCGTTTGTTCTTTTACTTTGCTAATTTCATCGGATTTTGTCGAAGGTATGTTCCCATATAAAGTCTGGGCTACGAGCAACATATCTTTATTCTTTTTGTACACTTCGGTATTAAAGGCTGTCAATGGCCAGGGTTTAATTGGAGTCTGGTTTATAAGCGTCCAATCCGATATTTGATATGGAAATTTTCCCCTTACTACTTTTTGCTCTATGCTAATTCCGCTTTCTATGTGCGCAGGCAAAGCATTGGGCGAAGTAGGGGCAAATCTCAACACTATACTGTCCTCATATGCCTTAGCCATAATTTGGTACTTAATTTCTATTTTAGGTACACTGTTTTCATTATTTTGGGATTTAATTTCAAGGCAATAAAACACCAAAAATGCACAGAAGAATATAGTTCTATTAAAAAGATAATTGTTCATTGTTGTTTCATTTATTTAATGCCTGCAGCAATTCTCTTATATGCCATTCAAAAGGTTGAGTTTAAAATTTTTATACACTTTACTTTCTACGTTTAAGTTAAATCCGTTCATACCATCCGCCATTACAGAGTTTATAATTACTTCGTCATTGTTGGGTTTAAAATCAATGACATCCTTCATAGAAATAATATGTGCCGGGAAAATCTTACTACCGCTTCCCAATGATTTAATGAATTTTGAAATCCTGTTGACAGAAAATAATAATTTATCTGTACCCAGCCTTTGCAATTTTCCATATGTGCTGTTATATATAAGATCAGGTGGAGATTCATCCAAAAAAGGAAGCACGTTGTCACTTACTACGTTATCACTACAAGCATCAAGCATTTTGTCTGTGATATAGTTTTTAATAAAAATTCTTTGATTGGCAATTTCATTTTCTTTATTGGATTGTTTCAATCCCAAATATTGCTCCATTACTTCAAAGTTATCAAAGTAAACTCTTAGAAAAGAATCCACCACACTTTGTGATACATTGTCAAATGCATAACCCAAGT
>ERZ724518.501-NODE-501-length-16884-cov-2.976232_pt1 | contig 16884 bp, 16 predicted proteins | sample MGYA00376051_ERZ724518 | MGnify/ENA primary metagenome ERZ724518 (study PRJEB28724, sample SAMN07190885) | wastewater metagenome | isolation source: influent of sewage treatment plant in Hong Hong | place: Hong Kong | collected 2016-03-17 ... | reverse complement strand
CCAAAGAGAATAGGTTGTTTATGAGAGCTGTTTTTGCAGCAAAACCTGAAAAATCTTCCAGAGCGAGAGCTTACCAGTCTACTTATCTGTAGCGGGCCTGAGATCAATAGACAGAGCCTCGCGCTTGCTCGTGAGCTTTCGAATAGATAATTTCGACATATTCGAGCAAAAAAAGACTGCTCCCTTGAGAGAGAGCGTCAGAGGCTCCAGAAGGCATCAAAGTCAATCATAGAAGTTCATTCCCCATTAATGGGTGTGTTTACTGTGGCATATCGGCTCAGAGCTGGTACCGCTAGCGGTGGCACAGGCATACCCCAAGCGAGTGCATCATGGCCGTTTATAAGAGAGAGTTGCAGCGTAAGCGTTTTCCCAAAGTGGAAAGAACCGCCGGCGTCACGAATTACGAAGAGCTAGCCGCCAGGGCGCTGGGCAATTCTATTAATCACCTCAACAATGCTTATTCGCAGAAGCTTTCCGGTGCCGAAGGGGCCGTTGAGTTCCGCGATGAAGGTGTTTATACCTATGACAACCAGGGCCGTCGTTATCTCGACTGTCTGGGCGGCTTCGGCATTTTCAACGTCGGTCACCGCCATCCTAAAGTTATTAACGCCGTTAAGGCCCAGCTTGATCAAGTTGCCTTGCACTCCCAGGAGCTAATTAATCCCTGGGCGGCTCACCTGGCCAGCCAGTTGGCTGCAGTGGCACCGGGCGATCTGCAATATTGCTTCTTTGGCAACAGCGGATCGGAGGCTGTGGAAGGGGCAATCAAGCTGGCTCGTTTGTACACCGGCAAAACCGAGATTATTTCCACCAAGAATGCCTACCACGGTGTCAGCATGGGGGCTCTCTCGGCCACGGGGCGCGATGTTTTTCGCAAACCATTCGAGCCTCTATTAAATGGTTTCGTGCACGTACCCTTCGGCGATATCGCAGCGCTGGAAGCCGCCATTAATGAAAATACCGCGGCTGTCATCCTGGAACCTATTCAAGGTGAAGGGGGCATCAACGTGCCTCCCACCGGCTATTTGCGCAAAGTGCGTCAATTGACACGCAAGAAGGGCGTGCTCTTGATTTTAGACGAAGTGCAGACCGGCATGGGTCGCACCGGTCGCATGTTCGCCTGTGAGCATGAAGGTGTTGTGCCTGATATTCTCTGTCTGGCTAAAGCGCTGGGCGGTGGTGTTATGCCCATCGGCTGCTTCATGGCTTCCGCCAAGGTATGGAAGGTTCTGGAGCCGAATCCCACCATTCACAACTCTACTTTCGGCGGCAACCCGCTCGCCTGCTCTGCCGCCTCGGCTTGTGTGGAAGTGCTCCTGGAAGAGCACCTTCCCGCCCGCGCTGCCGTCATGGGCAATTATTTCATGCGCAAATTGAATGAGCTGAAGGAGCGTTATCCCGCTCATGTGGCCGATGTGCGCGGTAAGGGTTTGCTTATCGGTTTGGAGTTCACCAGTAAGGAACTGCGCGAGGCCGTTCAGGTGGAGCTTTTCTACCGGGGCGTGCTGGTGGCCGGTACCCTTAATGCCAATCGTACCTTCAGGATTGAGCCTCCCCTCATCATTACCGAGTCCCAGATTAACTTCATGATCGAAGCTCTGGAATCCATTCTCATGGAAATCGGTGCCGATGAACTCTCGGAGATGGCTGCTCAGGCTAATGCCGAGATCGGTGCCGCTGCCAAAACAGCCCGTCGCCGCTCTCGCAAAGTGGAGGCGCCCCGCGCCGACATTGCTCCCGAACCGGCCGGACGGGTACTGGCGCCGGTGAAGGCCGCCGCTACCAGCAGGGGTGCGAAGGCTAAGACCGCCAAACGGAAGCCGAAGAAAGGCAAGAAAGTAAAAGCCAAGTCTGTGTACAAAGCCAAAGGCAGGAAGTAATCATGTCTCAAGCAAATACCTCGCACATCCTGGAAGAGAAACTGAAGCGTCTTTCCGATCCCTCTGATATTGCTGCCACCCTCAAGGCTTACCTGGAAATTGAGAGGCAAAATCACAGTGAACGTGAGGCAGTTTTCTCTTCTCCTCTTACATCGGCGCGCGTCATTTGCCTTGACCGACTGAAAGCAGTCTGATTTTCATTTTAGTCAGTGCCGGGAGACCGGCACTTGACTCTGTCTGTCATTTCGATTATATTGGAAGTATGAAAACGAAAGAAGCCGTCAGTGCCCTTCAGGCTCTGGCGCAAGAGACAAGGTTGGAAATATTCAGGCTGCTGGTTCGCAAAGGTACTGGCGGCATGGCCGCCGGAGAGTTGAGCGGACATTTCGCTATTCCGGCGGCCACAATGTCCTTTCATTTGAAAGAGCTGAGCCAGGCCGGCTTACTTGTCTCCCGTCGCGAAAGTCGTTCCATTATTTATTCCGCTAACTATGAGCATATGCAGTTGCTCTTGGGCTTTTTGCTGGAGAACTGCTGCTCTGACAACGGGGGCAAGTGCTGATGAAGAGATTTCATGTCCATCTGGCCGTGGCTGATTTGGAAGAGTCGATCAAGTTTTACTCGACTTTTTTCAACTCACCGCCTGCGGTCCGGAAGGAAGATTATGCCAAGTGGATGCTCGATGATCCGCGCCTCAACTTTGCTGTTTCTACAAGAGGGCGGATGCCCGGTTTGGATCACCTGGGTTTGCAGGTGGAAGACGGGGATGAACTGAAGCAGGTTTCCCTGCGGCTGAAAGAAGCCGGCAAACCGGTTCTGGAACAGGAACAAACCACCTGTTGCTACGCTCAATCCGACAAGACCTGGGTAATGGATCCCCAGGGTGTGCCCTGGGAAACCTTCTACACCACCGCTTCTGCCACTACATATGGTGAAGATGCCGAACTGCAAATGCCGGCGAAGTCGGCTTGTTGCGCTCCGGCATCAGAGATAGCAGCAGTTTCAGTCGGCATTGATTGCAGTAAGGATGGCGGGCGAAAGGATGGTGAGAGGTGAAAGTGATCTTTGCCTGCGTGCATAACGCGGGCCGCTCGCAGATGGCTGCTGCTTTCTTTAATCATTTCGCCGATCCTGAAAGAGCCCTGGCCCTTTCGGCCGGCACCGCCCCCGGTGACGGTGTCCATGCCTGCGTGTTAACGTCCATGCAGGCGGTGGGGCTAGATCTCTCGTCTGCCAGACCGCAGCTTCTGACGGAAGAGTTGGCTAAGGATGCGGACATGCTCATCACTATGGGGTGTGGCGAGGCCTGTCCCCATGTGCCCGGGCTCAAGCGCGATGATTGGCCACTATCTGATCCGAAAGGTAAGTCTGAGCAAGAGGTGAATTTGATTCGAGATGAGATTAAGGAGCGGGTGCTGGCTTTATTGAAGAGCTATGATCTGCTGAAAGTAAATGTGAGCGCGGTCTAGAAACAGGAGAAAAGGTATCGTGAAAATCAAAGTGTTTGAGCCGCCCATGTGTTGTTCTACCGGTCTTTGCGGTCCTTCGGTAGATCCGCTTCTGGTGGAGTTTTCCGCCAATCTCGATTGGTTGAAGCGCAGCGGTATTGAAGTTGAGCGTTATAACCTCTCGCAAACGCCGGCTGCCTTCGTAGGCAATGAAACAGTGCGAGAGCTTTTGCAGAAGTGTGGTAACGACTGCCTGCCGCTTGTCATTGCCGATGGTGCCGTCGCTTTTCAGGGCCGCTACCCGGAGAAAAGTGAACTGGCCAAATTGGTGGGACTGACTATGGAGTCCGGCGGCAACTCTTTGAAATTCGTGGTGCAGGCAGCCGGGGACGCCGGTGCCTGCTGCTCTTCTTCGGAGCCGACTGAGAATGACTGCGCTACTGATGGCGAAAGAGAAGAAGGGAAGAAGACTGGCAAGTCTTGCTGTTCGTGACAATTGCAAATGATAGGTGGAGTATGAATCTTCTGGAAGCGGCGGCCCGCTATATGTTCTTCACGGGCAAAGGGGGCGTCGGTAAGACCTCGGTTTCTTGTGCCGCGGCCATAGCTCTTGCCGACAGAGGCAAGAAGGTGCTCCTGGTCAGTACCGATCCGGCATCCAATCTGGACGAAGTTTTGCAGGTGCCGCTGGATGGAGCACCGAAGGCGATACCGCTTGTGCCTGGCCTCTTCGCTCTCAATATAGACCCGGAGGCGGCCGCTCATGCCTATCGCGAACGCCTGGTCGGCCCTTATCGAGGGCTTCTGCCTGAGGCTACTGTTAGAAGTATGGAGGAGCAGCTTTCCGGTTCCTGCACCACCGAGATAGCGGCATTTGACGAGTTCGCCAAGCTGATTGGAGACCAGGGCGCCACCGCTCAATACGATCATGTAATCTTTGACACGGCACCCACCGGTCATACCATGCGCTTGCTGTCTCTGCCCGAGTCCTGGAGTACATTCATCGCCGACAATACCACGGGCATGTCCTGTCTTGGTCCGCTTTCCGGCTTAGAGGCCCAGCAGGAGGTGTATCAGCGCGCCGTACAGACTCTCAAGGATCCAGTGCGAACTCTTCTTTTGCTCGTGGCTCGTCCGGAGAAAACGGCCTTGCGGGAGGCTGCACAAACCAGCGCCGAGTTGAGCGATATTGGCGTTAGCAATCAGGGGCTGGTATTGAACGGGGTCTTTAAGGCTGCCGATCCTGCCGATGAGCTGGCCGCAGCCTGGCAAGCCAGAGCCGAGGCGGCCATGGTGGAACTTCCCGCTTCCCTCGCCGCTCTGCCCCTGCAAAAGGTTTCACTGAGTGCGGTGGCGCTGCTTGGCGTGGGTGCGCTGCGTGGTGTGTTCGGAGAGGCAGTGGAGTCCGCACTGCCGGCAGTGGCAAATGGTGCTGTCCGGGAACTGCCTGCCGCTCTTTCCAAACTGGTTGATGAACTGGAACAGGCTGGTGCGGGCGTGATTATGACCATGGGCAAAGGCGGTGTGGGCAAGACCAGTGTGGCGGCGGCCATTGCCGTTGAACTGGCCCTTCGCGGTCATGTGGTGCATCTCAGTACTACCGATCCGGCGGCCCATGTTTCCTGGGTGGTGGATGCTCCCGTGGCTAATTTGACCATCAGCCGCATCAACCCGGCGCAAGAGACGAAGAGCTACTGCCAGGAAGTGATGGAGAGCGCCGGAGCCAATTTGGACGAGAAGGGTTTAGCCCTTCTGGAGGAAGATTTGCGCTCGCCTTGCACGGAGGAAGTGGCGGTATTCAGAGCTTTTGCCGGCACAGTGGCTGAGGGTAAGAATGGCTTTGTGGTGCTCGATACCGCTCCCACCGGGCATACCATTTTGCTTCTCGATGCCGCTCAGGCTTATCACCGGGAAGTTCTCAGGCAGACAAGCAATATGCCTGATGCCGTCTTGAATCTGCTGCCCCGGCTGAGAGATTCCGCTTTCACCCGTGTTCTCATTGTCACCCTGGCCGAGGCCACGCCGGTGCATGAAGCCGAAAGGTTGCAGGCTGATTTAAGGCGAGCCGGCATTGAACCCTTTGCCTGGGTGATCAATCAGTCTCTTTCCCCTGTCCTGACGAAAGACCCTGTTCTTTTGAGGAGGCAGAGCAATGAACAGCAGTACATCAAGGAAGTTGCCGAGGGCTTGAGTAAGCGGGTTTATCTTGTTCCCTGGCTAAAAAATCCGCCCACCGGGGTGGACGGATTGAAAGCTATGTTTCAGGAACCGGCGCCTCTGGGAGCGGTTCGATAAGATCTGGGCGATGAGGGATTCGAACCCCCGACCTTTACTGTGTGATAGTACTGCGCTACCAACTGCGCTAATCGCCCCTGCGAGCCGATGTGTTTCGGCCTGACACCTGAATCTTAACATGGAAGAGTTTGCTTGGAAGCAGCTGGAAACTTCTTGTTAACGTCTTCAGTGCAGGCTTCCTGTGACAGCCTCCACGGCTTTAATGAGGCTGCCGTCTCTAAGCATTTTTTCAACAAGTGTAATGTCGCAGGACACCTGGCGGTCTTTCACTAGGAAAGGCACTGTGCGGCGAACGGCATTGTGGGCGGCCTCTACTCCAACACCGGCTTTCAGGCGAGTCTTGAGTAGGTGTCCGGGCACGAAATCCTTTGCATCCCATTCCCTGGGGCTGTGGTCCACAGGAGGTTTGTCATTGTCTTGAGCGGCGGCTTCTCTGCCGCCCAATTCCACTCTTCCCGTGCGCAAATCAAGTGCCTGACAGGCAAGCAGCAGTTCGATAGCGAGAACACGGGTGGCATTGTCGAGAATGGTGCGAGCTTTTCTAGCGGCGATGGTGCCCATGGAGACATGATCTTCCTGGTTTGCGGAAGTAGGAATGGAATCCACGCAGGCCGGATGCGCCAGCACTTTATTTTCGGAAACCAGAGCCGCAGCAGTGTATTGGGCAATCATGTAACCGGAATTGAGACCGCCTTCCAGAGTGAGAAAACCCGGAAGCCCATTGGAAAGCGCCGGATTGACCAACCTTTCTGCCCGCCTCTCTGAGATATTGGCCAGTTCGGCGATGGCCATACCCACATAGTCCATGACCAGGGCCAGTGGCTGTCCGTGGAAGTTGCCGCCGGAAATGACGGCACCGGCGAAGACGAGGGGATTGTCGGTGGCGGAGTTGATTTCAATGGAAAGCACTTCGCGGGCATGCTTGAAGGCCTGACGGCTGGCTCCGTGCACCTGGGGCATGCATCTCAAAGAATAGGCATCCTGCACCAGGGGGCAATCTTTGTGACTTTCCATGACTTCGCTTTCTTCCAGAAGCAGCATCAGGTTCTGAGCCGAGGCTTTCTGTCCCGGGTGGGGGCGCACATCGTGAATGTTTGCCAGGAAGGGTTTTTTTGAGCCCATCTGGGCTTCCAGGGTGACTGCACCGACGATGTCGGCTATTTTGGCCAGGCGTTCGGCTTCAAGCAGGGTCAGGCAGCCGACGGCGCTCATCACCTGGGTACCGTTGGTGAGGGCCAGTCCTTCTTTCGCTTTCAGGGTTACCGGTTGCAGCTTCGCTTCTGCCAGAGCCTCCAGGCCTGTCAGCTGCTTTCCTTTGTACTCGGCTTGGCCCTCACCGATGAGCACCAGCGCCAGGTGAGAAAGGGGCGCCAGATCTCCGGAGGCACCCACCGATCCCTGCTGGGGAATGACAGGATGAACACCGCTGTTGAGCAGAGCCAGAAGCAAATCCACCACCTCCGGGCGGATACCCGAGAAACCCTTGGCCAGGGCATTGGCTCTCAAGAGGGTAATGGCGCGTACTACGTCCTGGGGGAAGGGCTCGCCCACGCCGCAGGAATGGGAGGCGAGAAAGTTTTTCTGTAGTTCTTCCGTGGCTTCCGGGGGAATATAAACATCCTTAAATTTGCCAAAGCCGGTTGTGATTCCATAGACCACCTCGCGCCTGGCCAGAAAGTCGTCTACCACCCGGCGGGAATTGCGGAGCTGCTCGAGGGCTTGTTCGGAGAGCTGGACCGGCACGAAGTCCAGTGCCACGGCTTCTACGTCTTCAATTGTGAGAGTGTGTCCGTCCAGCTTGAGAGCAGTGCCCTCTCTGCTTGCCTTTGCCATGCTCAGCTCCCTGCTTGTTTGCTACCCAGCGCTTTCAAGGATATCGGAAGGGAGCAATCGCACCGTGAAAAATATCCCAGAAGGAGAGTTTATTAAGAGGAACAAAGGTTCAGGGGGGACGTCAGCCTATTTATGCGCCGATGCCCGTAAGTGGTAAGTGGTAAGTGGTAATATGTTTCGTACAGGTGGATTTCCGGGTAGCAGCCACCGGTAAGGTTTACTGTGTTTCCAATCGTTATTGTCGGGGTTTGTTTCTAAATGAAAGCCTTGAAACCCATCGCTCCCAGAGTTGAGGCTGCAAGCCGCAACAGATGGTTGTGGCCCGGCAAGAGCAGTTTACTGAGCCTTTCCTTTATCTTGCTACTTTCGGGCGTACCGGCATGGGCCGCCATCGGTAGTGATCCGCGTCTGGCTCAGTTGGAAGTGAAGTTCTTCAAACATCCTTATCCCAAGGATGATGACGGGCAGCGCCTGGAACGCCTTGAGAAGATGGTCTTCGGCGAGGTCAAGACTGGAGCCGACTTAGACCGGTTGAAGGCTCTGGCTGATACAGTGCCCAATCTCTCTTCCGTCACCGTTGCCGATGAAGAAGAACCGGCTGCCGGCAATCGCACTGCCGGTGGTGGCAGTAATACCCTCGATATAACCGACAAGGGGTCTGGTCGCGGTGTCGCTCCGCCAGTGCAGAAAGGGGCCGGATCAACGGTTCTGAGCGGCGAGAGCAAGTACCCGGCTGTCACGGCCCTTGAGCAGAGCCTCTTCAGTCGCGACTATGCCGGAGAGCCGGTGGCTGATCGCCTGAACCGACTTGAAACTAAGGTCTTCGGCAAGCCTTCCAAGTTTACAGATCTCAGTGAGCGGGTTGATGCGCTCAAAGAGCGCACCCGGGTAGATGTGGCTAAGAAGCCGCCGCCGGGCTCTGACTGGGTGGAAGATGAGGATGATGAAGGCGCCTATCCGACGCCGGCTCGTTCCACCTCGCGAAACTACACCGAGCCTGTAGCTCGCACCGATGGTGACGATGCCCGCAGTTTCAGCGGTCGCGATCTGCGCAAAGACATGCAACGGGCCTTTGGTAGTTCTTATCCCGGTGGCGGCGGCAGTTACGGTTCCGGCGGCACCGGTGCCAGCGGCAGTTATGGCACCGGCAATAGTGCCAGCGGCGCCTATGGCATGGGTGGTGGTTCCGGCTTTAGCACCGGCGGTGGTTCTTCGGCCGGTGCCGGTAAACGGGGTTCTGTTTTCAGCTCGGGTGGTGGTTATGGTTCTTCTGCTTCCTCCCGTTCCGGTAGTCGCGGCGGTGTGGGGCTAATTAATCCTGAGGACGATGACGATGATATGCCGCCGCCGCGATCTGCTTCCGGCTCCGGTGCGGCTTCCCAGGCTCCAGGTGGTGCCAGACCGGATGCCCCCATGATGGGAGCGGTTGGTATAAGCCAGAAAGTTACCTCCCTTGAGACGGCCGTGCTTGGCAAGAATTTCGCCAAAGATCCTTTGATTGATAGGGTGGCTCGTCTTGAACAGACTGTATTACCCAAGCAAGCGGAAGCCAATGCTTCCCTGAGCTTGCCCGAGCGGGTCAGCAAGCTTCTAGAGAAAGTGCCGATTGCCGCCGGCTCCAGCAATGGCGGCAGAAGCATGGCTTCCTCCTCTCGCGGCGGCAAGCGTCGCGGCGGTGACGATTTCGATGATGATGAGCATATGGACATGGGCAGCATGTCCGGTATGTCCGGCATGTCGGCTATGCCCGGTGGTGGTACCAAATCCGGTGGCCTGGGTAAGATCATAAATTCGATCGGAAACATGCTTGGAAGCGGCTTTGTAGGCGGTTATGCCATGCCTGGCGGGACCATGGTGCGAGATCCCAGTACCGGTTATCTTGTTGATACCATGACTGGGAATATGATCAACCCCAGCACCGGGGCAGTGGTGGGTCGCACCACGGCCATACCGGGGGCCACCATGGGCATGCCGCTGGGCGGTACGACCATGGGTATGCCCTACGGCACCACCATGGGTATGCCCCTTGGCTCCACCGGCTATCCCATCAACACCATGCCTTACGGCAATCCATATCCCTACGGCAATCCCATGCCTATGGGCGGCTACAGTTCTTTCAACAACGGCTTCTCGCCCTATGGTTATGGCGGCACCGGCTTGCGCTTCGGTACAGGCGGCTTTGGCCTGGGCACTGGCGGTCTGAGATTCGGAGGCATGTGGCCTTAGTTTGCTGTTAGTCATCGGTGGCACTGGCTTTTTAGGCGGCAAAGTAGTTGAGCTTTTGCTGGCCGCCGAATATCCCATTCGCCTTCTCACTCGCGGCGCCGGAGACTGGAAGACGTCCAACCTCTCTCAGTATCGCAAGCGCGGCATTGAAGTAGTGGTCGGCCCCCTGGAAGACGATGAAGTGCTTTCCAGAGCGGTGGAAGGCGCTACTTGTGTGATCAATATCTCCGGTAGTTTTCGCCTGGTCTCGGAAAGACGCGATAGTCCTTACGAGTATCTCAACGTTGATCTTGTGGAAAAGTTGGTGCATCTGTGCAATGAATTTGGCGTGCAGCGCTTCTTGCACATTAGCTGTCTTGGCTCGAGGCTGGAAAGCGAAAGTTTTTTTCTTTCCACCAAGAGTGAGGGTGAATCGATTCTGCGGGAATCGTCGCTCTACTGGACCATTTTCCGTCCTTCTTATATGTTCGGAGAACGCTTTCCCTTTATTGAAATGCTCAAGCCGATTATCACTTTTAAGCCCTTCCTCGGTGTGGTGGGAAGCGGCTTGAATCGCATTCAGCCTGTGCTGGTGGACGATGTGGCCAAGGCCATTGTCGACTCCATCTACGACAAAGAAACGGCGCGAAAGACCTATGATCTGGGTGGACCTTTCGATTACGCTTTCGTGGACTTGTTGCAAATGGTGCGCGATGAATTCGATCTGAGCGGAGGGGTGATGACCATACCCAGTCAGCTATCGGGTAAGGTCTTCGACATGGTCAAGAATATTATGCCGAAGAATACTCTCAATCTGGAACTGGCACAGCTACTGATTGCCGACTCTTTTGCCGAGGATGAATCGGCTCGCGAATATTTCGAACTTTCCAACATAGCCCTGGAAGATCATTTGCCTGCCATCGTGGAAACGCTGAAAGAGAAAAAATCCGGCAAGGGCAAGTCGTAGGTTCAGGAATTCTGGTTAGGGATTCTGAAGCAGCTTAAGCCTTCCACCATAAGGATCAGTTCCAAATGTGCTAACTTTGTTGACTATATTTGCTATCTGCTAGGGATTCCTGGATCTTGTGAGGGTTCTTTCATGATCAAACTGAGCAAGCCTGTTCAGCTTCTTCAATGGGGTGAGGGCACTAATACAACCAATCAGCGTTGGATCGAGATTGGCAAGGGGCGTATTTCCGGTCGTCCCCGCACCGTTGATGGTGTGACAAGTGTTGTCATTATTCTAGATGGTTCTCTTAACAAGGTGGATGCCAAGCGCGAAGTGGACTACGTGAAGGTGATGCAGAAGGGCGAAGGCATGACTCCTCGTGCCGATCGCTGGGGTGAAGTGGCCATGGGCACGCTGAAAGCTGTGACCGGCAATCTGGTTACCATTGAAGTAAAGGCCGCCACCAAGGTCGGACCCTGATAGACGCCGTCGCTAGGCCTCTACTTATTTAGACTTTCGAAGCAAGCTACCTGGTGGCTTGCTTTGTTCTTCTGGCGTAGTCCTGTTCAATTACTTGTTTGACGCCCTGAACGATTTCCTTCTGCACCATTTTGAGGGCCAGTGAGGCTACGGGTCTTGGTATGGCCGGACCAGGGTCGATTTCCAGGGTGTAGGAAACCTGGCAACGACCATCGCTCATGGGGGTCAGCTTCCATTCACCGGTTGCTGATTTGAAGGTGCCGTCCACCATATGCCAGCGCAGCATGTCTGGCTTGGCGCCAATCTCGTTGATGGTGTGCTGGCAGGTCTGCTTGACAAACATCTGTGGTTTTAAGTCTGTTTCCAGATAAACGGTTTTTTCGTCTTGCTTGAGAACGCGAGACGACTTAACTCTGGGGAAGAGCCTGGGATAGTGATTGAAGTCCGTCAGGTTGTCCCAGACGAAATCTCTGGGGGCCTTGATGACGGCTTCCACGGTAGCCCGGGAAAGTTTGGTATCGCTCTTGGTATTTTGCTTGGAGAAGAAAGGAAAAAGCGATGCCTGCTCGGTGTTGGAGTCCATGAGGGCACGTCGATTGTTGTCGGACATCTGGCTCTGGGCCGACTTACCCACCGTCGCATCGGCAATAGTGGGCAGATGCATGACTTGTTTGGCGTCTCCGGCCAGGGCGGCGGGGGCTGCCAAAAGCACTCCGCCGCAAAGCAAAGTCAGAAGAGCCGACATCCTCTTGGCTTGTAGTAATCGGGTTTGGCCAGTCTCCACGGGTCCCCTTTTCCCTGCGCCGACGGCGGCCGGCCCGGGAGATGATTCTCTTTTGATTGGCATGGTTGGCTAGTACTCTTCTATCTGTACCACAGAGCGAAGGGGGTTATCGAGCTATTTAATCCAACTTTGCCACAGACTACTTTACTTTCATCCTGCTGACCATATTCCGCTATTGTACCTCTGGCGTCAATGAGAGCGGATGGGCCGGTATTGGCGGCAAAGACGAAGTAGCGCCGGTTTTCAACAGCGCGAAAGACCGCAAAGGCGAGCATTTGTTTGCCGCAATTGGATTTATGAAACCAGGCCAGATCGGAAATATTGACAAGCAGCTCGGCTCCTTCCCGGCAAGTGGCGGCGGTGAGTTCCGGGGAGATGGATTCGAAGCAAATGAGGGGACCGACCCTGGCCAGGTTGAGGGGCAGAAGGGCCGGCTGCTTTCCGGCGGCAAAGCCGCTTCCTGAAGGGGTATTGGTCCACCTTCTTACCCATTCGGGCAGGTACTTGACAAAGAGGGGCGTGTATTCGCCCAGGGGCACCAGATAGCGTTTGTGATAGGCTTCCTGGCACTTCAGACCGCTGCTTGATACGCCGAAGGCAGCGTTGTAAGGGTGGTCCAGGCTCTGGCGGTCCATGGCGCCCACGACGATGTCGGTTTTGTGCTCAGCGGCTGTCTTCTTGAGCCAGTTTAAAACTTCCGGACATTCATTCAAATAAGCCGGCAGGGCGCCCTCGGGCAAAACCGTCAAACCATGCAGGTTGTCGGTTCCGGCTGTCTTAAAGAGCAGGTCATAGCGCCCCATAATTTCCGCAAGAGAATACCTGTGTGAGGTTTTCTGCATGTCGATATTGATAGCCCCTTCCAGAATGGCTACATTGTGCTCGGGCTTTAAATTGATGTTAGAGCCCTGCACCAGACCGGGTGCCACATAGGCGCCCATCAGGAGTGCCGTGCCGAGGCAGTAGTAGAAGGCGCTGTCTTTGTTTTCGGCAAAGAGGCGCTTGAGGGCGGGAATTTCCGTAAAGGCGGCAAAGAGGCAGGCGAAGGCCAGATTTGCCGCCACCAGCACATAAGAAAGTCCGATGCCGCCGAAGACGGAGGCACCCTGGATGAGCATACCCTGGCGATACTGGGTGTACTCGAGCATGCTCCAGGGCACGCCGAGAAAGTCGGGACTGTTGCCTATTTTGTTGACTATTAGTACCCATACCAGGGGAATCACCGAGAGGGCCGGAATCATCCACTTTCCGCCCTGCTTCTGGTCTGCGCGTTTGAAGGTGAAACCGGCACAGATGGGCAGTCTTGCCGCTACAACGCTGAAGATGGAAATAATCAGGGCCTGGTGGAAGGAGACGATGAGCCAGGCGAGCACGGACAATCCCGTACCGGCCAGACCCGGAAAGCCCATCCAGTCTAGCGGTGCCAGGTTCAAGTACCAGTGCAGATAGACGAGATTGTACCCAAGACCGAAGCACAGCCCCAGAAGCCACTGTCTGATCAGGGACTGGCTGGCATAAATCATGAGAAAGAGGGGCGCAAGAGCAAACCAGGCCAGATACCATTGCTCCAGTCCGGGAGCCGAAAGGCCCAGGATGGCGCCAAAGAGCAAAGCCATGAAGGGGTTCTGCATCAGGCCTTTTTCTTCAAAAGCTTGCTGCAAAAAAGCGCCCGGGCGGCTGTTGGATTTGGAAGCTGTTTCTTTGCTCCCCGTGGTTTTTTGCTTGCCGGTTCTCTTGGTTGCCGTGGCCATATCCTTAGTTTCTAGGTTCGTAATACAGGCTGTCTCACCTGATTTTAAAGCCGCCAGTGCAAATTGGAGTGGCCTGTCGACCACTCCAATATCGCTTTTCATCTTAACTTCCCGAGAAGCTGCCCCTGTGCCTGGCACAGGGAAGGGAATTATTACTTATCTTTATTTGCAGCTTTTTCGGCTTTCTCGGCCTTGCTGTCGGTGGGAACGGCACCTTTAGTGAGTTCCGATTTGACGCGGGCTTCGATTTCTTTCAACATGTCCGGATTGGCTTCCAGGAAGTTGCGGGCCTGGTCGCGACCCTGACCGATACGGTCTTCTTTGTAGCTGAACCAGGTGCCGGACTTCTTAACGATATCCATTTCGGCAGCCATATCGAGCAAGCAACCGGCAGAGTTGATGCCGCGACCGTAGATGATGTCGAATTCGGCGATGCGGAAAGGCGGAGCTACTTTGTTTTTCACTACTTTCACTTTGACGCGGTTACCGATTTCGCTGCCGTCTTTCTTGAGGGTCTCAATCTTACGGATATCCAGGCGGACCGAGGCGTAGAATTTGAGCGCGTTTCCACCGGTTGTGGTTTCGGGGTTGCCGTACATGACGCCGATCTTCTGTCTGAGCTGGTTGATGAAGATGACGATGGTGTGGGTCTTAGCTACCACGGCCGTGAGTTTGCGCAGTGCCTGGCTCATCAGGCGGGCTTGCAGACCAGGCAGGCTGTCGCCCATTTCACCTTCAATCTCGGCTTTCGGCACCAGAGCCGCTACGGAGTCGACGATGACCAGGTCTACAGCTCCGGAGCGCACCAGTTGCTCGGTGATCTCGAGGGCTTGTTCGCCGGTGTCGGGCTGCGAGATAAGCAGCTCATCGACGTTTACGCCCAGGGCCCGAGCGTATTCGGGATCCATGGCGTGTTCGGCGTCGACTATGGCGGCGATGCCGCCCAGTTTTTGTACTTCTGCTGCCACGTGCTGAGCCAGGGTGGTTTTACCGGAAGATTCAGGTCCGTAGATTTCGATGATTCGACCTCTCGGCAGACCGCCGATACCCAGGGCCACATCGAGGGAAAGAGCACCGGTGGGTACTACTTCTACCGAGGTGTGACGGGAATCGCCCAGCTTCATGATGGAGCCGTCGCCGTATTGCTTCTTGATGGAATCAAGAGCCAATCCGAGGGCCTTCAGCCTTTCCTGGGAAGGCGTAGGCTCATTTTTGCTTGCTTTGTCGGCAGAGGCTTTGCTTGGCTTTTCCGTGTTCTTTTCCACTTGCGTTTTCTCTTTTGTGACTACCGCCATATTAATTCTCCTCAAATAGATAAGCTAAAGCTCAAGCTATCGCCAAGCCATATAAATAGCGCCGGGTTTTCACGGGCGCATTTTTCAAGCCTTTCAAAAAGGCATATTTAAACTGTGCTGATAAATCTGCACACCCGGCAAATTATAACGGCTTTGCCCCTCAGCTCGAATTAAAACTCAGCAGGAAACCCGCTTGCTGTCTAGTGTATATGCGATCGGTGCAGTTTGCTGGGCGGACTTATGGCATAGATCCTGGTGGGATCCTTCTTTTGCCATCCTTCTAGATAGTTCTTTCGAGGGAAACCTCTTGGGAAGTTATAAAAAGGGTGGCGGGGGTATAAAAAGGTTGTTACCCAACAAAAAACAACCGAAGGGTAATACAGATAACGTTATCTCACGCGGCTTAGTTCAATAAAGCCGGAGAAAACTTGTCATGTTTAATATTTCGCGGGATAAGCATAAGAGGTCAGACCTATGAAAGGTGCTCAGAGACTGTTCAGTTTGAGACAGTCGGAGATTTTCGAATCCTTCAATCCCGTGGAACTGGGGCGACTTTTAGGCATCTTAGAAGAGCTGGAGTTACCCAAGCACCATCTGATTTTCTCTCCCGGCACCCCCTGTGACGCCATCTACTTTATAGAGAAGGGGCGGGTGCGGGTGACCAGGCTCTCCACCGAAGGCAAGACCGTTATTCTGGCTTTGCTCGGACCGGGCGATATGATAGGCGAAGCGGCCTGGGAGACGGATGAGCACGATAGTTATGCTGAAACGCTTGAAGACAGCCGCATTTACCAGATTGGCCGGGAAGCCTTCCTCAATTTCGTGCGGGAGAATCCTGAGTTTGGTTTGCGCTTTATAGGAATTCTCGGCGATAGGCTCAAGCAAGCCCAGGCCCGTATCGAAGATCTGGTTTTCAGGCAGGTTCCCAGCCGCGTCGCCCGTTTGCTGGTGACACTGGCCGAAACACACGGCAAGGTTACTCCCAACGGCGTGCGAGTGGAATTTCCTCTCACCCATCAAGAAATCGCCGATATGGTTGGCTCCAGCCGGGTTACCGTCACTCAGATCTTGAATAGATTCCGTGACAGCCACTGGATCGATATCGAGTCCAAGCGAGTCACCATCCACAATATGAATGCCCTGGAAGAACTGGTGCGACATCTCTGAACTTTCGCTTTGAGAAATTGACCGACACCCCGGAGCAAGTGCAGCTTCTGCATGGTTGGTTGAACGCGCCCCATGTGGCTGAGCGCTGGGACGGACCTTTAACCCTGGCGGCAGTGCAGGAATCTTATTTCAAAGACGAGGGAGAGAAGTGCGAGCGCTTCCTGGTCTATCTTGATGGCCAGCCTTTGGCCTATATTCAAAGTTATAGAGCCTGCCTTTGCTCAGACGGCTGGTGGGAAGACATTACCGATCCAGGTACCGTCGGCATCGACTTCTTTATCGGTGAGGCCGACAAGCTCAATCACGGTCTTGGTACGGCATTGCTGCAAGCCTTTGCCCGCCAGCTATTCTCGAATCCTTCCGTGAACAGGATAATATCCGACCCTTCGCCGGAGAATCCGCGCTCTATTGCCGCCCTGCAGAAAGCCGGTTTCACTCGCCTCGGCGATATTACTACTCCTGGCGGCGCGGCGGTCTTACTGGAGATGAAGCGCTCAGAGACTTGTTCTAGCGCCTTACCGGTCTAGCGTCTTGTCAGCGGCACGTAAATGTCCACTTCACTCTCGGCGCTCTCCGGGTTGAAGCGCTCGTCGTAGAGTTCGAAGTCGGCGCTGTTCCGTCTTTTGTAAGGGGCCTGCGGGTTCCACTGTCCCCATATGTAGTCCACTGTGCGACCGATCTCCAGTATCGGTCCCCGGTGGGTGAATCTGGCATATTCACCCCCTTCCAGTTTGACCTTCACCATACCCGGTGGCACCTTGAAATCTTCTTGCACCGGTAGAGCTGCTATATAGACC
>ERZ724518.495-NODE-495-length-16981-cov-7.311001_pt1 | contig 16981 bp, 12 predicted proteins | sample MGYA00376051_ERZ724518 | MGnify/ENA primary metagenome ERZ724518 (study PRJEB28724, sample SAMN07190885) | wastewater metagenome | isolation source: influent of sewage treatment plant in Hong Hong | place: Hong Kong | collected 2016-03-17 ... | reverse complement strand
TAGATATGTGCCTGTAAATCAGGCATGGTTCAAAGCCAGGGTGAAAAATACCGAAGCGGTTGGTTCATTTATGATGTTCAACCCCCAGGAAATACCTTTAGACCGACTGACTTATCGTGCCGGTAAGCGATTGTTTGACATTGGATTTTCGCTGTTGGTGGTCATTCTGCTTTTCAGCTGGCTATTTCCGCTTATTGCCTTGATTATCAAGCTTGAATCAAAAGGGCCTGTTTTTTTCATTCAACGGCGTACCGGTATCAACAACAAAACATTCTATTGCCTCAAGTTTCGCACCATGCGAACCAATCTGGATGCTGACACAAGACAGGCTACTAAGGATGATGACCGGATTACTAAGGTGGGTAAATTGCTCCGTAAAACGAATATCGACGAACTGCCACAATTCCTCAATGTGTTGAAGGGCGACATGTCGGTAGTAGGCCCGCGCCCGCACATGCTCAAACACACCAAGCAGTATTCTGCCCTGATAGAACACTACAAAGTGCGCCACTTTGTGAAACCCGGCATTACCGGCTGGGCTCAGGTGAATGGCTACCGCGGTCTGACAGATGAACTCTGGAAAATGGAAAAAAGAGTGCAGTTCGATATGGAATATCTCGAAGGATGGACGTTTATCTGGGATTTGAGAATAATAATGTCCACACTCTTCAGTAAAAGCATTTATAAAAATGCGGGTTAATATTCCTTTTTTTTGACGAAATCATTTATTTCAGAAGCAAATTGCATTCAACAGTTTGCTTTTTTATGTAATCAAAGACAGTTATTTTAATTTTTTACGTAAGTTTGCATCAACAATTCCGTAAAAAATTAATTTTTAAAAATATGACTGGAAATATTCTGCTTTTTTCATTAGGCGCTCCCGAAGTTATACTTATCGCGTTGGTTGTATTGCTGATTTTCGGTGGAAAAAAAATACCGGAACTGATGAGAGGTTTGGGCAAAGGGGTGAACAGTTTCAAAAAAGGGCTGAAAGACGTGGACGATGAAATCAAAAACGATCTGAAAGACGAAACCGACAAATAAACCCGTATTTGACACTACAGACTTTTTATTCGTTTTCAATAACCACACATTGGGAAAACCTGATTCCGAACAAGATTTCACCTTCTGGGAGCATCTCGAAGCGTTAAGGTGGACAATTCTCAGAAGCCTGGGAGTTGTTACGCTATTGTTGTTCGTGTTTTTTGGTTTCAAGGATTATGTTTTCTCTAACATCATTCTGCCTCCGCTCAATTCCGATTTTTACACCTATCGGTTATTTTGCCTGCTGGGCGAAAAGCTGAAAATGCCGGGCTTGTGTCCCGATGATTTCAGGGTTCAGCTCATCAATATCAATCTTTCGGGTCAGTTTGTCACCCACATCACCTCCTCACTCATCATGGCGGTGGTGGTATCGATGCCTTATTTGCTATTTGAGATATGGAGGTTTATCAATCCGGCCTTGTATGCCAATGAGCGTAAGAATGTAAGTCTCATTTTTATCACTTCTTCTTTCCTGTTTTATCTGGGAGCCCTGGTGAGCTATTTTCTTATTTTTCCGCTTACCATCCGTTTTTTGGGAACCTATCAGGTATCCGATTTGGTCACCAACCAGATTTCCATTCAGTCGTACATGAATGCGCTGGCTATTCTTATTTTCAGTCTGGGCATCATGTTTGAACTGCCGATTGTCATTTTGGCACTGAACCGCATCGGACTGGTTTCGCGCAAAGCCCTGAAAACGTTTCGGAAATATGCTTTTGTAACCATTCTTATTGTAGCGGCAGTCATCACTCCCACGACCGATCCGTTTACCATGCTGGTGGTGGCACTGCCCATTTATTTGCTCTACGAAGTGAGTATTCTGGTGTGCAAAAAAGATTTACCGGAATCAGAAGAAGAAGCTGAAACGGATGAAGATTAATTTTTTTTGTCACAAAAATATCCGTATTTTTATTTCGAAAAATGTCAGTTTTCACCTTCCATTTCGTTTTTGAATTTATTATATAGTTGATTTTCTATATTTTAAGCGTATCTTTGCACCCGATTTTAAAAAACATCTATTTCGATTACATCACACTTGCCAAAAAATATCCATCCCATGCAATTTTCCGAACTCAACCTGAATACTCCGCTTATTAATGCACTCAATGACCTGGACATAACACGACCAACAACTATTCAGGAGAAAGCTTACCCGGTCATCATGTCGGGACGCGATATGGTGGGTATAGCTCAGACCGGTACAGGAAAGACCATTGCCTACCTGCTTCCCTGCCTGCGTCAGTGGAAGTTCACCCCCGAGAAACATCCTCAAATTTTAATTGTTGTTCCCACCCGCGAACTGGTGGTTCAGGTGGTTGAACAGGTACAAAAACTGACCACTTACATGACAATAAGGGTGGCAGGTGTGTATGGAGGTGAGAATATGATCCGACAGGCACCGCTTATTTTTGATGGGCTGGATGTGCTTGTGGCAACTCCGGGGCGCTTACTCGATTTTGCACTCAACGGCACCCTGAAACTGAAATTAGTGAAGCGTTTTATCATCGACGAAGTGGATGAAATGCTAAATCTCGGGTTTCGTCCGCAACTGATACGCGTGATGGATTTATTGCCCAAAAAACGGCAAAATTTGATGTTTTCGGCTACCATGACCCCGGAAATTCAGAATTTTATTGCCGATTACTTTATTGATCCGCTACACATAGAAGCTGCCCGCACAGGTACTCCGCTCGAAAATATCAAACAAACGGGTATTAAAGTTCCCAACTTCAACACCAAAATCAATCTGCTTGAATTCCTGCTGAAAAACGAACCGGGGTTTTCTAAAGTGCTGTTGTTTGTTTCTACCAAAAAACTGGCCGATGATGTTTATAACCGGATTTCGGCGATTTTTCCCGAAACCGTAGGTGTTATCCACTCCAACAAATCACAGAACAACCGATTTGAAGCCCTCAAATCATTCAATGACAACAAATTAAGAGTGCTCATTGCAACCGATATTGTGGCACGCGGACTGGATTTCGACGACATTACCCACGTGGTGAATTTCGATATTCCGGACGAGCCCGAAAACTACATGCACCGCATCGGGCGAACGGGACGTGTGGATAAAAAAGGGGTGGCAGTAAGCTTTATCACCAAAGATGATACAGAATACCGTGAGAGCATTCAGCAGCTGATGGGGAAAAAAATTCCGATGATGCGAATGCCGGAAGATGTAGTCGTTTCAACGGAGCTGGCCGACTGTGAAATACCACAGATTCAGAATGGAAACTCGGTGGCTTTCATTGCAAAGAGAGAAATACACGGACCGGCTTTTCATGAGAAAAAAGACAAGAATAAAAAGGTGAATATGAAAGTCCGCCGTAAGGACGCTTTGAAACAAAAATACAAGAAACCAAAAACAAGGGGGCAAAAGAAAAAATAACCCCTGATGTATCTCAGAATTTCATATTTTCAAGTTTAATCATCACATTGCCTTTCAAGTTTGCCTGAATACGAATGGCACCGGGCACAAGATTCACACTTTTCACAGTCAGTTCATTGAGTTTTCCCTGAAGATTTATTCCTTCCCTCACCTGATAGTTTTGAAGCATGGTGTTGGCTTCTGCTTTCATATCATCGGTGTATTCTTTGACCGGGTACGAAAGATAAGGCACAATTTTCTTCAGAATCAATCCGTGAAGCAACCAATCAGCCGATTTGAGCAGGGCATTTCGCGTTTTTAATTCAAATCCGGGATTGATAATTTCCACGGTCATTTTTGCCGGATTATATTGCATCTCTCCGGTAAAATAAATCCGCCCCTTGATCGAACCAATCACGTCAGCTGAAAAAACAGCCTTCCCCTCGCTGCCAAAAACGGATAAATCGGTTATCTGAATGTGCTTTTTCCCTTCTGTGAAGGTTTTATTGAGCAACTGCTCTTTAGCCAATTGCGAAATCTTGTCGAAAGTGACATCGGTACTCACATTCAGATTAAACTGCTGCGGTGGCCGGTTAATCCACTTAAATTCAGGTAATGCCACCGGTTTGCCGGCAGCCGGTTTTGCACCCATTGTTGTTTCCACTTTTCCATACAAGGCAATATCCATATTGAGTTTTCCGGCTTTTGTTGCAAAAGGCGAAACCAGTATGTCTTTGGGGATAATACGCACCCAAATATCATTTTCCACGCTTGTCTGAACGGGTTTTTGCAACTCTGCCCAGGCATCGGTGACCTGTTTTTTCAGATCGGCGAATTCAGCCAGTGACTTATCAATCTGCTGAGTAATCATTTTCTCATATTTCGCCATTGCCAGATTAGCAATAGGTTTTACCGGCACATTCACTCCGATAATATTTAGTTTGGGAGTTTCTATCCATTCGTAGCCCTGCGATGTGGTCTGCGCCACCAGGTTCCAGTTTCGGTCAATGCTGATGACAGTTTTGTATTTCAGCGCAATAGTACCGGTTGCTTCATAATCATCGGCCAGTGACAATCCGAGTTTTTCCACTTTCCAGGCAAATTGTGACCAAACTTTGAGTGGCACCCGGTATTCGATGGCATTATTATTAATGCTGAATGTAAAATCTGCAGTTTTCCATATTTTCACCGATAAATCTTTGTCGGTGATGTTTGAACCTTCGTACAGCAATCCGTTCATGCTGGTATTAACGGCTTTTTCAAGCTTCTTAACGTCCAGCTCCATATGAATCGGAAGTTCGGAATAGGCTACAGTAATTTCGGTAGGCAAATAGGACTCCTTCGGAGCTTCGGGTTGTATCGTTTTGCAGGATGAGAAAATAACTCCTGTGAAAAGGGTGATTAAAAAGAATAATTTTTGATGCATGACAACTAATTACTTTAAATTAAGTGTATTATTATTAATACTTTTCTTTTCGATTTTGGTATGTGCAGGCAGATAGGTGGGCAATGCTGCGGATCCGTACCAATCGTAAAGTTCCACATCAAAGATCTTTTCGCGGATGGTAGGGTCGGTGCTGAGCAATTGGTGTGCTTCATCCTGAGTTTTTACATCCAGAATAAAAATTCCCCTGTAATTATTCGGATTTTTTTTCATGGGTCCCGCAATTATTAGTTTTCCCTGAGCCGACAGTCGCTGAATATTGTCCATGTGACCGCGGAAAAGTGAATCAAGGGTTTGTTTGTCGGTTGTGGTGTTGGTGCCGGTTTTAAGAATGACGAGCACATAACTCTTCATGCCATATTCATCGGCACCTAATTTTTTGGCCAATCGGGCATCGAATTTTTGTGAATATCCGATGATAAAAATCCCAAAACAAATCAGACTGATGATAAACCGATACTTTGTCATATTTCTTTCTTGTTATTTTATTGAAGTTCAATCGTGATTTCCTCCAGATTCAGTACATTATCCAGCGAGACTTCTGTAGTCTGCGTACTGTAAATTATCCAGCCTGTGGAACCGTGTATTTGCGAGGCAATGCGGGTTTCGTTGATCATGGGTGAGATGTTTTGAAGACTTTCCTTTACGTCCACATTCATTTCCCGGGCAACTTCCTTTATCAGGTTTTGGGCAAACCGGCTCAGTTGTGCCGAATTGGCTGTCTGCCACATTCTCAGGATTGAATAATCGTTGAGCGCGTCCATCTCATCGAGCGAAACAGTCATTACAGCATCGAAAGGTATGCCGCTGTACGGATTGGATAACTTTACCTGCGAATTAACTTCCTCGCCAAGCTTATAGTTGGCTCCGTGAAACACATAAAACTGATTAATCAGTCTGGCAGCAGTAGTTTCGATTGTTTCCCGGGTAGTATACCGATCTTCAAACTTATCTATCCATTGTTTCACAGCGGGAATAGTATCGTATTGGGATACGAGGAGTTCAAATTCCTTTTTGTTGTGTTCCAGGAGTTCATCACCGTTGACAATTTCCTTAAATTTCCCGGTCTCAGTAGTACGGAATACTATTCTTGAATTTTCTCCCAGTTTATAAAGTGGTATCAGTTGCCGGTCGGTTGCCTTAATTATCCGGTAATCGTGTGAAAGCCACTGTATGGTATACGAATCTTCACTAGTATCAAGTATTTCAATATCAAGCTGATATGTTATCTTTGCGGCATTAATCGTGTCGGCTTCATTCTTAATCACGTTGGATTCTTCGGTTACGTGATAGGTTTGTTTGTCGTGCATGTGCCAGTGACCAGCCACCTGCACAGTTGAATCTGCGGCGTGTATCTGAGCTGAAAGAGGCAGACAGAAGAAAATACAAAAGAAAAATCCGGCAGTTTTTTTCATCAGGGTCTGGATTGATGGGCAAGGATTGATTGTCAATTTCAGGTTGTAAAATTAATTAAATTTTTCAGGTCAAACAGAAAACGGCTTTGAAAAAATTCAAAGCCGGCTTCAGTTACAGGCAAATATCGTATGTTAAAGCCCCATTACATTGGCATCCACCAAAAAAACGAGCTTAGTGTCTATAGTATATTTTGCTGTGGTAGTTTTGGTCGTGCTCACTATCAAATTTAGTTTGATATTGTTTTTTGTCACATATTTTTTAAGATCAACCTTGCTGTCTACATCCAGTGACAGGGTTTTCCCGGCGTTTGTAATATTTTTTTTCGATGCGAGTAATACCTGATTCAACCCCTCGGCCGAAATATACACTTCTACTGATTGCAGAAAACTGAAATCGCCTGTTTCCGGTGCTGTGATATTAAAATCTACACTTTTTATTCCGATACTTTCCACCAAATCGGTATTGATATTGAATGTTTCGAAATAACTCAGGTAATTGGTTTCAAACTCTGGTGTGGTAAATTCAGTATTTGTCGCAACAATTGGTAATGCCGGTAGCGTAAATTCCTGGTTTACCGGCAAGTCAAACTGTGTTAACTTTTTGGCTTCGGTACATCCGGTGAGAACTGAGAGCAAAACACCCAACATAACAATAAGCTTATTCATGATTTGTAAAAATTGAAAGAATTAATAAAAAAAACTATCATCAACGGTTAGTCAAATATAATGCCAGACAATGAGGGATTAAAATTATTTTCCGGAAAAAAGATTTGTCTCCCCGCATTTGCTTTGAAACCTGAATGCGATATTTCATGAAGCAAAAGTAACAAAAAGAATTCGTTTTGATAGGATAATTCAAACCTTATCAAAACGAATTCAGTAGTAGGTTTTCAGCAATTTATTTTTTTGCTTTCAATAAATCGCGGATTTCACCAAGCAGTACTTCTTCATTGGATGGAGCTGCAGGTGCTTCAGGAGCTGGTTCTTCCTTTTTCTTCAATGAATTCATGCCTTTGATAGCTATAAAGATAGCCAGGGCAATGATCAGGAAGTCGATAGTAACCTGAATGAAATTACCGTAGTTCAATGTAGCGGCAGCAACTGTTTCCACTCCGTTTACAATTTCTGCAGGTTTAATCACCCATTTGAGATCGGTGAAATTTACACCGCCGAGTAAGAGGCCAATTAATGGCATGACGATATCAGCTACAAATGATGCTACGATTTTACCGAATGCACCACCAATAATTACCGCAACAGCCAGGTCAATTACATTACCTTTGATTGCAAATTCTTTAAATTCTTTTACAAAACCCATAAATTTTAATTTTTAATTAAACACTATTTATGCAAAACTATACAATTATCTTTAAAAACAAAACATTTTGTAAATTTTTTTCAATTTCTGATGGTTTTATTGATAAATGAACCCAAGTTTTGTCAATCCTGATTTCACATCGGGATGGTTCATGAAGGTGTTCCAGATCAAACCGCTGCGATAATTCTCAATCATAACGATTATGGGTCCCTGATCAATGGCCAGATATGAGTCGGCAAACCAACGCCGTGTTAGCGAAAAGGCATCTTTAAATCCATATTCGCCCCACATACGATTGCCCAGCGTGTAATAAAAGAAATTCAACGCTTTTGTGCTTTCGGCCGGCGTGTAAGGAAAAGAAGCAAGCGCAGCCGTTGGAGCTATCGTTCCCTGATCGTTATTGGGCGATGAAGCCGTATATCCATCGGGAAAGTCACTGGCAGTAAGGCCCCAGCAATTTTCGCTGTAGCCGGTGTATCCTTTCGGATTTGCTACACAGTAGTCGTAATTGATTCGTGCATGAGCCTGATTTTGTGCAAAGTAACTGGCATACGTATCGGATAAATAGCGCGGATCAAGTCCCAGGAAGGAATAATGAGCAAAAAACAAAGGTCCGCCTAACTCTTCACCCAGGGGTAAGGTAACACCATAAAAAGAATTTCCATTTTTCATAGCGCCGTTACGTGCCCAGCCGTTGTCATACACCGATTTAGTAATGGGAAACGTGGGTGATGATGCAGCCAGAACATAAGTTATCAATCCTTCGTTCCAGCCCGTGATGGGCATATTCATATCCCACTGATAGTTGGGCGACCAGTGCCAGTAGAGTTTTTGTTCTCCGTTTTTCTGAAACCACGACCATTCCACCTTTTCCCATAGCTGTTGTATAATGGCACACATCGCTTGCTCCGACGAATTTCCTGATTTGAAAAAGGCCTGAACAGCCAATAAGCCCTGCATCAGGAAGGATGTTTCGATCAAATCGGCTCCGTTATCCTTGGTGCTGAAGGGGATTACTTTTCCGGTCGTTCCGTTCATCCAGTGCGGAAACGCACCGTGAAATTTATCGGTTTCGGGTTTGTTCAGAAAGTTAACAATTTTATTTATCTGCTCAAATCCCTGATTTCGGGTAATGAAACCACGGTTAATACCCACGAGAATAGCCATCAGCCCAAATCCGGAGCCACCTGTAGTTACCGTTTCGCCAGAACCCAGCCGTTCGCGGGCAAGACCCGAAACGGGATGCGCATAGTCCCAAAAATAACGGAATGTTTGTTTCTGAACGAGCGTGAGCAGACTATCGGTGGAAATAGTCGGGAATTTGGGTGTGGTATCCAGTTGTGTGACAAAAACAGATGAGAACGACGCATAGATGCTTCCTCCGAGGTTTTCGCCGGAGTCGAGATTGAAAGTATAGGCTGTCAGATCACGGGGTAAAACGGTAAGCATGATAAGCAGGGTTTTCGTATCAGTACCTTTGGAAACGGTAAAATTCTGCCCGATATCGCCGCTGAAACTTGCTTTGGACGCAACAAACTTGCTCACATCAATGGTATCATTAAATGTGATTTTAATGACCGGTTTACCGACCACACTCACATTGTAAATCACAGAATTATCGGCCCAGGTCTGGTCGTTGATCTGCACACTGATTATCCGGAGCACACGGGTTTTGACAACCGGTGGTTTAGGTTCTTCCTTTTTGCAGGAGAACATTGCCAACACGCATAAAAATCCTATGACAACAATCTTATTCATCACAATTCATAATAAAACAAACCTTTCCCAAAATAAATTATCCGGGAAAGGTTTGTGATTAATTATTTCATCCAGTTAACCGTAGCTGTTTTCACATCGTAGGAGTTTCCTCCGATTTTAATTTCAAAGTCACCGCTTTCCCAATCGTAAATCAATTTGTTGTTGTAAAATTTCAACAATTCGGGAGTGATATCGAACGTGACGGTTTTTGTTTCGCCGGCTTTGAGCATCACTTTCTGAAATCCTTTCAATTCCTTTACCGGACGGGTGTTACTTCCCACCACATCGCGGATATAAAGCTGAACTACCTCTGCCCCATCGTATTTTCCGGTATTGGTCAGGGTAACGCTTGCTTTTAGGGTTTGATTTCCCTGCAACTGCGTATTGCTCAGACTGATATCTCCATAACTGAATGTGGTATAACTCAGTCCGTAACCGAATGGGAACAGCGGAGAATTGGGAACATCCAGATACACCGATTTAAATTTATCAAACTGGTCTTCCTTTATTTCCGGTCGGCCGGTATTTTTGTGGTTGTAATAAATCGGTACCTGACCCAGATTTCGGGGGAATGTCATCGGCAATTTCCCTGAAGGATTCACTTTTCCAAACAGGACATCAGATATGGCATATCCGGCTTCACTTCCTGCAAACCACACATTGAGAATGGCATCGGCAAGTTTATTTTCGTCATTAAGCACTAATGGTCGACCGGTAAAAAGAACGAGTACAATAGGTTTTCCGAGTTTTTTCAATTCGATGAGCAAATCTTTCTGCGACTGAGGTACTTCGATATTGGTTCTGGAACTGCATTCGCCGCTCATTTCAGCCGATTCACCCAAGGCAGCCAGGATGACATCGGCCTTGCGGGCTGCATCCATGGCTTCTTTCAGTATTTCTTCCTTCGGACGATTATCCCGATATGAGTTTTTGCCAAACATGGATACACGGCTCTCAAAATCAGGATCATAATCAAAGTTAGCTCCTTTTGCCCATACAAAATTCACCTTATCGCCCAGTGTTTCTTTTAGTCCTTTCATCAGACTAATGGCCTGTGAATGTTTTGCACCTACGCTCCAGGTTCCCGGCATATTTTCAGGATTATCAGCCAGTGGACCGATCACAGCCACGGTTCCGGCTGCTTTGAGCGGTAAGGTGTTATTCTGGTTTTTCATCAAAACCATCGATTGTGCAGCAATAATGCGGGCTTCCGCTCTGTTTTGAGAGTTAAAAATCTCTGTTTTTGCCCGGTTGGAGTCGCAGTATTTGTAAGGATCGTCAAATAATCCGAGCCGGTATTTAGCTTCCAGAATACGGCGGGCAGCCAAATCGATATCTGAATAGGTTACCTTTCCTTCTTTCAATGATTTTGTCAGTGTGAGAAGAAATCCTTCGGTCACCATATCCATATCCACACCGGCATTCAACGCCAGTTTGGATACCTGCTGCAAATCACCCATTCCGTGTTCTATCATTTCGAGAATACCGGTATAATCGGTCACAACAAATCCGGGAAATTTCCACTGGTTACGGAGTAAATCGGTCAACAGCCATTTATTTCCCGTAGCCGGAATTCCATCAATTTCATTGAACGAAACCATCACACTACCGGCTCCCGCATCAATTGCAGCTTTGTAAGGAGGCAAATATTCGTTATACATTCTTACCTTGCTCATATCCACCGTATTGTAATCGCGGCCGGCTTCGGAAGCTCCGTACAGCGCAAAATGCTTCACGCAGGCAAGCATCGTATTGTTGGCTTTGAGGTCATTCCCCTGATATCCGTTCACCATCGCTTTGGCAATCCGGCTACCGAGGTAGGCATCTTCACCAGCTCCTTCGGCTACCCTTCCCCAGCGCGGGTCACGGGAAACATCCACCATGGGTGAAAAGGCCCAGTTGATACCATCGGCGGTGGCTTCGGCAGCTGCAATCTGCGCCGATTTTCTGATCAGATCCATATCCCACGATGAAGCAAGTCCCAGCGGAATAGGGAATGTGGTTTCGTAACCATGAATAACATCCATGCCGAAAATCAGTGGGATTTTCATCCGGCTTCCTTCTACGGCGGTTCGCTGCATATCCCGAATTTTATCTACTCCTTTAATATTAAACAGTCCACCTACTTTTCCTTCCAGCACTTTTTTCCCAATATCAGAACTCTGAACCTGACCGGTAGTAAAATCGCCGGCCGACGGCAGGTTTAATTGTCCTATTTTTTCTTCGAGTGTCATTTTCGCCAACAATTCATCAATGAATTTATCCATTTTTGGATCATTCGTGAAATACAGCGATTTATCGGGATTCAAAACCGGCTCAACCTGTTCGGTCACTATCTTCTTTGCAGTTTTTTTTGTGGTTTTCTGAGCCGGTAAAGAAGGTATAATCAGACAACACAAGGCTAATATCAATACTTTCAATTTCATGTTATTCTATTTTTGATTAATAATTGTTTTTGAAGAAAAAAAACAAAAGGGTTGCCTGTTACAACCCTTTTATAATCGTTGTTTACTTTTTCCCGGAATTTAATGCAGCTACTTCGGCAGCTGTCAAAGCTGTGCCGTACATACGGAACTGATCCAGTCCGCCTTTCCAGGATGAGCGCAACCAGTCGTCGGATGTATCTCCGGCATTTCCCTGAGGTCCGGCTCCTATTCGAACGGAATTAACCTTGGAGTCGACCAGTCCGATAGGTCCGTGTCCTGCCCAGGTTTTTGTGCCAATAGCTACCCCATCCTTGTAGAATGTAAGACCGGACGTAGTAGCATCATAAACGAAAGCACAATGATGCCAGGTGTTGTCCAGTAAACCGGGAATGCTTGCACCGCCTTCCCAGGTGAGCCATGTATCGGCCGTACTGGAATTTCCATCGGGACTTACTCCCGAAACCACTACGAATTTCACAGCACAAGCGGTGTTATTTCCTTCAAATAAAAGAAACATATTGCTGCTTGACCAATGGTATGCGGATGGCGAAACAAAACTGAACGGATACTCCGGTCCATTGCCCATGGCATTGTTTTTTGTTTGTCCATCGTGTTTTTCCCAAAATGAAATGGTAAAACTGCCCGCTTTTGATACAAAATCATTCGGTTTTGCGTAGCTGACAAATTTTCCGGCAGCACCCTGCATGGCTTTTCCACGTACACCGTCGATGGAAGTGGTGGTGTTGGCTGTGGCAAAATTAGCTTTGATGCTATCCACGGCATTCATCAGCGGGTCATTAGTGGCTCCGTCAAATGCTACATAGAATTTCAGGGGTCCGCCTACGGGATTGGTATCTTTGGGATAATCGCCGAGCACCGGGCGATTCATGTCCTGACAGCCGCTTAACAACAAAATGGCTGCCGTGAATGCTATAAGTCTGTTTAATATCTTTTTCATATTGATAGTATATTAATTGTTATGAATTTTACCAGTTCGGGTTTTGGGTCAGTTTGCCCTGTGCCTTATCAATTATGCTTTGGGGTATTGGATAGTACTGACATTTGGCTGTGTAACCAGCAGCTCCCAATATTTCAGGTGCATCGCCCCAGCGAACGAGATCGAAAAATCGTTCATACTCCATGGCAAATTCGGCTCTTCTTTCTTTCTTGATGGCGGTACGCAGTGCAGCCTGATCGGTAACAGTCACTTTTGGCAACACATTAGCGGTACCTCTGGCACGTGCACGGATCATTTCCACATACGCCAGTGCTTTGGTAGTATTGGGAGTCCCACCCAGTTCGTTGGCTGCTTCAGCCGCCATAAGCAGTACGTCGGCATAGCGGAGCAAACGGATATTTAGCCAGTTGGCATATTTAATGCCTGACGAAGATCGTCTTGCCGGATCGGAATATACTTTACGATTCCAGTAGGGTTGAATGGTTGCTAATGATGCAGGAACAGTAAGCCCGTAACCGTCGGGGCCGCCTGATTCGAGAATTGTTGTGGTTTTTCGGGGATCACCGCTTTCGTAGGAGTCAACCAGTGCTTTGCTGGGTACATTCCATCCCCAGCCCAAATCCCAGTCGCCGCTGCCACGTACGCCTTGTGCGCCGTTACAATTGTTGCTGTAACTTACCGAGCCGTTAGCACTTACATATTGCTGAACTTCCAGTATTGACTCACTTGAATTTTCACCCTTTTCGGTGAAAAACTTTTCGTAGGAATCCAACAGACTGTATTTGCCCGAATTGATTACCAGTTCGGATTTTGCAAGTGCTCCGGCCCAGTCTTTTCGATACAGTTTTGTTTTTGCCCACAGGGTATTGGCTGTACCGCTGGTAACACGTCCGGTATAGGTGCTCACCCAGCCTGAAGGCAAATGTGATGCGGCAAAATCGAGATCCTGGTCAATCAGGGCATAAATCTGAGGTACGGTTGATTTTTGGATGTTTGCATCACCAATGTTGTATATTTTGAAATCAATTTTTGGTACCTCGCCGAAAGTTCTGACCAGATCAAAATAGGCATAGGCTCTGAAGAACTTTGCTTCCGCCTGATTGATCATGTCACCATCGGAGTTGAGTTTGAGCGAATCCAAATCATGCAAAATATCATTACAGGCATAAATTAATTTGTAATGATCATTCCAGTATCCCAGTGTGAGCCAGCCATCGGCTTTATCATACTTGAAATAGTCGGCCATCTGTTCATAACCGGCACCATCGGTAACGGTACTGCCTTTGATAGCATCGTCGCTTCGCATCACGTGCATAAACACCATGGGTAAACCTGTCATACCATCGTCACGGAGGTTACCATACAACCCAAATACTTTGCCTTCCACTCCACCGACGGTCAAATCACCTTCAGTTGCACTACCGAGGGGTTTTCGATCCAGAAAGTCGGAGCAACCTGCTACCATTAACAATAGGAACGGCAACAAGACTATGAATAATTTATTGTTTTTCATACGTTTAATTTTTTATTTTTTTAGCATAGAAACACTGCTTTTTCTGTTGATTGAAGACTAACTTCAGTTTTATATTCCCTGAAATTGTTCGCTCATTTTAGCTTGCTTAAATGCTTGTTTCATAATAATGTATTGTTTTTATTGTTAAAAATTAATATTGAAACCTGCCGTGGTGACAGCCGGTATCGGGTATCCTCCATTATCCACACCGAACTGAGTGGCGCTACCTCCGGCTTCGGGGGTGAATCCGGAATTATGTTTCCAGGTGAACAGGTTCTGACCGCTCACGTAAAGCCGTAAGGATGAAATATGTAATTTCGATATCAGCTTTTTGTCAAACGTATAACCCAACTGCATATTACGAAGTCTGAAATAGCTCCCGTCTTCAATCATATAGCTCGATGGCAGGTTATTGATGGCTTCATTGCCCACTTTTGGTTCCCAGTTGGAGGTTTCAGCACCGGTCCACCGGTCAAGGCGTGCCTGCCGGAAATTAAATACGGCAAAGGTGGATCCATTGCCCCAGTTACGCCATACCTCATTGCCATATACTCCCTGAAAATCTACCGAAAAATCAAATGCTTTATAGTTCAAACTTGCTGAAATTCCATAGGTAAAATCGGGTGTGGGATTGCCCAGCATCGTACGGTCATCGGTGGTGATTTTACCATCCTTTAAAACATCCCTGAATTTCAAATCGCCGGGTCCATAATCGCCCAACGTATTTACGGGACTTGCCAGTTTATCGGCATACGACTGATACACACCATCCACCTGATATCCAAAGAAATAACCGATGGGATATCCGGCTTCGGTGATTGAATTTCCATCATAATATTTGTAGCCTTCTTTCCACACACTCAACACTTTATTGTTCATTGTAGTGAGGTTGGCAGTCACTGTATATCCGAAATCCTTGGCAAGAGACTGGTTCCAACTTCCCAGAAATTCAAATCCCGAACTCTTGATAGATCCGGCATTCATGTAGAAATTATTGGCTCCGTCATTTACCATGGTGAGCAGATCTTTGGTTCTCTTATCGTAGTAATTTGCTTCGAAATGGAGCTTACTTTTCAGCAGATCCATTTCCACTCCGGCTTCGTAAGCGTCCACGGTTTCCCATTTCAGGTTCGGATTGTTCTTATATGCAAGCTGATAAGCCGGCACTACTTTTTCGCCAAATACGGTGGATGAACCTGTGGTATAATTCGGATAATACGGGTAGTGAATACCGGTATACTGATTACCCAACTGCCCCAGCGATGCTTTGATTTTCAGGTTGTCAAAAATATTCTGATTCTGCATAAAGCTTTCTTCGGTTACATACCAGGCTCCACCCAGCGCCCAGAAATTCTGATAGCGGTGGCTGGGTGATATTTCGGACGAACCGTCGCGCCGGAAAGAGGCATTCAGATTGTATTTTCCTTTGAAATTGTACAATGCTCTGAAGAGATAAGATGCCGTTGAACGCTCCCATTCAGCCGAACTGTTAGTGGCTGTGGTTGGGTCGCCATACGGATATACGTTCAGATACCACCAGCGTTTATCATTTGGAATTGGGTCACCACCTGCATATTGCGAAATGGCACCGCTTATTTGGTTAAAGTCTTCGAAGTAGGTAGTAAAACCGCCCAGGAGCGTCAATCCATGATCACCGAACTGATCTTTATAGGTCAGCAAATAGTCTTGCTGATATTTGGTGTACGTATTCCGGTATTGACTAACCGCTGATTTGGAATTAAAATTAACCACCTGATCGGACTCGGCATTATACACTTTGTACAATGGAGTATAGGATCTGCCGTCGTTGAAGCCCAGATCGGCGAAATAACTAACCTTGAAGATAAACTTTTTCAGGAAATTCAGTTCGAGGAATGTATTGCCTACAAACCGGTTTTCGTTGGCCAGCGATGTGAATTTATTACCTTCCACAAACAGGAGCGGGTTACCGATTTGCGGACCGCCAATCTGATCGGGAAGTTTGTTATACACATTGTTTTCGGTATTGAATGCTTCCACAATAGGGGTTGCGTTGATGGCCGAGACAAAATCGTGCAACTGGGGCAGGTTGGCTTTGGAGCCATTCACATTCACTCCCAGTTTGAGGTGCTTGGTCAGACTGAGTTCATCATTCACCGTGAAGGTAAACTTATTGTATTTCTCATTTTTAATAAGTCCTTCTTCATTCAGGTAGCCAAAGCCAACGTATAATTTGTTCTTGTCCGTACCACTGGTAATACTGATGTTATTGTAATTGACCAATGCGTTATTATTTGAAATAAGATCAATCCAGTTGGAATTGCCGCTGAACAATCCGTAATCGGGATAAGGAACCGATCCCTGATTAGCTCTTTGTTCGTCGTACAAGGTCATAAATCCCGTCCGGTCGGTCATCTGCGGTGTTCCTACAATATTCTTCATACCGAGCGAAGAGCTAATCCCAACAGTTACTTTGCCTTCAGCACCTTTTTTGGTGGTAACAATGATCACACCGTTGGCACCTCTCACACCGAAAATAGCCAGTGATGATGGGTCTTTGAGCACTTCCATGGACTCAATATCAGCCGGGTTTACAAAATTGATGTTGTCATTAAAAATACCATCAACAATATAAAGCGGTTTTGTCTGATTTTTGCTGACAGTACCCCGGATACGGATATCGGGTTCGCTGCCGGGTTGTCCGCTGTTAACCACACTTAATCCGTTCACTTTCCCCTGCAGGGACGAAACCGGATTG
>ERZ724518.489-NODE-489-length-17071-cov-18.225317_pt1 | contig 17071 bp, 15 predicted proteins | sample MGYA00376051_ERZ724518 | MGnify/ENA primary metagenome ERZ724518 (study PRJEB28724, sample SAMN07190885) | wastewater metagenome | isolation source: influent of sewage treatment plant in Hong Hong | place: Hong Kong | collected 2016-03-17 ... | reverse complement strand
TCTCTTGTATATTCATATCCTGAATATATTGTTAAAATAACAGCTAACCATAAAAGTTCAGTTGCAAAAGGCCAACTCATTGTTAAAAATCCAATAGCAATCATTTGAACAACAGTTTTTATTTTTCCTGCCATTGTTGAAGCTACATCTTTACCTTCACTAACAGCTACAACTCTTAGACCTGTTATGAAAAATTCTCTTGAAAGGACCAAAAATACAGCCCAAGCTGAAGCTCTATTTATTACAATTAAACCTATAAATCCTGCTAATACAAGCATTTTATCTGCAAGTGGGTCAAGAATTCCACCTAATTTTGTCATTTGATTCCAGCTTCTTGCAATAAATCCATCAAAAAAATCAGTAATAGAAGCAACTACAAAAATAAGACCTGCAAAATAATCAAACCAAGACGGATGCCATGAAGAAAAAATAGGATTGTTTCTATCTATAAAAAACCATAGCATTAGAGGAGCTAATGCTATTCTAAAAAGTGCCAGTATATTTGGAAGATTTAGTGCTTTTGACATTATCTAAAAGTTGTCCCACCATCAACAATTAAAGTATGCCCTGTAATCCACGATGCATCACTTGTACATAAAAAATAACAAGATTGTGCTAAATCCTCTGGTTGACCAATTCTATTTAATGGAGAATATTCAGCTGTTTTTGCTTTTACCTCTTCATAGTTTGTAAATGCTTTTAAAGCATCTGTATCAATAGGACCACCTGAAACAGCGTTTACTCTAATATTAAATTCACCAAGCTCATTAGCTGCATATCTAACCATTGCTTCAACCGCTGCTTTATTTGTTCCATGTCCAGCATAGTTTTCAATATAAACCAAGTTTCCAGTAGAAGATAAAGAAACAATTGCTCCTCCACCAATATTTTGCATTCTTTTTGCAGCTTGTTGTGCTCCACAAACAAAAGCATTTACAGTTGCTGTATAAATATTGTTTAATCCTCTTGGTTTTAGTTTCATAAATTTACCATATCCACCAACAACAGCTCTTCCATAAATCATCGCATTTGAAATAAAAAAATCAACTCTATCAAAATCTTTGTCAATTTCTTCAAATAATTCTTTATATTTTTCAGGTTCTAAGATATTAAAGGGATAGGCTTTACATTTAACGCTAAACTTAGCCTCTATATCTTTACAAATTTCTTCAGCGATTTCACCATTTGAATTATATGTAAATGCAATATTAATACCATTACTAGCAAATTTGTAAACACACTCCTTTCCGATACCTTTTGTACCACCTGAAATTACTAAAGTTTTACCTTGCATATTATTATTCATTATTTTATTACCTCATATTTTTCTAAAGTTTTTTCTAATTTTTTCATTGTTTCCATACTTGGAGCAGTTAATGGAAGCCTATATTCTAGAGTATCAAGTAAACCAGCCAAATACATAGCAGCTTTAATTGGAATTGGATTACTTTCACAGAATAATACAGAATTTAAGGAATATAGATCTTCATTTATTTGTCTAGCTTTTTCTAAATCGCCTTTAAAAACACTATTCACTAACTGTGATTTTAAATTAGGAAGTAAATTTGCAGTTACTGAAATTATTCCTTTTGCTCCATTTGCAAGCATTGGAAAATCAATTGCATCGTCTCCTGAAACTACAACAAAATCTTTTCTTTGAGATAACAGACAAATTGCTCGTTCTAGCGAACCTGTTGCTTCTTTTACCCCATAGATATTTTTAATATCATCAAAAAGTCTAATAGTAGTATTTGCATCTAAATCAACACCAGTACGTCCAGGAACATTGTACATCATAAATGGAATTTCAACAGAATTAGCAATAGCTTTATAGTGTTGATATAGACCTTCTTGAGTTGGTTTATTATAGTATGGAGTTATAGATAAAATTGCATCTGCTCCAACATCTTGAGCATGTTTCGCTAAATCACAGGCCTCATGTGTAGCATTTGAACCAGCTCCAGCCATTACTTTTGTATTCGTTCCTTTACATGCTGCCACTGCAACTTCAATACATTCTTTATGTTCATTGAATGAAAGTGTTGCACTCTCGCCCGTTGTTCCAACAGGAACTACAGCATTAATACCTTGAGCAATTTGTCTTTTGATTAAAGACTCATATTTAACTAAATCAACTTTCCCATTTTTAAATGGTGTTATAAGTGCGGTCATTGAACCAGTAATAATTTCCATATCTCTTTCTATCCTTTATTTACTACTAAATCTTCTAATTCTAATCTTTCATCAACATTTACCGTGTGTTTTGAAAATTTTTCTAAAAAATCCCAAAAACTTTGTTTGGCTTTAGGTGAAATATTAATTTTCTTTAAAACTTCTTCCATGCATCCAAGCCATTCACGTCTTGCTTTTTGGGTAATTGAAAATTGTTCGTGAGTTTTTAACATATCAAAATGCCCTACAGCTTTTGAATATTGTTTTTCTCCTCCACAAGCTTCAATAAAAAACTTTACATTATGAGCTTTTATTTTTTCTAACTTTTCCTCATCTTGAGGGAAAAAGTTTCCTATATCACTATCAACAATCAAATCATAAAAATCGCTAAATAGTTTTTTTAAACCATCTTCTCCTATCTCTTGTAAAAAAAGTGGTTTTGGATATTCAAATTCTGGTTTTTCACCAAAATTTGTTTTACTTACCTGGTAAGTCATTATTTTACTTCTTCTTTTAAAATCACAGTTGTAGAGTTGCTTTTAATAAGATATTTATTTGCAACATTAATTAAATCTTCTTTTTTTAATTTTTCTACATTCTTTTCATAATCTAAAAGAGGTTTAATATTATCTCTAACTAAAAAAGAACCATATAGAGAAGCTACTTCTGTTGAGCTTTCTAATGAAAAAATAAAATCAGCTCTTGTATTGATTTTTATTTTATCAATATCTTTTTGAGAGAATTCACCTTTTTTGATTTGTGCAATTGTATCTAAAATTTCTTTTTCAATTTCTTTAGCATCAATTCCTTCATTTGCAACAGCCATAAACATGAAAATTCCTGGATCCTTAAGTTCCATGTTGTAAGCATATATTGTATTTACCAATCTTTTTTCATCAACTAATTTTTTTTGTAAAATAGAACTTTTCCCACTACTTAAAAGTTCACTTAAAGCACTTAAAGCAACTTGGTCTTCATGCTCAAAATTAGGTATATGATATGTAATAGCGATCATTTGAACAGCTGATTCTCTATTTATTACAACTCTTTTTTCTCCATCTTGAGTAGGCTCAACCATATGAACTTTTGATGGAATTTCTTTCGAGTTTTTTATATTCTTAAAATGTTTTTCAACTAAAGTGAAAACTTCATCTTGACTAATATCACCAGCAACTACAACTATTGCATTTTTTGGTTGATAGTAAGTACTATGAAAATCTTTTATATCTTCAATTGACCAATTTTGAATATCATTCATAAATCCAATTGGAGTCCAATGGTATGGATGATAGATATATGCATTATTAAATAGTCTAAATTGTAGATATCCCATTGGATTATTATCTGTTCTCCAACGTCTTTCTTCTGCCACAACATCCCGTTCTGGTTGGAACTCTTCATCTTTGAGTGTAAGATTTTCCATTAAATCAGCAAATAATTCTAAAGATTTATCCATGTTTTTTGAAGCTGATTTAATATAATAGTGTGTGTAGTCAAATGAGGTGGAAGCATTATTAACTCCTCCAAATCCTTTTACAATCTCATCAAATTGACCAGCTTCTAAATTTTTTGTAGATTTAAAATTTAGATGTTCTAACATATGAGCAATTCCACTTTTACCCATTTTTTCATCTCTACTTCCAACTTTATAAAAAACATCAGTCGAAATTACACCTGAACCATTTTTCATAGGAATTGCAACTATTTGTAATCCATTTTCTAAAGTTTTTGTATGATATTTTGGTAAATTACTCGCCATTGATTCTCCTGAAATCATTATTAATATTGAAAATTGAATAGCAAATATTTTTAATAATTTATTTAAGTTTATACTATTCGTCATTTTTCCTCTTTTATTTTAAATTAGCCCCAACAGCTTCTGTTATATTTGAATATCCATCTTTTTCTAAAAGTTCTAAAATTTCTTCATTTATTTTTCTTACCATTGATGGACCTTCAAAAATAAGACCAGAATATGCTTGAACTAAACTTGCTCCATTTCTTATTCTTTCATAAGCTTCTTTACCACTTGAAATTCCACCAACAGAGATTAAAACAGTTTTTCCAAATAATTCAGTAGCAATTTCTTTGAAAAGATTTGCTGATTTTTGAGTTAAACAAGCGCCACTTAAACCGCCAAAATTTTGACAATTTGGAACTAGACTATAATCAATAGTGGTATTTGTAGCAATTATTCCATCTGCACCCGCATTTACAGCACTTTTACATAAATTAATAGCAACAGTTGATTCCATATCAGGAGCAATTTTTAATAAAATAGGCTTAGATGTTAACTCTTTTGCCATAGTGAAAAGTTCAGTAATAAACTTTTCGTTTTGTAAATCTCTTAAATTTGGAGTATTTGGGCTTGAAATATTTATTACTAAATAATCACTACTTGCTTCAAATTTTTTGATTAAACTTTTATAATCATTTAATGCAAATTCTTCTGGAGTTGTTTTATTTTTTCCGATATTTGTACCAATTGGAATTTCAAATGGATAAACTTTTTTCAAATTTTTTAAAACTTCATGTGCACCTTTGTTGTTGAAACCCATTGCATTTTGAACTGATTTTTGCTCAGGATATCTAAACATTCTAGGCTTTGGATTTCCATCTTGAGGTTTTGGAGTCATTGTACCAATTTCTGTAAAACCAAATCCCAAAGATTGCATAGCTTTAATCATTGTTGCATTTTTATCAAAGCCAGCTGCCAGTCCAACTGGATTAGCAAATTTTACACCAAAAACTTCTTGGGTTAGTCTTGGATTTAAAATGTAGTTTTTCTTTTGCATATAGGCTTTTGCAATTCTACATTTTCCCAATACTCTAAGTCCACATTCTGCCATGTTATGTGCAGTTTCTGGTTCAAATCTAAATAAGATTTTTTTTAGTGTGTTATAGCTAAACAAGTTATTCCTTTTTAAAAATTTAAATATTTTATCCAAAAATCATTAAATATTGGTTTTAACGACTTTTTTAAGAAAAATAGATATCTAGATATTTGTTGAATTATACAATCTTTGATACTCATTACAAGAATTTAATAACTCTTTTTCTGAACCAATTGATAAAATCTTTCCATTTTTAAATACAGCTATTTTATTTGCATTTTTAATCGTACTTAATCTATGAGCGATTATAAAAGTGATTTTATTTTGACTTACTTCTTGAATAACTTGGCTTATAATAGATTCACTTTTGTTATCTAAAGCAGAAGTTGCTTCATCTAAAATTAATATTTTAGGATTTTTATATAAAGCTCTTGCAATTGCTATTCTTTGTCTTTGACCTCCACTTAGGTTTGTTCCAAATTCGTCGAGAATTGTGTGAATTCCTTTTTTCATATTTTGAACAAATTCAAAGGCATGAGCTTGTTTTAAAACCTCTAAAACTCTAATTTCATCTATTTCATAACCATAAGCAATATTTGCAGCTATTGTGTCATTGAAAATATAAACTCTTTGAGTTACAATTGAAATATTTTCTCTAAGAGATTTAATATCAAAATTCTTTATTGAAATATTATTTAATAAAATTTGACCTTTTGTTGAGTCATAAAATCTTACAATTAGATTTATTAATGATGATTTTCCACCACCACTATCCCCTACAAGAGCAATAATTTCTCCTTTTTTTGCTTCCAAATTAATATCTTTTAAAGCAGTAAAATCATCATATTTTAGTTCAACATTACTAAAAATAATTTCATTTATATCTTTTGGTGTCTCTAACTCTCCTGAAATAATAGTTGCTTTTTTTGCAAAAATATCATTGATTCTTTCATTTGCGGCAAGGGCATCTTGCATTTTATTATATAGAGAAGATATTTTTTTTATAGGAGTATAAAGCATAAAAAGTGCTGCAATAAATGAGGTAAAAGTTCCTGTTGTTAATTCTCCTGAAATTACTTTTGAACCACCAACAATAATAACGGCAGCAAAAGCTAAAGAACCAATAATTTCCATCAAAGGGGAAGTTAATTCATTTGTTTTTACAGCTTTCATATTATATTTAAAAAAAATCATATTATGAACTGAAAATTTTGTTGCTTCTATTTTTTCTGTAGAATTTGCTTTTATTATCTCAATATTATTAAATGATTCACTTAAGCTTGATGTAATATCAGAGTTACTCTCTTGAGATTTAAAAGATAATTTTTTCATCTTTTTTGCAAGTAATGATAATGGATAAATAGCAAGAGGCAAAACTACTAAACCATAAAATGCAAGTTCAGGTGAGTGATAAATTACAAGTCCAATTAAACCAAAAATAGTTAAAGTCTCTCTTATAAATTCAGCAACACTATTTGAAACAGCTTGTTGAATTCTATTTATATCATTTGTAATTCTACTTACAAGCTCTCCTCCATGTTTTTTTTGAAAAAAATCCATATCAAGTGTTAAAACATGAGAAAAAAGTTTATCTCTTACAATTCTAGTAATATCTTGCCCAATATATGAGATATAATAAGCTTGAATATATCTTCCAAAACCTTTTGCTGCGTATAACGCAATTACAACAAAGGGCATCATATAAAGCATCTCTTGATCTTTATTTATAAAAATATCATCAAGTAAAGGCTGGATTGCGTAGGCTGTTCCTGAAGTAGAAACAGATACTAAAATAATTCCAATAAATGAATAAAAAAATTCTAATTTATAGTTTTTATAATAAGGTACATATTGTTTAAAAAAATCTTTCATTTAAATCCTAACAAAAATTTTATATAAAGGGTGGATTATAGCCAAATATAGATTAATTACTGAGATTTGAAAAAACTACTTTTTAAACATCTCCCAAACTTTTCTAAAGCCAAAAGCTCTCAAAGTTAAAAAGAAAAGTACAAAGCCTCCTATTGTTCCAGCAAATGCAAGTCCAGCTGCTCCAAAAGGTTTTATTAAAATTAATGAAAATATTATATTACAAGCTAAACTATACATTGAGATTTTCGCAGTTAAAAATTGTTTTTCATTTGCATATAACCAAAGAGAAAATATTTTTGCTAAACCAAAAGGTAGAAGACCAATTAAATACATACAAAGTATTAATGCAGTATTTTGGGTATCTTGTGCTGTAAATTCACCTCTTTCAAATAGAAGTTTTATAATAAAATCATTAAATATTATTCCAATAAAAGTAGAAAGAGACAATAAAACAAATAAAATTAGGGCTGATTTTTTCATAAGTTTTAAAGCAATATCTTCATTTTTATTTTTTATAGCACGTGCTACCATTGGGAATAGGGCAATCGAAGTTGCAATCGCAAACAAGGCTAGAGGAAGTTGAAAAATTCTATTTGCATAATATAAATACGAAATAGAACCACTAACTAAATATGAAGCTAACCAAGTATCAATAAATGCTGATAAATGAAGAGTTGAAGAACCCAAAGTTGCTGAAAAGAAATTTTTATAAAATCTATTTTCTCCTCTTGGTTTACTTTTTTTAAAATGGAAAATTTTGCATAAATTTAACTTTTTAACAGCATATAAGTGAACTAAAATTTGTAAAAAACCACCAAATAAAACTCCATAAGATAAATAAAAAGTAATTTCATATTTTTCCATATTTTGTGCAAGTAATAAAGAACCTATCATTGCAAGATTTAAAAGTGCAGTTGAAAAAGCACTAGTTGCAAAATGTTTCTTGTATTGTAATAATGCTCCCATAAAAGTAACAATAAAAATCATTGGTAAATAGAAAAAATTTATTGCAAAAAGAGGTGCTGCTAATTCAATACTTTTTTCATCAAACCCAATAGCAATTGCTTTTGCAACGAGATGTGAAAAAGTCATGACTAAAAGTGACAAAATAATTAAAAATCCAAAAAGCTGTAAAAAAACCATTGAAGAAAATCTGATTTTATGGTTTGATTTTGCATAAGAGGGAATAAATGCTTGAGAAAAAGCTCCATCTGCAAAAATACTTCTAAATAAATTTGGTAATTTAAACGCCACAAAAAATATATCTGAATATATGTTTGCTCCTAAAACAGAAGCAGTCATAAGGTCTCTTATAAAACCTAAAATTCTTGAAACTAAAATTCCTGAACTATTTGTAAAAATTGATTTAATTAACATTATTTTCCTATTTTGTAATCTGTTTGTTTGTGAATAATTATTTGCATATTACCTTTGTATGGAGCTAATTGAGCGTTTAAAATTGTTATTTCTTCTGTATTTTTAGGTATAAAATCTTTATCTCTTGAGTAAAGTTTTATATATTTATCTTCATTTATGTAAAGTCTTGAATTTTTTACAGTACCTTTTAAATTACTTATTACTTCATTTTGATATTTAAAATCAAAAATATCTATTTTACTGGCATTTAAATATAAATCTTCATAATTATTAATCTGCTTTTTTTCATCGACTATAACAAAATTTATTATCTCTTTTAATCCATTATAATCTTTAATTTGATTTATTTGAAGGTTATATGAAAATCCTAATTTCAAATCTTCTGCATTTTTGTAAATGTAAATCGCCCTATCATTTTGTTTTTTTATAATAGCTTTTTCGTTATCTTTGTAGATGACTGTAACATCATTTAGAATAAAAGGTTTAGTTAATTTTTCTTCTTTATATAAATCTGCGATTGTATGTATTTCTTCTTTATTCTCTTCTATTTCTTTTATAATATTTCTATCTTCTTTATTTATTGAAAAGTTTGCAAAAATAGGAAGATGGTCTGAAAATCCTTCTGCTTTATGTATTTTAATAAATTTATCATCACTCATCTTCCACCTAATTATTTCATTGTTTTTATATAAATAATCAGGTTTAAATACTGTAAAACTATTAGGAATATATGAGAGTTTTTTATTATCAAAAAGTGAAGAAGGAATCAAAATATTATCAGGAGTATTATTTTCATCTCTAAATCTTGTCGAAAATCTTTCATTTGAACTAATATCTAACCATAAATTATAATGAACTTTTTTTTCTTCTTTTAATATATCATTGTAAGTAATATATTTTTCATCTAAAGTGGTATTTAAAATTTGATTTATGCCTGTAATTCCCCTTGTATTATTAAGCTTTTGGCTCTTTTTAAAGGTTTCAAATTCATTATAATTTGAATTAAAATCACCTAATAAAATATAATCATAATCTTTTTCTATTTTTATTAATCTATCTTGTAAACTTTTTGCATATTTAATTCTATAACTTTCTCCAACAGCCTTTGATGGCCAATGATTATTGAAAATTTTAAATTCAGTATTTTCATAAACAAAAGTAGTTTCAAGAATAGGTCTATAAAATTTTGTTCTGAATTTTACATCAATATGTTTTGTATCTTTTATTTTTATTTTTGATAAAATCCCTAATCCTACTGCTGATTGTGAATATTTTATAAAAGAGTGATAATTATATTTTGGGAGTTCTTTTTGTAAAAGTTGAATTAATTCTCTATTTTCTATTTCTTGAAGGGCTATAATATCTGCATCTAAGTCTTCAATAACTTTTACTAAGTTTTTTATTTTTACGTCAAAGCTTCTTTGATTCCATAATGAAGAACCATTTGGGATATATTCTTGATATTCACTATTATTTTTTTCTAAATCAAAAAAATTCTCAACATTGTAAGAGGCTATTTTTATACTATTTGCATCAAGAGATATAACAAATAAGAGCAAAAGTAGATATTTGAGCAAAAAGTATCTCCGATAATTTTTTTGTAATATTATCGAAGATATTATTTTTAAGAGGTAAAACTTAAAAAATTTTACCTAATTTAGATTTATCCTAAAGTTATATCTTTAGCTTTTTTCTTAAAATACTCTTTTTCAACTCTACATAAAGGACACTCTTTAGGTGGTTTTTTACCTCTATGCACATGACCACAGACTTCACAAACCCACTCTTCTTCCTCTTCAGATTCTAAAAATCCTTCATCAATTAAAGCTTGTTTTAATTCTAAATACTCTTTTTCATGCTCAACTTCTACTTTACCAATAGCTTTAAACATCCTAGCAATCTCTTTTAATCCTTCTTGTTTAGCTATTTCTTCGAAATTTGGATACATCTCTTCATGTTCATATTTTTCACCATCAGCAGCATATTGTAAATTCTTTTTAGTTGAATCTAATTCTATGTCATGAACTAATTTATTATAAGCTTTGAACTCTGCAATTGCATGATATTTTTCATTATCAGCTGCTTCTTGAAAAAATCTTGCGATTTTATGATATCCCTCATCAAAAGCAATTTTTGCAAAAAATTCATATTTATTTCTAGCTTGAGATTCTCCTGCAAATGCTTTCATCAAATTAACAGCTGTTAAATTTTCAGTAATCATTTCCATTTCTTGTCCACAGCAGTGTAATTTCCCACCACCAACATTTTGCACTTCTACTTCATTTCCACATTTGTTGCATTTATAAGTTTCATATTGTCTCATTTTTAACTCCTACATTAAATTTTTTTATTATAACACTTTATAATTTTTATTTAACCTTTGGTTTTCTATATTTTTTATCAAAGGATAAATTTTATTATTTAGAAGTATAAAATATTTAAACTTAAAAGAAAATTATTATCCTTTAGTAAATTTTATGGTATAATTCGAAATATTAGTTTTAAATTATTTAAATACTATATATTTTATGTAGAAATAAATATTAAATTAGTATTATTCTGGCAAAGGAAGAATTTTATGACAAATTATACAAATTTATTAAAAGAATATGATTTAAAAGTTACTCCACAAAGAGTAGCAATAGTTGAAGAACTTTATAAAAATGGACATATGAATATTGATGATTTATATAAAAAACTATTATCAAAATTCCCATCAGTATCACTAGCAACTATATATAAAAATATCAATGCAATGGTAGAAAAAGTTTTTCTTTCAGAGGTAAAAATACCAAATTCTAAATCAGTTTATGAACTCGTAAAAACAGAACATGCTCATCTAGCTTGTTCTTCTTGTGGATATATTGAAGATATAATCTTAGATGCTTCAGCTCTTTTAGAAGAAGTTCCAAAATTAAGTTCATTTAAAGTCAATTCAACAAATATAGTTTTGAGTGGTCTTTGTTCAAAATGTTCAAAGTAATCTAGCCTTTGGCTAGGTTACTTTTACGAATTTCTAATTATCAAACTATCAGGTAAATTAAACTCTTTTATTAGTTCTTCTTCTTTATTTCTATGTTCTCCATTATCAACCTCATGGTCATATCCTAAAAGATGTAAAAGTCCATGAATAAACAGTAACGAAAACTCTTCATTAAACTCGTGTCCATACTCTTTTGCTTTTTCTTCTACAAAATCAGTTGAAATTACAATAGAACCTAAAGGCATATGTGGCATTTCAAAATCCATAGGAAAACTTAAAACATCAGTTGCTTTATCTATATTTCTATGTTCTTTATTTAATTCTTTTATTTCATCATTTTTTACAACAAGAAGTTCTATATCTTTTTGTGTAAGTGAGTTTGCAATTTTTTCTAAACTTAAAATATCAATTTCAAACTGCGTTCCATTATCTAAATCAATCATTTTTTTCCTTAAAATAGTTCTATCATTTTAGAGACTTCATCAACTGCATAAGTTTTTATGTCAAGTTTCAGATTTGTTTTCTGAGCAATTACAGCTTTTTTCATACCTTGTGCTTGGGCTTCTTTTAGTCTTAAATCAATAGAATAAACATCTTTTATTTCACCAGTTAGTGAAACTTCACCTATAAATGCTGACTCTTTTGAAATAGGTCTATCTCTAAAAGATGAAATAATTGCTGCAATTACAGCTAAATCAGCAGAACTCTCTTTGATTTTTATTCCACCACTTATGTTTATAAAAACATCGTAGTTATTTAGTGGTAAATCTATCTTTTTTTCAAGTAAAGCTAAAAGCATAGTAAGTCTATTTGCATCAAAACCTGTGGCACTTCTTTTTGGATTTGGATAGGTACTTTCTGTAACTAATGCTTGAACTTCTAAGATTATAGCACGACTTCCCTCCATAACAACTGTAAGAGCTGAGCCACTTTGAGCTTTACTTTTATCAAAAAACTTTGAAGCTATATCTTTGGCACTTATAAGTCCTTCTGCAGTCATTTCAAAAATACCAATTTCAGAAGTTGAACCAAAACGGTTTTTAAAACCTCTAAGCATCCGTAGTTCTCGACTTGCTTCCCCTTCAAAGTATAAAACTGTATCAACCATGTGTTCAAGGACTCTAGGACCTGCTATGCTTCCATCTTTTGTAATATGACCAATTATAAACATAGCAATATTTGACTCTTTTGCTTTACGCATAAGTTCAAAAGTAATTTCACGCACTTGTGAAACACTTCCTGGAGCTGATGTTAGATTTGAAGAATAAATAGTTTGAATAGAATCAATGATTACCACTTCGTAATTTTGTCTTAAAAGTTCATCTTGAATCTCTTCAAGTTTTATTTCACTTAATAAAAATAGGTCATCATGGTTTGCATCAAGTCTATTTGCTCGTAGTTTTATTTGCCCAGCACTCTCTTCTCCTGATACATAAAGTACTTTTTTCCCCGATTTTGAAATACTTCCAGCAACTTTTAATAAAAGTGTTGATTTTCCAACTCCTGGACTTCCTCCAATTAAAGTTAAACTTCCTGGAACTATTCCTCCACCTAAAACTAAATCAAATTCATCATTAAAAGAGGAAAATCTTGTTACATCATCTTGTTCAATCTGTGTTATTGGTCTTGCTTTTGAAGAGCTATTGATTATTTTTGAGCTATTTTTTAAAACTTCTTGTTGTTCTTGATTTAATTCTATAAATGAATCCCATGAACCACAATTTGGACACTTTCCTAGCCATTTTGTAGATTGTTCTCCACAATGTTGACACTCAAAAAGTGATATTTTCTTTTTTGCCATTTTATTTCCTAGCTATTTTGTGATGGAATTATAATAGTTTTTTTTATACTCTTTCTAAAATATGACATTTTGTAATATAAAATACAATACAATCCAAAATGAAAAAAATAAAACTATTCACAGATTCAAGTGTAAATCCACAAGAAAAAATAGGTTTTGGAGCCTTTTTATTTTTAGATGAAAAAAATATCTCTTTAGAAGAGATGAGAAAAAATATAAAAATAAAAAGATTTGAAAATACTTCTTCCACAAAACTTGAACTTCAAACATTCCTTTGGGCTTTAAATGAAATAAATGATAAAGACATAATTATAGAAGTTTATACAGATTGTCAAAATATTATAGGTTTACAAGATAGAAGAAAAAAGTTGGAAAGAAATAATTTTCATTCTTTAGCGGGAAAACTTATGAATAATCATGAGTTATATAAAGATTTTTTTGAAAAAATAGATAAGTTAAATTTAACTTTTATAAAAGTTAAAGGGCATAAAAAAAATAGTTTAAAAGATGAAATCGATACTATTTTTAATCTTGTAGATAAGGCTTCAAGAAATGCTTTGCGAGAAAATATGCTTATTTAAAATAAATAAGCTATATTTACTCCACCCCAATTTTCTCTTGTAGAATTTTCATTTGTTACTGCAAATTTTGAAGATTTTAAAGTAAAAGTGATAACAAAATTATCAAAATATGTATCAAAACTTATAACTTGAATTATTGTATCTTTTATTTTTTCAAGTTCATAAGATTTATCAAAATCATTTACATAAAAATAATCTGTATAAGAATAACCTAATCCATAAGATAATGACCATCCTAATTTTTTATCTCTTTTTGAATCAAGATTTAAAAGTTTATTCTCATTTGCACCTAAAAATCTACCAATAGTATTAAAATTATTTGGATAGTTATTCCCATATCTTAACATAGAACCAGCCATTAATGCTCTATTATAATTCCCAATATCTGCTCTGAAATTATTAACTAAATCCATTTTTCCATAAGAAAAATCTTGTTTGAACATTCTATAACCATATGAATAAGAGAAGTTATATAAAAAATCATCTTTTAATTGATTGTCCCATCCTTTTGGGTCTTTATTTCCACTTATTTTATGATACTCTTTCTGAAAATCATCAGTTTTTGTACTAGGTCCAATAGCTCCTAAAGTCATCATATATTCATGAAAAAAATCTTCTTCCCATTTATATAAAATAAAATCAAGAGTTATAACTCCTGCATAAGGTAAATCATCTATGATTTTTTCTTTTTTTTCTAAATCACTTGGAGTAAAAGCAAATTGAGAATAGGTTAAGCCCAAGGTTTGATATTTTGTATCATTATTAAAAGTAGGAATTTTTGATATTAAATCAAAAAAACTATTATTATATTTAGAATAGTCATTTGTATCTTTATCGCTTAAATACATAAATGAAGTACCATTTGTATAGTGTTTGTCTTTTCCATCTACCACATCATTTTCCATAAAAGCTGAAATTACCTCTGCCTTTAGATTTAAAGATAAAAGAAATAGGAAAAGGATTTTTAAAAATAATTTCATTATCAACCCTTTTATTGTAATATTCTCTAATTATAATGATAAAAAGATTGGAAAATAATAAAATGATAATATATATACATGGATTTGCAAGTTCAGGTTTTGGCTCAAAACCACAAAAATTCAAAGAGTATTTTGAAAATGAAATAATAACAGTTTCTCTTTCAACTATTCCAAATTTGGCAATAGATACACTTGAACAAATAATAGAATTTTCTTTAAACAAAGAAGAACCAGTATTTCTTATAGGGTCTTCTTTAGGTGGTTTTTATGCTTTATATTTAGCAAACAAATATGATTTAAAAGCTGTTCTAATCAATCCAGCGGTTAATCCGTGGGGAACTTTAGATAGATATGAAGGAGTTGATTTTGTGACAAATTATTATGATAATTCAAGATTTGAATTTACTAAAGGTCATATAAAATCACTTAAAAATTATGAAGTAGATTTTATAAAAAATCCGCAGAACTTTATAACACTTTTACAAGAAGAGGATGAGGTTTTGGATTTTAGTGAAGCTGCTTTAAAGCTTGAAAATACAGAGCTTATAATAGAAGAGGGCGGAAATCACTCTTTTGAAGGAATTGAACGATATTTTAGAAAAATAAATAGTTTTTTTTATAATTAAAATTATTCATAAAATTTTTTAGATTAATTTAGATAAAATAGATTAATAACATGACAGTATAGAAATAATTAAGGAGAACTCTAAGAATGAATTCATTTAGAGTTGTAGATGCGAAATTTCGTATTTTAAAAGGTGGAAAAATAGGTTTAGCAATCTGTATTGCTTTAACAGGTGGAATATTACTTTTTGGTACAACGAATGCAAGTGCGACTGATTATTTTACTGACGTTCAAAAAAATGCTTCAGTAAACGTTTCTGATACCACAGGATTGTATGATGTGACAGTTGAAACAGCCACAAATAGTGGAACAACAACTTCTACAAGAACCGAAATTTCAGCAGATAGTGTAGTTTTTAAGCCAACATCTTGGGTTGGTTCTACTTATGGAACGCCTAGTTTTTTAGGGGATGTAGACTCAGATAGTAATGGCTCTGCTGATTATTCAACTTATAATCTAAATAGAACAACCTCTGATTTAATTTTAAATCTTACTTTTGATTCAAATGCAAATGCTTCAAGTATTTCAAAAGATGCAACTACTATCTCTACAGCACCTATTTCCAGTTTTGTCAATATTTATTCACATACTACATACAATTTAACTTCTTCCTCCTCTTCTTCTGCTTATACTGCAAATTTAATATTTAATGGTTCAAATACTGTTTCAGGGAATACAGATATTGATGATGGAAATATTCAAATAAAAGGGAATAATGTTGTTTTCCAAGGAGCTATAAAAGCTGATTCTATAGATATAAATTCATCGGGAGTTGCTAGTTTAAATACTATTTCAGGAAGTACAACTTCTGATATTGTTTTTAGTGGGGCAGGAACTGCAAACTTATATAATAATTTAGCAGGAGATATCTCTACCACAGCCAATAATCAAGGAACGATAACAAGCGTAGGTTCATCACAAACAATTACAGGAAATGTAGGAACATCAACTTTAGGTTTAAGTAGTTTGAATATTGGAAGTAACACAGATGCTACAAATTATTCAACAACAACTGTAAATGGAAATGTTTTTGCAACTAGTACAGTTTTAAACAATAATGGAACAACCAATAGTTCGCAATTAATATTATCAACTGGAAAAAATATTACCTCTTCTATCTCTACAGCAGATGCAAATATGGGTATTTTAACACTTACAGGTGGAACTCAAACTGTAACAGGACAAGTAGGAACAGATACTTTTAGGCTAGAGCAAATAAATTCAGGTTCAAATGGTGCAACTTCAACATTTGTGAATGATGTTTATTCAAATACTATAAATAACACAGGAACAGGAACAACAACTTTTAAAAATGATGTAAAAGCAACAACTGTAAATGTAAATGCTGGAACAACAACTTTTGAGGATAATCTAACTGCAACAACAACTACAATAACAACAGGAACTGGAAATTTTAATACAGTTTCTGGAACTACAAGTTCAAATATAGTATTTACTAATACAGGAACTGCAAATTTATACAGTGACTTAACAGGAAATGTAACAACAAATGCTGATAATCAAGGGACTTTAACAATAGTTGGAAGTTCAAGTGGTAAAACTCAATCAATAAATGGAAATATAGGAACTTCTAGCTCTTTGGATTTGAATATATTAAATATCGCTCAAGCGGGAAATTCTGCAATTACTACAATAGATGGAAATGTTTTTGTAAATAGTACAGTTTTAAATAATGGAACGACAAATAGCTCAGAATTAATATTAGCAAGTGGAAATAATATAACATCTACAATTACAACAGCAGATGTTGGAAAAGGTATATTAACTCTTGCTGGTGGAACTCAAACTGTAACAGGAAGTGTTGGAAGTGGTGCAGAGTTAAAAG
>ERZ724518.482-NODE-482-length-17187-cov-7.099813_pt1 | contig 17187 bp, 13 predicted proteins | sample MGYA00376051_ERZ724518 | MGnify/ENA primary metagenome ERZ724518 (study PRJEB28724, sample SAMN07190885) | wastewater metagenome | isolation source: influent of sewage treatment plant in Hong Hong | place: Hong Kong | collected 2016-03-17 ... | reverse complement strand
TCGTAGCAAACATAGTAGAACAAAAACTGATTTCAATCGGACCGATTGAAGCCACCGCCGGTTTGCTCATTTTTCCCGTTTCATATATTATCAACGATATCATTGCCGAAGTATGGGGTTACCGAAAAGCCCGGCTGATCATCTGGTACGGATTTCTGATGAATTTTCTGACGGTGATTATTTTTCGGTTGAGTATCGTAGTCCCCGGTTCCGAAAATTTTTCACATCAGGAGGCATTTCAGCTTGTGCTTGGCAATACTGAACGAATCAGTCTGGCCAGTTTTATCGCCTTTCTTATAGGCTCATTTCTCAATGCAATGGTAATGAGTAAAATGAAAATATTTCAGAAAGGAAGAAATTTTTCGCTGCGGGCAGTGGTCTCCACACTGGTAGGCGAGGGAGCCGATTCGCTGGTTTTTTTCACCATTGCATTTGTCGGAGTTATTCCCAACGGCGACTTAATGACCCTTATCCTCACACAGACAGCCATGAAAACCGGGTATGAAATTCTGGTACTGCCACTCACCAACGTAATCGTAAAATGGGTAAAACGCAAGGAACAGGAAGATGTGTTTGACGAGGGGATATCTTACAATCCGCTTAAAATCAATGAATTGTAGTGCTATTTTGACGGCCTGTTGCTGAAACCGTTAAAGACAGCATAATAGGGATTGATAAGGCAAACAAGCACTTTCTCATACCAGTTGAAGCCATTTCTGCGCATACCTGCGGTTGCCCGATGGGATAATTCTCCCATAATTGTACCTACAATCGGGGTTACTATCAGGTCCTGAATGCTTGGTTGCTCCAGACCTGCCTCCCATACATACTCCCACAGTACAGACTGAGCCAGATTGTAAACGGACGACTCAAGGAAGGATGAACCCTGAGAACGTAAGGTATTGAAATAAAGCGAGCCCTGGTACGGATGTCCGATGTAATTTGTGATCCACAGATCAGGATCAAATACCGGAGGTTTTGTGTAGGCATTCTGATATTTCTGTTTAATCATATACCACTTCAGCCGGTCGGGATGTTCCCATTTGGATATTTCAGAAGGACCCAGAATGAGAGCAGTCATCATGGCAGCATTCTGTGCAGAGTTCAAAAGCATACCCCACGCCAGTTTTACACCCAATGGCGAATCATTATTTCTGTATTTGAACTGTGGTATAGCATTACTGCCCGATGATTCCGTACTTTTCTTAATCGTTTCAGTAGCAAAAACGGTGACGGTATCGCCTGGGGATAAAGTTAAGGAATCGGGGGTGGTCTGTGCCCTGATAACAGCAATAATACATAAAAAGAAAATGATCAAGGAATGCTTTCTCATGATGCAGGTAAATTTCTTAAAAAAATTATTCTAAAAAATCAGATAAAAGTGAGCAGCGCATTTTCAGAATTCTGAAATAGAAGCCATATTCACTAATAAAAAGATAAAAGGTAACAGAACGGAATTTATATTCGAAAATCACATACCAGAGGATGCTCCAAAGTTACAAAATCATAAATTAAATCAAACAACATTTACGGATTAAATGAAAAAATGGACAGACAATCGGCTATTTACACCTCTTTGTTCTGTCCATATTATGATTTTTTCTCGAAATTCTGAATTTTGCGCTTCGAATGGTTATTGAAGAATTAATTTTTTTGTAAAAAATTTGTTGCCTGTGTTAATTCTTATTACGTAAATGCCTTTACTGTAATGAGATAAGTCAAACGATTTAAGCTGATTGCCGGTTTTTGAATCGTGCAGAACCATTTCACCCACTGAATTGAAAATCTCAATTCCGTCAATATTTTCTGACGATGACACGACGAATTTTCCTTTACCCGGATTGGGGTAAACAGTGATTTGATCGTCGGACAGATTGTAAACACCGGTTGCAGGTCGGTAATAGTAGCGGGTGCTGTCGCCGTTACTAACGGTAATGCCATTTTCGAGGAATATTTTGCTGGAATAGGTTATCGGATAATTGTTGGAGTCATAGGTTTCCACATCGAGTGCAGACCGGTACCAGGCATTGTTGAGCCACGTCTGATATTCGGTGCGGTAATTATTTCCATTTCCATCGTAGGTGCGGGTTTCCAGCACATCATTCACCCAGTCATTTGCCCCCCAGTTTTGATGAAGATCAGTCAGCAATTCGTCGGTAGCGCTGTAGGTATAGCTGTTTTTGGAATTATTGACCCAGGCTCCGTTTTCCCAGATTTGCCGAATACTACTAATTTCGTTCTGTCGGGTGTCATAGGTCGAAATCCATTGAGATTGATTTTTCCAGCCTGAATTCCAGATTTGATTTAGAATGTTGGTAATGTTCTCCTTTGTGTCGTAAGTATATGTACGTTTATCAGTGTTAAGCCATGCCCCGGCATCCCATACCTGATTGGTGATGGTTAGTACATTTCCTTTACTGGTGTAAGTATTCACGGTATAAGTGCTGTTTACCCACTGGTCGGTTACCCATGTTTGCTTGAGAGAGGTCAGTTTGTGATTTGTTGCGTTGTAGGTGTATATCTCTTTTGAATCATTGACAAGAGTTCCTGTTATGCCGGATTGAGTAATTTGGGTCAATAAATTGTTATTGGCATCGTAGGTCATGGTGGTGAAGGTAAATGTCATCCACATGGTCATAAAAATCATTTCTGTTTTAGAGGTAATCATGTTTTTATTGGCATCGTAGGTCATGGTGGAGCGCATGGAGTTTACCCATTTTTCACCGTCCCAGCTCTCCCAGAGGACTGAGGTCATCACATCGTTACTGTTATAAGTGTAGGTGTATTTTATTTCATTTACCCACTCGCCAGTATCAATGTCCCATTGCTGATTTATTGCACTGACAAGCCTGTTTTTCATGTCGTACGTCATCATGATGGTTTTTTCGTCATTCACCCAGTTACCGATATCGGAATTCCAGTCCCAATATCGCATACTGTCAAGTAATTCAGGCTGAACTGCCTGTGCCTGAGCTGCCTTTATGATTTCGTTGATTTTTTGGGTGGTGAGCACTGCATTTGTCTTCAGTGACTGAAGATCCCGAATAGAACGGGCAGTATTCAGTGAACCCGGGATAGTCTGTTTTTTAATATCCTGATGGAATGGATGATGTTGGCCAGCAACAGGGATAGAGAAAACGAAAAGAGCAAACAGAGTAAACGGTAAAAATTTTTTCATGATTGTTGGTTTTTAAAGTTAATACTCTATAAATAACAAAAAATCGTGAAAAATGTTTTAATTCATTTGTTATTTAAATGAATTTTAAACTATTGATATCCTGTCTGTTGACAATGATTGTTTTACCCTGTTCAGAAAATTTCGTTCAGCAAATTGGCCAGCTGAATTCCTCCGCGGTACAGCATTTCATCCAGGTCATCATTGAACTGATACATATAGGTGTAAGCTCTCAGATTGGTGTAATTGTATGCATATATTTTGTTGCGGACCAGATAAACGGCTTCCACCGATTGTGGCAGCGATTGTTGTTTAAATTCTTTTTTTCGGGGTGCAAATTTATCCTGCAGATAAGCTGTGTATTCGGAGTAGGAAAAATTGTGACCTTCAATCATTTGTGTATCCCACAGTTGGTGAAGGCGGATGTCTTTGCCAAACCATTTGATCATCACATCATTTCCACCGCGGTCTTCGGCACGTCCCAGATGCATGGGCTGATGGGCATCGGCTATGAAATGTATAAGAAATTTGAGGGCTTCCAGGTCTTTTTTGTTTTTTTTCAGACTGCCACTCAGGCTGTCGATGGCAAAAAACAGATGGCGTCCTTCGGCAGTCGGGTTTTGGAAAAGGGTCTGAATATCAGCCGGTGTCATGCCTTCGCGCAGATTTTGAAAATGCCAGTCGTAGCTGTAGGCGTAAGCCGAATCACTTCGAATATCGTCGCTCCAGGTGGATTCGTAGGTTAATCCGTGTTTTCCCAGCAGCTTATCCACTTTATGGCGGGTATGACAAGTCAGATTTTGGTAAGCTATGGTGGCTACTATCCGGTGTCCGAATGCATCGTAAGCCATAGCGGGCAGTGTGAGACCAACAACAAAGACGAGAAGAAGAAATTTTGCTTTCATACAGTTTTTTTTTGAATGTGTAAAGATAGAATATCCGATGCATACTTCGGTGCTTTTTAGAAAAATTCATTCAAAAAAAAATAACGGATTAAGTGTGATTTTTTTCGAATACAACATACAGGATGAAAACTGATAGTAAAATGTCAAAGTGATTTTTCATTGTCAATAAATGGAATTTTTATCCACTTTTAATTGTCAACCCTGACAGGGACACAAAATGAAAAAATATGCCACCCGGTGAAGTAATTCAGGTGAAAGCAATGACCCGGAATTTTTATATCTTTGTATTAATTCTTAACAAACGGATAGAAACAACATGCTTTCACTACTTGACGAATATCACTTCTACCTGAAAATGGAGAAATCGCTTTCGGAAAACACCATCGAGGGGTATGAGCGGGATTTGCAGAAACTGTTTGATTATCTGGCAGAGGCGCACATTCAACCCCAGGATGCTGAGAATAGGCATTTGCGTGATTTTATCATCGAAATTGCCGAAATCGGTATTAATGAACGATCGCAGGCAAGGCTGATATCAAGTATCCGTTCTTTTTATAAATTCCTGATTTACAAAGACAAAATCACTGTTGACCCGACCGAATTGCTCCAAAGTCCGAAAATCGGGTTGCGATTGCCAGAAGTTCTCACATTATCCGAAATTGACCGAATTATCGAAAACATCAATCTATCCAAACCCGAAGGACAACGCAATAAAGCAATTATCGAGGTACTTTACGGCTCGGGATTGCGGGTATCGGAGCTGACCAATCTCAAACTTTCAAACATCTATTTCGACGAAGGATATATGCTTGTGTTGGGCAAAGGGAATAAACAGCGGCTTGTGCCACTTTCGGATGAATCAAAAAAGCAGATTGGGTTTTGGATTATGGACCGTAATCATCTGAATATAAAAAAGGGGAACGAAGATTTTCTGTTTCTCAATCGGCGCGGAAGCAAACTCACCCGTGCAATGATTTTTACCATTATCAAAGAACTTGCAGTGATGGCCGGAATTCATAAAAATGTAAGTCCTCACACATTCCGTCACTCATTTGCCACGCACCTGCTCGAAAACGGTGCTAATCTGAGGGCAATACAGCAGCTGCTGGGGCATGAATCCATCACCACTACCGAACTTTACACACATATAGATGTTCAATTTTTACGACAAACAATTTTGGAATGCCATCCGATGAATCAAAAAAACAAAAAACATGAAGTTGAATAATTCGTTTCTGCACCGTATCTCGAAGCGAATTCTTCTTTCCGGTGTGGCTTTTCTATTCTTGTCAACTGGCACGCTGGCGCAGGAAACCGTGGTGGTGGGGCAGGTGCTGGATAAGTACGACAAATCGCCCATATCCACGGTTGATATTTATTTCAAAAACTCCAACCGGGCTGTTCAAAGCAACGATGATGGATATTTTCTCATACGCAACAACGGTCCGGAAACCACCCTTATTTTCACCATAGTAGGCTACAAGCCTTACGAGTTGAAACTCAAACGGGGTGATAACGTGGGAGTTCAGATAGAGTTGGAGGAGAAAAAAAGTATTCTCGATGAAGTGCTTGTTCTGCCCGGCATTAATCCAGCCAATGATTTGATGAGAAAAGTGCGGTTAATGCGAAAACAAAACGACGTGAAATTGCCGGGCGGGAGTGTGGAGCAAAGTGCCGTATTTCTTACCAAAAACGATACCCGCTGGCAAAACAATAAACTCTGGGAAAATCTTAAAACCGGCAATCTTTCGCAGAGCGACTCTGCGCTGATGGTGCCGCTTTACATGGATGAAAGTGAATACAATTATAAAGGTGAAACAAAACAACAGAAAAGCAAGAATACCTACAACACTCCAGAAACAGCCGAAAATCTGATTGTACAGCTGCTCAACGGCTTGGATAACCGCATTAATTTTTACGATAATTCGGTAAGTTTACTGAATAAAAGCCTGATCAGTCCGCTGGCAAACATCGGGAATGCATATTACCGGTATTACCTCACCGATAGTATTCAGTCTGAAAACGGCAAACAATACGAAGTTCATTTTTATTCCCGCAATCCCGCTAATCTGGCTTTCAACGGAACCATGCTAATAGATTCTGCCACATTGGCACTGACTTACATGGCAGCAACGCTTCCCCGACAGGCAAATCTCAACTTTATTCACAACCTGAGCATTGAACAAAAGTTCAGATTTGCAGCTAACCACTGGATACCCGACAATCAACAATCGACGTGGTATATGACCTACGATTTGCTCAAAGATAACCTGGGTACAAAACCCGAACTGCTCGTGAACCGAAAAACGGTTTATGCCTCCGGCAATGATGAATTCGTGCTTCAACCGGATTCGTTTGCCGGAAATAAATATTCCGAAGAGGCTATAAACGATCGGTTGGCAGCTCTGCAGCAAACCCCGCTTTACAAAACCGCCCGCTTTATTGCCGATGCAGCACTCACAGGGTATCTCAAAGCCGGGAAAATTGATATCGGAAAGATTTCCACCATTCTGCGACTGACCGATGTGGAGGGATTGCGTATCGGGTTGCCCTTCCGTACCAACGAAGATTTGTGGAAAAACCTGATGATTGGCGGATACGGAGCCTACGGTTTCGGTGATAAAAAATGGAAATACGGAGCCGAAATGCAATGGAAGATACCTACGACTTCCAGTTTTATGTTGGGAGTAAAATACATCAATGATTTCAGACGTACCGATTATGATTATACCGATTTTTTCTGGCGCGAAAATCCGCATATAACGGGCGATCACGATATTGTTTCCACTCTTTTTTCGTTGAAGAAAGGAAATTCACTTCAAAAAGTGGAGGAGTTCAGTGCATTTGCATCAAGGGATATCACATCCGGCATTGAAGCCACTCTGATGGTTCAGAATAAAAAAACTTACAGCAGCGCAGCCTTTCCATTCACCGGTGAAGGTCAACAGATGGAATATGAGACTTTACATCAGCAATCGGCATCACTTACCGGCCGGTTTTCATTCAATGAACGATATCTTGACGAACATTTTCAGCGAATTTATCTGAAAAACAATCACCCCGTTATTTATGGTACAGTTGAAATGGGAAATTATAAATTTGGGACAAACAAGGGAAATTATATGCGTTTTATAGCCAGCATCCAGCAAACGGGAAGATTTCCGGTAGGTGAGTGGCGCTATTTGATAGAAGCCGGTAAAATTACTGGAAACGTACCATACCCCATTCTCAAGAATATCAGGGGAAAAAGTGGAAGTGCTTACGGAAGGTATCAGTTTACTCTGATGAACTTCAACGAATACATGGCTGATACGTATGCCACACTCCAGTCGGAGGTGATAACCAACGGAATTATTTTCAACAATATTCCACTCGTCAAAAAGCTGAATTTAAGAGAAATAACAGGATTGAAAATTGCCGGAGGAAGCCTGAGTGAACTTCATACGCTATTGATGAACCTGCCGCCTTCCACATCCGGGCTCATCAAACCCTATTCCGAAGTCAGTGTGGGATTTACCAACTTGTTTGGTGCCATCTCTGTGCAATATACCCGACGGCTCACCGATACCGATAAGCCAGCTACACGCAAATCGAGCATTGGCCTGAGTTTGATGTTTAGTTTTTAGCCACCGGAATTTATTCAAAGCAAGTTCATGATTTTTCCGTATCTTTGCACCTTCAAGGATTAATATAACACGTATTGACAATGAAAAAAATAGCAATAATAGGCGGAGGCAACATAGGTGGTGCCATAGCACATGGATTGCAGCAGGGAAATATGATTCCTGCCGAAAATATCTCTATCAGCGACAGGTCGGAAAAAACGCTCAATAAATTCAGAGCCATCACCGATAAATGGAAACTGACAACATCCAATTCAGATGCCATCGAAGGGGCGGACATTATTATTATAGCGGTTAAGCCCTGGCTGGTGGAGAGTGTAGCTGCTGAACTGGAGAAAAAAATTGATTATAAAAATCAGATTATCATTTCCATCGCTGTTGGCGTGGATTTCAAAAAATTAATACGGTTTTTCGATAAAATAGCCGTTATTTTCCGCATTATACCCAATACAGCTATTGAAGTAAAGGAAAGTTTTACCACCATAGCACATTACAATGCCAACGACGAACAAATAGGATATGTAAAAGCTCTATTCGATGAACTGGGAACCACCATGATCGTGAAGGAAGAGCAACTCACACCCCTTATGGCACTTTCTTCGTGCGGAATTGCCTATGCATTCCGGTATATTCGCGCCAGCATGGAAGGAGCTGTGGAGATGGGCATTTATCCCGACGACGCCCGCGAAGTAATCCTTCAAACCCTGCGTGGTGCCATCACCTTGCTCGAAACCAATCAAAGTCACCCCGAAGTGGAAATTGACAAAGTGACCACACCGGGTGGCATTACCATCAAAGGGCTGAACGAAATGGAAGCCAACGGATTTACCAATGCGGTGATAAAGGGATTATTGAAAAGTAATATTGCCCCTAACCCCTAAAGGGGAATGTTTGGCAGTATGGTGTAGATTTAAATTGATAGGAACAAATATTATTAACAATACAACAAAATGCTCATATTATTCCCCCTTCAGGGGGTTGGGGGCAAGCAGATTAATTATGATTACACAAGACCAACTTAAAGAAGTGTTGGAACGCGAGGACGCGTTGAGGAGGTATCTTTGACGTCGATGCCAAAATTATTCAGTTAGAAGAAGAAGAGTTGCGCACCCAGGTTCCGGGTTTTTGGGATGATCCCAAAGCAGCCGAACTGCAGATGCGAAAGGCCAAGGAGCTGAAAAAGTGGATAGAAGGCTATAATGAAGTGAAAGCTGCTGCCGACGAACTTCAGCTGGCTTTTGATTTTTACCGCGAAGAAGCCGTAACCGAAGAAGAGGTAGATGCGGCTTATTCGCATGCTACTGCACTTCTCGAAGCTATTGAAATGAAAAATATGCTTTCCAACGAGGAAGACTCGCTGGGGGCGGTGATAAAAATTGTAGCCGGAGCGGGTGGAACCGAAGCTCAGGACTGGGCCGAAATGCTTTTCCGCATGTATCAGCGCTACTGTGAGCGGCAAGGTTACAAATGCGAGCTGACCAACTATCAGGGAGGCGACGAAGCCGGAATTAAAACCGTAACCATGCAGGTGGAGGGTGACATGGCTTTTGGGTATCTCAAAAGTGAAAACGGAGTACACAGACTCGTGAGAGTTTCACCGTTCAATGCTCAGGGTAAACGAATGACTTCATTTTCTTCGGTTTTCGTTGTACCATTGGTGGACGATACCATCAACATTGAAGTCAATATGGCGAACCTGAGCTGGGACACTTTCCGGTCGGGAGGCGCGGGTGGACAGAATGTAAATAAAGTGGAAACCGGTGTGCGGCTCCATTATAAGTACATAGACGAAGTGACGGGCGAAGAAAAGGAAATTGCGATTGAAAATACCGAAAGTCGCTCTCAACTTGGTAACCGTGAAAATGCCATGCGGCTTTTGCGTTCGCAACTGTATGAACTGGAACTGGAAAAACGCCGGGCTGCTCAGGCTGTGGTGGAAGCCGGAAAGAAAAAAATAGAATGGGGATCGCAGATCCGAAGCTATGTTTTCGACGACCGCCGCGTAAAGGATCACCGTACCAATTATCAGACTTCGGATGTGAACGGTGTGATGGACGGAAAGATTGAAGATTTTATCAAAGCCTATCTGATGGAATTCGGCCGCGAAGAAAAGTCGATATAAATCAGTGCATCAATAAAAAACAAAAACAGAGGATACCTGAAAAGATATCCTCTGTTCATTTTACGTTATTCCGTAAGAAAATCAGTTGGAAACCAGCTCCATTGTATCCGAGGCGATCAGATATTCTTCGTCGGTCGGGATAACAACCACTTTAACCCGAGAATTAGATGTGCTTATCAGCAGTTCTTCCCCGCGTATCCTGTTGATTTCCGGATCAATTTCAATACCCAAATAACTCAGTCCGTTGCAGATTCGCTCACGCGTAATGGTTTGATTTTCACCTACTCCACCCGTAAATACAAGTACATCAAATCCGTTGAGTACTGCCGCATAGGAACCAATATATTTTTTAATCCGATATTCGTACATACCCAGAGCCAGTTTTGCCCGTTGATTTCCTTCGGATATTGCTTTTTCGATATCGCGCATATCCGACGAAATTCCCGAAACACCCAGCACGCCGCTGTGTTTATTGAACAGGGTGGTAGTTGCGCTGGTACTGATCATCTCTTTTTCCATCAGGTAAGTCACCACACCCAAATCTACATCACCCGAACGGGTTCCCATCATCAGACCTTCTACGGGTGTAAATCCCATGGAGGTATCCACTGATTTTCCGTTTTCGATGGCCGTAATAGAGCCTCCGTTGCCAATATGAGCTGTAATGATTTTGGTTTTATTGTAGTCCAGACCCAAAAACTCACATGCCCTGCGCGATACATAGCGGTGACTGGTGCCATGAAAACCGTACCGGCGAATACCGTATTTTTTATACAGGGTGTAAGGAATTCCGTACATATAGGCATGTTCGGGCATGGTCTGATGAAAAGCCGTATCGAAAACCGCCACCTGAGGAACCTGCGGCAGTAAGTCGCTGATAGCAAAAATACCTGCCAGATTCGGCGGATTGTGAAGGGGAGCTATTTCTATACAAGCTTCAATATTCCGTATCACTTCGTCGGTAATCACCACACTGGAGTTGAATTTTTCGCCTCCATGCACTACACGATGCCCTACGGCATCAATTTCTTCCATGTTTTTGATGCAGCCATGTTTTTCGCTGGTGAGTACACCCAGAATATATTCTATAGCCAGTTGATGTTCAAGGACTTCACCTTCAAGAATTACTTTTTCTCCGTTTTGTTTGGTATGCTTAAGAAATGATCCTTTCATACCTATTTTTTCCACCCCTCCCGATCCAAGCACTTCTTTGCTTGTCATATCCAACAGTTTATACTTCACCGAAGAACTGCCGCAATTCAATACCAATATTTTCATAACTTACTTTCCTCCATTATTTTATAATATTTCCCATGTCGTCGTAGGTGTAAAACCCTTTTTTGGTACTTACCCCGAAATGTTTAGCACGATACATACGTAATAATATCGGTGAAGTTTTGTATTTCACATGTCCATACTCATCGTACAGGTTTTCAAGCAGTTTTACGATTTTCTCTATTCCAAGGCGGTCGGCTATACGAAATAATCCCTGTCGGTGACCAAATCCAACAGTCATGATGCGGTCAATATCTTCGGTATTTGAAATATTTTCCATCAGAATGGAACAGGCTTCGTTGAGTTGAATCAGGAAAAGACGGATGCTGACCAATCCGGCCGATTCGACAACAGGAACATACTGATAGTTGATAAGGCGGGCAAACTGACAGACTTTTTCATAGGTTGCATCCGATGTTTCGAGACCGCGTACTATTTCTATCATTTGCGAGTCTGGCACATTCGAGAGGAAATGCAGTCCGATACAGCGGCTTTTATTCTCAAGGTCTGAAGCCAGGTCCGAAACAATTACAGTAGTAACATTGGAGGCGATGATTGCCTGTGGCGACAGCACTTTTTCCAGATGGCGGAATACCTCTTTGCGTTGCTCCACTCTTCGTTCGCCGGTCATATCGTTGTAGCGTATGGCTTCAATCACAAAATCACATCCGTGAAAGTCTTCATAATCCATTGTGCCGCTTATGCGTCCCATGATGGCTTTCTTTTCATTCTCGGTTAGTCCCCATCCTTTTATCTGCCGGTCAAGTTTGGTCTCTATTCTCGCGTAAGCATTGGCTATTCTTTCTTCGGAGGGCTCCAGGAAAATGACTTCCATCCCATGCGATGCGGCTGCAGTGGCTATTACGCTGCCGTCCTTGCCACATCCCACCACGCCAATCCTCGAAAACAGGGTTTTCTTCTGATTGCGTTTGCTCAACCCATATCTTTCAATAGGCTCTCTAATTGGTTCTGACATTCTTGTTGGTTTTATTATTTTTTGAAAAAATTCAAATGTACAATTATATATAAAAATCCAAATTTAGTAAGTGTGGATTTTCAGAATACTATTTTTTCATTGCCAGATTGGCGGTAATTGTAATCATTCGGATAATATCTTCCACCGAGCATCCGCGCGACAGGTCGTTGATGGGTGCTGCAATTCCCTGCAGGACAGGGCCGATAGCCTGTGCGCCAGAAAATCGTTCAACTAATTTGTAGCTGATATTTCCGGCTTGCAAATCGGGGAATACAAGTACATTGGCTTTACCCGCTATGGCACTTCCCGGAGCTTTGCTCTGACCTACGGAGGGAACAATGGCTGCATCGGCCTGAAATTCTCCGTCAATTTGCAGATCGGGTGCCATTTCTTTGGCTATGCGGGTTGCTTCCACCACTTTATCCACCAGTTCATGCTGGGCGCTGCCTTTGGTCGAAAAACTCAACATGGCTACACGAGGTTCGAAACCACCCAATACTTTGGCTGTATCGGCTGTACTCACAGCTATTTGTGCCAGTTCATCAGCTGTTGGGTTGGGGTTTACAGCGCAGTCGGCAAATATGAGCAGCCCGTTTTCACCGTATTCGGGTTTGGGGGTGAACATGAGTAGTGCGCCGGATACAATTTTTATCCCGGGTTTTGTCTTGACAATCTGAAAAGCCGGTCGAAGCACATTGCCTGTTGTGTTGCGTGCTCCTGCAAGTTCTCCGTCGGCATCGCCGTTTTTTATCAACAGACAGGCCAGATAGAGTGGGTCTTTAGCAAGTGCAGCTGCTTCGTCGTAGGTCATCCCTTTCGATTTTCGGATTTCATACAGCAGGTTGGCGTATTTTTCCATATCGGGGTAAGTTTCCGGATCAATGAGTTGAGCTTCGCTGATATTTGTCAGGTTATTGTCAGCAGCTAATTGCTTGATTTCAATTTCATTGCCGATAAGTATGAGTTTTGCTGCTTTTTCTTTCAGAATAAAATCGGCAGCTTTCAGTGTGCGCAGTTCTGTTCCCTCGGGCAGTACAATTCGCTGTAAATTGTCCTTAGCCCGCTGCATGATATCTTCTAATAGTTTCATGGCTGAATATTTAAGTTTATAATAAGTTGGTGTATGGAAGTTTGAATATATCTGAAATTCAGTTGAATATGCTGAGTGTCAGGTAAGGAAATCCTGACAATTGCATAATTACAAAAGTACTATGTTTTTATTAAATTGCAATGTAGAGATTGCAATTTTTTGAAATTATTGTGCATTGTTATACGCAATATTAGTTGTATTTTTGGCGTCGTAGTTATTTTGCGTATTAACAAAAAAGAACCAAAGGAAAATGGTTCTGCTCAGCATAAATCCGGTAATTTTTTTATCCATGAAATCAAATATTCTTTTAAGTTTATGTTTACTTATTAGCCTGACATTGGTTTCACAAACCGTTCCGCAGGCAAGTACAGGTACTATTCGACATTTTGAACAATTCCCATCGAAGTATGTTGATGCCCGAAATGTAGATGTTTGGCTTCCACAGAATTACAATCCTAAAAAGAAATATGCCGTACTCTATATGCACGACGGACAGATGGTTTTCGACAAAACGATTACCTGGAACCATACCGCCTGGGAAGTGGACGAGGTCTTCGGAAAGCTGATGGATGAAAAGAAAATACGCGATTGTATTGTGGTAGGAGTTTGGAATGTGGACGGCAAGCGTTCAGCCGATTACTATCCGCAAAAAGTACTCGACCTTATGCCGGAACCGACCCGCAGCGAGGTACTGGAAATGGTCGGAAATCCTCCCTGTGCAGATAATTACCTGAAATTTCTGGTCACAGAGCTGAAGCCATTTATTGACAAAAATTTCTCTACTCACAGAAATCCCAAAAACACCTTTGTGATGGGAAGCAGCCTTGGCGGACTGATTTCTGCGTATGCGCTGTGTGAATATCCCAACATTTTCGGGGGAGCAGGCTGCCTTTCCATTCATACGCCGATGATTGATCTGGATAAACTTAATGCCAATAATCCTGATGAAGACAATCCGGGTGCTCAGGCTTTCAGAGAATATCTGATGAAAAATCTCCCCAAAGCCAATTCCCGAAAAATATATTTTGACTATGGAAATAAAACAATCGACGTTTATTACGCACCATACCAGCACCGGGTGGATGAGGTGATGAAGAAAAAAGGGTACAACAACCAATACTGGATGACCCGATTTTACGAGGGCGATGATCACTCGGAAATTGCCTGGTCACGAAGGTTGCATGTTCCCGCTGTATTTTTATTGGGCAACTAAAAAATTATTATAATTGTGAAACACACATGTCCAAGTAAAATATTTTTGACACACACGGGTATGATTAAAAAACTCACAACAAATGATAGACGCTCAATATTCCCCCTTTAGGGGGTTAGGGGGCAGATATATAAATTATAAACAGATGAAAGACCACAGAATAGATCAATACATCGACCAATCGACAGAAACATTGCAACCGGTCATTATCCATATCCGCGAACTCATGCACCGGGCTTTGCCCGATGTGGTTGAAACCATCAAATGGAACAGTCCCTGCTTTATGGCCAACGATAAAATCATTTGTGTGATACAGGCTTTCAAAAAACACGTCAATTTTGTATTCCACAAAGCTCCCGAAACACCCGATACAGATACTTTTTTGGTTGATATTGGCGAAAGATCGAAAATGAAAGGGTTGAAGCAATTGACACAGGTGAGTGAAATGCCGGACGACGAAAGGATGATAGCATTTATCCGAAGTGCAGCCGGCTCAAACTAAGATATTTTTTATTATCTCAATATCCTTTTCCTGAAAATTCCTGAAACATGAAAAATAAAAAACTATTAACCGGAGCCTGTGTGCTGTTAGCCATGGTTTCCTGCAACCAACAAAAACAAGTGAATATTTTGAAACAGACCGATTTTCCAAAGCCCCCGGTGGCTGAAATTATTCCCGATACGTTTATCAATTTCGGGCAAACACGAGTGGACAATTACTACTGGATGAAGGATAAAAATAATCCGAAAGTGATTGATTACCTGAAAGCTGAAAATGCCTATACCGATACGGTGATGGCTTCAACCAAAGATCTTCAGAAAAAAATTTACGACGAAATCATTGGTCGTATAAAGGAAGATGACCAGTCGTATCCGACCCTGTCTAATGGGTATTACTACTATACCCGTACCGAAAAAGGCAAGCAGTACCGCACCTATTGCCGTAAAAACGGATCAGAAAAAGCGCCCGAAGAAATCATTTTTGATGTCAATAAGATGGCCGAAGGCAAACCTGCTTTTATGTTTGGCGGATATGATGTAAGTCCCGACAACCAACTTGCCGGATATTTTTACAACGAGACGGGTTCGTTTGCCGATTATATACTGAAAATCAAAGATCTGAAAACTGGAAAAGATATGGACTTCGCCGTGAAAGGTGCTTCCTCATTTGCCTGGGCCAACGACAATAAGACCTTGTTCTACAGTGTGATAGATCCGGTCACACTGAGGTCGAACCGCGTATTTCGTCAGGTGCTTGGCAATCCGAAAGCGGTGCTTATTTACGAAGAAAAGGATACCAAATTTTCCCTCGGTGTTACCGAAACTAAAACCCGGGATTTCATTTTTATCAACACCGGCAGTACGAATACCACCGAAGAACTATTTGTACCGGCCGACAAACCTGCCGAAGCATTTAAGATTTTTATGCCCCGGGTAAAGGATGTGGACTATTCTGTTTTTACACACAGGGACTACTTTTTCATTCGATATAAGGACAAGCAAAATCTGAACGGAAAACTCTACCAGGTGGCTCGAAAAGTCTATGCCGACCGCAAAGCATGGAAAGAAATCATGCCACATGATAAAGATGTGCGCATCGAAAGTGTGGTGGTTCAGAAAGACTATCTCATCATCGAAACCCGCAAAAACGGACTGGCAAATCTTGAAATTCGTAATCTCAACAACGGGAAAATAGAATTTATCACCTTCCCCGAACCAGTTTATACAGCCAATTCCAACGGAAACCCGGAGTACGATGCAGCCACTTTCCGCTATACATATACTTCACTCAACAGGCCTACAACCCTGTATGAATACAACTGCGAAACTGCCAAAACCGAAAAGCTGAAGCAACAGGAAATTCCATCCGGTTTCAATCCCGACGATTATAAGGTGGAAAGACTTTGGGCTACGGCTGCCGATGGAGCAAGTATCCCGATGGCTGTTGTTTACAAAAAAAATCTGAAGAAAAATGGCAAAAATCCCGCTTTGCTCTACTCTTACGGTAGTTATGGTATGAGTTCGGATGTATATTTCAGCAGCAGTTTTTACAGCCTGATCGACCGCGGGTTTGTATTTGGTATTGCCCAGATACGTGGCGGCAGTGATATGGGCGAACAATGGTACGAGGACGGTAAACTCCTGAAAAAGAAAAATACATTTACCGATTTTATTGCCTGCAGCGAAAAACTGATAGCCGATAAATACACTTCAGCCGACAAACTGGCCGCCATGGGAGGCAGTGCCGGGGGCTTGCTGATGGGTGCCGTGGCCAATATGCGACCCGATCTTTATCAGACCATCGTGGCTCAGGTGCCGTTTGTGGATGTGGTGACTACCATGCTCGACGAAACTCTTCCGCTCACCACCGGCGAGTACGAAGAATGGGGAAATCCGAACGAAGAAGATTATTTCCGCTACATGCTTTCGTATTCACCTTATGATAATGTAAAAGCACAGAATTATCCCAATATGCTCGTAACCGGTGGTATCAATGACTCTCAGGTTTTGTTTCACGAACCGAGTAAATACACTGCCAAACTTCGGGCACTGAAAACCGATGATAATCTGTTGATTTTGCACATGAATATGGACTCCGGACATGGCGGAGCTACCGGGCGATACGATGGAATAAAGGACACTGCCTTTGAACTGGCATTTATCCTAAACCGGGTAGGTATTAAAAAATAATAAACGACTAATTTGCCATCAGAAACGTCAGGTATCCATTCTCCTGACGTTTTTGTTTTTTTACTCTTAAAACTGCCATTTCATCAAAAACCGGAAATCCGTTTTTCGGTTTCCCTG
>ERZ724518.481-NODE-481-length-17198-cov-7.702327_pt1 | contig 17198 bp, 15 predicted proteins | sample MGYA00376051_ERZ724518 | MGnify/ENA primary metagenome ERZ724518 (study PRJEB28724, sample SAMN07190885) | wastewater metagenome | isolation source: influent of sewage treatment plant in Hong Hong | place: Hong Kong | collected 2016-03-17 ... | reverse complement strand
CGTGGTGGCTGCTCTTCCTGGTCATCACCATCGCCGGCGAGCGGCTGGAACTGACACGTTTCCTGCCCACGCCGCCGATTGCCCAAAAACTGTTCATCGCCATCGTCGGCCTGCTGCTGCTCGCCGCCGCGCTCGGCACCGACCGCCTGTTCGCCGCCGGCCTGCTCGCCCTGGCGCTGTGGCTGCTGCAATACGACATCGCCCGCCGCAACATCGGTACGCAGGGGCTCACCCGCTTCATTGCCGCCTGCCTGCTCTCCGGCTACGTCTGGCTGGCTGTCGCCGGCCTGCTCGGCCTGGCCGGCGCCTTCGCCCCCGGCCATGGGTGGCGCGATGCGGCGCTGCACGCCATCAGCCTCGGTTTCGTTTTCGCCATGGTCTTCGGCCACGCCCCGATCATCTTTCCCGCGGTTACCCGGATCAAGATTCCCTACCACCCGGCCCTCTACCTGCCGCTGGCCCTGCTTCACCTGACCCTGGCAGTCCGCGTTCTCGGCGGACTGGCCGACCATTTCGCGCTGCGACAATACGCCGCGCTGACCAACGGGCTCGTACTGCTCGTCTTCATCGCGACGATGGTGACGCTGGTACGCAGCAAAGCCCGGAGAGGACTACCATGAAACGCCACGCCGCCCTGATTCAGCACTCCCGCGAACATCACCTGGCCCTCAAGCTGGCCAGACTCGCACGCTTCGCTGTCGATTCGGGCTCTCCGGAGGCGATCAAACAAGCCGCCGCAACGGTGCGCGAGCAATTTCTCAGCACCCTGGAAGGGCATTTTCGCGATGAGGAAGCGGGCCTGCTGGTCAAACTGGCCGCTATCGGACAGGAGACGCTGGTCCAGCGCACCCTGGACGAACATGCCCGCTTGCGCGCCCTCAACGACAGCCTGAGCAACCCCGATCGTGCGGTCATGGACAGCTTCGCCACGCTGTTGCACGACCACGTGCGTTTCGAAGAGCGCGAATTGTTCGAAACCGCGCAGGCATTGCTCTACCAGGAGCACTGACCCCGGCAACTGCCATCCTGCTTGCTGCGGGGAGAGACGGGGTCTATATTGGAATCCCGATCTACTTGGGCTCCCTGGTCTCATGGATACGGCATCCCCGGCAGTTGATGAATTCGGCACGCTGATCGACGTGCTGCTGGCCGGCGACCATGCCGCCGCCCTGGCCGAGACGCAGCGCCTGATCCAGGCCGGCCACCCGGCGGAAAAAATCGTCACCGCCGGGCTGGAAACGGCGATGCGCCGGCTCGACGACAAATGCACCGTCGAAAGCTTCAACCTGCTCGAAATCATGCTCGTCGGCCGCGCCGTTTCCGCCGTCGTCCATGAGCTCTACCCGGAAGGCGTGCCGCCGGAAAACAGCCGGGGTACCCTGATCGTCGCCACGCTGGAAGGCGACGTGCACGATCTCGGCAAGAACATCGTCAAGATGGTGCTGATCGGCAAGGGCTACCGCGTCGTCGATCTCGGCCGCGACTGCCCGGTCGCTACGCTGGTCGCCGCCACGGCGCGGGAAGCCGCCAGCGGCGTGCTGATCAGCGGCCTGATCAGCAGCATCGTGCCGCAGGTACGCCGGGTGCGCCCCGCCCTGCGCACCCACGGACTGGGCAGCGTCTGGGTGGTGGCCGGCGGTGCCGCGCTGAAGCAGTGTGCCGCCGCCGATCTCGATGTCGATTACGTCGCCGAAAATGCCTTCGACGGCGCTCGCTACATCGAGGCGCGTTTTACCGGGGCCACGCCATGAACGGGCTCGAACGCATGCTGGCTGCCGTGCGCTTCACCCCGGGCGACCGGCCGCCCGTCGCCCCGCAGCTGTTCGGCCATGCCGCGCGGTGGTGCGGCGCACCCCTGCGCGACTACGTGCAGGACGGCGCGCTGATGGCCGATTGCCAGCTGCGGATCCAGGCCCACTACGGCCACGATGCCGTCTTCGCCTTCATGGATTTCGGCCTGGAAAGCGAGGCCATCGGCTCCCGCCTGCGCTTCTACGACGCGCAGTATCCGGAGATCACCGACTACGTGCTGCCGCCCGGGGCCGACGCGGGGCAGCTGCGCCTGCCCGACCCGACTGCCGACGGGCGCCTGCCCGAACTCTTGCGCGGCATCGCGCGCCTGCGTTCCGCCCTCGGCGATACGACGCTGGTCGCCGGCAGCCTGCTCGGGCCGATGAGCCTGGCCACCCAGCTCTACGGCATGGAAGCCGCCCTCTTCCTGGCCGCCGACGATCCAGGTCGCTTCGAAATCGCCCTCGACTACGCCACCGCCTGCGCCATCCGCTACGGCCAGGCGCAGATCGCGGCCGGTGCGCACCTGCCCGTGGTATTCGACCCGGCCGCTTCGCCGGCCGTGGTGCCGCCGGCCTTTTTCCGCGAACTGCTGCTGCCCCGGCTGCAACGCCTGTTCGCTGCCCTGCGCCAGGCCGGGGCCGTCGCCAACTGGCTCAACATCGCCGGGCCGACCGCCCCCATCCTGCCCTGGTACCCGGCGGCCGGGGCCGACATCGCCACCTTCGACTATTACGTCAGCCCCGAGCAGGCGGCCGGCCTGTTGCCGCAGACCTGCCTGCTCGGCAACCTCAAGTCGCTCGACTTCCTCGACGCCCACCCGCAACGCATCGCCGCTGCCGCCCATCTGGCACTTGCCGCCTTCCGCGAGCGCGGCGGCTTCATCCTTTCTTCCGGCTGCGAAATCCCGCCCGAATCGGCACCGGCCAATATCGCCGCCCTGATCGCCGCACGCGACGGGGAATGAGGCAATGCCCGAGCTCGCCATTCTCGTCCATGGTCAACGGCATGGCCTGAGCTTCCAGCCCGGGCCGTCGCTGCGCGAACTCCTCGACCGCAGCGCTTATCGCGTCCGTTCGGCCTGCCTCGGCCACGGCGCCTGCGGCCTGTGCCGGGTGCGCCTGCTCGCCGGCGATGCCGGCCCGCCCCAAGCGGCCGAGAAACTGCAACTGAGCGAGGCACAACTGGCCGACGGCCTGCGCCTGGCCTGCCAGATCCGCCCACGCACCGACCTGACGGTGGAAATCATCAACCCGGCAGCGCCTTCCGGCTGGCGTACGCCGCCCACCGGCCTGAGCGGCACGCCAGCCGGCTTTGCCGCCGACCGCCCGCCACCGCCGGGTATCGGCCACCCGTGCGGGGCTGCGGTCGACCTCGGGACGACGCATATTTCGCTGGCCGTGTACGACCTGGCCAGCGGCCGCTGCCTGGCCGAACGCTGGGGCAAGAACCCGCAGGGCCGCTTCGGCGCCGATGTCGTGACCCGGCTGCTGGCGGCCGAAAGGCCCGAGATGGCGCAAACCCTGGCCTTTGCCGCCCGCAACGCCATCGGCGAGGCGATCGACGATGTGACACGGCGCGAAGGCCTCGATCCGCGCCGCCTCGGCCGGGTCACCGTGGTCGGCAATAGCGCCATGCTGGCCCTGCTCGCCGCCAGGAACCACGGCCTGCTGTTGCAGCCGGCCTACTGGACCGCGCCGGTCGATTGCGCGGCAAGCGATAGCCCGCGCTGGGCGGCTGCCTGGAACATCGCAGCCAGCGCCGAAATCGAGCTGGTGCCGCCGCTCGGCGGCTTCGTCGGCTCCGACCTGATCGCCGGCCTGGTCGCCAGCGCGTTCACCGCTGGCCCGTCCCCGGCCCTGTTCATCGACTTCGGCACCAATTCCGAAATTGCACTGTGGACGGGCGAGACGCTGTGGGTCACGGCAACCGCCGGCGGGCCGGCCTTCGAAAGCGGCGTCGGCAGTTGCGGCGCACCGGCCGAAGCCGGCGCGGTTTTCCGCGTCAGCGAGGCCGCCGGTGGCCGGCTCGCCTACCGCATCCTCGATGACGACCACGCCCGGGGCTTGTGCGGCTCGGGCCTGGTCGACCTGGTAGCCTGCCTGCGGCGCAGCGGCCAGATCGGGCCGACCGGCAAGTTCGCCGACGGCACCGGCGCCTTCGCCTTCGCGGTCGGCGAGCAGGAGTTCGCCCTCACCCTGCGCGATGTCGATGCCCTGCAACGGGCCAAGGCCGCCATCGGCGCGGGCATCGCCGCGCTCGGCGCGACGGCCGGCGTGCCCCTGGGCGCACTGCGCCGGATCGTCGTTGCCGGCCTGTTCGGGCGCTACCTGGACATCGGCAACGCACAAGCCATCGGCCTCCTGCCGCCGCTGGCCGCCGACCGTATCGAGCTGGCCGGCAATACCGCAGCGGCCGGCGCCGCCGCGTTGCTCATCTCCCGGCAGGCGCAGGCGATGGCCGAACGCCTGCGCCGCTCGGCAAAGCTGGTCAATCTTGCCCACTACCCGGATTTCGACGATGCTTTCATCGACCACCTGTACCTCCGTCCGATGCAGGCGGACTAAACCATGAGCGAGAGAACCCTGAGTCCCGATGCGGCATTGGCGGCCATCGTCAAGTCGGCCCAGTACCTGGGCGGCATGGTGTCGCACCAGGATTTATGGCCGCAACTGGGCCGCCTGATCCGCCGCTTTTTCGCCACCGATGTCGCCGCCTTCGCCAGCCGCCAGCCTGATGGTTCGGTGCATCTGCTGCACTGCGATGCGGCCGACCCGGCGGTGTGCGAACACCTGGCGGTGCTGGCGAGCGACAGCGTGAAAGCGGTTTTCGACAGCGGTTTCCTGGTGACTGCCGGCCTTGCCCTGCCCGCCCCGCATGCCCTGGCCTTCCTGCCGCTCGGGCCGGGGCGCCGGCATACCGAATTCGTCATGATCCTTGGCCAGTGCGGCAGCGAAGCGCCGAGCAAGGACAGCCTCGGCCTCTATCTCGGGCTGGCCGGCCTGATCGAGACGACGCTCGACCGCCTGACCTCGCAACACCGCTTCCTGAGCATGGCCGACAACGTGCCCGAACTACTGTTCGAAATCACCCGGCAGGCCACCGGCCCCCTGAAGCTGACCTACGCCAGTCGCGGCGCCCGTGAAGTGCTCGGCATCTCACCCGAAACCCTGCTCGAAAATGCCGACATGCTGTTCGCCGGCTTCCCGGACGAGGAGCGCGAGGCGCTGGAAAATGCCCTGCTCGCCTCGACCGCCAGCGGCGAGCGCCTGCACATGACCCTGCACTGGCGCGGCCCGGACAAGGCGGAACGCCACCTGCTCTTCAACGCCAAGCCGGCGCCGGGCGACGAGGCCGGACTGGCCTGGGACGGTGCCATCCAGGATGTCAGCGAACGCGAACGCCTGCAGGAAGAGAGCCGCCGCAACCTGACCCGCCTCAACAAGAGCATGGAAAACGCGATCCAGGCGGTGGCGGCAACCATCGAGATGCGCGACCCCTACACCGCCGGCCACCAGCGCCGGGTAGCCGAACTGGCGACCCGCCTCGCCCAGGATCTCGGCCTGGCCGAGGAGGAGGTGCACGGCATCCGCCTCGCAGCGGCGATCCACGATATCGGCAAGATCCACGTGCCGGCCGAAATCCTCAGCTACCCCGGACGGCTGCCGGAAATCGAGTTCGCGCTGATCAAGGCCCACCCGCGCATCGGCTACGACATCCTGAAAAACGTCGACTTTCCGTGGCCGGTCGCCGAGATGGTCTACCAGCACCACGAACACCTCGACGGCTCGGGCTACCCGCGCGGCCTCAAGGGTGACGCCATCATGCTCGGCGCCCGCATCATCACGGTGGCCGACGTGGTCGAGGCCATCGACCTCTACCGCCCTTATCGCCCGGGCCTCGGCATTGATGCGGCACTTGGGGAAATCACCACGCATCGCGGCCGCTTCTACGACGAACGGGTCGTCGATTGCTGCCTGAGCCTGTTCCGCGAACAGGGCTTCGGCTTTGCGGAAACGACCGATCCGGATATCTGGCGGGTGAAATCCTAATCGGGCAGGCGGCGGAACACCGTCGTCGCGCCATTGCGTTCGCGGATCCGGAATTCCCTGGCCTCGACCGCCAGCACGACAGTCGGGTCGTCGATCACCCGTTCGCCCTGCTTGAAACTCCAGACCAGCTTCTTGTCGGCATAGCGCCAGATGCCGTATTGCAGCACGCGGCCGTCGTCCTGGCGGATTTCCCACTCGCCGTTGGCGGCCAGGTGAATCGGGGTGACGGCACGCGACGACTGCCACTTGCCGACGAAATCCCGTTCGCCGATACGCTGACAGGCGGGCAGCGCACCGAGCAGCAGGCTGGCAATCAGGACAAGTTTCGCGCCGCGCAGCCGTCTTCCCGACATGCTGCCCGGCTCACTCGTCGCTCTGGTAGGCGCGCGAACGGAAACGGGCAATTTCGGCCTCGCGCTTCCTCAGTTCGGCCTCCTGCTGCGCCTTTTCCTGCGCTTCCTTGCGGCGGACCTCTTCCTCGCGCTGTCGTTGCGCCTCCTCTTCGGCACGCTGATTGGCGGCTGCCACCTGCGCACCGAGGCGGCGCGACTCTTCCTCGAAACGCCGCTGGGCGCGCTCCTGTTCCTCCAGCTGGCGCTGCTGCGCCATCTGGTCGCGCTCGGCGGCTTCCTTGCGGCGCATGTCGGCCAGCAGCAGTTCCGCCTCTTCCTTGCTCGCCGCACGGATACCGTAGGTCTGGTAGACATCCTGCAGATAGGCCTTTTCGGCAGCCGGCGCAGTGGCATCGGGCAAGCTCGCCTCATTGACCCGCTGGTAGGCGTTGAACATCACGCCGACCTGCATGACCAGGCCGACGATCATCAGCGTGGCGATGATGGTGAGCAGGATGCGCACCGGATTGCGCCGCGAACTGCCCAGGCCGACCTCGACCTGCAGGGGGGCTGCCGTGCGGAAAACCAGGTTGTCCTGGCCGGCCAGCCCGGCATCGTAGGCCGAGCGGCGGGCCGGGTCGGAGAGCACCTCGAAAGCCTGTTTGAGCAGTTTCTGGCGCAGCGCATCGGCCTCGCCGCCAATGCCCTGTTCGCGCGTCGCCCGCAGATATGCCGCGCTGATCGCCTCCAGGTCAGCTTCCGGGGCGATTCCCAACAGGTCGTAGTAAGTCGTTTTCTGCGTCATTCCAGGAAAGTGTCCGAAAAACCGGAGTTCGAGGATACCAAAGTCCTCGCCGCTGGCTCAATGTACCGGATCGGCGGTGCTCACCGCGCCATCAGCGCGAACACGCCCCAGCCCACATACTCACGCGTGTAGGCAGCATAGCGCTCGGGTTCCGAGCTCAGTCGGGCACGAACTTCCCTGGCCAGTTCGTCCTCGGGATTGGCCTCAAGCCATCGACGCATGGTGAGCCATTTGGCCGCCTCGTATCGGTCCCAGCCGTCCTGGTCGGCCAGAACCATTTCCACGACGTCATAGCCCAGACGACGGAAGGAGGCGAGCAGTTCCGGCAGCATGAGAAAGTCGGAAATTGCGCCAGCCAGGCCCCCTTGGGCAACATCCTCCGTCGGCGGCAATTGGCGCCAGTAGGGCTCGCCGATCAGGATCACCCCGCCGGGACGCAGGCTGCGCGCCAGAAGCGCGATGGTGCCGGCGACGCCGCCACCGATCCACGTCGCGCCAATACAGGCGGCCACCGCCACCTTGTCGGCAGCGACGTAGCCTGCGGCATCGCCATGAATGAAGCTGACCTGATCGGTGACGCCCAGTTCTGCAGCACGCGCTATCGCCTGCTCGGTGAACAACGCGCTCAGGTCGACGCCGGTGCCGGTGACGCCGTGATCGCGCGCCCAGGTGCACAGCATCTCCCCCGAACCGCTGCCCAGGTCGAGCACCCGGGCCCCCGGCTCCAGGCGCAACGCAGCGCCGAGCGTGGCGAGTTTCTCGGGCGTGATCGGGTTATGGATGCGGTGGGCACTTTCGGTAATGTTGAAGATCCGGGGGATGTCCATTGGAAAGATTCCTGAAGGTAAGAATGACGTCATTCTGCGCCTGAAGTGGCGTAGCCAGTGCGACACAGGCTTGATCGCCTGCCTGTGCGTGGAGAGTCCGTCAAATCCGATGGACGCGCGCGTTCGCTCAATGCACCGTGCACACCATGCAGCGGTAGGTGGGATGTCGTTTTCGGCTCAACCATGCGGGTTTGAGCACGTTTTTCATGATGTTACGAGCACGGCAAAACCGGCCAATTCAGGACATTACGAAACGATGGGTTAGCTTGAGGTTTTCTGCACAACAAACGACCGGCCAAGCTGGAAATGGGGAGCCTTCCACGGATCCTGTTTGGATTTTTGCGAACAATTATTTTTAGCATGGTAAATTACGTTTCCAAAAATAATTCAACGTAATCGGGGGTTCCAATGACCATCCTGAACTCACAATTCATCTACCACCGCAAGGAACTGGCCGAGGAATATTGCCGAATCCTCTCGGGCCGTAGCCCCGTCAACAACGCAACAAGCGGCCTGTTTCTCGCGGCTCCGCGGCGGACGGGAAAATCGACCTTTCTCCGCCAAGACCTCGTTCCCGAAGCGGAAAACCTGGATTGGCTTCCGATCTACGTCGACCTCTGGGCGGACAAGACCCGCAACCCGGCCGAACTCATCGCGGAAGCTATTGCTGCCGAGCTCGACAAGCACGCTCCGGTGGCCAAACGGGCACTGCGGGCGATAGGGATCTCCAAAGTGGGGGCCGCCGGCACAACGATCGACATCGGCGACGGCAAGAGCCAAGGCGGAATCACCATCGGTGCCGCACTCAAAAAGCTGTGGGAGAAATTGCTGAAACCGATCGTGCTGGTCGTCGACGAGGCACAGCACGCCCTGACGACGCCTGAAGGGGATAAAGCCCTCTTTGCGCTCAAAGCCGCGCGGGACGAACTCAACCAGGAAGCCGGAAAGGGAACACGGTTGCTTCTCGTGATGACAGGATCCAGCAGGGACAAACTGACGTTCATGGTCGCGAACCGGAAACAGGCCTTCTATGGCGCCGAAATCACGCGCTTCCCGCTTCTCGACGACAAGTTCGTAGAAGCATACGCGAAAGACTTCAACCGACAGTTCAACACCGCGCACCAATTCCCACTGGACGCCATGAAAAAGGCCTTCGAACTGGTCGGACGCCGCCCCGAAAAGCTCAGAGCGGCCGTTTCGGAGGCAGTTGCCAACTGCCTGGGGCCGGACGGCCTCGCGGAAATGGTCACCACCGGTGCCGCAAAGTTGCAGCAGGCTGCCTGGGACGAGTTCTCAAATTCCTATACGCGCCTGACACCGCCCCAGAAGGCGGTATTGGATGCCATCGCCCGTCTCACGCCAAATTACGAACCGTACGGAGCCGAGGCCATGGAGGCTTACCAGAAGGTGCTTGGATCGGAGCCGAAAAGCTCTACGATACAGGGCGCAATCAAAGCGCTACAGGTCAGGGAACTGGTCTGGCAGTCAGCGCGCGGGAGCTATGCCTTCGACGACGAACTCCTTCGGGATTACTACTTGAGGCAGATGTATCCCGAGCCACCAAATCTGGCGCTGGCAGGACAATCTGCCAGTCGTTCCAAATTACGAACCGAGAAATAATTTGGCGTAATTCTGCACCACCCACGAGAGGGAATTCGCCAATGTCCTGCCTGGTCACAAGTCGGCGAAGATGACCGATCCCAAACTGGACGAACTTGGCGCACATCCATACAAATCGAGCAGTTAAAACCTAATGCACCGTGCACACCATGCACGGATCGAAGGAGCGCACCACGTGTTGCACGGTGGGCGGCGCATCCGGGCCGGCCGGCAAGCCGCGTAGCGCCTGTTCGAGCGGGCCGGGCTGGCCGGCGCTGTCGCGGGGGGAGAAGTTCCAGGTGGTCGGCGCGATGATCTGGTAGCGCTCGATACGGCCGCGGCGGATGCTCAGCCAGTGGCCGAGGCTGCCGCGGGCAGCTTCGACCAGGCCGACGCCGCTGGCTTCATCGGGCATCTCGCCGGAGGCGCAGAAGGCTTCGCCGGGCTGCAGCGCCTGCACCCAGCCTTCCATGGCCGGCACGACCAGCGCCAGTTCGAGCAGGCGGGCGACGACGCGGGCCATGACGCTGCCGCCGCTACGGGTAACCATGTCGCACGACAGCGGGTGGCCGGCAATGAGCTGGCGGGCCAGGGCGCCGACCTCGAAGGCCTGGCCGGCGTAGCGCGGCGCCTTGCACCAGGTGTAGGCCTCGGCCTTGTCGGCATCGACGATCGTTTCGCCCTGCGCCGGATGGCGCGGCGGCGCTTCGGCCAGCCAGGCGCGGCCGGTGTCTTCGGTGATGGCGAGCGGATCGAAGGGGGTCGTTACGCCGCCCTGCCAGGTGCCGCCCGGGAACAGCCCGTAGGCGCCGTGCGACAGGAAGGCATCGTCGGCACGGCCGATCCGGTCCAGGCCAAGATCGCTGGCCGCCGCCAGGAAAGCGGGGAAATCGCCCGTTCGCCCGGCGGCCCAGGCGAGTAGTTGATCCTGGCTGGCCAGGGCGGCGACGGCGGGCAGCGCATCGCCGAACAGGCGCTTTTCCAGGAAGCTGCGGAACTCGCGCAGCAGGGCGAGCAGGCGCACCCGCTCGCCGGCCGTGATGGCCCGCGTGCTGCCGCCCGGCTGGATGGCCAGCGTGTGCGGCCAGCGGCCGGCGAGGAAACCCATCAGCTTGAGGAAGTTGGCGCGAGCCGGCAGCACCTCGGCCGCTGCTTCGCCCTGCACGGCGGCAAAACGCTTCGCCACCACCGCATGCCAGGGCCGGCCGGCATAGGCCGGGCGGGCGAAATCGGGCATGAAGAACAGGTAGAAGTGCGTCAGGTGGTCGGCCAGGTTTTCGGTGGCCTGGATCAGATGCCGGGCGAGTTGCCCGTTGGGCGGCGGGGTCAGGCCCATCGCCTCGGCCAGCGCCGAGGCGGCAGCGGCCGACTGGGCGACCGAGCAGATGCCGCAGATGCGCGGCACGATGGCCAGCGCATCGAGCGGGGCACGCCCGATCAGGATTTGTTCGAAGCCGCGGAACAGCGGCGAATTGACGTAGGCGGCCTGCACCCGGCCAGCGGCCAGGTCGAGGCTGAGTTCGAGGTCGCCTTCGACGCGGTTGAACGGCCCGAGGACGATGCGCGTCACTTGCCGGCCCCTTTCTTGCGCACGGCGGGCAGGACGACCGGATGATCAGCGACTGCGTTGTTGCGCACCCGCTTCGGCGTCGCCGACTTGGAGAGCGCGGCCAGCGCGACAAACCAGGCCTTGGGCATGTCGGTCGGCAAGCCGATGGGAATGCCGGCCAGCTTGGGGGTTTCCTGGAAGGCATGGCCGGGCGACTCGAAACCCGGCTCGGTACAGGCGATGCAGGCGAAACCGCCGCGCAGGCAGGAGCCGCTGCCGTTCCACGGGCGCAGGTTGCAGTCGGCGTGGGCCTGGGTGCCCTTGCAGCCGAGGTTTTCCATCAGGCAGCCAAGGTCGGACTGCTTTTGCGCGCTGGCCTTGAATTCGTAATATTCGTTGCGGGCGCAGCCGTGGTGCACCAGGCCGCCGGCGTAGAGCTGGGGGCGCCCGAACTCGTCGAGGTCTTCCGGCTGCAGGCCTTCCAGCGCCGCCTTTTCCAGCGTATCGACCACCCAGCCGGGATGCGTCGGGCAACCGGCAATATTGACCACCGGCAGGCCCTCCGGCGTGCGGAAAGCGGCACCGAGCAGGCCGCCCGGCGTCTGCTCGTCGTACTGCAGGCCGCAGGCTTCGAGCGGATTGCCCGGCGTGTTGGCCGAGAACCCGCCGTAGGCCGTGCACGAACCGATGGCGAACACCCAGCGGGTGCGCCGGGCGAGGCGCTCGACCCATTCGGTCAATGGCCGGCCGCTGCCGGCCAGCAGGTGGAAGCGGCCGCTGCCGTTCGGGCCGCGCAACATGGCGCCCTCGACGCACAGGGCATCGAAGGCCAGGCGTCCCTCGGCACAATCCTCCAGGATGGCCAGCGCCTCCTCGCCACTCTCCAGCGACAGGCCGGGATGCCACAGGAACTCGATGCCGGCATCGTGCAACTCGTCGAACAGGGGCCGCGGCTCGGCACAGAGCAGCGATTGCGTACACCCGCCACAGCCGCCGCTCTGCAGCCAGAGGACTTTCATTCCGCCTGCTCCAGCCCGTAGCGCACCAGCTTGGCGCGCAGGCCGACACGCGACAGGCCGAGTTCGCGCGCCGCCTTCGACTTGTTCCAGCGCAGGCGGATCATCGCCTCCTTCAGCACATGCATTTCGAGCTGCTCCATGCGCTCCTTGAGGCCGCCGGTGAGGCCATCGGCCCAGGCGAAGTCGGCCACCGGCGTTTCACCGACCGGCGTGCGCAAGACGCGCGGCGACAGCAGGTCGGCACCGAGCAGCGGCGTCGTTGCCAGCGCCACCATGCGCAGGATTTCGTTCTGCAACTCGCGCACATTGCCCGGCCAGCGGTAGGCGGCGATGCAGGCCATCGCCTCCTTCGAGAAGCCGTCGACCGATTTGCCCAGCGCCTGGCAGCTCGAATCGAGCAGGCGGCGGGCGAGCAGCGGCAGGTCCATGGTCCGCTCGCGCAGCGGCGGTACGTGCAGCGAGATGGTGGCCAGCCGGTAATAGAGGTCTTCGCGGAAACGGCCGGTGCGCACGTCATCCTCCAGGTCGCGGTTGGTCGCCGCGATGACGCGCACGTCCACCGTCACCGGCCGGTTGCTGCCGAGCGGCCGGAACTCGCCCTCCTGCAGCACGCGCAGCAGCTTGACCTGGAAGGCCGGGCTGGTTTCGCCGATTTCGTCGAGGAACAGCGTGCCGCCATCGGCCTGCTGGAAGAGGCCGACCCGGTCATCGACCGCACCGGTGAAGGCGCCCCGCTTGTAGCCGAACAGTTCGGATTCGAGCAGGGTGTCGGGCAGCGCGCCGCAGTTCTCGGTAATGAAGGCCTTGGTGGCGCGGCGGCTTTCGTAGTGGATGGCGCGAGCGACCATTTCCTTGCCGGTCCCGGATTCACCGGTCACCATCACCGACAGGTCGAACGGTGCGACGCGTTGCACCATGTCGCATACCGCATTGAGCGGGCTGCCCGGGGCGCGAATGACGGCGGACAGGCCGAAGCTGCTTTTGGCCTTCTCCTGCTTGGTGTCGACATGGCGCTTGAGCACCGGCTCGGCGGTACGCAGGTCGAGGCTGAGGCGCTGGTTTTCCTGCTGCAGGCGCCAGACTTCGGCGGCGCGCTGCAGCGTGAGCAGCAGTTGCTCGGGCTGCCAGGGCTTGAGCAGGTATTGCCAGATGCCTGCCTCGTTGACCCCGGTGATGATGTCCTCGGCGTCGGTATAGCCGGAGAGGATGATGCGCACGATGTCCGGCCAGCGATCACGCACCTCCTTGAGGAACTGCACGCCGGTGGTGCCCGGCATGCGCTGGTCGCAGAGAACGATGCGGATACCGCTCACCGGCTGCTCGCGCTCGAGGATGGCCATGCCCTCGTCGGCACCGGAGGCGCACAGCACGTCGAAATCCTCCTCCAGCGTTCGGCGCAGCGCTTCCTGCGAGCGGATCTCATCATCGACGACGAGGATGGCAGGCAGTTTGCGCAGGCTGCTGGCGGAAGGCTTGGTCATGCCGGAACTTTCCAGTCGAGATCGCGGTGGCGGGCCAGATGGCGCGGCGTCCACGAATGCGGGGAACGGGAAACGAAATGATAGCGCGCGACATGGTAGGAGGGGTCGAAGCCATAGAAATTACGGCGCATTTCGGCCAGCTCTGCCGCGCGATAGACGGCCAGCGGCTTCACCGCCTCATCGGCGGCACGCCGGGCGGCCTTGGCGGCCAGCTGTTCGCCGATATCCGGCATCGCCGCCAGTTCAGCAGCCCGCCGCGCAACATCGACCGCGAAGCCCGGCCCGGGCAGGCAGGCGTCGTAGAAACCGAGCTGCACCGACTCAGCCGCTGTCATCGGCAAGCGATGGCGCATGATGGCTGCCGCACCGTCCTCCCCGACACGCGGCGGGAGCAGGTAGGTCCAGAATTCCGAACCGAACAGGTTGCCCATGTTCTTGTAATGCGGGTTGAGCATGACGCCATCGCGCACCCAGACAAAATCGGCGGCGCGGGCCAGGAAGCAGCCGCCGGCGCCGGTGTTGCCACCCACCGTGGCCACGGTGATTTGCGATTCGCAGCGCAGGATGGCTTCGGCCAGGTCGTCGATGGCGTTGATGTTGGCCCACGACTCGTCGGCCGGACTCTCAGCCGCTTCGATGGTGTTCAGATGAATGCCGTTCGACCAGAAATCGCTGCCGCCGCGCAGCACGATGACCTTGGTTGGCCGCGTCGTCGCCCAGCGGAAGGCCTCGGTCAGGCGCCGGCACTGCGCGGTGCTCATCGCGCCGTTGTAGAACTCGAAACTCAGGAAACCGACGCCCGCCGCCTCTTCGTAGGCAATGTCCTGCCAGGTAGGTTCGGCTGCCTTCCAGCAACCAGCCAGCGGCAGTTCCGGCAGATCGGTCGCCTCGGGGAAGGCCAGGGTGGCGGGCAGCTTGATGCCGCCTGGACGCTTGACGTGGCCGATCCACACGGCGCCATCGGGCGTCGCCCGGCAAATCGCAGTTTCGCGCCAGCCGAGCACGGTACCCGGCACGCCGCGCAGCGTGGCTTCCGGCCAGGCGTCGAACAGGTGGCAGGGCTGGCCGAACAGGCTGTCGGCGACACCAGGGAAGCCGTCGGCGGCATTGAGCTTGGCCAGCACGAGGGCGCTGCAGTCCGTTTGCCAATCGATGTGACGATCGCTCTGCTTCATCAGTTCATGCGGTTTGCCCGGCACGCGTTGCGGCTCGAAATCACCGGCCGCGACACGCTCTACCGCCTTTAGCACGGCCCGTACGGCAGCTTCGGTCACCTGATTGCGATACAACGAGGCCTTGCGCGTTGCCGCCATCGGGAAATTCGCCGAGGCCCAGACCGGCCCGGCATCCATCTCCGCCTCTGCCTGCAAGACCGTCACCCCCCATTCGTCCACCCCGCGCTGAATCGCCCAATCCAGCGCCGACGGCCCGCGATCGCCGGGCACGCCAGGGTGGACAATCAGGCAACGGTGGCGCGACCAGATCGACTCCGGGATCGCTCGTTTCAGAAATGGCGCGATGATCAGTTCAGGCTGGAACAGCGCAACCGCCTCCTCGGTCACCGAATCGGAAATGTCGAACTCGATGCTCACCTGATGGCCGCGCCCCGTCAATTCACAATACAGGCGCTGGCTGAGACTGTTGAAGCTGTGGGTAATAAAGAGAATCTTCATGTTTTACATTTCTTTACAAAACATGCCTATGGAATGATGTGTGCAAAACAGCGGCTTTGAAAGCCATTGTTTTTCAAGGACCAAGCGAATTATTACTTTGGCGATATTTGTTCTGTAACTCATATTGAATACGATGCATCACATCTGACAAGCAAACCGAGAACGACGATGCAAGCGCAACGCCAACCCGCAAAAGCCCGCAGCACTCGCCAAACCCGCGTCAATCGGGCACCGCGCCCGGACTACATCGCTGCCGTCCGCTATGCGGAAGGTCATAGTGAAATATTCCATATCCGTAATGCCGATAACCTCGAAGACGCCCGTCAAATGGTTATTTCCGAGGTTGGCAAGGTGCGGTCGATCATGATTGCACTGCGTCACTAAGCTTTCAGCAAATTCGCGGCAATTGTTCGCCGCTCAGCCAGTCCACAATTCGACGACCGCCAAATCCGGTCGTCATCTGCACAAAATGGTGCGCATCCTCGTGCACCGTGCCAATCATGGCCGCCGCGCCCCCCAAGGGGTGGGCACGCATCACCGCCAATAGCTTCTCCGCATCGGCTGCTGCGCAGATCGCCACCAGCTTGCCTTCGTTGGCGACATACAACGGGTCCAGCCCCAAGAATTCGCAGGCGGCTTCGACCTCCGGTTTAACCGGCAAATTCTTCTCCTGCAACATCATCCCGACACCGGATTGCCTGGCAATTTCATTCAGTGTCGTCGCCAAGCCGCCCCGGGTCGGATCGCGCAGTACATGAATCTCCGCACCGCTCGCCCGCATCGCCGCAATCAGGCCGTGCAGGGCGGCCGTATCGGACACGATGGGAGACTCGAAGCCCAGACTCTCGCGCTCGGCCATGATCGCCATGCCGTGATCACCCAAGGTACCGGACACCAGAATCGCATCGCCCGGCAGTGCATTGCGACCCGACAGTTCGTTGCCCGGCCGCACCACGCCAACCCCGGTGGTCGTGATGAACACGCCATCGCCCTTGCCGCGCTCGACCACCTTGGTGTCGCCAGTCACGATCGGCACCCCCGCCTCCCTGGCCGCCGCCGCCATGCTCTGCACGATACGCGCCAGATCGGCGAGTTTGAACCCCTCTTCCAGGATGAAGCCCGCCGACAGATAAAGTGGCTCCGCTCCCATCACGGCCACATCGTTGATCGTTCCATGCACCGACAGACAGCCGATATCGCCGCCCGGGAAAAACAAGGGGGAGACCACATGTGAATCGGTCGCCATCACCAGCCGGCCCTCTCCGGGGTGCGGCAACAGTGCGCCATCGTCGCCTTGAGCCAGGTATTCGTTGCCGAGGTGCTTGGCAAACAGTTCCTCGATCAACTGCGCCATCGCCCGGCCACCGGAGCCGTGAGCCATGTCGATCTGGCCGGTCTTGAGGTCGAGGGGACGGATGTAGGTTTTGCGGGTCTGGGTCATGGGGTGGTCGTGTACTTGAAATGTTATTTTTCGCGCTTGAGGCGCGCCTTACTTTTTCTTGCTTCGCCAAGAAAAAGTAAGCAAAAAGAAGGCGACCCGGCGTCAGCGCCGGCTTCGCCGGTTCCCTGCGCTACTCGGTCTTCGCGGGCGCTGCGGAACTCGGCCCTACGGGCCTCAGACAGTCCTCGCGCTATTTCCGCGAAGCCCTCCGTTGCTCGGCGCTGTCGACGGGACGGGGAAAACCAGCGCGCACCCAACCAACCGGCCCTGCACAACGTTTGGAAAAGCGTGTCGCTACTCGTTCCGCAACCAAAAACCGGGGTCTGACCCCAATTAACCCAGCAATTAACCCACGGAAATGGCTGGCAGCTGCAATCAGGCCACATCCTTATACCGCCCATAGGTGTAATGCGCCGCACAGGCCCCTTCCGAAGACACCATGCAAGACCCCACCGGGTTCTCCGGCGTGCACACCGTCCCGAAGATCTTGCAGTCCTGCGGCCGCTTGACCCCGCGCAGGATGGCGCCGCATTCACAGGCCTTGTGATCCGCCACCGAGGCATAGCCGAGCGGGAAGCGCTTCTCGGCATCAAATTCGCCGAACGTGCTGCGAATACGCAGTGCGGAAT
>ERZ724518.477-NODE-477-length-17253-cov-10.845912_pt1 | contig 17253 bp, 11 predicted proteins | sample MGYA00376051_ERZ724518 | MGnify/ENA primary metagenome ERZ724518 (study PRJEB28724, sample SAMN07190885) | wastewater metagenome | isolation source: influent of sewage treatment plant in Hong Hong | place: Hong Kong | collected 2016-03-17 ... | reverse complement strand
ATGCACACGCCAATCCTCTTGGCACATCCTCAATGCTGACGATCTTTCGATCCGCTTCTCTGATAGCAAATGGAATCTTGTTAAAAGCCGCCACCACATCCCCCCGACGCTGTTTATACGCTGGATAAATCAGCAGATAAGAGCCGCATGAGGGAGTTTTATCATCAAGCTCACATTAAGTCATCATTTTGATTGCATGACTTGTTCGTTATGATAGGTTAAGTCTCTATTGAACATATCTGACCGTAACCGCATGCAGGTTTTAGACGAGCTTCCCTATGCCCAGCGTGAGCGCTTGGCGTATATCGATTTTTGCCTCAACTACTTTGGCTCTATCACCCGTGCTGCGCTGATAGAGCGCTTCGGTATTGGCCCTGCGGCTGCGACCCGTGACTTCGGGACCTATAAAGAGTTTTGTGCGGGCAACCTGGTGTTGCGTCCTCAGAACAAGGTCTATGAGCGGACGCCTGCATTCAAACCGTTGTTTGACCATGAACCTACCGCCGCACTCACTTGTCTGGCCTTTGGCTTTGGCAATGGCATCACGCAACCCCAGTTGCCGAATGCGCGTTGCCTGGCACCACAGCAACTGATCCAGCCCAAGACCGAAATATTGTCAGCCCTAATGCGGGCCATTCATCTGCAAAAAGCCATCAGTTGCAGCTATGTCTCGCTCTCGTCCGGGAGAACGCAACGTGAGCTGGTACCTCACAGTCTGGCCAATGATGGTCATCGCTGGCATGTCCGGGCCTTTGATCGGCTCCGGCAAGCGTTCCGTGATTTCTCCTGTTCGCGCTTTGAAACTGTCTCGCTGTTAAACGATGTTCCGCCGGAAAAAGAAACTCGCGAGTTTGATCATCAGTGGAACCGAATTGTCGATTTGGAGCTGATCCCGCATCCTGCGATTGCCTATCCCGAGGCCATAGCGATGGACTATGGCATGGTCGATGGTCAGCGCTGTGTGCAGATCCGCGCTGCGTTGGCGGGCTATCTGCTCAACTACTGGAATGTGGACTGTTCACCTGATCACAGCTTGCCAGCCGAGCGTCATCCGCTGGCTTTGAACAATCAGGCCACCTTGTATGGCGTTGAGAATCTGGTGTTGGCTCCAGGCTATGGAGCGAGTCATTAATGAACAGTTGTTGGATAGCATTTCCGAAGCGCGGTCATATAGGTCTCAAGCATGAAGCTGATTGATAACATAAATTCTCTATTGGGTGATGAACTCAAGAACGGCTTGTTGCCTGGAGCCAAGCTGAAGATTGCTGCCTCTTGTTTTTCTATCTATGCCTACGAGTCGTTGAAGCAACAACTGGAACAAGTAGATGAACTGGAGTTCATCTTTACGGCACCCACATTTGTTGAAGAAGAAGCTGTCGATAAGCTGAAGAAGGAAAAGCGTGAGTTTCATATTCCAGATGAAGGAAAGGAACGAGCCTTCTTTGGTAGCGAGTTTGAAATACAACTGAAAAATAAACTGACCCAAAAGGCGATTGCGCGTGAGTGTGCTGACTGGATCAGGCGCAAGGCAAAGTTCCGCTCCAACACAACTGATGCTCCCATGCAGTCCTTTGCCGTAGCGGTTTCATCACAGCAGACAACACTCTATCAAACGCTACAGGGCTTTACAGCGGTTGACCTCGGTTATGAAAAAGGCAATGCGATCTCTAATGTGATGTTTGCAATTGAGGAGCCATCCTTTACCAAGGAATTTATATCGTTGTTTGATCAGGTTTGGCAGAACCAAGGGATGGTGGCTGACGTTACCGAACGGATAGTTCATTACATGAGCACCGTCTATCAGGAAAACCCACCAGAACAGATCTATTTTCAGTTGCTCTACAACCTGTTCAATGAGTTCTTAGAAGATATCAATGAAGACGTTTTGCCTAATGATAAAACGGGCTATCGCGACAGTCTGATTTGGCAAAAACTCTTTAATTACCAGCGTGATGCGGCCACCGGTATCATCAACAAGCTGGAAACGTACAACGGTTGCATACTGGCAGACAGTGTGGGTCTGGGGAAAACCTTTACTGCATTGGCTGTCGTGAAGTACTACGAGCTGCGCAACAAGTCGGTACTGGTGCTATGTCCAAAAAAGCTGGCGGAGAACTGGACCAACTACAACAGCAACTTCACGACCAATCCATTTGTTAAAGATCGCTTTAACTTTGATGTGCTTTGTCACACCGACCTGCAGCGCACAAAAGGCGAGTCCCTGGGCATGTCGCTTAGCCGGGTGAATTGGGGCAATTATGATTTGGTGGTGATCGATGAGTCTCACAACTTCCGTAACAACCAGGCATACAAGGAAAAGGAAACTCGCTATCAGACGTTGATGAACAAGGTGATACGGTCGGGTGTTAAAACTAAAGTTCTGATGCTCTCGGCAACGCCGGTAAACAACAAATTCAGCGATCTGAAGAATCAACTGGCACTGGCGTATGAAGGGGATTCCGCCACGCTGCACAAGCAACTTGATACCCATCTGGGGATAGATGAGATATTCAAGCGAGCTCAGAAGGCGTTTAACAATTGGGCTGAACTGGAGCCGGAACAGCGCACCGCCACTGCTCTGCTGACTGCATTGGATTTTGACTTTTTCCGGCTTCTGGATAGCGTCACCATTGCCCGCTCTCGTCGACATATTCAGACCTTCTACGATACCAAGGATATCGGTCGTTTCCCTACCCGCAATAAACCCTTGTCGTTTCAGCCTCCGCTCACGCAGCATGCCGGGGTAATTGGCTTCAATGAGATTTTCGATCAGCTCTCTGGCTTGCGTCTGGCTGTGTATGCGCCGGTGAGTTACATATTGCCGAGCAGAATGGCTAAGTACGAGGCCATGTATGACACCAATGTGCATGGGGGGAAGAGTCGACTTCGTCAGGCAGACCGCGAGAAGGCTTTGCAACGCCTGATGACGATCAACCTGCTCAAACGTCTGGAAAGCTCGGTACACGCCTTTCGTTTAACACTTCAAGGTTTGCGGCGTCTGTTGCAAGAGGCGCTAAACAATATTGCCGCGTTCAATCGCAATGGTTTGGACAAGGGGTTGGACGAAGGACGTCTGTTGGTCGCAGAACGGGATTGGGATCTGGAGGATGAAGGGGCGTTTGATGAGCTAGAGGACGCTTTTTCTACGGGCGGAAAGATCAAAATCAACTTGGCAGACATGGACATTGTGAGTTGGGAACGGCACCTGAACGATGATCTGCACATCATCGATGGCTTGTTGACCGAAATGGCCAAGGTGACACCACAACAAGATGCCAAACTTGCCCATCTTAAAAACTTGTTGCAACAAAAATGGCAAAACCCAATCAACCCTGGTAATCGCAAGGTTCTGCTTTTCACGGCGTTTGCAGATACCGCCGATTACCTTTACGAACAGTTAGCGCCTCTGTGTCAGCAACATAGGTTGCACCTTGGCAAGGTCACGGGCAGTAGCGCGGCCAAATCAACGGTTGGCAAGGGATATGACTTTCAGAGCCTACTGACGCTCTTTTCTCCTCGTTCGAAAGAGAAAGCGCATATCCTGCCTAATGAGTCAGCCGAGCTGGATCTCTTGATTGGGACAGACTGCATCTCCGAAGGTCAAAATCTGCAGGATTGCGATTACCTGGTGAATTACGACATTCACTGGAACCCGGTTCGCATTATCCAGCGTTTCGGGCGTGTCGATCGAATCGGTTCACTCAATGAGTGCATTCAATTAGTCAACTATTGGCCAGATATCAGCCTTGATGAGTACATCAACCTCAAAGAGCGGGTTGAGAATCGCATGGTGATCTCCGATCTGACTTCAACAGGGGATGATAACGTGCTGACCGCTCAGGCCAACGATGTGGCCTATCGCAAGGAGCAGCTTAAGCGCTTACAAGAGGAAGTGATCGATCTGGAGGATGTCAAAACCGGCATCTCGATCACCGATCTCGGTTTGAATGAGTTCAGAATGGATTTGCTGAACTATCTGGAAACCCACCCTGATATTACGCATCTGCCCAATGGGTTACATACCGTCGTGGCTGCCGACCCCGAACGGGGTTTGATCCCTGGTGTCATCTTTGCGCTGCGTAATCGCCATGCCGGTGTGAATATTGATCAGCAAAACAGATTGCATCCCTACTACCTGATCTACATGGCGGATAATGGCGACGTGGCTATCAACCACCTGCAGGCTAAGCCTTTGCTGGATCGGATCCGCGCAGCCTGTAAGGGCAAGGAAAGTGCTGACGAAGTGATTTGCCAGCGGTTCAATCAGGCAACCCAGGATGGCCGTAAGATGGCCCACTATTCGGCACTGCTGGATCAGGCTATTCATGCCATGGTGGCGGTGAAAGAACAAAGTGATATCGACAGCCTGTTCAGTGGGGGGCCGACAACGGCGCTCAAGAATGAGATTGCGGGGCTGGATCAGTTCGAGTTGATCAACTTCATCGTGGTACAGGGATAAGAGCAGATAGCATGACATCCCATTATCGCTTTCCGCACCCTACTGAATTGAACCGCCGCCTCCCCAAAGAGGCGCTGTATCAAAGATTGAATCCTACGGCGGCATTGCGGCAGTTGTTTGTTACCCAGGTGCAAGAGATTAACTGGTCGCACAAGCTATCATCCGACACCCTGAATATGACCGCAGGTGGCGACTATCCAGAATTGCAGGTGTTTGATATTGAACTTAAAGCGGCTGTTTGCGAATTAGATGAAGAGCTCTTGCGGGCAATTGATGGGCAGATAGTGCACCCCATTTTTTTTCGTATCCATCGGCGAGTGGGTGAGCAGCACCAGATCCAGTACCAGTTGGCGTATAAGGCGCCCGCCGTGGTTGGCTCGGATAAGGTGAAAATTGGCGATTATTTTGCGTCAGACTGGCTACCCATGCCTGAGCCAGACTCGCTGGTGGCGTTGCCGGTGGCGCTTGATGTTACCCAGCTCTATCGCATTTTGCTGCAAGGTTTGACACCGCATCCGCCCAGATCTGAAGAGCCGTTACGCGACTGGATCATACGGCTTGATGAGCTGACCAAGCTGGATAAACGCATTAGTCGTTTGCAATCTCAACTGCAAAAAGAGAGGCAATTTAACCGTAAGATAGAGATAAATGCGCAGTTGCGGCAGTTAAAGAATGAGTATCAACAATTGACAGAGGGCATGGATGTATGACGCTAAACCAGAATGGCGAGTCACAGCAACACATCGAACAAGTCGCTGGCGAAGCGTTAGAGCAATTTGAGTGTATCGCTGCCAAAGCAAAGAGCAAATTGCAAGGTGGGCAACCGTTAGGCTCTGACTCCTTGGCAAGCGTCAATTCATTCATGGCAACTGAAGCTATCCAAAGCTTGGGGGATATTAGCCAAGCAAATCGGGAAAGCTACCAAACTCTGGCGAAAGAGCCTGCTATTGCGCGTGTCGTTGTAGACGATGAAGAGGGTAATCAAAAAACCTATTATATCTGTCGTAGCGCACCAGTGCCGGGCTTTCCTTATTTGGCAAGCTATCGCGCCCCTGTCGGTCGTTTAGCATCGTTAGATATTGGTACTACGTTTACTTTTCCTGATGGATCGGTTGTCGAGGTAACAGAGCGCGCCACACTGCGCCCCAATATGTCTGTCGAGGGTTGGGATGCTCGAAACACAGTTTTTGAGGCTGAGAATTTCGGGCCCTTCACCATCGAATCGCTACGAGCATTACTTACTAAGTCAACTGGCGAAGAGACAATTGAAGATATCCTAGGAGAATTGCTAGCTGAGGATAATGCCTCCGCCAATTTTATCGCAGGCATCCGCCGCAGTGTTATTACCAAGATGGGCTTGCGGGATCAGCCCATCCTCGATCAGTACCAGGACGAGATTTTTCGTCTTCCACTCGATCAGCGACTGCTGATTTTAGGTCCGCCCGGTACGGGGAAGACGACGACACTCATCCGTCGTCTGGGCCAAAAGCTTGATGCTGGGTTTCTTGATGAGGCTGAACGGCGCTTGGTTGAGACTATCGCCTCAAATCAAGGTACGGCGCATGCTCATAGCTGGCTCATGTTCACGCCAACGGAGTTACTCAAGCAATATCTCAAGGAGGCATTTGCCCGAGAAGGTGTTCCCGCTCCGGATCAGAACATCAAAACTTGGCGCGATTATCAACGTGAGCTGGCCCGAAGCGTATTCGGTGTACTCAAAACCGCCTCCGGCAGCGGCATTTTTATCCTGAAAGAGGGGAGTAACTATCTGCAGGAGATGGCGCTGAATAACCCCATTCAGTGGTTCGATGACTTTGATGGCTGGCAGTCTAAGACCTTCTTGCAGGAGCTGCGCGATGCCGCAAACCAGCTTAACAATGCCAACTATTCCGAGGCTCACAAGCTAGGTGAGCGTCTGCATGGCATATTGTCAAAAGATGCAGATAGCTCAATTGCATCTATGTTCAGCTTGCTGGCTGCAGAAATCCCAAAAGTACAAACACTCGTCAGTGGTCTAAAAGCGGCTTCTGATAAGAAGATCAGAGAGTCGTTGAATCTGCAGTTAAATCGTGACAAAAGCTTCATCTCAAGTCTTGGTGCATTTATTAATGGTCTGCAACAGCAAACCGGCGTTGTTGATTTTGATGAGGACCAAGACGAGGAAGAAGAGGAGCTATCCGCGCTCAAAACGCCTGTCGAGAAGATCGTTGCTGCATACAACGCAGCAGTAAGTGCGCAAGCTAAAGCGGCTGCATCCAAACGTACGGTGAGCAAGACATCTCGCAATGGCAAGATCATCGAGTGGCTGGGGGAGCGGGGATTAAAAGAGACGGATCGTCTCGATGTCGGTGCTAGCCTCCTGGTACAGGCCAATGCGCGCCGCTTCGTCAATCCGGTTAAGCGTTATCTCGACAATATCCCCAGACGCTATCGTGCCTTCAGACGTGAACGCCTGCAGGCCAATAGCTGGTATCATCAAGACAGTTTTGAAGCCCGAGAGATCCATCCCCTGGAGCTGGATATTGTTCTGCTCGCGATGTTGCGTGCAGCGGGAGATCTGCTTAGTCGTCCCAATGTGCAGCGCGCTATCGATGAGCCAGCCTGGTCATCACTCAAAACCATCCACGGGCACTATCGCAACCAAATTTTGGTGGATGAAGCGACGGACTTCTCGCCTATTCAACTGGCCAGTATGGCGGCTCTTACCCATCCACGGCTGCGTTCATTCTTTGCCTGTGGTGACTTTAATCAGCGTCTGACCACCTGGGGTGCCCGTTCGGAGGATGAATTAAAATGGGTCTTTCCTGACGTTGAGATCAAGGCAATATCCGTCACCTATCGACAAAGCAAGCAGTTGAACGATCTGGCTCATGCCATGATCCAGGTAATGGGTGGCAACGAACAACACGCCAGTTTGCCCGAACATATGGACAGCACTGGCGTTGCCCCCGCCTTGCTGGAGTATGCCAGCGCACCAGATGCGGTGGTCGTCTGGTTGGCCGAGCGCATTCGTGAAATTGAGCGTTTTGTCGGCCAGTTGCCTTCCACTGCGGTTTTCGTAAATAGCGAGAGCGAAGTTTCATCGGTTGCTGAGGCACTGAACCAAGCGCTGGGCGAGCACAACATCCAGGTCGTTGCTTGTCGTGAAGGCCAGACTGTAGGTCAGGAGAGTAGTGTGCGGGTGTTCGATATCCAGCACATCAAAGGGCTGGAATTTGAGGCAGTGTTCTTTGTCGGAATCGACCAATTAGCATCCCTGCAGCCAGCTTTGTTCGACAAATACCTGTATGTGGGGACTACCCGTGCGGCCACCTATCTGGGCGTGACTTGCCAAGGTAGATTGCCCCCAGCTATTGAAAGTTTACGCTCGCACTTTTGTCAAGACTGGCAATGAGCTGACTATGTAGATTTCAAACGGACAAGGCTCAAGGGGAAATGTTCATGAATGAAATTATCTGCCCGCACTGCAAGAAAGCCTTCAAGGTAGACGAAGCTGGCTATGCGGACATCTTGAAGCAGGTTCGCGATAGCGAATTCGAGAAGCAGTTACACGAGCGGCTTGAGCTCGCCGAGCAGGACAAACGCACCGCCGTAGAGCTAGCCCAAGCCAAAGTTGCCAGTGAATTGCAGCAAGCTGCTTCTGCCAAGGATGCCGAGATCCAGGAGCTGAAGGCGAGGCTAGAAGCCGAAGAGGTGGCTCGACAATTCGCCGTCACCCAGGCTCTGAGCGTTGTGGAAAAAGAGCGTGACGCGCTGGCCAACCAACTTGAGCAGGTCAAGCGTGACGGAGAAACCGCATCTCAGTTAGCCGAGGCAAAGCTCCTGAATGAACTGCAGAAGACGGCTGTAGCGAAGGATTCAGAAATTCAGAAGCTGCAGGCCAAGCTTGAAGCTAGCGAGGTTGCGCAAAAGCTTGCCGTTAGCGAAGCGCTAAGCACCGTAGAGAAAGATCGGGATGCATTGGCCAGTGCTCTGGAGAAGGTCAAACAGGAGAAGGATACTGAGGCCCAGCTGGCCGAGGCGAAGCGCCTGAGCGATTTGCAAAATGCCGCCGCTACCAAAAATGCAGAGATCCTGAATCTGCAAGCCAGGCTCGATGCGGGGGAAGTTGCACAAAAGCTGGCGCTCAATGAGGCGCTGAGTGTGGTAGAGAAAGAACGCGATGAACTGAAGAACGGACTGGCTCGGGCCACACTCGAAAAGCAGCTTGCCGAAACAGCGCTCAGGGATAAATACGAAACCCAACTTAAGGATCGTGATGAGGCTATCGAGCGTTTGAAGGATCTCAAGGCGAAACTATCCACCAAGATGGTAGGTGAAACCCTGGAACAGCACTGCGAGATTGAGTTTAACCGTCTCAGAGCCACGGCATTTCCGTTGGCTTACTTCGAGAAAGACAACGATGCACGCACTGGCAGCAAGGGCGACTATATCTTCCGCGACTTGGATGAAGCCGGCACGGAAATTGTTTCGATCATGTTCGAGATGAAAAACGAGAACGATGAAACAGCGACCAAAAAGAAGAATGAAGACTTCCTGAAGGAGCTTGATAAAGACCGTAACGAAAAGGGCTGCGAATATGCGGTGTTGGTATCGCTGCTTGAACCCGACAATGAACTCTATAACGCCGGTATCGTTGACGTATTTCATCGTTACCCGAAAATGTACGTCGTTCGCCCGCAGTTTTTTATTCCGATCATCACCTTACTTCGTAACGCTGCGATGAAATCACTTCAGTATAAATCGGAGCTGGCCTTGGTGAAGTCGCAGAACATCGATATCACCAATTTTGAAAATCAGTTGGATAGCTTCAAAGATGCGTTTGGCAAAAACTATGACTTGGCTGCACGTCGGTTTAAAACGGCTATTGATGAGATTGACAAGTCGATAGACCACCTGCAAAAGACCAAAGACGCCCTGCTGGGGGCAGACCGCAACCTGCGGCTGGCCAACGATAAAGCACAAGATGTGACGATCAAGAAGTTGACGCGGGGCAATCCAACCATGGCGGCAAAGTTTGCCGAACTCAAACATGATGCTGCGTCTGAGGCAGAATAAGCCAACTTTCAGCTGAAGCCTAGAGTTAGGCTCAGCAATGCCTAAGCAGTAGAAAACTAAACGGAACGAGTAATGGAAAAACTGAAAATGCATAGCCCCAATCTGGTGGCACAGAATATCGAACAACTGGCGGCCCTGTTTCCCAATTGTGTAACCGAATCACGCGGTAAGGATGGCGAGCTTAAACGCGCCATCGATTTTGATCTGCTTAAACAAGAGCTCTCGGCCCATATCGTCGACGGACCACAAGAGCGTTACCAGCTGAACTGGCCCGGCAAGCGCGAGGCGCTGCTGACCGCCAATGCGCCGATTGCCAAGACGCTGCGCCCCTGCCGTGAAGAGAGCATTAATTTTGATACCACCCAGAATCTCTTTATCGAAGGGGATAATCTGGATGCGTTGAAATTGCTGCAGGAAACGTACCTTGGCAAAGTAAAGATGATCTATATCGATCCGCCGTATAACACGGGGAAAGATTTTATTTATAAGGATAAATTTGCAGTAGATACAGGTGACTATCTTTTAACTAGTGGACAGATTAGTGATGATGAATATAGGTTGGTATCCAACCAAGAGTCTAACGGGCGCTATCACTCAAACTGGTTGAGCATGATGTTCTCGCGGCTAAAATTGGCAAATAATTTGCTTTCAGATGATGGATTTATTTTTATCTCTATTGATGAAAAAGAGTTTCATAATTTAAAGAAACTTTGTGATGAAGTCTTTGGCGAAAGCAATTATGCAGGTGAAATAGTATGGAAGAATAGCAGTAAAAACGATCAAGCTTTCGTGTCAATACAGCACGAATACATTTTGGCTTATGTTAAGAATAAGTTGCATGCGAATGGGGAATGGGAAGAAAAAAAAGAAGGTCTTGAAGAAATATATAAAGCCTTTGATTCATTCAAAAAGAAGCATGGAAGTGACTGGGATGCGATACATCAAGAAGCCTTGGATTTTTATAAACAGTTTCCAGAGTCAAATCCAATTGTAAATAACAAACATTATAACTGGATGGATGAAAGAGGAATATATTTTGCTGATAACATCTCAAAGCCAGCAAATGGTTATTACTATGATATTTTGCATCCAGTTACAGGTGAGCCGTGTAAAAAGCCAGCCGGAGGGTGGCGCTTTATTCAAGAGACAATGAAACAAAAAATAAGTGAGAATAGAATTCATTTTGGCAAGGACCATACAACTGTTCCAAATAATAAAACGTATCTGAAAAGCACGGAGTTCCAAAGTCTGACAAGTATAAAGTTTAAAGATGGCCGTGTTGCATCAAATGCGCTAAGTGATTTGCTTGGTGGAAAATATTTCACAAATCCTAAAGATACCACTCTGTTGTCTCAGCTGTTTCGAGCAGTAAAGCTGGAGGGGACTGATGTCGTTTTAGATTTTTTTGCTGGTTCATCTAGTACGGCGCATGCAGTATTTCAATTAAACTCCCTGCATGGCGAAAACATTAGATTTATAATGGTGCAAATTCCCGAGGTGTGTGATGAGAAAAGTGATGCTTTCAAGGCGGGTTATACAACTATAGCGCACCTTAGTAAAGATAGAATAAGAAAGGCGGGGTCTGCTTTTATAAGTGGTGATAATTGTGAGCAATGGAAAAAGGATGTCGGCTTTCGAGTGCTAAAAATAGACTCATCCAATATGACTGACGTCTATTACAACCCCGATGCCATTATTCAAGACGATCTCTTTGCTCAGGTCGACAATATCAAGGCCGATCGCACTGAAGAAGATTTGCTGTTTCAGGTGATGCTGGACTGGGGCGTGGATCTGATGGCACCGATCCTGCGGCAAACCATTGATGGCAAGAGCGTCTTCTTTGTCGATGCTGATGCCCAGCACCAACACGGTGCCCTGGTGGCCTGTTTCGATAAGACGGGTGGCATTGACGATGCCTTTATCCGCCAATTGGCGGCCTTTAGCCCGCTGCGCCTGGTGTTCCGCGATGCCGGTTTTGCCTCCGATGCGGTTAAAATCAACGCCGAGCAGCTGCTCAAGCAGCTCAGTCCGTTGACCGAGGTTAAGGCGATTTAAGGAGCCGGTATGGGCACATCACTGGATACCCTGACGATTAAAGGGTTCAAATCAATCCAAGAGCTGAGCGCCTTCAAGCTCAACAGCCTGAATGTGATTGTCGGCGCCAATGGCGCGGGCAAGAGTAACCTGATCGCGTTCTTCAAGATGCTGCGGGCGCTGATCGATGGCAATCTCAATCGCTTTGTGCGTGATAACGGTGGGGCCGGGGCCCTGTTGTTTAATGGCCGCAAAGTGACGCCTCAGCTATTCTTCGAGACCCACTTCGGCCAGCGCGGCTATCGTTTTAGCCTGGTGCCTACTCCGGCGGACGAGTTGGCGCTGGAGGATGAAGCGCGTTTCTATGCCGGGGGCAATACCGGTTGGTGGGAGTTGGGCGACAGCAACGATGGTAAGTCCAAGCTGGTGGCCGAGGTGCTGGAAAACCGTACGGATGCGAGGTATTCCCGCCCCGTGTATGACGCCATTGCCTCATGGCAGATTTATCATTTCCATGACACCAGCTCGACCGCCGGGATGCGCAATTACGAGATAGTGCAGGATAACAAGCAGCTGCGCACCGACGCGGCCAACATAGCTCCATTTTTACTCAAGCTACGCGACACTTATCCCGCCGAGTACAAGGCGATCCTCAATGCGGTGCGGTTGGTAACGCCTTTTTTTGAAGACTTTATTCTGGAGCCGCGCCAAAGCGGCGCACGCGAAGAGATCAATATCAGCTGGCGGCAAAAAGGCTCCGACTACCCGATGCAGCCCTATCACCTCTCTGATGGCTCGATCCGGTTTATCTGTCTGGCGACGGCACTGCTACAACCCAACCCGCCGTCCACCATCATCATTGATGAACCAGAGTTGGGATTACACCCGGCCGCCATCGCCATCCTGGCCGAGCTCATTCAGCAGGCTTCCCTGCGCACCCAGGTGATTGTTGCCACCCAGTCTCCGGCCCTGATCGATCAGTTTGCCATTGACGATATTGTGGTGGTGAACCGCAAGGGGGGCGCTTCGACCTTCGAGCGGCTCAATGAGGACGATTATGCGCAATGGCTGGAGGAGTATTCAGTCGGTGAGCTCTGGACCAAGAATGTGATCGCCGGAGGCCCGCGCTATGAGTGATTACATCGAGGTGATTGCCATTGTCGAAGGCAAGACTGAGCAGGTATTTGTTGAGTCGGTTTTGCAGCCTTATCTGGCGCAGCAGAATATTTTTATCAGCGCGACCCAGGTGAGTAAACCGGGGCAAAAAGGCGGCGATGTTCGTTTTAGCCGTGTCAGTCGTGATATTGAGCGCCATCTCAAACAGCGGCCTGATACCTATGTCACCACGCTGGTGGATTACTATGGCGTCAAGGAGTGGCCCGGTCTGGATACCCTGCCAGCAGGCCTTGAGCCAGCCAGGATCGCAGAACACCTTAACGGCGCCGCCAGAGCCAGTGTGGTCGAACAGTGTGCGGCCCAACAAGCCGAGCGCCGTTTTATCCCCTTTATCGCCGTGCATGAATTTGAAGCCTGGCTGTTTAGCGATAGTGCCATTTTGGCCGCAGAGTTGGGCATACCAGAACCCCAGGTAGTGCGTGTGCTTGAAGAGTGCGGCGAGCCAGAAGCGGTCAATAATGGTCGGGAGACGGCCCCCTCCAAGCGACTGGATGGCTGGTCAGGTGGCAAATTTGCCAAAACAAGCAAAGGGATTGCCATTGCCGAGCGCATTGGTATTCCACAGATGAGAGCACAATGTCCGCTCTTTAATGCGTGGATTGCGCGATTTGAAGCGCTGATGTTGGAGCCAGCATGAAACTGAAATTCAAACACCAGGCCTACCAGGCCGAGGCTGTGCAGGCGGTCGTGGACTGTTTTAAGGGGCAACTGCCCAATGATGCCGCCCGCCACTACAAGATTGATCCGGGCGCGGTGGCTGCAGGTCGTTCCGGCTCCACCACCTATGTGGAAGCAGGTTTTAAAAACGCGGAGATCCAGCTGTCCGAGCCACAACTGCTGGCCAATATCCAGGCGGTCCAAGCCCGGCAGAATCTGCCTCAGTCCTGCTCACTCAATGACTATCGAGACCGGGATGGCAAAAAATTAACCAAGTATCATCCTGGTGCCAAGCTCAACCTGGACATCGAGATGGAGACAGGTACGGGTAAGACGTATTGTTATATTCGGACCATTTTTGAGCTGAACCGTCAGTATGGCTGGAGCAAGTTCATTATTGTGGTGCCCAGCATTGCCATTCGTGAAGGTGTCTACAAGTCGCTGCAAATTACCGCAGAGCATTTCCAGCAGGATTACCAGAAACAAGCCCGCTTCTTTATCTACAACTCCAAGCAGTTGCATCAGTTGGAGAGTTTCTCCTCCGATGGCGGTATCAACATCATGGTTATCAACGTGCAGGCGTTTAATGCCCGTGGTGCCGATGCACGCCGGATCTATGAAGAGCTGGATGATTTCCAGACGCGGCGCCCCATTGATGTCATCAAGGCTAACCAGCCCATCATGATCCTCGATGAGCCGCAAAAGCTCGAAGGGGCGAAAACCCTGGAGTCGCTGACTGAATTTAATCCGCTGTTTATTCTGCGTTACTCGGCAACGCACAACTCGCTGCACAACAAGGTGCATCGCCTCGACGCGCTGGATGCTTACAACCAGAAGCTGGTGAAGAAAATCGCCGTACGCGGCATCACGACTCGGGGCCTGGCGGGGACCAATGCTTATCTCTATCTGGAAGGGATTGAAGTGTCGGCCAGCAAACCGCCCGTGGCGCGCCTTGAATTCGAGATCCGCTCTGCCAGTGGCACCATCAAGCGTGACGTGCGCAAGGTGAATAAGGGTTATAACCTGTTTGAAAACTCGGGGGAATTGGCTCAGTACCAAGGGTTTGTTGTCTCAGACATCAATGCCAATACCGATACCATTAGCTTCACGAATGGTGTCGAGCTGGTGGCCGGTGATGCCTGTGGCGACGTCAGTGAGTCGGCGCTGCGCCGGATGCAGATCCGCGAGGCGGTCAAGGCGCATTTTGAAAAGGAGCGTCAGCTATTTGATCAGGGGATCAAGGTGCTGAGCCTGTTCTTTATCGATGAAGTTGCCAAGTACCGAGATTACTCTTCCGCTGATGAAAAGGGCGAATATGCCCGCATCTTTGAAGAAGAGTACCAGAAAGAGTGCGATGCCCATCTTGGCCAGTTTGATTCCCCTTATCTGCACTATTTGCGCAGCATCCCGGCCGAGAAGACCCACAATGGTTACTTCTCTATCGACAAGAAATCCAAGCGCATGGTTGATCCGAGTGTGGGCAAGAAGGACTCGGAAACCGATGATGTGGATGCTTACGATCTGATCCTCAAGGACAAAGAGAAGTTATTGAGCTTTAAGGAGCCAACCCGCTTTATCTTCTCTCACTCGGCATTGCGGGAAGGTTGGGATAACCCGAATGTCTTTGTGATTTGTACGCTCAAACACAGCGACAATACCACCACCCGGCGTCAGGAGGTTGGACGTGGCTTGCGTCTGGCCGTCAATCAGTTTGGTGATCGGATGGATGATCCCATTCGGGTACATGACATCAACCGCCTGACGGTGGTGGCCAGCGAGAGCTACAAGGACTTTGTATCGGCACTGCAGAGTGATATCAGTAATTCGCTCTCTACCCGACCGCAGAAGGCGGACGAGCATTATTTCGTCGGCAAAGTGCTGAAAACCGCGCAGGGTGATATCAAAATCACCGAAGATATGGCCAAAAAGATTTATCGCTATCTGGTCAAGAATGATTATACCGATGATCAGGATCGCATTACCGATGTCTACATCGATGCGCGCAAGGCTGGCACGTTAGCGGCCATGCCGGGTGATCTGCAGCCCTATAACGATCCCATACTGGATGTGATTGATACCATCTACACGGACAAACAGTTGCCCTCTATCGACGATGATCGCAAGGGCAAGATCAATCCGCTGAATAGCAATTTTGATAAGAAAGAGTTTCAGGATCTGTGGCAACGAATTAACCACAAGGCCATCTATCAGGTCGATTTTGATTCCGCAGAGTTGATAGCTAAGGCGGTCAAAGAGCTGGACTTGCATCTGCGTGTAGAGAAACTCCACTTCAATATCGTGCGAGGCGAGCAAGTCGACAATGCCAGCTATGAGCAGATGAAAACGGGGCAGGGATTCGCCGTATCGGAAACGGAGCGTGAGGAGTACCTGCATTCGGTGCACTCGACGGTCAAATATGACCTGTTGGGTAAGGTTAGTGAATTGACCAAGCTCAAGCGCAGTACGGTTGCGGCCATATTGCAGAAGATCCAGAAGGTGGTGTTCGACCAGTTCCGTAACAACCCTGAGGATTTTATTAGCCAGACGGCTCGCCTGATTAATACACAAAAGGCCACCATGGTGGTGGAGCATCTGACGTATGACCTGCTGGAAGATAAGTTTGATAGCAGCATCTTTACGGCGGGGCAAACCAAGCAAGATTTCGTCCATGCAGGCCAGCCATTGAAGAAGCACATCTATGACTATCTGATCACCGACTCGGACGTGGAGCGCAAGCTGGTCTTTGGCGATCCGAAATCTGATGATCCTGGCGGGCTTGAATCAGCCAAGGAGGTGACGGTCTATGCCAAGCTACCTCGGGGCTTTTCCATACCAACTCCGGTTGGCAACTATAACCCGGACTGGGCTATTGCGTTCGAAGAGGGAGCCGTCAAACATGTCTATTTTGTTGCAGAGACAAAGGGTTCAATGGAGTCACTGCAACTGAAGACCATGGAACAAGCCAAGGTCGATTGCGCCAAGCGCTTTTTCGAAAAATTGAGCGAGCAAATCTCCTCGAAAAAGGTCAGCTACAGCGTAGTGGACAGCTTCAAGAGTTTGATGAATATAGTGAGATAATCGATAACGTCCAGCCTCTGAATTAGTAGGTTATAATTCGGAGGTTTGGATAGAAATCAACTATTTTAATAAGGATATTTAAATGAAGGGGTTTTTGCTTTTAATAACATTGCTGTTCGCAATCCAAGTTCATGCTGGCAATGAGTCTCAAGAAAAAATAGCGGTGCTCAATGTTATAAAAAATTATTCAGGAGCAGTCGCTTGCTCAACAAACTTTGAAGACGGCGATTCATTGGATTCATATCTAAAAAATGTTTATACGATAGATCGAGATGATGAGTCCGGTTTTGCAACTTATTATGTTCTGTGGTCTGGAGATATGGGGTGTATGGGTGGCTCAGGAACCTACCGTTACTTCATTAGTGAATTAAGTAGACACACTAATACCCGGCCATTTCTAGTGCAAAACGATGAAGCGTTTGGTCTTGATATCGAAAATAAAATCAATTTTAGATTTATTGAGAGCGTGACAAAAATAAATTCAAACCATTTCTCTATAGTCTCATCAGAGTTTGCGGATGGAGATAGCAATAACTTCCCAAGTTTGAAATATAAGTACACTATAAAGTCGGGCCCTTGGCGCGTAACTAATAAAACACTTATAAAATAAATTTCGTGCAACGCATGGATTGGTTTTTATATTCTAGCCATAAAGCCGGGGTGTTTAACTCCGGCTTTATAGCAATCACTGAAATGTATAATTTATCGTTCCTCTGTTGGTTACTATATCTGCCTCTAGGGAAGGTGCGAATAAGCGGGGAAATTCTTCTCGGCTGACTCAGTCATTTCAT
>ERZ724518.472-NODE-472-length-17332-cov-8.333738_pt1 | contig 17332 bp, 20 predicted proteins | sample MGYA00376051_ERZ724518 | MGnify/ENA primary metagenome ERZ724518 (study PRJEB28724, sample SAMN07190885) | wastewater metagenome | isolation source: influent of sewage treatment plant in Hong Hong | place: Hong Kong | collected 2016-03-17 ... | reverse complement strand
CAGCTCTGCTATGTTCAAAAAAGACCAATTCTTTTACTTTGAAATCTTGGGGGAAAATTACCACCGAGAAGAGGTAGTTGGTCTGGCTTGGGGGGACAAGGATGGTATCTATGTTGGTGGACCTGAGCTCTTGGATAGTCCGGTATTGAAGGATTTTCTGGAACACCAGCCTATCAAAACCTATGATTTCAAGCGTGGCAAGGTTTTGCTTGCTCGTAAAGGGATTGATTTACTCCCTGCAACCTTTGATAGCCGACTCGCCAAGTATTTGCTTTCGACAGTTGACGACAATGCGCTGACAACCATCGCCCATCTCTATGGGCAGACCAGCTTGATTCCTGACGAGGCCATTTACGGCAAAGGTGCGAAATTGGCTCTGCCTGAGCGTGATGTATTCTTCCCACATTTGGCCCGCAAGGTGCAGGTCTTGTTGGAGACAGAAGCACCGATGTTGGCCAAGTTAGAGGAAAACCAGCAGTCCGATCTTCTCTTTGAGATGGAGTTGCCGCTTGCTAATGTCTTAGCCAAGATGGAAATTGCTGGAATCAAGGTAAAAGTTGAGACCTTAAAAGCCATGCAGGCTGAAAATGAAGTCTTAATTGAGCAGTTGACCAAGGAAATCTATGAGTTGGCTGGTCAAGAATTTAATATCAATTCGCCTAAGCAATTAGGGACTATTCTCTTTGAGGATATGGGCTTGCCCTTGGAATACACCAAGAAAACCAAGACAGGCTATTCTACAGCGGTGGATGTCTTGGAACGGTTGGCCCCAATCGCTCCTGTTGTTTCAAAAATTTTGGACTACCGTCAGATTACCAAGCTTCAGTCTACCTATGTGATCGGCTTACAGGATGCCATTTTAGAAGATGGTAAGATCCATACCCGCTATGTGCAGGATTTGACGCAGACAGGTCGTCTCTCATCGACGGATCCGAACCTGCAAAATATTCCTGTTCGTCTAGAACAAGGTCGTTTGATTCGTAAGGCATTTGTTCCTTCGCTTGAAAATAGTGTCCTCTTGGCATCGGACTATTCACAGATTGAATTGCGTGTATTGGCCCATATTTCCCAAGACCAACACTTGATTGAAGCCTTCCAACAGGGTGCTGACATTCATACGTCAACAGCCATGCGTGTTTTTGGGATTGAAAAGGCAGAGGATGTGACGCCAAATGACCGTCGGAATGCCAAGGCTGTCAACTTTGGTGTGGTCTATGGAATTTCTGATTTCGGTCTTTCCAACAACCTTGGAATTTCCCGTAAAGAAGCGAAAAACTATATCGACACGTATTTTGAACGTTTTCCTGGTATCAAAAACTATATGGAAACCATTGTGCGAGAAGCCCGTGATAAGGGCTACGTAGAAACGCTCTACAAGCGTCGTCGAGAATTGCCAGATATCAACTCTCGGAATTTCAATGTCCGTAATTTCGCGGAGCGGACGGCCATCAACTCACCGATTCAGGGTTCGGCCGCAGACATTCTCAAAGTAGCCATGATCAATCTTGATAAGGCACTGACAGATGCTGGTCTTTCGACCCGTATGCTCTTGCAGGTACATGATGAGATTGTCTTAGAAGTGCCAATGGCAGAGCTGGAAACAGTAAAAGCTATGGTCAAGGAGACCATGGAGTCGGCCATTCAGTTGTCAGTTCCCTTGATTGCGGATGAAAATGAAGGTGAGACTTGGTACGAAGCCAAATAAGTTAAAGGAAGTAAATCGATGAAGAAATCACTTGTACTGATGGGATTACTGAGTTTGTTTCTCACTGCATGTGGTGGTAAGGAACAAACGAGTTCAAGTCAACAGTCGAGTTCATCAGGAGAAGAATTCTCAGCCACCTTGCCTATTTTACAGGAGAAAGAAGATACAAGTAACGAAAAGTTAGATGTCTTGGCCAATGCAGAAATCAATGTCGTCAACCCAAATCCACCAGCGGATGAGACGCAAAAAGCCCACAAGATTCATGCGGCCAACAATGGTGTAGCTGAACAGGATGAAAATGGAAATATTAAAGAGTATTTTCGTTATTACGATGTTCCATCAACATGGACGATTAATGTGGAAAACACCGAAGATGAGACTCTTATGGCTGTCTATGATGTGAAAGAAGGTGCCAGTACCTTTATGGTTCAGCTTTATACTATCAACGCCTTCAACCAATCTCCATTAGAAGATGGCCGCAATATGACCATGGACGAGCTGGCCCAACGCATGAAAGAGACCAATCATGATTTTTCAGAAGATACGGTTGTGACGATTGCTGGGCAAGAGTGGCAGGTTGGACGCCAGATTCTCAGTGACCAAAAATTGGCTCGTTTAACCTTCTACCGTATGGAATCAACTGGTGCTTATGATGATTCTGTTGTGGTTGGTGCAATATATTATTCGCTGGATCCTGGACTTGATACGGATCGCACTTTGTTGAAAAAAGCTATAGGTCAATTGAAGGATGTTGTGTATCAGATTTCTAAAAAGCAAGATGGCTTTGAAAGTTATTGATAATCTTTCAGATTAAGGAGAATTATATGACGTACGCATTTCAAAATCCTAGTCAGGATACTATTTTCGACTTTCTTAAAGAAGCTAAAACCATCGCGGTTGTTGGATTATCCAATCGGGAAGAAACAGCAGCCTATCGGGTTTCTAGGATCATGCAGGACGCTGGTTATCGGATTATTCCAGTAAATCCACGGTCTGCTGGAGAAACAATTCTTGGTGAGACTGTTTATGCAAGTCTCAAAGATATTCCTCTTTCCATCGATATTGTTAATGTCTTTAGACGGAGTGAATTTCTCCCAGACCTTGCTCGTGAATTCATTGAAACAGATGCTAAGATTTTCTGGGCTCAACTCGGTTTGGAAAGTCAAGAAGCTGAGGAAATCCTTCGTCAGGCAGGTCGAGACCAGATTGTCATGAACCGATGCATTAAGATTGAATACCAAAAGATGATTGGAGAATAAATTCATACTCTTCGAAAATCAGAAGAAGACCTTGTTGACTTATTTTCATTGAGTATCAGTTTCGGTGAAAAAAATATAGTCGAATGAATTAGCTTTCAGACAAGGAACTGAGGTGCAGACAGTACTATTGTACGGCAAACCGAAAGTGACGATGTATCAAAGTTAATTCAAAAGACTACAAAAGCTATAGAATCTTGGTGAATCCCTCTTAAGGGGAAGAGGCCAGTTCTATAGCTTTTTCACTTTTTCATTGCAAAAAACCGAGCACGGTTGGCTCGGTTGGTGGTTTATGATTGCCAGATGGTTTTATACTCTTCGAAAATCAAAATCAGACGTTGTTGACTTGATTTGATGAGTGTCAAGCTCCAGTGGAGCTTGACAGCCTGTTCCCTTGAAATATAAAAGGAACAGAGTTCTATCTGCATCATATCGACACGAACTACGTTCGCTCAACCTACAATCTCCAACGGTTCCCCAAACCTTTGGAGCGAGTCTGATTTGGATTTTCATTGAGTATTAGTTGATTGCTGCAAGAAGGGCATCTGCTTGTTTTGCAAGTTGAGCTTCATCAACAGGTGCACCAATTGTTGCAAGAGTGAATTCATCAACCAAAGAAGTACGGATAAATGGAAGTAGTTTGCGGTATTCAACAGCTGCTTCGTCTTGGTGTGCAAATGATGAGATTGATACAGTAACAACTTTTTCGTTGATTGCTGAAACACCACTTGTGTCAGAAAGATCGAGTGCACGGCTAAGCCAGTCAAGAAGGTTTCTTACTGAACCTGGAATGCCAGCGTTGTATACTGGTGAGAAAATCCAGATAGCATCAGCAGCCAATACTGCTGCACGAGCTGCTTTAACAGCTGCAGGTGCATCAGCTTCAAGATCTTGTGAGAATACAGGAACATCTTTCCAATCTAAGTAAGAAACAGTTGCTTTTCCTTCAAGTGCTTTTTCAGCAGATTTTGCCAATTCAGCAGAGAATGCACCCTCACGAAGAGAACCAACTAAAAATAATACGTTTGCCATAATGTAAATAGCTCCTTAAATAATGTGAGGGTAATAGTATACATCATATATCACTAGTTAGCAATAATTATGAACCTAATTTTTAAATTTTTTCAAAATCTCAGCTAGCTGAACTTGTTCTTCTTGACTGAGTACAGAAAAGAGTTCCCCTACATGAGCATAGTGATCAGGTAGGATTTTCTCAATGGTTTCTCGTCCATAAGGTGTCAGACCAATTCGAAAGGATCTTCTATCCTTGCAATCGATGGTTTTGGAAATGTAGCCTTCTCGAATCATATTTTTGATGACCACTGTCATGTTTCCAGATGTGCTCAGCAATTTATCGATTAGGTCCTGAATTCTCAAGTCGCCCTTGTTGTAGAGTGCCTCCAATACTCCAAATTGGGCAACTGTCAGTCCATATTTTCTGATGGTTTCCATTTCTTTTTTTGAAATAGTATTTGCTGCTCTCCGAAAAACGACAAGGCTGTGTAAGGCATGTTTATTTTCGTTTAATGATTTTTCTACGCTATTCATACGAATATTTTAGCAATATTTACATTGATTGGCAAGTGATTTCCTAAAAAATAGAAAGGTATACTTGAATATTTTTTGTAAAATTTCCATTTGAATTTCTAGAAAAAATAGCATTGCAGGGTGATTTGTAGTATAATAGGGCTACTATGGAAAAAAAATTCAGCCGTCTCTTGGCATTTGCTAGTGGCCGTTTGGGTCAATGTCTTATTGGTTTTTTTGTTCTTGCATTCAGTGTTATCTTTTTAATCCTCTACGTTTGGGAGCAGTCTTCTCGTCCTTTTGAGGAGGCTAGAGTTGGGGCGCAACAGATTGCACAGCAATATGCGGATGTGAGTCAGGTGGATGACTTTGCAATCTATAATGGTACGGAAACTTATTATAGCTTGAAAGGTAAGGATAAGAACGGAGATGAGGTATATGTGTTGATACCAAGTTCTTCGTCCTCTATCTATGTCTATCCAGTTGGGGCAGGGATTACAAAGGAAGAAGCACAAGCAATTGCTCAAGAAAATGGTGCAAAAACGGCTGATCGAACCATTCTAGGCTATAGGGATGGCAAACCGATTTGGGAAGTCAAATCGGGGACAGCCTATTATTTGGTGGATTTTGAAACAGGTGACTTTGTCAAGATGGAGGGATTATGAGCAAGTTATCAAGACGTGTCTTAGAGATGGAAGAAAGTGTGACCTTGGCTGCTGGTGCGCGTGCGAAAGCACTCAAGGCTGAGGGCCGCGATATTTTAGAACTAACGCTGGGGGAACCAGACTTTGTTACTCCTAAAAATATTCAAGAAGCAGCTATTCAAGCCATCGAAAATGGCAAGGCTAGTTTTTATACAGTAGCTTCTGGTCTTCCAGAGTTGAAAGATGCGGTAAATACTTACTTTGAGAAGTTCTATGGATACTCCATTCAACGCAATCAAGTAGTAGTGGGTACGGGTGCTAAGTTTATTCTCTATGCTTTCTTTGCAGCAGTCATCAATCCAGGTGACGAGGTTCTCGTTCCAACGCCTTACTGGGTTTCATATGCAGACCAAATCAAGATGAATGAAGGGGTGCCAGTCTTTGTAACTGCGACGGAAGAGCATCATTTCAAGGTTACAGTTGATCAGCTAGAAGCAGCTCGGACTGACAAGACCAAGGTCCTCTTGCTCAATAGTCCATCCAATCCTACGGGTATGATTTATAGTCGCGAAGAATTGGAAGCTATTGGTAATTGGGCTGTAGAACATGATTTGTTGATCTTGGCGGATGATATTTACGGTCGTTTAGTATACAACGGTAATACCTTTACACCGATTTCTAGTATTTCAGACAGCATTCGTCAACAGACCATTGTTATCAATGGTGTTGCAAAAGCCTATGCCATGACGGGTTGGCGGGTTGGTTACGCAGTAGGTAATCCAGAAATTATCGCGGCTATGGGTAAAATTATCGGTCAAACGACTTCAAACCTGACTACTGTTGCCCAATATGCGGCCATTGAAGCCTTCACAGGTCCCCAAGATACGGTAGAGACCATGCGTCAAGCTTTTGAAGAACGACTCAATACCATCTATCCCTTGCTTGCTGAGGTGCCTGGATTTGAAGTGGTCAAACCTGAGGGAGCCTTTTATCTCTTCCCAAATGTGAAAAAAGCTATGGAAATGAAAGGCTTTACAGACGTAACGGAGTTTACGACAGCCATTTTGGAAGAAGTCGGTGTGGCTTTGGTAACTGGTGCAGGTTTTGGTGCTCCTGAGAATATTCGTCTCAGCTATGCGACAGATATGGATACGCTAAAGGAAGCGGTCGCTCGTTTACATACATTTATGAAAAAATAAAAAGAGGAAATAGAATGTCTAGAAAATTGATTACGATTAACCAAGTGAAAGATTACGTGGGTCAGGAAGTGACCATCGGTGCCTGGGTTGCCAACAAGTCAGGTAAAGGGAAATTGGCCTTCTTACAATTACGTGATGGAACAGCTTTCTTCCAAGCAGTTGCTTTCAAGCCTAACTTCATTGAAAAATTCGGTGAAGAAGCTGGTACAGAGAAGTTTGATGTGGCGAAACGGTTGAGCCAAGAAACTTCTGTATATGTGACAGGGATTGTGAAGGAAGACGAACGTTCTAAGTTTGGTTATGAGTTGGATGTGACAGACCTTGAAGTGATCGGTGAGTCACAAGATTATCCAATTACGCCTAAAGAACATGGTACAGACTTCCTTATGGATAACCGTCACCTTTGGTTGCGTTCTCGTAAACAAGTAGCCATCCAACAAATCCGTAATGCCATCATCTATGCAACCTATGAATTCTTTGAAAAAAATGGCTTTATCAAGTTTGATAGCCCAATCTTGTCAGGAAATGCGGCAGAAGATTCGACAGAATTGTTTGAAACAGATTACTTTGGTCAACCAGCTTACTTGAGCCAATCAGGTCAGCTTTACCTTGAAGCTGGTGCCATGGCTCTTGGTCGTGTCTTCGACTTTGGTCCTGTTTTCCGTGCGGAAAAATCAAAAACTCGCCGTCACTTGACAGAATTTTGGATGATGGATGCGGAATACTCATTCCTCAGCCATGATGAGTCACTTGACTTGCAAGAAGCTTATGTCAAAGCTTTGATTCAGGGTGCCATCGACCGAGCTCCTCAAGCCTTGGAGACTCTTGAGCGTGATGTAGATGCCCTTAAACGCTACATTGCAGAACCATTCAAACGCTTAGCTTATGATGATGCCATTACCCTTCTGCAAGAGCATGAAGCGGATGAAGATACAGACTACGAACACATCGAGCATGGTGATGACTTTGGTTCACCTCATGAAACATGGATTTCAAATTACTTTGGTGTACCAACCTTTGTTGTGAACTATCCAGCTAGCTTTAAAGCTTTCTATATGAAACCAGTTCCTGGCAACCCAGAACGTGTGCTCTGTGCAGACTTGCTTGCTCCAGAAGGCTACGGTGAAATCATTGGCGGTTCAATGCGTGAAGACAACTATGATGCCTTGGTAGCGAAAATGGAAGAACTAGGTATGGACAAGTCTGAATATGACTTCTACCTTGATCTTCGTAAATACGGTTCCGTACCACACGGTGGTTTCGGTATTGGTATCGAACGCATGGTAACTTTCGTAGCAGGTACAAAACATATCCGTGAAGCGATTCCGTTCCCGAGAATGTTGCACCGCTTGCATCCGTAATACAGTCGTTCAGTTTTTCTTTTATTACGTCGACGTATGAGGAAACTCCGTTTCCGTATTTCCAACTTCAAATAATCTCATCATTATTTGAACTCGCTTTGCCGTACCTTAGTACAGCCTGCAGCTTTTGGTGCGAACGTAGTTCGCTCTATTTCCGACCTCTAACAGTCTATTCCTAGACTGTTAGAGCTAGTACTAAAAGTAAACTGAAAGACTGCGAAATAAATATTCACTGACAGACTACAAATGTGGTCTGTTTTTGATTTTCATTGAGTATCAATTGACATTTTGAACGAATTGTTTTACAATGTATTACAATAAGAAAGTAGGTGGAATGATGGGAATTGTTTCTTTGCGATTAAATGAAACAGAAGAAGAAATTTTCAGAAGCTATGCCATTCATACTGGAAAAAGCCTGTCTGAGTTATTCAAATCAGCACTTATTGAACAGATAGAAGACCAGTTGGACTATGAAATTGGTATCAAGGCTTTGAAGAAATTCCAAGAAAATCCTGTTACACACTCGATTGATGATGTGCTTGCGGAGTTAGAAGATGGCTTATAAACTTGTTCTCAGCGATGATGCTTTGAAGCAGTTGAAAAAAATGGACAGGCATGTAGGGATGATGCTTGCTAAGGATTTGAAAAAAAGATTGGACGGTTTGGAAAATCCAAGACAGTTTGGCAAGGCCTTGGTAGGAGACTATAAGGGCCTGTGGCGGTATAGAGTGGGGAATTATCGTGTAATTTGCGATATTATTGATAACAAAATGGTCATCTTAGCTCTTGAAATGGGGCATCGGAAAGACATTTATCGGAAATGATTGATTATTATCCGTGTCAACTGGCACGGTTCTTTTTTATTTTTTATTTATTTTGAAAAGAAAACATACAGAACGAATATAGTTTGTGTATATTTATTTAAAATGATATAATATAGTTATCATCTATACACAAGAGAGGGCTTAGTTATGCCAACAGTAATAAGGGATAAACAAATCAACTTCAAAGTAAATTCAGAATACTTTGAATTAGCGAAAGTGGTCTTTCAGGAAAACGGACTGGATATTACATCAGCATTCAATGAATTTGTACAAGAGGTCGCAATTTCCAAAACACTGCCTTTTAAGACAGTAGAGGAAAAGGAGAGAGAGAAGTTAATTGCTCGACTTCAAGAAGAAGTTTCCACTAGCTATGAAGCGCTAAAAGCAGATAAAGGGTTGTCGGTTGAGGAAGCGAGAAAGGCAGTACTAGGATAATGGAGAAATATAGAGTCATTATTTCGCCAAAGCTTATTGAGCAAATCAAAAGTATTAGGGATTATGTTGCTAATGTGAAACTGAGTCCAGAAACTGCAGAGCGTTTAGTAACGGCCATTTTTGATGAAATAGAGAGCCTAGAACTCTTTCCAGAGCGTGGATTCGATGCTGATGAAAAAATTGGAGTTAAGATTGATAAGAATGGCCGTAGTAGCCGAGGAATAACCATTCAAAATGGAAAATATATTGTCATCTATACTGTAAACCAGGAAGAGCATTTAGTTGAAGTTGCTTTCCTATTCTCATCAAAGACTGATTATGCTAAACTTTTTAGATAATAGTGGATATTTATCTATCGATTATGTGGTTGATTCAAAAGAATTCGGGCAAAGTAGCCTTCCTACAACTGGTGAGAAAGAAACAAATTTCATGAATTTCATTGGATTAACGGTATTAGCGACAAGCTTTGCTTTTGCTACTCTGCTCGTCAGCGACGTGAAGAAAGAGTTGATTGATTATTGAAATTTTATAATTTGCTTACATTTCCTTTATAGAGTCCTTTAATCTAATGGGGATAGACAGGGAGTGGGAAAGAACTCGACTGGTCAAAAAAAGAGTTCGTCTTCCCACCCCCGCACAGTTGATTAGGTCAGATTTGGAGTGTAAAACACGAACAAATCTGCCAATCAACCACTGCGCTGAGATGTTGACACGAACTCTGAGTAGTGGAGCTGGGCTTTTTGCCCAGCCTCTATTTTTCTTGCAATTTTTTGTATTTTTATTTATAATAATTCTAAATAAAATAGTGGAGTTCGTATGAAAAGTAAGCGTTTAGGAAGCGAGATTATTCGCTTAGCCCTACCGGCAACAATTGAAAATGTTTTTCAGACCTTGGTCGGTTTTTTCGATACCCTTTTAATTGCTCAGTTGGGGCTTGTTGCTGTTACAGCTGTGGGGTTGGCTAATACGATTTTGAATGTCTATTTGGCGGTATTTTTAGCTATTGGTGTTGGTGGGACGGCGCTTATTGCTCGAAGTCTGGGAGCGGGTCAGAAAGAGAAGGCCAGACAATATGCTCGCCAAACACAAGAATTGTCAATAGCAGGTGGTATCGTATTTGGTTTTATTTCTATCTTCTTTGGGCGGTGGATGTTACAAGCCATGGGAGCAAGCGGTAGTGCTTTGGAGGATGCTCAAGTCTTCTTTTACTGGGTAGGTGGTTTTTCCCTACTTCATGCTAGTATGACTAGTTTGGGTACGATTTTGAGGGCGACTGGCGATACGGTCACACCCATGAAGGTGGGAATTATTACCAATGTCACTAATGTTTTACTGGATTACTTCTTGATTTTTGGATTTGGTTCGTGGGATGGTCTTGGGATATTAGGTACAGCTCTTGGAACAATTTTTGCGCGACTTCTTGGCTGCTATTTGCTTACTAGGGAGGTTCAAAAGTCTGAGTTGGCTTTATCATTTCAAAAAAGTAGACTTCGGAAAGACTATCAGGAACTGGTGCATTTGACCATTCCAGCAGCCTTGGAACGCTTGGTGATGCGGTTGGGACAGGTTATCTATTTTAGTTTGATTGTTGCACTCGGAACGACCGTATATGCATCCCATATGATTGCAGGCAATATTGAAAGTTTTACCTATATGCCTGCCTATGGACTTGCGACTGCAGCGGCGGTCTTAATTGGTCAATCTTTGGGAAAAGGAGATATCTCTACAATACGAAAAGTCGCATTTCTGAGCTCAGCCTATGGGGTAGTCATCATGTCCCTTCTTGGTATCGTTTTATACTTCGGAGCCCCGAATTTTGCTCAGCTATTCACCAAAGACCTTGAAGCAATTCATCAAGTCGTCATCGCCCTGAAAATCGATGCGTTTAACCAACCTGGGCTTGCGGTTTCCTTGATAATGGCTGGCGCACTGCAAGGGTTGGGCGATACCAAGTCGCCTCTTTATTCCACAGCCATTGGAATGTGGGGGCTGCGCGTGGTTGGGGTAATTGTCCTCGGTCAGATTTTGGGTTGGGGAATCGCAGGGGTATGGCTGTCGATTTTGATTGACCTTTTCTTGAGAGCGATCTTCCTCACATGGAGATTTATGGTAAAAACACGAAAACTAGCTGAATAGGCTGGTTTTTTGGTATAATAGTATGAGTAAATAAAAAGGAGATTGACAGATGAAAACGATTCATACAGATAAAGCACCAGCGGCGATTGGACCATATGTACAAGGAAAAGTGGTAGGAAACTTCCTATTTGCTTCAGGTCAAGTTCCTCTTTCACCAGAAACTGGTGAAGTTGTTGGGGAAACCATTCAAGAACAGACGGAACAAGTTTTAAAAAATATTGGTGCAATTTTATCAGAAGCAGGGACTGATTTTGACCATGTGGTGAAGACAACTTGTTTCTTGAAAGACATGAATGATTTTGTAGCATTTAATGAGGTGTACAAAACTGCTTTTTCAGCTGAGTTTCCAGCTCGTTCTGCTGTAGAGGTGGCTCGTTTGCCTCGTGATGTAAAGGTTGAGATAGAAGTAATAGCAGTCATTGGAGAATAGAGAAAGAACAGGAGGGACTGCCATGTCAGACAAACTCCATTTGGTCATTGTGACAGGGATGTCGGGTGCGGGTAAGACTGTAGCCATCCAATCCTTTGAGGATTTGGGTTATTTTACCATTGATAATATGCCACCGACTCTCTTACCAAAATTTATAGAATTAATTCGTCATAGTCAGGATAACAACAAGATAGCTCTAGTGGTGGATATGCGGAGCCGATCTTTCTTTTCTGAGATTCGGGAAGTGCTGGACGAAATTGAAAACGCAGAAGATCTCGACTTTAAAATCCTTTTCTTGGATGCGACTGATACAGAGTTGGTTGCACGGTATAAGGAGACACGTCGTTCACACCCTCTGGCTACAGATGGACGAGTATTGGATGGTATTCAGCTTGAGCGTGAACTCTTGGCTCCATTGAAAAATATGAGTCAAAATGTGATTGATACATCGGAATTGACTCCACGTAATTTACGGAAGGAGATTTCCGAACAGTTTGCCAGTCAAGAAAACCAACCGTCTTTTCGGATTGAAGTGATGTCCTTTGGCTTTAAATATGGCCTGCCACTAGATGCGGATTTGGTTTTTGATGTTCGTTTCTTGCCAAATCCCTATTATAAACCAGAGTTACGGCAACTGAATGGCCTTGATCAGTCTGTTTATGATTACGTGATGGAGCATGAGGAATCAGAAGAGTTTTACAAGCATTTGCTTGGTTTGATTGAACCAATTCTGCCAGGCTATCAGAAGGAAGGAAAATCTATTTTGACCATCGCCATTGGATGTACTGGTGGTCAACATAGAAGCGTAGCTTTTGCCAAACGTCTTGCCGACGATTTAGAAAAAAACTGGATTGTCAACCGTAGTCATCGCGACAAGGATAGACGGAAGGAAACGGTCAACCGCTCATGAGAAAACCAAAGATTACAGTGATTGGAGGCGGTACGGGGATTCCTGTGATTTTGAAGAGCCTTCGTGCCAAGGATGCCGATATCACAGCGATTGTGACTGTTGCCGATGATGGAGGTTCGTCAGGCGAGATTCGTCAGGCCATACAGGTTACTCCTCCGGGTGACTTGCGCAATGTCCTTTTGGCTATGTCAGATATGCCAAAACTTTATGAGAAGATTTTACAGTATCGATTTGCAGAATCGGACGGTCCCTTGGCTGGTCATCCTCTGGGAAATTTGATTATCGCGGGTATTTCAGAAATGCAAGGGTCTACATATAACGCCATGCGTTTATTGACACGTTTCTTTCATACGACTGGTAGGATCTATCCATCTAGTGAGGAACCTTTAACGCTTCATGCTGTTTTTACAGATGGGACAGAAGTGGTTGGTGAAAGTAAAATTGCGGACTACAAGGGGATGATTGGTCATGTTTATGTGACGAATACGTATAATGATGAGGAACCGAAAGCCAGCCGTCAAGTAGTACAATCGATTATGGACAGCGACTTGGTTGTCCTTGGTCCAGGCTCCCTATATACGTCCATCCTGCCAAATATCATGATTCCAGATATTGGAAAAGCCCTCTGTGAGACGGAAGCTCAAGTCGTCTATATCTGCAACATCATGACCCAGCGTGGTGAGACAGAGTCTTTCACAGATGCCAATCACGTCAGTGTGTTGAATGCACATCTGGCCTGTCCATTTGTGGATACGGTGTTAGTGAATATTGAGCCTGTTCCAAAAGAATACATGAATACCCATGCTTTTGATGAGTATTTGGTGCAGGTCAAGCATGATTTTCGTGGCTTAGAGGAACAGGGCTGTCGCATCATTTCTTCAAACTTCTTGAAACTAGAAAATGGTGGTGCCTTCCATGATGGGGATTTAGTCGTGGAAGAGTTATTTAACATTCTGCAGGTGCGAACATGAGTTTCACAGTGCATGTCAAAGAAGAATTACTGCTTCAATCCAATCAAAACAAAAGTGAACTGTCAGCCATTATCAAGTTGGCTGGTAGTCTTGGTCTTGCTTCTTCAGGGCTGACTCTTTCGATTAGCACTGAAAACGCCAAGATTGCGCGTCATATCTATGAACTGTTCTTTCACTTTTACCAGATAAAAGCAGAAATTCGGCATCATCAAAAGTCAAATTTAAAGAAAAATCGTGTTTATTCGGTTTTTGTGGAAGATGGAGTCAACGAGATTCTCAATGATCTCCATCTGGCTGACAGTTTTTTTGGTTTGGATACAGGGATTTCACCAAGAGTTTTGGAAAATGATTCGTGGAGTCAGGCCTATTTACGTGGAGCTTTTTTAGCAAGTGGTTCTGTAAAGGATCCTGAAAAGGGCAAATACCAATTGGAAATTGCCTCTGTCTATAGTGATCATGCCTATGACTTGGCTAATTTGATGCAGAAATTTTTATTGGATGCAAAGGTTATAGAGCGGTCAAAGGGAACCATTACCTACTTGCAACGGGCAGAAGATATTATGGACTTTCTTTTGGTGATTGGGGCAGAAGATGCAAAGACTGAGTTTGAAAACGTGAAATTGTTACGGGAAGCCCGGAATGATTTAAATCGTACCACCAATGCTGAAGCGGCCAATATTGCTAAGACAGTCACTGCTAGTATGAAAACCATTAATAATATTATTAAAATAATGGACACAATCGGTATAGACCAGCTATCGGGTGATTTACAGGAAATTGCCCAATTGCGCATTCAACACCCTGATTATTCGATCCAGCAGTTAGCTGAAAGCCTGTCACAGCCCATTACCAAGAGTGGTGTTAACCATCGTTTACGTAAGTTAAATAAAATTGCAGAAGAATTATAGGTAAAATTGTGAATAATCACTTCTTGCCCTGTTTCAGTTCTCATCTAGGAAGGAGCTGTGGGAGTAGGTGATTATTTTTTTGTTTACAGTGATTTTGTATTCGCTTCCACAAATGTTAGGTTTTATCGATTCCGTATGGTAAAAGATACATAGAAGACGGTCGTGATTGGAGGTTTCTGAATAATTAGTAATGAACAGTATGATTATCTCAAAACACATCAGACATTTGCACAACTTACCAGAGAAGCTTTTGATCAGTTAGCGAGGCATATCCGTTTTAGAAAGATTGCTAAGGGACAGGTCATTTTTTATGCACAGGACCCAAGAGATTACTTTTGGTCTACAATCGAGATGAAACCACACGTATTGAGGGTGGCTTCATCTCGATTTGTCTAAAGATGTATTAGCTGTCGGTATTTCGCAACGAACTGATGCTGCTTCTATTGAAAAACTACTCGTCAATATATTTGAAAGAGGCGTTGGCTTTAAGAAGGTCCTTGCATTTGAATTTGCCAATAGTCGGAAATTCATGCATTTGGACACTGTTTTCACTATGGTAGATTATGATAAATTTACCATTCACCCAGAAATTGAAGGTAGCTTGTGTGTCTTCTCCGTTACTTATGAAAATGAAGAGCTTCATATTGAAGAAGAACATGGTGATTTGGCTGCATTACTAGCTGCAAACTTGGGTGTTGAAAAAGTTGACTTGATTCGTTGTGGGGGTGAAAATATTGTAGCTGCTGGTCGGGAACAATGGAACGATGGTTCCAATACCTTGACCATCGCACCAGTGGTTGTCATGGTGTACAAACGAAATACTATTACCAATGCCATCCTAGAATCAAAAGGTCTTCGGTTAATCCAGATTAGCGGTAGTGAATTAGTTCGGGGTCGTGGTGGACCACGTTGCATGTCTATGCCTTTTGTCAGAGAGGATATCTAAATGAATGAACCAGATGTTGAACTGGTTATCGGAAGTGAGCCTTGGCATCGTGCATGTTCTATGTACGTAAGATATCGTGTCTTTGTAATGGAAAAATCCATCGCACGAGAAGATGAGTTTGATCAATATGACGAAGTTGGACGTGCCTATGCCAACCTACTTGTTCATAGCGAGCCAGTTTCTACCGGCCGTTTCTTACTAACAGAATCTGGAACTGCAAGATTGACTCGAATTGCTACCCTGGCCCCACACCGTGGGAAGGAATATGCTCGGGAAATTATCCAAAAACTGAAAGAATATGCCAAAAATACGAATGTTTTATGTATAAATATACATTCTGAGTTGACAGCTAAAACATTTTATGAGATGCTTGGTTATCGGCCAACTTCCGAAATCTATTTAGAAGATGGTGAATGGTGTAAGACTCTGACCAAAAATGTAAGGTAATACTCTTCGAAAATCAAAATTATCCGTTGTCAACTTGCCTTGATGAACTCTAGTTCTATCTTCGGCTTAATGTCGCGAACACAGCTCGCACTATTTCCAGCCTTCAACTATCTCCCAGATAGTTGAAGCTAGGCTACTTTTGATTTTCATTGAGTATAAAGAACAGGAGAAGGATAATGACAAATATTTTTAAAGGCAGACATTTTTTAGCGGAAAAAGATTTCACTCGCGCTGAATTAGAATGGTTGATTGATTTTGCAGCTCACTTAAAGGATTTGAAAAAGCGCAATATCCCTCATCGCTATTTAGAAGGTAAAAACATTGCCCTCTTATTTGAAAAAACATCCACTCGTACGCGTGCTGCGTTTACTGTTGCGGCGATTGACTTGGGTGCACATCCTGAATATCTAGGCGCTAATGATATTCAGCTTAGTAAAAAAGAATCCACAGAAGATACAGCTAAGGTATTGGGACGTATGTTCGATGGGATTGAATTCCGTGGTTTCAGTCAAAAGATGGTGGAAGAATTGGCCGAATTTTCAGGTGTACCTGTATGGAATGGTCTGACAGATGAATGGCACCCTACTCAAATGTTGGCTGACTATCTGACTGTGAAAGAAAACTTTGGCAAGTTAGAAGGATTGACCTTGGTTTACTGTGGTGATGGACGCAACAATGTGGCGAATTCCCTCTTGGTAACAGGGGCTATTCTTGGTGTCAATGTGCACATCTTCTCACCAAAAGAACTTTTCCCAGACGAAACAGTGGTAACCCTTGCAGAAGGATTTGCTAAAGAATCTGGTGCGCGTGTATTGATTACGGACAATGCTGACGAGGCTGTTAAAGGCGCAGATGTCCTATATACAGACGTTTGGGTATCAATGGGTGAAGAATCTAAATTTGAAGAACGTGTGAAATTATTAAAACCATATCAAGTAAACATGGATTTGGTGAAAAAAGCAGAAAATGAGAATTTGATTTTCTTGCACTGCTTACCAGCCTTCCATGATACTAATACTGTTTATGGTAAAGATGTTGCTGAAAAATTTGGTTTAGAAGAAATGGAAGTAACAGACGAAGTATTCCGTAGCAAGTATGCTCGTCACTTCGACCAAGCTGAAAATCGTATGCACACCATTAAAGCAGTGATGGCAGCAACATTAGGTGATCCATTTGTACCACGTGTGTAGCTTAAATGGTCAGTGAAGTCATCATGTTTGGGGACCGGATTCAATTTTGACCCTGTCCCCAGTTTGAAAATCAAAAATGTAAGCGATTTCTTTGCAGGAAGGAGGGAAGAGAATCAATATGACTCATCGTAAAATTGTTGTTGCTTTGGGAGGAAATGCCATTCTAACGTCAGATCCATCAGCCAAAGCCCAAAAAGCTGCCCTGATACAGACTGCTAAGCACCTTGTCAAACTGATCAAAAATAGGAATGATTTGATCATCACTCATGGTAATGGTCAGCAAGTTGGTCAAGGGGATGAATTGTTGGCAATTCTTTGTCATTTAGATGTCGTTCCAGCTGGGGACCTCTCAAATTGGGAAACTTCCTCTTTTGAAGTAACCATAAAAAATGACCATTTGGTTGGCCGATGGGTTCAAGATGATAAGGGTCCTTCCATGGCAG
>ERZ724518.468-NODE-468-length-17383-cov-5.465143_pt1 | contig 17383 bp, 15 predicted proteins | sample MGYA00376051_ERZ724518 | MGnify/ENA primary metagenome ERZ724518 (study PRJEB28724, sample SAMN07190885) | wastewater metagenome | isolation source: influent of sewage treatment plant in Hong Hong | place: Hong Kong | collected 2016-03-17 ... | reverse complement strand
TGGGCTTTGGTTTTAATCAATTAATCATAAAACAAAATACAATGGGCAAAGTAACCGGCATCGGAGGTATATTTTTTAAATGTAAAGATCCGGAAATGATGAAAACCTGGTATCAAAAACACCTGGGCCTGAATACCAATCCATACGGCGCAACTTTTGAGTGGTATGAGGGTTTTGACAACACTAAAAAAGCCCAGACCCAGTGGACCCCATTCAAAGAAACTACAAAGTATTTTGCCCCATCTGAGAAAGAATTCATGATCAACTACCGTGTAGAAAATCTGGAAGCTTTGGCCGAAGAATTGAAAAAAGAGGGTGTGACCATTCTTGATAAAATAGAAACTTATGATTATGGCAAGTTTCTTCACATCCTGGATGCAGAAGGAAATAAAATTGAATTGTGGGAGCCAGTTGATTAAAATTGTTATCAGGTTTATGAATACAAACCCAATACTCATCTAATAGAGGTTTATTGATTCAAAGGCATTGATTTTTTTTGATATGAATGTAAAAAAGCAACCTTTGTAAGTTTTATTGAAATTTTGTTTATTAATTTATTTTATTAAGGTTGCTAAATAGGTTGTAAGACAATCGGAGTCTGTGTATAAAAGCCATGGACATAAACGAACTGTATATCTTCTATTTTTCAGGAACAGGTAATGCCAAGCGCGTAGCCTTGTGGTTATCATTGAACTGCGCCAAACACCACTTGCCGTGCCACCTGTTTAATATTGCCAAATTCCGAAAAGAGGACATTAATCTATTACCTCCAACAGCTACCATCGTATTTATTTCTCCCATCCATGGCTTTAATTATCCTCCCATTACACTGGATTTCATTAATAAATTTCCAAAAGGCAATCAAAAAGTGATATTGATGAATACCAGAGCCGGCATGAAGTTGGGTGGTTGGATTACGCCCGGACTGACGGGTATTGCATTTTTTATATCCGCCTATTTATTAAGAAGAAAAGGCTACCAAATCATTGCCCAAATTCCCTATGACATGCCATCCAATTGGTTGTCCCTGCATCCTGCTTTGAATACAAATTCCGTTGCTTTCATTCACAGAAATATATTTCAAAAAGTAACTGAACATTTCAACTTACTGCTGTCCGGCAAAAAAATGTTCTTGTCCAAAAAGGATTTGATCCAGGATGTGCTGGTGGCACCAATAAGCCTTCTTTACTATTTTATTGGGAGATTTATTTTCTCCAAAACTTTTTATGCCAGTCATTTATGTGATGGATGCAACATATGTATAAAGGAATGTCCGGTTCAAGCCATCATTGAAATAGAAAACAGGCCCTTTTGGACACTTAAATGCGAAAGTTGCATGCACTGTATGAACCATTGCCCACAAAATGCAATAGAAACGTCTCATGCCCTGATAGCCGTTACTACGATTCTCTATTTTTTGGTAACAGCGTTTTTGTTTTACCTGACGGGTTCATGGTTACAGAGCCATTTTGTACTCAGAATTGTTTTCAGCAATTTGGTTTTTATGGTCTTGCTTGTTTTGTTATACAAAATTCAACATTTGATATTGGGTATAAAACCTATTGCGAAGATGATTGCGCTTACTTCACTTACATTTTATAAATGGTGGGGCAGGTATCACTCAATACCCGACAAAGTATGGCGTTCCAAAATAGACAATGGGCCCGAATAGAATGTTGACTGATATTTAATCAGCATTCATTTTTATAATTGGGCAAAACTCATTGAAATCAATGCTGAAGATCAGTAGGATAAAGATTGTAAAACCTGTATTATTCTCTGTGAAATGTTTACCTTTTATTATTTTCGTAGTATTATTTATGAAAAAGAATCTATTTATGATGACCAGATCTTTATCCCCGAAATTTCTTCTTCTAATTTTATGGTTTGCTTCCGGTACTTTGCTTGTTTCGCAAAACCCTTATGATGAGGCATGGGAACAGCTCAATAACGCCCGGGTAGATGAAGCTATATCTCTTTTTGAGAAGGCGGTTGTTTTACCTGAATACAAAGAAAAATCTGCTTTGTGCCTTTCTTACCTGTATTCTCATTTGGGCAAACCAGAATTATCTTCCAGGTATTTTGGCGAGTTTTTTGATAGCAGTAAGGATCCTTATCCAGCCTTGTATGCTATGTGGGGCGAAGATGGTGTAGCCGGAAACAGGGGATATCGGGAAGCGTATCAGGTAGAGTTGTTAAAAAAACTGGAGGCAGATCCCCGCAACAAAAGCAGACTTTTAGCCGGTACGCTGTATGTACTTCACATGTCGGAATTTATGAAGTACAACTCTAAGGCTGCTTATGAATATTCATCCAGAATCAAAAACATCGAAGATTGGATGATGGTTGGTCCTTTTGACAACACCATGAACAGCGGTTTTGATAAAGATTTTGGACCATTAAACCAGCCCGAGGACCAGACCATATTCAAATCAAAGTATGGAGCCGATGTGCAATGGTTTGTACCCAAGCACAAATCAAAAGATGGCTATACTCTTAAACATTTGTACTTCAATAGCAACAACTCCATCGTTTTTGCACAAACTTTTGTGCAATCTGAAATTGAAAGAGATCTTCTCCTCAAATTTGGCTATTCCGGCTCGCTTAAATTGTGGCTCAATGATTCACTGATTTACGAAGAAAGTGAACATAGAGAAACAGAGATGGATTATTATATCTATAAGGTGAGGCTCAATAAAGGATATAATCGCATCCTTGTGCAATTGGGAGACTTTGAAGAAGAGTATGCTAACTTCACTCTCAGACTTACGGATATGGACCACAATGCATTTATACGACCTTGTGAAACATCATTTAAACCTTATACCAAAGGTATAAAGCTGGCAGAAAGACAAACTTTTTTTGCTACCCAGGCATTGACTGAAAATTATAAGAATTCAGGTAGCATTCTCGCTGGTTTGTTGTTGGCCAAAGCCTACAGAAGGTCAGGTGAAATATACAAAGCAGAGGAGATTTTAAAAGAGTTGCTGGTTATTGCGCCAAAGAATTTTTTTGTCTTAAGAGAGCTTGTATTGTTGTTTAGTAACGCCAAGGACAATACCAATCAAAATAAATACTATGATACCTTTCAGGAGTTGTATCCAGAGGACCATGACATTTTGAGAAATAAAATTGCTGACTACATCAAAAAACAGCAAAAGGAGCTAGCCAAGTCAACCTATAAGACATACATTGAAAAGTATCCCAATGTTGAAGAACAATATGCTTTTGACATTGCATTTGCTAAACTGGATCAGGACCAGCAGAAGGAAAATTATCTGATCAACAGGTGGTACGATCTCTTTCCAAATTCATATAGTGCTATGGATGCAAAGTACGATATGGAGAAAGCCCAAAAAGGCACGGTTGGCAGTGTAAATAAAATATTAGAAAATTTCTTAAAGAAAAGATACAGTTATCAGCACATCATAGAACTGACCGGCAACTATGCAAGTGTGGGGGATGTAGATAAAGCTTTTGATATACTCAAAAAATGTGCAGACCACACTTTAACTTCATTCAATGCTCAGCAAATTACAGCTTACCTGCTTACACAAATTCAACAATATGACCTGGCTTTAAAAAACTATAAAAACATTGTTGCCAACCGACCTTCAGACTATGATACGTATTCAAAAATTGCGGATTTATTCAAGGCAGAAAGTGCCACGGATTCCGCTTCCTATTATGCAAATAAAGCATTGAGTTTTTACCCCTATTCTTTTTCATTAAATGAGCAGATCAGAGAACTGGCAGGTTTGGCGGTGGCGTCTTCATATTGGAGAAAAATTGACCTCAAAGAAGAGATCAAATCATTTGAACAAAATTTCAAAACGGATCGTCCGGATATTTATACGATTGTTTTATACGACAAAGCCACAATTTATTATAAGTCGGGAGCGCATGCCCTTGGAGAACGATTCATATTAAAAATCAACGATGAAAAAGCAATTGAACGGTTTCAACGGTACAATGTCGGGGGCTTTGACTATATGGACGTAGTCATCCAGGACGCTCAAACCATTAAAAAAAATGGAGAAAAATTGGATGCTGAACAGTACGGCAGAGAAATGGTTTTTACCAATCTTGAAATTGGAGATTACATATATTGTTCATATATCAACAAACAGAGTTATGGCTCTAAATCTACTGAATTCAATAGTGAAATTTGGAGACCAAATAGTTTTGTACCTACTTATAAAACATCACAGACCCTTTTTTTTGAGAATGGCACTCCCTGGGTTGATACCATTTGTAATGGTGAAAGTAGCCTTGTAAAAACTAAACACGACAACTTTACCCAATATACTTGGTCATCTGTTTCACCCAAAACGCTTGAGGACGAATCTATGATGACCGGCGAATACGACAAAGCTCCGGCAGTACAATTTGCTTTAAAACACAGCTGGAAAGATATAGTGCAATGGTACAGTGATATTTCTGCTCATCAGGCAAAATCTGATTTCACCATAAAGATATTAACAGAAGAATTATTGGGTGAAAAAAACCTTACCGATCTCGAAAAATTTCAGAAAATATATGAATTTGTCTGCACTAATATCCAATACAGTTCCATTGATTTTAGACAGAGCAACATTGTGCCACAAAAGGCTTCCAAAGTTTACCATTCCCGCCTGGGTGATTGCAAAGATGTGTCAACATTATTTGTTTCTATTGCAAGAGAGGCTGGGCTTAAAGCACATTTGATCTTAATTAATACAGAGGCAAAAGGGCTGTTTGATGTGTTGTTGCCTGCCCTTGATTTTAACCATTGTATTGTAAAAATATACTTCGGCAACAGTTCCATGTACCTGGAACTTACAGACAAGTACCTGCCATTTGGTCATCTTTATGCATCTCATTTCAACGCACCCATTTTGGAAATTCCAAATGGCAAAATTCCAGATGATGTGAACGTAGAGCGCCTGAAATTTAATCCAGGATATGAAAATAAAATCCTTAGATCAAGTAAAATCACAATCGACAAAGGACTTAAGATGCGCATAGTCACCAAAACCACCAATATTGGCACAAGTGCTTCAGATATTTGTAGCGCCTATTACAATGTGCCTGCCGAAGAACAGAAAAAGATGTTAAAACAGGCTCTGAGTGCTGACTTTAAATCCAATATCACCATAGACAGCTGTCTGATGGGCGACCTGAAGCCACTCCAGGATACCGGTTATTACACCAGTCAATATGTTGTAGAAAATGAAGTTTTAAAACTGGGTAGCTTCAAATCTGTTAAAATTCCCGTAACCGATAAACTTGCTTCCACAGATATTTTTGATGACAAAGAAAGGAAATACGATTTTGATTTTGTCAGGTATGAACCCTTCGAATATTACAGTCACGAAATGGAAGTAAAGCTTGACAATGAATTGACATTTGTGGAAGTTCCCAAAAACATCGATTTGACCTACAATGGTTGCAAGTATAACCTGATCTTTGAAAAACTATCTGAAAAACAAATGAAAATTAAAAGGACATATACTGTAAACAGGAAAATTGTTGAGGCGGCTGGTTTTGGCCTGTTCAAAGAATTTATTTCTGCTATTAACGAAGCCGAAAACACACATTTACTGCTTAAGTAGCTTTTATATTTTTATTAATAAATGTAGAATAATGTTAGCAATTCGCCTGTATTTTTACCTGACTTTGACTCTGGGTTATGCTGTGTCTCAATCAAATGATCAGTGGCTGCTGTTTTTGAGAAGTCAATTAGAGCTAACTGTAAAAGATCAAAATTCCTCACAATACCAACCGTCAAAAGATATTAAAAAGGCTAAACTTTGGCTGAAAAACACCATTGAAGCTTTCTTCAAAAATTACGATAAAAACCATGGGGACTTTTCTGAATTCTGCACGGTGGAATACACCGCCTTTAAAACAGATGCCACCAACGTTGATATGGGAGATGGCTTAAGCCTTGATGCGTACAATGCGAAATGGTCAACCAGGGTTGGCCCATACGCAGGCATCAACACAGGATTTATGGTGTCTGCACAAGATTTTGGCACAATAAAAGTGGCTTCTTGTGAATATGTAAAAAAGGATGACAAAGGGCGTTTACATTTCAAAATTGTAATATTTGATACAGACTATAAAGCAGAATATTTGCGAACGGTTGTATTACTTAAAACAGGAAAATCTTTTTTAATAGATGATGTTCTTGAATTGAGTGAAAAATTTGAAGAGTAAAGGCTTTATTTATTTGTGGACAAATGGCTCCAAATTCCGATTATCAGAAACAATCACATCTTTGGTTTGATTAATATTCACCTATATGACAATAACCAGAACAGATTCAACAGATCCAGCATTTTTAAGTTTGGTCAAAAAATTAGACGCTTACTTAGGCCAGGTAGATGGCGAAGAGCACAAATTTTATCATCAATTCAACCAGGTTGATGCTCTTAAAAATGTGGTAGTTGGTTTTGAAGGTGAAGTAGCTGTGGCTTGTGGAGCTTTCAAACCCCAATCTGATGACACGGTAGAAGTGAAAAGAATGTGGACGGAGGACTCTTTTCGGGGCAGGGGCGTAGCTGGTATGATTCTTAAGGAATTGGAGCATTGGGCTGCCGATTTGGGCTATTGCTACTCTGTGTTGGAAACAGGAAAAAGAATGCCGGATGCCATAGCACTTTACTCAAAACACGGATATGTGATAACCGAAAATTATGGTCAATATATTGGAATTGAAAACAGCGTCTGTTTTCGTAAAGAAATAAAGAATAACATCTAAGATCAAATGGCAACAAATTAATCGGGGTGATGAAGATATTAAATGTGCATGAAAGGACACTGCCTGTTGCTGTTGATAAAGTTTTGCCTCTGTTTCACAGCCTTTCTTCAGATAAGGATCTTTTCTGGCCGGTGGAAAATTGGCCACGAATGCGTTTTAAACAAGGACTTAAACTTGGGTCAATCGGCGGGCATGGACCTATAAAATATGAAGTGATTGAGTATGACGCTTTAGGGCTTATTTCATTTAGATTTCTTAAGCCTGAGGGCTTCCGTGGAAGTCATACTTTTAAAATTACGGCTGTTGATGGTTCTCATACCAAATTGCACCATGAGATTAAGATGGATGCCAGCTCATTGGATTATCTGTACTGGAGCTTTGTTATTCGCTGGTTACACGATGCTTTGATGGAAGATGCCTTTGATAAAGCAACAAATTATCTCACAAATACAAACAAGCATACACCCTGGAACTGGTGGGTAAAGATTTTGAGATGGTTACTCACGAGTAAAAAAATGAGTAAAAAAGTGCCCTCTCCACACTGAACATCACTTCCTCTAGCCTGAAACTCAACCATAATTTTGAATCTCGGGATCAACTGGTGGTGAGATTCGGTTGATTCAATGTATTTTTGAGCCAACAAATCAAGTTTCGTTTCATGGAAGAGCAAATCCAATCCTCCTTCGATAAATTAGCAGGAAAAATTCTGGGATGGCTGGATGCCTTCATCTACAATTTACCCAATATTATTATTGCCTTTGGGGTGTTTTCGCTGACATATTGGGCGTCGGGTAAGCTGGAAAAATTGTTTCAACATTACTTGCTTAAAATGGTGAAGCATGCAGCCATCAGGACACTTTTGGCCAGGATCATATCTACCTTTATCGTGCTATTGGGCATAATCCTCGCGCTCTACATTCTAAATCTTGAAACTACAATAAAGTCATTGCTTGCCGGAGCAGGACTTGCCGGGCTTGCCATCAGTTTTGCCTTGCAGGGCACATTATCCAATACCTTGTCTGGCTTACTCATTGCTACAAATAGCGATATCGAAATTGGAGATTGGATAGAAATAAATGGAATGAGTGGAGAGGTGGTTGCCATAGAATTGCGCAACACCAAATTGAGGTTGGCTGATAATTGTATTGTATTTATGCCCAACAAGTTGATCCTGGATACAGCTGTAAAGAATTACAGTAAGGAAGAAGGACAATGGGTCAATATTCTGGGTGGAGTAGGAAACCAAAGCGATTTGAATGAGGTGAAAAATGCTGTGTTGGCTTCATTCGATGATGTTCCTTTTGATATAGACACTTCTACCATCACATTTCAGTACACTGGATTTTCAGAGGATGTTGTCAACTTTGAAATCCATTTTTTGGTTAACGGCATCAATTATGGTCAGGCAAAAGAAGTCAAGAGTTGGGTAATTCAGCAGATACAAGAGACCTTGTTGCAAAGAGCCATTGTCATTGTATTGCCACTTGGTAATTAGTCGATTTTAGAATTGATGAAGCAAAACAGAAACTTAGAGTTCCGTCAAAAACAAGTAACCAGCCGATTAGCATCAATTGGCATAAATAATTGGGAAAATTTGATCGATTGGGTCAGAGCTTTGCCTTATGGCAGAAATCAAAGCAGGAACAACCCCTTACTTGTTTTGGAGGAAATGAAAGGTACATGCAGTACCAAACACGCTTTTTTAAAAATGTATGCCGATGAAAATGATGAGCTCAAAAAAACAAAATTGGTAATAGGCATCTTTAAAATGAATGAATTAAATACACCGCAAATTGCAGAAATTCTGAAAGAATGTGGTTTGGCTTATCTACCGGAAGCGCATTGTTATCTGATTTCAGGAAAGGTCAGAATTGATGCCACAAAAAGAGGATTTAACATCGCAGATTTCGAAGAAGATATCCTGAAAGAAGTACCTATAGAAATCGAACAAATTGGTGATTATAAGGTTGATGTGCACAAAGCTTTCCTGAAAAATTGGCATGTGGAAAACAAATTGAATATGGATTTAGAGGATCTTTGGAAAATCCGTGAAAAGTGCATTGATGTTTTGTCAATACAGGAATAAAATTTGATTAACCGAAAAAATAAATTTTGTTACCAACATGAAATATTTGAAATTAATGTTCTTCAACTTAATAGGTATTATCACGATGTGGTCAATTTCATCCTGCAACTATGCAAAATCCAACCAGCAGGTGCTGGTATCCTCAGATTGTGGTATGAAATGGAGCCTGATTAAGGCTGGTGAAGCCGTACCCAAAGCAGGTATTAATCCCTGTTATATGAAGGTAGTCATACCTAATTTCCCCATGCAGGGAGAAAGTAAGTTTATCAGCAACTTAAAAGACCGTGTACGGGCCAATGTGCACATAGATTATGATTATTCAATAATTGCACCTCTGGAGTTTATCAAACAAGCCAAGTTTTTGGGAAAGGCCAATGTGAGTCCGGATGATGAGGCAGCTTTGGGCAGATCATTCGAAGGTGCTGAAAACATGGTGATTGATAAGCGAATTAAGGATGTGGCAAAATCTGTTTTTATTGATGCTGATATTGTAGAATTGGATCAGTCAGAAATGGAAAATCACTTGTTGGAAGCAAGTAATAAAGTTTTGGAACCCCTGGGAGTAAGGTTAAATTTTATCACCCTTACTTTTGATTTGGATGAGCAGACAAGACAAGCCATTGATGTTTCTACTGCGATGAAAATTTATGAGAGCCGTGGACTTACGGAATTGGGTAAACAAGTGATGATTCAGAGGGCAGGGGCAACGAAGATGGTGGTGGAGAATAAAACTTACCAGCCAGTATTGAATGAAGATGATAAGTAACATGCCTCCTTATGAAGAAACATTCGTTTTTTGAACGCTTCATTACTGGCAAAAAAGACAATAATTTAGTAGATTTAAAAAGTAGCATAAAACACGCTTATGAAATATTGGCTGAAAGTTATGATGTCAGAATTGATACCAAGCCACACAATGCTTATTATGACAGACCAAACACCTTGTCATTGTTTTCTGAAATTGTTGGCAAAAGAATATTAGATGCTGCATGTGGTCCAGGAAAATATGCGCAAATTTTGTATCAAAATGGGGCCAGTGATGTGGTGGGCTTTGACATTAGTCCAGCAATGATCGAAAAGGCAGTTATCAGAAATGGCAATCAAGGAAAGTTTTTTGTTCACGACCTAGACTTGCCTATACCAATAGAAGAAGGCGAAAGTTTTGATTACATTTTGTGTGCGCTGGCACTTCATTATTTGGAAGATACAACAAATGCAATGAAAGAATTTCATCGATTGCTGAAACCCGATGGACATTTAATTGTATCGGTGGAACATCCTTTTTATGATTATTTATACTACAAGTCGAATAACTACTTCAACAAGGAACGAGTAAGTGCAATATGGAGAGGCTTTGGTTCTGCTGTAAAAATCGAGAGTTTTCGCAGGTCTATGGGAGATACAATTTCTCAGTTTACAAGCAATGGTTTTGTGATTGATAAAATTTTAGAACCTTTGCCGACAAAAGAATTTGAGACGGCAGATCCCAAACATTATAAAGAACTTATGAGTTTTCCAGCATTTTTATGTATCAGAGCTAAAAAACACTAAACCAAATACAATTGTTAGTTTTGAAACAATGACTGTTTTAATATTCTAAGAAATGTATAACAATACAAAAGATTTTGTGATATTTGGTATCATTGTCATAAAATGACAGAATAGAGATCTAATGTACAGCCTTGGACTAGATATAGGTAGCTCATCCATCAAAATTGCCCTGGTGGATATTTCCGAAAACTTGGAAGCGACAGTGGTGCGAGTGCCCGAAGCAGAGATGACCATTCAAAGTCCTCGCATTCACTGGGCAGAGCAAGACCCTGATGAGTGGTGGCGACATTCACTGGAAGGGATCAATAAAGCCATTCAAGTGGCAGGCATACAAGCTGAACAGATACATTCCATTGGCATTGCCTATCAGATGCACGGACTCGTGCTTATTGACAGTGTGGGCCAACCCTTGAGACCAGCCATCATTTGGTGCGACAGTCGTGCAATTGAATCGGGCAAGTCCATTGAATCTGGACTCAACGAAAATATCATAAAAAATTCACTTTATAATCTACCTGGAAACTTTACCGCGTCTAAGTTAAAGTGGGTAATGGACCACGAAGCAGCTATCTTTGATAAGGTTGACAAAATCATGCTTCCTGGCGACTATATTGCTTTTCGCATGAGTGGGGAAGTGACCAGTACTTTCACCGGCATGTCAGAAGGCGTGTTTTTTGACTTTAACCAACATGGAATTTCCCACGAAGTTTTAGCTGCCTTGGGCATAAACGAAGCTGTTTTTCCAAAGTTAGGAGGCAGTTTTGATAACCTTGCAAGCACCAATGCTGATTTTGAAAAACTAACAGGGATCAAAGCAGGTACACCCATTTCTTACAGGGCGGGCGATCAACCCAATAATGCATTTGCTCTTGGGGTATTGAAGGATGAAGAAGCAGCAGGTACAGGGGGTACTTCAGGGGTCATATACACGGTTAGCAGTAGGGCAACTTACGATGCACTCAATCGTGTCAATACCTTTGCTCATGTTAATCACGACAAAGACCTGCCTTCTTTTGGAACATTACTTTGCATCAATGGTACAGGGATTTTATACAATTGGTTGCGTGGTCACTTTTTTCCTGAGTTGTCTTACCCAGAGCTTGAATCCCTTGCAGCGCAAGTACGTGCAGAAGGCATTGTATTTTTACCCTTTGGCAATGGAGCCGAACGAATGTTGGGAAACCGAATTGTTGGTTCGTGTGTACAGGGCATCGATTTTAATCGGCATGATAAAAGACATGTGCTTCGGGCCGCTTTGGAGGGCATAGCTTTTGCTTTTGTATACGGCATTGAAATCATGGAAGAGTTGGGTATAAAACCTAAAATTTTAAGAGTTGGAAATGACAATCTGTTTCAATCTGCCATATTTTCGCAAACACTGGCTGACGTTGCCAATGTAGAGATAAGTGTATTTGAAACCACCGGGGCCGTTGGTGCTGCAAAAGGAGCTGCTTTCGGAGCGGGGCTTATGCATGATATTTCAGCGTTGCATGCAGACCTGCAAGTGATAAAAAAATATTTGCCTGAGACCAATAAATATGCAAGAGACAGTTATTTACATTGGAAAAATTTTTTAAAACAACAATTGGACAAGCCATCATGATTGTAAAAGGAAAGCAAGAGTATTTTAAAGAAGTTGGAAAAATAAACTTTGAGGGGAGGGATTCCAAAAACCCGCTGGCATTCAAGTATTATGATAAATCGAGGATGGTGGGCGGAAAGTCTATGGCCGAACATTTGCGTTTTGCCTTAGCCTACTGGCACAGCTTCTGCGGTACCGGGGCTGACCCTTTTGGAGCCGGCACACGTAATATGCCCTGGAACCTCGCCGGAGATGCCTTAGAGGTGGCCAGGGCAAAGGCGGATGCGGCATTTGAGTTTATGACTAAATTGGGTATCGACTTTTATTGTTTTCACGACTTTGATTTGGTAGAAGAGGCCGATGATATGTTAGATACTGAAAATCGACTCGGTATTATAAGCCGGTATATTAAAGACAAACAAGAGGAAAGTGGTATCAAATTGCTTTGGGGAACGGCCAATTTATTTTCACATCCCCGATACATGAATGGAGCTGCCACCAATCCGGATTTCAAAGTAGTAGCCCATGCTTCGTGGCAGGTAAAAAACGCCCTCGATGTTACCATCGAACTTGGCGGGGAGAATTATGTTTTTTGGGGTGGAAGAGAAGGTTATATGACTCTGCTCAATACCCAAATGAAAAGAGAGCAGGACCACATGGCAATCTTTCTCAGAAACGCCAGAGATTATGCACGTGCCGAGGGCTTTAAAGGGTGGTTTTATCTGGAGCCCAAGCCCATGGAACCGTCCAAACACCAATATGATTTTGATGCCGCCACCTGTCTCAATTTTTTAAGGACCTATGATCTGATGGATGATTTTAAACTCAATATTGAGGTGAATCATGCCACACTGGCACAGCATACTTTTCAGCATGAGTTACAGGTGGCTGCTGATGCCAATGCCCTTGGCAGCATTGACGCCAACAGGGGTGACTATCAAAATGGCTGGGACACCGATCAGTTTCCCAATAATGTGTTGGAATTAACCGAGGCCATGCTTGTCATTTTAGAAGCGGCTGGATTTCAGGGTGGTGGTATAAACTTTGATGCCAAAATCAGAAGAAATTCTACCGATGCCGAAGATCTGTTTTTGGCTCATATTGGTGGCATGGACACCTTTGCCCGAGCCCTTTTAGCAGCCGATGCCATTCTGAAAGATTCAGATTATAAAATGATGAAGCACAATAGGTACGCATCATTTGATGAGGGCCAGGGAGCCGCTTTTGAAACTGGTAAACTCACCATGGAAGACTTGTGTCAAATTGCCAAAAGCCAGGGCATCATCGACCAAAAAAGTGGAAAGCAGGAGTTATTTGAAAATATTTTGAATCAATATATTTGAAATTGGGTTTAAATATTTACTAGCCTTGAAGGAAATGAGATGAAAATACATCTTGAAAATCAACGGCTTAAAGTAGTTTTACAATCTTTTACAATCTTTTCAAAGCGTCATTTGTCTTTTCATTGTAGTTTTATCAGAATGGCAAATTAGTTTTAATTCAAGCATTGAATGCATTGCAAAAAACTATACCTGCCACACTTAACAGACCACCAATCATTGGAAAAAATAAAAACCACATTGATCTATCTTGGCTTGCTTGCTGCAGCTGTTTTTTCTATGCAGTTTGTGGGCTCCCTGACTGCTCCGCAAAAGGAATTGAAGTTATATGAAGATAAAATAAACCTGGCGCTCAGAAGGACGGGACACCACCTGTTGAAGTCGGCCGGCGACAGTATAACTGAGATTCCTCCTGTTGAGAGGATAGGAGACAACACCTGGCGTTTGCAATTGAACCACAGTTTTGATTATGCATCATTGCCAACTATGCTTCATCAATCCATGGGGCAATATGGCATTGATGTACCTTATGAAGTAGCTGTAAAAAGATGCGATAATAAGAAGATACAATTGGGTTATCACCTCAACGATTATCTAAAGGCCGGCGTAGTACCTTGCCAGGACCGAAGTGAGACCATGAATTGCCAGTTTATAGAAGTAAGTTTTACAACAAACGCTGCTGCTACCAGGTCACCGTGGTTTTATATGTGGGCTTTGCTCACTCCGTTTGCCTATTTTTTATGGATCCGTTTTATTAAACCTCCAAGCCACAAAAAGCCCGTGCTTACTGCCATCCCGGTTGAACTCGTAGCTGCTGAGCGGGAACCCTTATTACAATTTGGTACATTTAAGCTGGATTTTACAGGTCAAAAACTCATATATGGGGATAAGGTTCACAGCCTTACTTTTAGAGAGGCCAAGTTGCTCCACCTTTTTGTGACCCATGCCAACCAAATCCTCGAAAGGAGTGTCATTATAGAAAAGGTGTGGGCAGATGAAGGCGTTTTGGTAGGCAGAAGTGTTGATATGTTTGTTTCTCGCCTTCGAAAAATGCTTAAAGACGACCCTACGATTCAGATCGTAGCAGTCCATGGCATAGGTTACAGACTGGAAATTGCAGGACAAAATGAAGATATAAACGTTTGATTAACAGTTAGATTATATTGTTTTACAAAACTTTTACATGCTTTTACAGATAAAAAGATGGTACAGATGGCTTTTCGGATACTTTTGGCCCATTGTTTAACATAAAAATATTACACATGAATGTTTTTTTTATTTCGCTGTTTGCTGTTCTTATCCACGGTTTTGGAAGTGCTTCACATTCTGGTCCAAACTGTAAACCAGGAGAACCGGTTGTAAGCAACCTTATTATAAGCTCCGCAGACGGGGGTAAAACCTGGACAGACCTAAGCAAAGGACTGCCAAATGTCAAAGAATTAAGACACGTTCTGGTGACTGGTAAAGACACTTATGTAACTGTGGGCAACAACCATCTTTATAAGCTTGTATCAGCAGGAGTCTGGCAAAAAGAGAACATTGGTGGTTCAATGATGGGCACAGTTATGTCGCAGGATAGTTCATATCAACCTAATTTCTTCCTGGGAATTTTTGAAGGTAAGGACGGCCCTTATGTTTCGGTCCATGAATCGGGTCTTTACCAAAGAACGGCTACGGGTTATTGGCAAGCAGTTCATACGGATTTACCAGATAACAGAATATATAATATCATAGAGCTGGAAGATGGCAGCACACTGGTAGGTACAGAGGGAGGTATTTTCAAAAAAACAGGCAAAGGTGGTTCATGGGTCAATGTGCTTTCCACAAAGTGGGCCTCCAACATGACACACCATGGAGCAGTAGTAGTGACATCTTCACCAACTGGCATATGGGTTTCGGACAATTACGGTAGTAACTGGACCAACACACTCAAGGATAAGATGGGCAATTATGCACTCTGCGCTACCGCTGATAAAATCTATGCCATCAGACCCTATGTTGATGCGGCCAACAATCAGGAATCAGACCAGATAACTGAAACCGCCTTTATGTCATCAGACCAGGGTAAAACATGGACACCCATCAACAAAGGTTTGTTACAAGTAGATAGATTGTATCAGGTGATACAAAGTGGCAACATGCTGATATCAAGTAACAGTCAGGGTATAGGCATATCCAACGACCATGGCTACAACTGGGAGAATGTATTTGAAAAGCCAGGCACAGACAAAATGATGATCTGGAGGTTGGTAAATCAAGGATCTGTCATCTATGCCGTGAAAGGCTCGAGCGGGTGCTAAAATGGAATTTAATTCTAAAGTCAAAAGAAAGAAGACGTTATGCAGATGCGTCTTCTTTTTAAATTTTAATTTTATGCTTTCGATTTTGAAAAATAGCTTTTTGATGTTATTGCCTGGCCTGTTTTTTCTATCTTCCTGTCAATCAGATGAGAAATCAATTGACTGGGTTTTTGTAGAAGGTGGCACCTTTGAGCAGGGCAAAAATCAAATCATCATCAGTCCAAAAGGCGACACAGTCAGGGGATTTACCAGCCCCCACCGCTTTGTTGAAATTGATCCTTTTTACATCAGCAAATATGAAATTACAGTCAAGCAATTTAAAGCCTTCTGTGCCAGTACCGGAAGGAAGATGCCCGATCCTCCGATAGAAAATGCCTATGGCCAAAAAGTATATTATCAGTGGCAAGAAGATCACCCAATGCTGGCTACCTGGGATGAAGCCAATGCATATGCCCATTGGGCAGGAGGCAGGTTATCCACCGAAGCAGAGTGGGAGTATGCTGCCAAAGGGGGAAACAAATCAAAGGGTTACCAGTACAGCGGCAGCAACGTAGCCACAGAAGTAGGTTGGGTAGCAGAAAATGCAGACAGCACTTTCCACGCGGTAGGGAAACTCAAGCCCAACGAACTGGGGCTCTTTGACATGACCGGCAATGTGAGTGAATGGGTATGGGACTGGTACAACCCACAAAAAGACAGACTGGTAAGTAAAAAAAATCCCCAGGGTCCGCCGGATGGCAGTTATAAGATATCTAAAGGACTCAGCTGGTTTTATGAGAGTCGCAACGAAAAAGGCGAGCCCGTCTTATATAGCATCTTCATGCCCGAGGTCAGGTATCAGTCGCCCCGTGAAACGAGGAACGATGGTTTTGGGTTTAGGGTGGTGAAGGGGAGGTAAACATGCGACCCCTCTGGGGTCGAGGATAATTGTGTTTGATGTTTTGTAATATGAGAATCCTTCGGATTCTGTACAAATGGATTTCAAAAGCGTTGAGACAGAGAAAAGGTGATACAGAAATTTATCTATGATGTCGACCTGATATTAATCCAGAAGGGATTGCACGTTGCAAAAAAATGATCAAAAAAAACAACAGGCCTCATCGGGGGTGCAGGGAAAATCAGGAGCAAAGATTGTGTGAGACGATCAATACAAATTCCGAAGGAATTCCACGTTCCAAAAAAAAGGAAAGGAAGCGTCCCCGACCCTGAAGGGGTCGAATAGGTTCCCTTCCGAGGTTACAGACATGCGACCCCTCTGGGGTCGTACATATGCCTGTTGTTTTTTATGAAACATGAGAATCCTTCGGATTCTGTACAAATGGATTTCAAAAGCGTTGAGACAGAGAAAAGGTGATACAGAAATCTATCTAAGATGTCAACCCAATACTAATCCCGAGGGGATTGCACCTTCCAAAAAAATGATCAAAAAAAGCAACAGGCCTCATCGGAGTAGAATAAAAAAGCAGGAACAAAGATCATGTGAGACAATCAATACAAATTCCGAAGGAATTCCACGTTCCAAAAAATGATCAAAAAAACAACAGGCCTCATCAGGGGTGCAGGGAAAATCAGGAACAATTACGAACAATGATCATGTGAGAAGATCAATACAAATTCCGAAGGAATTCCACGTTCCAGAAAACAGGAAAGGAAGCGCCCCCGACCCTGAAGGGGTCGAATAGGTTCCCTTCGAGGTTGTAGACATGCGACCCCTCTGGGGTCGAACATATGCCTGTTGTTTTTTATGTAACATGAGAATCCTTTGGATTCTGTACAAAT
>ERZ724518.464-NODE-464-length-17456-cov-6.685535_pt1 | contig 17456 bp, 14 predicted proteins | sample MGYA00376051_ERZ724518 | MGnify/ENA primary metagenome ERZ724518 (study PRJEB28724, sample SAMN07190885) | wastewater metagenome | isolation source: influent of sewage treatment plant in Hong Hong | place: Hong Kong | collected 2016-03-17 ... | reverse complement strand
GGGTTTGCTTGGGCGACAGCAGTTTTTCCAGACGATGACGGATCTGGTACCAGGCGCCTTGGTTCTTCGGCTCTTCCTGCGCCCACATCAGTTCACGGGCGTTCGGGTACTTGGCCAGTTCGGCAGCCAGTTGCTCGGTCGGGAACGGGTACAGCTGTTCCAGGCGAACAATGGCCAGCTCGTCATTGCCGGCTTCTTTGCGGGCGTTGAACAGATCGTAATAGACCTGACCGGCGCACACCACCACGCGCTTGACCTTCTTGGCGTCCAGCTCGGTCACATCGCCGATCACCGGCTTGAAGCTGCTGGAGGTCAGTTCGGACAGCGGGGAGAGCGAATCCTTCAGGCGCAAGAGACGCTTGGACATCATGATGACCAGCGGCTTGCGGTACGGACGCAGCATCTGACGGCGCATCATGTGGAACATCTGCGCGGCGGTGGACGGCATCACCACCTGGATGTTGTGCTCGGCGCACAGTTGCAGGTAGCGCTCGACGCGGGCGGACGAGTGTTCCGGGCCCTGGCCGTCGTAGCCGTGCGGCAGAATCATGGTCAGGCCGCACAGACGGCCCCATTTGGTTTCGCCAGAGACGATGAACTGGTCAATCGCCACCTGGGCGCCGTTGGCGAAGTCGCCAAACTGGGCTTCCCAGATCACCAGCTGATCCGGGGCCGAGCAGGCGTAGCCATATTCGTAGGCCAGCACGGCTTCTTCGTTCAGGATCGAGTCGATCACCAGGAATTCAGCCTGGTTGTCCGACAGGTGGCGCAGCGGCACGTAGTTGCCTTGGTCCCAGCGCTCACGGTTTTGGTCGTGCAGCACGGCGTGGCGATGGCTGAAGGTGCCACGGCCGGAGTCTTCGCCGGAAATGCGCACGCCGTAGCCGTTTTCCACCAGCGAGGCGTAGGCCAGGGTTTCCGCCATGCCCCAGTCCACCGGCTGTTCGCCAGCGCCCATCAGGCGGCGGGCGGCCAGCACCTTGTCCACGGTCGGGTGCAGCTTGAAGCCTTCCGGCACGCTGGTGACCTTGTCGGCCAGGCGCTTGATGTCGTTGGCCGGCAGGGTGGTGTCGGTCGGGTGCGCCCAGTGGGTGCCCAGGAACGGCGTCCAGTCCAGCTTGTGGGCGCGGGTGTAGTTGCTCAGCACGGTGTGTTCGACGTGCTCGCCCTTGTCCAGCGCATCGCGGTAGGCGCGAATCAGACCATCGGCTTCTTCGGCGGACACCACACCTTCGTGCACCAGACGCTCGGCATACTTGGCGCGCACGCCTGGGTGCTTGGCGATTTTTTTGTACATCATCGGCTGGGTCAACATCGGGTCATCGCCCTCGTTGTGGCCCAGCTTGCGGAAGCAGACGAGGTCGATGACCACGTCTTTCTTGAACTGCATGCGGAATTCCATGGCCGCCTGCATCACATAGCAGACCGCTTCCGGATCGTCGCCATTCACGTGGAAGATCGGGGCTTCCACCATTTTGGCCACGTCGGTGCAATACAGCGTGGAGCGCATGTCGCGGGTGTCGGAGGTGGTGAAGCCCACCTGGTTGTTGACCACCAGATGCAGCGTGCCGCCGGTGCCGTAGCCACGGGTGCCCGACAGGTTGAACGTGCCCTGGTTGACGCCCAGGCCGCCGAAGGCGGCGTCACCGTGGATCAGCACCGGCACCACTTGACGGCGCTCGTGGTCGCCACGGCGTTGCTGGCGCGCGCGCACCGAGCCTTCCACCACCGGGTTGACGATTTCCAGGTGCGAGGGGTTGAACGCCAGCGACACGTGCACCGGGCCATTGGCGGTGGGGATGTCGGACGAGAAGCCCATGTGGTACTTCACGTCGCCGGACGGCAGTTCCACCGCCGGGCGGCCTTCGAATTCGGCGAACAGGTCGCGCGGCAGCTTGCCCAGGGTGTTCACCAGCACGTTCAGACGGCCACGGTGGGCCATGCCGATGATGATTTCTTGCACGCCAATCGACGAGGAGTTCTGGATCAGGTTGTCCAGCGCGGCAATCATCGATTCGCCGCCTTCCAGCGAGAAGCGCTTCTGGCCGACGTACTTGGTGTGCAGGTAGCGTTCCAGGGTTTCGGCGGCGGTCACTTGCTTGAGGATGCGCTTTTTGGCGTCCTTGCCGAAACGCGGGGTGGACAAATCCGCTTCAAAGCGCTGCATGATCCAGTGCTTTTGTTCGGAATTGGTGATGTGCATGTACTCCAGGCCGATATTGCCGCAGTACGTTTGCTTGAGGTTTTTCAGGATTTCCGACAGCGGCAGCTTTTTCTGCTGGCCGACCAGCGAGCCGGTGTTGAATTGCACCGCCATGTCGGCGTCGGACAGGCCGTGGGTGGACGGGTCCAGCTCGCGCACCGGCGATTGATCCATGCGCTTGAGCGGATCCAGATTGGCCCAGCGCGAGCCCAGCACGCGATAAGCCGAAATCAGCTTGAGCACCGCCACCTGCTTTTGCAGCGAGGCGCCGTCAGCGCTGGCGCTGGGCGCGGCGCCAATGCGCGGCTGCTTGGCCAGCTGGATGAACGACTCCTGAATCGGCTGGTGCGGCACATCGCGCGCCACGCCGCCTTGTTGCTGGAGTTTGTCAAAATATTCACGCCATTCGCCGGGCACGGCGTTGGCGTCGGCAAGGTACTGTTCGTACAGTTCCTCGATAAACGGTGCATTCCCGCCAAACAGGTAGGAATGACTTTGCAAGGTTTGCATCATGATGTGTGGTCGACCCTTTGTTGACTGCCCGTGCAGCGGGTACGAAGCGCGCCTGGTGGCTCGCCGGCGTTGTCTCAATGTTTCTGGGCAGCCGGCGCCCGAGAGCGTTTCGTGCCTCATTTTTTATATTTTTTGCTGCGACTGAAGAACTGGCGGCCTGCGCCGCCAGCGGCCAGCCCCTTGCGGGGCGGGATACTGCTCAACGCGCCAGCCGCCGCCCCAGGGGGCGACAGCCAGCGGTTTGCCTGATGGCTCAGGCGCATGGCTGAATTACTTGCGATCGGCCACTTGCGCGTAGTCGCGGCGCACCGAACCGGTGTACAGCTGACGCGGACGGCCAATCTTCATGCCCGGATCGGAGATCATTTCGGTCCAGTGGCTGATCCAGCCCACGGTGCGAGCCAGGGCGAAGATCGGGGTGAACATGGACACCGGGATGCCGATGGCGGACAGCACGATGCCGGAGTAGAAGTCCACGTTCGGGTACAGCTTGCGCTCGATGAAGTACGGGTCGCTCAGGGCGATTTCTTCCAGCTTCATGGCCAGCTGGAACTTCGGATCGTCGCGCAGACCCAGTTCGTTCAGCACCTCGTCGCAGGTTTCCTTCATGATCTTGGCGCGCGGGTCGAAGTTCTTGTACACGCGGTGACCAAAGCCCATCAGCTTGTGGGTCTTGGCCTTGACGCCTTCCATGAAGGCCGGCACGTTTTCCACCGAGCCGATTTCGTCCAGCATTTTCAGCACGGCTTCGTTGGCGCCGCCGTGGGACGGGCCCCACAGGCAGGCGATGCCGGCGGCGATACATGCAAACGGGTTGGCGCCCGAGGAGCCAGCCAGACGCACGGTGGAGGTGGAGGCGTTTTGCTCGTGGTCAGCGTGCAGGATGAAGATGCGATCCAGCGCCTTGGCCAGCACCTTGTTGACCTTGTACTCTTCGCACGGGGTCGAGAACATCATGTGCAGGAAGTTCTCGGAGTAGGTCAGACCGTTCTTCGGGTAGCTGAACGGCAGGCCCTTGTTGTAGCGATAGGCCTGGGCGGCGATGTTCGGCACCTTGGCGATCAGGCGGTGGGCCGACACTTCGCGGTGGTGTGCGTCGTTGATGTCCAGCGAATCATGGTAGAAGGCGGACAGCGCGCCGACCACACCCACCATCACGGCCATCGGGTGGGCGTCGCGGCGGAAGCCCTTGAAGAACGACATGATCTGGTCGTTCAGCATGTTGTGGCGCATGATCTTGCGGTTGAATTCAGCGAACTGTGTAGCGGTCGGCAGTTCGCCGTTCAGCAGCAGGTAGCAGCTTTCCAGGAAGTCGGAGTGCTCGGCCAGTTGCTCGATCGGGTAGCCGCGGTAGTACAGTTGACCCAGGTCACCGTCGATGAAGGTGATGCTGGATTCGCAGGCGGCAGTCGCCAGGAAGCCAGGGTCAAAGGTGAACATGCCGGTTTTGGCGAAGGTGCGGATGTCCACGACGTCCGGGCCCAGGGTGCCGGACATCACCGGCATATCCAGGGTTTTGCCCTCGTCGTAGGAAAGGGTCACTTTGCGATTCGTTTCCACAGCAATACTCCCAGGTAGGGTTTTAAGGGCGCCCCTGTCCGCACCACACGGACGGGGCGTCTTGTTTAAGCGCGACGCAGCCGGTCGATGACCGGTTGCAGGTGCGGGGCGTCGGCTTCGATCTTGCAGTTGACCAGGTCCAGCAGGTCGGTGTCGTCCCAGGTCAACAGCTCGCGGTAGGCGTGCAGATCCGCCACGCTGAGCTGATCGAAGTCGCTGGCCAGAAAGCGCTCGATCACGATGTCGAGTTCAAGCAGCCCACGCCGGGAACGCCAGCGCATGCGCTTGAGCTCGATCTCGTCGAACGGGTGTTCGGCCTCGCTCATACGGCGCGACGCACCATGAGGTCTTTGATCTTGCCGATGGCCTTGGTCGGGTTCAGGCCCTTCGGACACACGTCCACGCAGTTCATGATGGTGTGGCAACGGAACAGGCGGTACGGGTCTTCCAGGTTGTCCAGACGCTCGCTGGTGATGGTGTCGCGGGTATCGGCAATAAAGCGATACGCGGCCAACAGGCCAGCCGGGCCGACGAACTTGTCCGGGTTCCACCAGAACGACGGGCAGGAGGTCGAGCAGCAGGCGCACAGAATGCACTCGTACAGGCCATCCAGCTCTTTGCGGTCTTCCGGCGATTGCAGACGCTCACGCTCCGGCGCCGGGGTGTCGTTGACCACATAGGGCTTGATCGAGTGGTACTGCTTGAAGAACTGGGTCATGTCCACGATCAGGTCGCGGATGACCGGCAGGCCAGGCAGCGGGCGCAGGGTGATCGGCTGCTTGAGGCTGCGCAGGTCGGTCACGCAGGCCAGGCCGTTCTTGCCGTTGATGTTCATCGCGTCCGAGCCGCAGATGCCTTCGCGGCAGGAGCGACGGAAGGACAGGGTGTCATCCACCGCCTTCAACTTGACCAGGGCGTCCAGGAGCTTGACATCGGTGGCGTCAACTTCGACTTCGATGTCCTGCATGTAGGGCTTGGCGTCCTTGTCCGGGTTGTAGCGGTAAAGGGAGAAACGCATTTTTTCCATGATGTCGGCGGCTCCTTAGTACACGCGCTTTTGCGGGGCGATGTAATCCACCGTCAGCGGCTGATTGTGCACCGGCTTGTAGCTGAGCTTGAAGTCTTCGCGCGAGTACAGCGTGTGCTTCATCCAGGTCTCGTCGTTGCGATCAGGGAAATCATCGCGGGCGTGGGCGCCACGGGATTCCTTGCGCGCTTCGGCGGAGATCAGGGTGGCCAGGGCCACTTCGATCAGGTTGTCCATTTCCAGCGCTTCGATGCGGGCGGTGTTCCAGACCTGGGACTTGTCCTTGATCTGGGTGCGCTTGACGCGCTCGGCCACGGCCTTGATCTGCTTGACGCCTTCTTCCAGCACTTCCTGGGTGCGGAACACGCCAGCGTGACGCTGCACCACTTGCTGCATGGCGGTGCGCACATCGGCCACTTCTTCGCCATTGGTCTGGTTTTCCAGACGGGCAATGCGCGACAGCGAGTAGTCAGCGGCGTTTTCCGGCAGCGGCTTGTGGGTCGGGCGCTCGCTGCGGATGAATTCGATCATGCTTTCGCCGGCAGACTTGCCGAACACGACCAGATCCAGCAGCGAGTTGGTGCCCAGGCGGTTGGCGCCGTGCACCGAGGCGCAGGCGCATTCGCCAGCGGCGTAGAAGCCGTTGACGCGGTCTTCCGGGTTGTCGCCCTTCGGTGCGACCACTTCGCCCTTGTAGTTGGTCGGAATGCCGCCCATCTGGTAATGGCAGGTCGGCACCACCGGGATCGGCTCTTTGATCGGATCCACGCCAGCGAATTTGATGGCGATCTCGCGGATGCCAGGCAGACGCTGGTTGATGATTTCCGGGCCGAGGTGATCCAGCTTGAGCAGCACGTGGTCTTTGTTCTTGCCACAGCCACGGCCTTCGTAGATTTCCACGGCCATGGCGCGGGACACCACGTCACGCGAAGCCAGATCCTTGGCGTTCGGCGCGTAGCGCTCCATGAAGCGCTCGCCATTGCAGTTGAGCAGAATGCCGCCTTCGCCGCGCACGCCTTCGGTGATCAGCACGCCCGCGCCGGCCACGCCGGTCGGGTGGAATTGCCAGAATTCCATGTCTTCCAGCGGAATGCCGGCGCGAATGGTCATGCCCAGGCCATCACCAGTGTTGATGAAGGCGTTGGTCGATGCGGAGAAAATGCGGCCAGCGCCGCCAGTGGCGAACAGCACCGCCTTGGCGTGCAGCACCGAGATTTCGCCGGTTTCCATTTCCAGCGCGGTCACGCCCACCACGTCGCCGTCGGCGTCGCGGATCAGGTCCAGCGCCATCCATTCGACAAAGAACTGGGTGTTGGCGCGCACATTGCGCTGGTACAGCGTGTGCAGCATGGCATGGCCAGTGCGGTCAGCCACGGCGCAGGCGCGCTGCACCGGGGTCTTGCCGAAGTTGGCCATGTGGCCGCCGAACGGACGCTGGTAAATCTTGCCGTTTTCCAGACGGTCAAACGGCATGCCGAAGTGCTCGAGCTCGATCACGGCTTCGGGCGCCTTGCGGCACATGAATTCGATGGCGTCTTGGTCGCCGAGCCAGTCGGAACCCTTGACGGTGTCGTACATGTGCCAGTCCCAACGGTCTTCCTGCACATTGCCCAACGATGCAGAAATGCCGCCCTGGGCCGCCACGGTGTGGGAGCGGGTCGGGAACACTTTGGAGAGAACAGCGGTCTTCAGACCCGCTTCAGACAGCTGCAGCGCCGCGCGCAGGCCGGCGCCGCCGCCACCCACGATCACTGCGTCAAAACGACGAACTGGGACGCTCATTACATACCCCACACGACTTTAACCGAATAAACAAGAGTGCCCACCAGCCAGACAATGGTGAACACATGCATGGTCAGGCGCAGGCCGACCGGCTTGATGTAGTCCATCCACAGGTCGCGCATGCCAACCCAGACGTGGGCGAACAGGGCGATCAGGGTCACTTGGGTGACCACACGCACGGCGGTACAGGCAAAGAACGCCTTCCAGCCTTCATGGGTGCCGGGGATGGCCAGCAACGCCAGCACGATGCCGACGGTGTAAATCGCCATGATCACGGCGGTGGCGCGCTGGAGAATCCAGTCACGCAGGCCGTAATGGGCGCCAACGACGATGCGGTTTACCACAGCACACCTCCGATCAGCAGGGTCAATGCGATGCTCACCACCAGGGTGGCCTTGGCGGTGGCGCGGGCGGTTTCCAGCTCAAGACCCTTGTGAATGTCGAGGAACAGGAAGCGGATGCCGGCGCACAGATGGTGCAGGAAGGCCCACAGCAGGCCGATCAGCACCAGTTTGACCAGCGGATGACCGACCACGGCCTGGTAGGTTTCGAAGTCCGCCGCAGAACTGAGCGAGCCGGACAACAGATAGATGAAGACGGGGAGGAACAGGAACAGGACAACACCCGAGATCCGATGCAGGATCGAGACAATGCCGGGAACCGGCAATCTGATCTGACCGACGTCGAGGTGTTTTGGTCGTTTCTTCTGCATAGCGCTTCCTTGATGAAACAAGACACCTGAGGTTTGACATTTCCGGGGCGTCGCCCCGGGCCTTGAAGCCGACGTCGAACCCGACGCGAAGGCCCCGTGTGCTGACTGCTTGCCGCTTTTCGCCGCTCATGGCGGCGGGCGCTGACGCCGGCAATCCAGAAGACCGCCGCCGCCAAAGCTGTCGGACGCTTCATGCCGTCCGAGCTCGCCGCAGCAAAATCCCTGCAAAAACAGGGGCAACACCGTGTTTCATGACCCGCCCCCGCACAGGCGACAGCCGGCCAAACCTGCAAATTCTATCAAAAAACCAAGCGCCCCCGCATCCTGTTACAGAACGACGACATCGATTTTCATCTTCGCGCCATGCAGTGTGTTCCCGCAGCGCTGCTGGCCTGGCTTTTGAACAGCCGACCAGTCTTGTGTCATGACGGCGTCCGGACGGGTGCGGACGGCCGGTCAAGACCGATCCGCCCACACCTGCCGGGCCGACTGCGACCGGGTGAACCCGGTTCTGTGATTGGCGGTCTTGCGACCTGTCTCGCGGGGCCGCCCTGGCGGGCGGCGACTCCATCCCATCGAATGCTGTATTACGGTTCGCGCTGAAAAGCCCAGCGCGCGCTGCGGCATAAACGCTCGCGCCATTCCACCACCTCGCCGGTCAGCGCCTGCCCCAGCCGGGTGATCATCAGCAGCGGCTCGACATCGCTCAGCCCCAGCAAGGTCATGGTTTCCCGGTCTGGCAGCGTGGCGCGCGCCTGAATCGCCCCCAGGCGCACCCGCACGCCGTCGCGGCGCTCCAGCAGGGTGTACAGGCTGTTGCCGTACTGACGCAGGCGGCGGGCGTCGATTTCTTCAAAGCGCCCCACCGGCACATAAGCATCATCCAGCGCCACCGCCACCCCGGCCAGACGCCACAGCAGGCGCACCCGAAACAGCGGCGCGGCGCGGCGCAGGCTCAGCGCCTGGGCGATATCCTCGCTGGCGTTGGCGCGGGTGCACGACAGCAACTCGGGCACTGGCGAGCCAGGCGGCTCGGCAAACTGGCCGGGGGTGACCAGATGGCCATCGCCCCATTCATTCAAGCCCGGCGCCACAAAAGTGCCCTTGCCTTGCTGGCGATACAACCAGCCTTCGTCCACCAAATCCGTCAGCGCCTTGCGCACCGTGCCCTGGCTGACGCCCAGCGATTCGGCCAGCGCCCACTCGCTGGGCAAGGCCTCGTGCGCCGCCCATTCGCCTTGCGCAATGCGCTGCGCGAGCAGCGTGCGTATTTGCTGGTACAGCGGCTGAAAACTGGGCTTGTCCGTTGTCATCGACGTGTTTTTACACCTTTCTTTCAGGGTTGTCCACGCATGTCTTATATAAGACATAACACTAACACGATCCTCCTGTTTGCGCATGGCAAGTCAGGGGGGTTTAGTGTTACACTCGGACCAGCATGTGATGGGCACAGAAGGAGAGCGGCGCACCTGACGCCGACACGCCGGCCCGCGCCGGCCGCATCGTGTCTCGCGCAGCATGCTAAATCCCGTTCCGTATACAAATGGAGAGTCAATCGATGAAAGCCCCCGTTCGTGTTGCCGTCACCGGCGCTGCTGGTCAAATTGGTTACGCCCTGCTGTTCCGCATCGCCTCTGGCGAAATGCTGGGCAAAGACCAGCCGGTGATCCTGCAACTGCTGGACCTGCCGCAAGCTCAGGCCGCTGTTAAAGGCGTGATGATGGAACTGGAAGACTGCGCCTTCCCGCTGCTGGCCGGCATGGTGGCCAGCGACGATCCGAACGTGGCTTTCAAGGATGCCGACTACGCCATCCTGGTGGGCGCCCGTCCGCGCAGCAAGGGCATGGAGCGCAAGGATCTGCTGGAAGCCAACGGCGCCATCTTCACCGTGCAGGGCAAGGCGCTGAACGACCACGCCAGCCGCAACGTCAAGGTGCTGGTGGTGGGCAACCCGGCCAACACCAACGCCTACATCGCCATGAAGTCCGCCCCGGATCTGCCGGCCAAGAACTTCACCGCCATGTTGCGTCTGGACCACAACCGCGCCCTGTCGCAACTGGCCGCCAAGACTGGCAAGGCCGTGGCCGACATCGAAAACATGGCCGTGTGGGGCAACCACAGCCCGACCATGTACGCTGACTACCGCTTTGCCACCATCGGCGGCGAGAGCGTCAAGCAAATGATCAACGACGACGTGTGGAACAGCGACGTGTTCCTGCCGACCGTCGGCAAGCGCGGCGCCGCCATCATCGAAGCCCGTGGCCTGTCCTCCGCCGCCTCCGCCGCCAACGCCGCCATCGACCACATCCACGACTGGGCGCTGGGCACCAACGGCAAGTGGGTGACCATGGGCATCCCGTCCGACGGTTCCTACGGCATCCCGGAAGGCGTGATGTTCGGCTTCCCGGTGACCTGCGCCAATGGCGAATACACCATTGTGCAAGGCCTGGAAATCGACGAATTCAGCCGTGGCCGCATCAACGTCACCCTGAACGAGCTGGAAGAAGAGCGCGCTGGCGTGGCTCACCTGCTGGGTTGATTCCCACCTGTCGCTCACCCGGCGCCAGCCGGGCGGGCGCAGAAAAAAACGCACCGTCAACCCATGACGGTGCGTTTTTTGTTTTTGCCGCGGCGCTTGCCGCTGCGCATGGCCTGATCGCATGCGCTACACTGCGCCATCTTCACCCGAGCATCCCCATGGCCGACCTCAGCTTTTTCACCCTCATCGCCCCCGCCCTGTTTGGCCCGTCGCTGGGCGGTTTGCTGGATGCCGACAGTAGCCCGCAGCAGCGCCAGGCTTACGAGCTGGTGATGTGCGCCGACCAGTTGGGGCCGCGCTATGCCACGCCGTATTTGCAGGCGGCCACGCGGCTGACATCGGCGGACTTTGTTCAGCAGGCACTGACCGAGTTGCGTCGGCAAGGCGAGAACGCGCGCTTGCGCGCGCCCGGCAACGCCCCGGAAGCAGCGCCGCCGACGCCGGCCATGGTGTATGAGTGCCAGCAAAAGCTGATGACGCCAACGCCGATGCGGCGCTAAGAGAACTCCTGCCTAGCGCATCCGGCACCGTCCAGCACCGTACTCTAGCGCAGCTGAGAAGCACTGCCTGCAAGCTCGACCTTGTTACGTATTCACAACGACAGCATTTGCCACAGGGATTTTCTGGGCGACAGCAGCGTAAAGATCCACGTCCGTCTGCTGCGTTTGAATGGACACCACAAGGCTATACCGTGCTGGCAAGTCATAACATTTCAGCGCAGAGCGCGTCCGCCACCACCCTGCCGAAGGATAGACAGCAATGAAGCCACGGTTGGCCAATTCAGCCGCAGTGCCTTTCCAGACATCCTGGTGCAGCGAACCACGATGTCGTTGTTGTTCACCCAGCAGCCAGTTGGAATCAGAGGAGTTTGCCGCATCTCCCTCATCTTCGCGCCGAACCGCCGCATTGACTCGCACAACAAAGTCATCGGTGGATTCCAGTGGGCGCTGCACGTCAAATTTCAGGCGATGCGAAGGATAGTAATATTTTGATGCGACGCCACGCGCTGATGGATTGGGTTCAATGAAATAGGAAAGTGTGACGCGCATCTCGACAGGCGTGTTCTGCAACACCTCCAATTCATCCTTTGGCCACGGTAAGGAATGCAGATTCATGTCACGCGTTACAATGCCTTTCTTAGCCTTCGCATAGGGGTACATCTGATCTTCAATCAGCAAGGTCAGCGAGTCCCCCGCGCTCCAGAGCGCCCGATTCAAGTCTGGGGCTCCCCATCCACAGTGACGGATCAGGTCTACATAGTCCTTCTTGTTCGGTACTGCGGGCAAGAACATCCCGCGCATGCTCTCGCTCCATTGTGCTGAATGCACCAACAACGCACGCACGGTCTCCGGCCAAAGACGCGGGTAGGCTGTCATGATCTGCGCAGCCATTCCCGCACACAATGCCGACGCTGCGCTGGTGGCGTTGCTGGTGGTGAACAAGCGACTCAGCGGCTGATTGTGAGTTGTCAGCAAGTTCAGGCTGGCCATGCCAACTGCGCCAAAATTATCCTTGGCCGCATTGCCACCTTCCAGCACTACTTCGGGTTTCAACGGCCATGCTCGATCCCACGTTTGGGTTGTCGTTGTGAAGGGACTGAGGCCACCAGCTTCTGCGACCGGATTCAAGGACGGATGTCCTTCTGTGTCAATTTTTTCGGTGCAAGCGCCCACCGTGATCGCGTTCCATGCCTGGCCGGGGTCATGCACAAGATTGGTAGAAAGGCTATCAGGATACCCTGCCCACGCATTAGCATCGCGCGTGTTGCCAGCAGACAGCACGAACAGACGCGGATTTTCACCAGCCCCATCGGTATCCGCAGCAAGACCATCGACAGCCGCAGACCATGATGACGGACGGCCACGATCACGGTAGTCCGAAGCCGTCACCGCCGACGTAAACACACGCGGCCGATTCGGAGCAGAGATTTCAGGACGAGCAACGCCTTCGGTAAAAAGATAAGCATGGTGGCGCGCATCGCCTTCATTGGCGCCTTCTGAAGACACCAGCTTGACTGACTCTAGCCGATGCGGGACGCTGATTGGGCCAACAGAGGATAAGGCATCCGCAAGATCGCCATAGGCTGCCAATCCAGCCAGACCCGTACCGTGATCCGCTTCATCATCCACACCCCATGCTGGTTCCACCGTATGCAAGTCTTCTTCATCCATCAAGGGTTCCAGCAATGGATGCGCTCGCGTCACACCGGAGTCCAACAGACAGACTCGGGGGACTGTATCGTCTGGTAGCGGAAATTGGGCACGACGCTGCAAATCGTCCGCCCATTCCCGTTGCTCATCCACACCCATGCCATCGAAGAATTCGGCAGTTTCCTTGGCATAGCGCAGCTCAGCAACACAGTTCAGCGTCATCACCGATCGTGAAAGCTGCTGCTGGGATCCGTACATCAGCAGCACCGTGCGCTCAGGGAAGTTAACCTGTTTGTCGCTGACAACACATTCCGCCAAGCGAGCGAGCTTCTTGAAGTCTTCGACGGCGGCCTGTCGCTGCCCTTGACCTCGAACAGGCAGCCATACCTCCCACCAAAAGGCAGCTGTCAAATCAGCAGGCAAGAGGGCGGGATCGTCAGTCCACAAGGCTCGGACCTCTGCCGCTCGAATAGACTCAATAGCATCCAGCAGTTTTTGGTGGTCACGCGCCTGACCGAGGATGTTCTTCTTCTCCGCCAGATAGTCGGAAATGTACTTCTCAAAATGCGCAAGGCCCCCATCAGGGACAAAGACATTGGCGAAAGTCCGATTGCCCTCGTGGCGCACACTGAGAAGCTCAATCTTCTTGGGCTCATTCGCCAAACTCTCAAATGCCAGCTCGACATCTGGCTGACTGGAGAACTGTATTTGCAAGCCAAGCCCGCTTTCTAGCTGCAGGTCTCGCTGAGTTTGCACAGCCTGCGCCGCGACGAGCTTCAAGTTGTTGATCTGACCGCGAAGCAAGGCGCCGTGCTGCTGCCGGGGCAGCGCGGGCACGTTGGGCTTCGATCCCCCTCCACGCGCTTTGAATTCGATGGTCTGTGATGTGTCTTGAAGAATGAAATGCGGACGTTTAGCTTGTTGTTGATCCGGCATGACTCGATATAGCCTTACTTGTTGTTGATTCTGAGGCTGAATTTGCGGCGCTCATCGAAAGCTCGCGCCAGCACGTCTGCCTTCACGCGTTCCTCGTCGTGCATCACCGCTTCCTTGATGGATTCATCCACCGCGCGTTTGATTTCTGCGTAACTCAAGCCTTCCGCCTTGGCTGTGATGGCCTTGAGGGGAAAGGGCTTAGGCGCGAACTTGCCCAGGCGAGACTGGAGCAGTTTCGCAGCTTGTGGAGCACTTGGGAGCCGGTACTCAATCACGTCGTCAAATCGACGAAAAAGCGCGTAATCAAGAATCTCTACATGGTTGGTCGCTGCGACGATCAAGCTATGGGATTGGTCACTTTCAATCATTTGCAGAAAGCTGTTCAACACCCGCCGAATCTCGCCCACATCGTTAGCCAGCCCTCTCTGCGAACCAATGGCATCGAACTCATCGAAGAAGTAAACGCCGCGCACTTCATTGATGGCATCGAAGATCTGGCGCAACTTGGCGGCAGTCTCTCCCATGAACTTGGTAATCAGCGCATCCAGTCGAACAGCAAATAGCGGGATGCCAAGTTCACCCGCCAGCACAGACGCGGTCATCGTCTTGCCCGTGCCAGGTGGGCCGACCAGCAACAATTTTCTCCTCGGCGACAGACCGTGCTCTCGGATACGCAAATGATGTTTCTGCTCTTTCATGATGCGGCCAAGCTGTTCAGCTATTTCGGCATCGAGCACCATGTCCGCCAGTCGATTTTTCGGATAGGAAACTGTCAGTAGGTTCACCAGCTCACCGCGCGGGCGAACCAACGGCACCAGTTTTCCTTCCGAGTTATCCGGCGAGACACGAGCCTTCGCTGCGTCGATCATGTCACGCAGCTCTTCGGCAAGCTTGCCATGGCCTACCTTTGCTTCGCGGGCTGCAACTTGCATGGCGACAGAATAGAAATGTCGGTCATCCCGTTCGATATGGGACTTCACCAACGCCTTGAGTTGTTCGGCATTAGCCATAGTGACCTCCCGTTTGCGCAACCAGGTTGATCGAGGATTCCAGCGATGCCAGCGCAGACTGCATCAATTGATCGGCAATCTGCACGTCGATTGCCCCCAGCTCATCCTGATCCGCAGCCAGAATGAACAGGAGGCCGGCAGGCACACGCAAGGCTTCGGCAATCTTGGTGATCGTCGAAAGTGTCGGGTCGCGTTTATTGTTCTCAAGCATCGACAGGTAAGACACGGAGCATTTAGCCCGGTTCGCAATGTCGCTTTGAGACGCCCCTCGTTGCATTCGACACCGTCGAATAGCTTGTCCAACATTCATTTTGCTTGTTTTCTCACAACGTGCGACGAGTGCAAATAGCACAAAATTTTACCACCAGTGAACACTGGTTACGACAGGCGTGTTATTTCCCCGGCGTCGCTATCCTGCCAAGGGGAATGTGGCGCCTGATAGTGAGCACAAAACATCCAGTTAGGTTTGCTAGAACCTTGCTCCTTCGAGCAAGAAGAGGCCGTCCTGGCTGGTGGATCGATAGCTCCGCTTACATGTAGAAGTTCAGGCTTTTATCACGCCAGCCAGCGTCTGGTTCTGATGAGCATTTCTTCATATGAGCTTGTCGAACAGGGCGACTCTCGTCTTGGTGGATGGGGGGCTTTCACACTAAAAGCGCCCACGCCCCCTCAGCGCCGCTTGTGATTGCCATTGCGGCGCGGGCGCGCTTCGCGGCCCAGGTAGACGGTGACTTCTTCGCGGTCGTGATACAGTTGCTTGACCGACAGGCGATAGCGGATATCGTGCGCCTGCATCAGGGTTTCGATGTCGTTCAGCGCGCTTTCCAGCGCTTCCTGACGTTTTTTCATCGGCAGTTTCAGGTTGAACATGGCGTGGCGGGCGTGGTCGCCAATCAGCCAGTTGGCCATCAGCGTGGCCACCCGCGAGGGTTTTTCCACCATATCGCACACCACCCAGTCCACCGGGCGATCCGGGCGGAAGCGAAAACCGTCGGTGCGCAGATGGGTCACCCAGGGGTGTTCGGCCACCATGCCCTTGAGCGGGCCATTGTCCACGGCAATCACCCGCAGGCCACGGCGCAGCAGCTGCCAGGTCCAGCCGCCGGGCGCGGCGCCCAGGTCCACCGCGCGCAGGCCGTCGTGCAGATAGCGCTGCTGGTCTTCGGCGGACAAAAACATATCAAACGCTTCGGCCAGTTTCAGCGCCGAGCGGCTGGGCGCGTCGGGCGGCATGCGCAGGCGCAGGATGCCCATCGGCCACGGCGCGCTCAGCCGCGGGTCGCCCAGCGCCAGCCAGGCGCGCTGTTTATCCGGAAAAAACACATGCAGGCGCGGGCCATCCGGGCGGCCGCCCAGACGGCGCTGGTCAATCAGCGCGTCCTGCAATAAGGGCGCAAAGCGGCGGGTAAACGCCGACAGCGCCTTGCCGTCGTTGGTGTCCGGCATTTCCAGCCAGACATCGGCAAACACTGCCGGTTGCGCCGGCAGCGCGTCCAGCAGCGGGGTCAGCCGGTCGCGCTCGGGCAGCTCCACCATGGCCAGCAAGGACAGCGCCTGGCGGGCAAACACCAGCGCGCTCCAGTCTGGCGCTCGGGCGCGGCCTTCCAGGCGGACATAGCCGCTGTTTTCCACGGCTTCGGCAATGCGCAGCTCGGCGCCCTGGCGCAGGGCGTGCAAATAGGCTTCTTGTGCGCAATCGCGCTCAAAGCCGGGGCGGCAATACAACACCCAGCCCTGGGCTGGGGAAACAGAAACAGTCATCGGGTCGTCAATTCAGAGTGGAAAGGCGCGGGCGTTCAGGCGTCCTGGTCTTGCGGTTCGCCGCCCAGCGCGTCGATCAAATCGGCAATCAGCACCGCCAGCTCGCCGGTCATCAGCGCAAAGGTGGCTTCAAACAGCGATTCGGCATCGTCGCCGGCCTGCTCGGCTTCTTCTTGCAGCAGGTCAAGAAACTGCACGCGGCGCACGCCCAGGTCTTCGGTGAGCACAAAGCGGATGCGCTCCTGCCAGATCAGGCCCAGCTTGCTCACCTGCTTGCCGCTGTCCAGATGGGCGCGCACTTCGCTGGCGGTGAGGTCCTGACGGCTACAGCGCACCACGGCGCCGCCTTCGCCCGGCGCCTTGAGCTCGCAATCGGCGTCCAGGGCAAAACCGGGCGGGGCTTCGCCTTGCAGCCAGGCGGTCATTTGCGTGGCGGGCGACAGCCGGGTGCGCGGCAAACGCGCCGGAAACGGCGGCAAGGCGTCGCGCAAGGCGCCCAGCAGGGTTTCGGCGCGGGCGGCGCTGCCGGCGTCCACCGCCAGCCAGCCATGCGCCAGATCCAGCCAGGCGCGCACATGCAGATTGCGGGAAAACGCGCGTGGCAGCAGTTCATCAGCCACCTGCTCGCGCAGTTGCTGTTTTTCTTTTTTGCCCACCCGCCGCACATCGCGGGCTTCGATTTCTTGCACGCGCTCGTCGGTCAGGTCGCGGATCACACTGGCGGGCAAGACCTTCTCCTGGCGGCGCAAGGCCACCAGCGCCATTTCGCCCTGGCGGAACAGCATCAGGTCAGGCTGATGGCGCGCAGCCGGCACAAAACCCTGGGTGAACCAGTCCAGCCCGGCGCAGGGCGCAAACGGGCGCTGTTGCAGCGCGGCCTCCAGCGCGTCCAGCGCCGGCAGGGCCTGGGGATCAAGGCGATACAGGGTGAGTTGTTTGAACCACATCAGAGGCGTCCACGCAAAAAGACTTGGGCAGCGGATTGTAGCCGAGCTGCGCCATCCGCAGGAAATAAACCGGCAAAGCCGCTGTCTGGCCGGCGGATAAGTGACTGATTTTTCATCTTCTGCAAAATTTCTCTCATTTTTTTGCAAAAATCCCTTGCCAAGCCATAAGTCATCCCCTAATATGCGCATCTCTCAGCGACGCAATGCAACAAAGCAGTCAACGAGAAAATTCGGGGTGTAGCTTAGCCTGGTAGAGCGCTACGTTCGGGACGTAGAGGCCGGAGGTTCGAATCCTCTCACCCCGACCAGATTCGAG
>ERZ724518.459-NODE-459-length-17513-cov-8.602532_pt1 | contig 17513 bp, 21 predicted proteins | sample MGYA00376051_ERZ724518 | MGnify/ENA primary metagenome ERZ724518 (study PRJEB28724, sample SAMN07190885) | wastewater metagenome | isolation source: influent of sewage treatment plant in Hong Hong | place: Hong Kong | collected 2016-03-17 ... | reverse complement strand
CTAATTAAATCATTCATAGCTCCATCAACAATAACAAATCTTTTATTTCCATTTACTTTTTCATATAATACTTTTGTTACAAATGTTCCAGCATTTCCAACCATAAATCTTCCTGGCTCACAAATAACAGTAATATCAAGACCAAACATATTTTCTAAAACAGATTGTGCATACTCTTTTGTATCAATTAATGTTTCATCTTTATAAACAATTCCTAATCCACCACCAATATCCATAAATGATAATTCAATTTTTATTGCTTTTAAGTTTCTTACTAAATCTGCAATAATTTTTATTGATTCTTTAATTGGTTGTAATTGTGTTAATTGAGAACCAATATGACAATGAATTCCAACTGGATCTAAATTCTCAGAGTTTTTACACTGAATATACATTCTTTTTGCATTGTCAATATCAACACCAAATTTATTTTCATGTAATCCAGTTGAAATATAAGGATGTGTTTGAGGGTCAATATTTGGATTAACTCTTATAGAAATTCTTGCAGTTTTTCCTAACTCTTTTGCAATCTCTTCAACCCTATTTAACTCAGCACCACTTTCTACATTAATCATTAAAATATCAAGTTCTAAGGCCTGTCTAATCTCTTCATCAATTTTTCCAACACCAGAAAAAATGATTTTGTATGGAGGAATTCCTACTTTTAACGCTCTTTTTACTTCACCAATTGATACACAATCAGCTCCTGCTCCAAGGTTTGCTAAATGTTTAATAACTGATAAATTTGAATTTGCTTTAACTGCATATGCAATAAGTGATTTTCTAGCTCTAAAAGCACTTTTTAATTCTTCATATTGATTTGAAATATGGTTAAAATCGTATACATAATAAGGTGTTCCATATTTGTTTGCTAGTTCTTTAAAATTAATACTCATACTCTTCCTATTTTTTTAAAATCTCAATTTTAAATTTTTTATAAATTCAAAATTAAAATCTCAAAAGTTAAAAATAGCCAAAAGCTTACGCTTTTAGACTATTTTTCTCCATTCCAAGCAATAGTAGGTCTTCCTTCTTCGTTGAATGTAACTGCAGGCATTCCCATAATGTTAAATCCACTATCAACATAATGAATTTCACCTGTAACTGCACTACTTAAATCAGATAATAAATACATTCCTGAATTTCCAACTTCATCAATTGATACATTCTTTTTAAGTGGAGAGTGAGCTTCATTCCATTTTAACATGAATCTAAAATCACCAATTCCAGCTGCGGCTAAAGTTTTAATTGGTCCTGCAGAAATAGCATTTACTCTAATTCCATCTTTTCCTAAATCTTCAGCTAAATATTTTGTAGTCATTTCAAGTGCTGCTTTTGCTACACCCATTAAGTTATAATTTGGAATATATTTTACTCCACCGTAATAACTTAAAGTTAATATTGATGAGTTTTCACTTAATAATGGTTTTAATTCTCTTACAACTTCAATTAATGAGTAAACAGAAATATCCATAGCAATATCAAATGCCTCTTTAGAAATATCATAAAATCTTCCTGATAATCCCTCTTTTGGAGCAAAAGCAATTGAGTGAACAATAAAATCAATTTGTCCTAAATCTTTCTCCAATGACTCTTTTAAAGCTTTGATTTCTTCAGGTTTTGAAACATCACAAGGATATACTAAACTTCCACTTCCAAACTCTTCAGCAATTGGTACAACTCTTTTTTTAAGTGAATCATTTAAATAAGTAAATGCAATTTGTGCACCTTGCGCTGCACAAGCTTTTGCAATACCGTATGCAATTGATTTATCATTTGCAACACCTAAGATTACACCTTTTTTACCGTTCATTAACATCTTATAAATCCTTTGTATTTTCAATTATTTTTATAAAATCTTCTACTTTCCAAGAAGCTGTTCCAATTAATGCACCATCAACATTAGGAATTTGACATATTTCTCTTACATTTTCTACTTTTACACTTCCACCATATAAAAGTGGTTTATTAATTTTCTCTTTTATTGCATTATGAACATTTTTTATATCATCAATTGTTGCAGTAACTCCTGTTCCAATTGCCCAAACAGGCTCATACGCTAAAATTAGATTTTCATAATTTGTATCAATACCAACTAACTGTTCATAAATATATTCTAAAGTCTTTTTTAATCCAAAATTATTAACAACTAATGGCTCACCAATACAATAAATTATTTTGTATCCAAGATTTTTATAAAATTCATATTTTTTAGCTATCTCTTCTTGAGATTCACCTAAAATATGTCTTCTTTCACTATGACCTATTAAAATTGTTTTAATTTCAAATTCATCAAGTTGCATCGTTCCAATTTCACCTGTAAATGAGCCGTTTGCTGTTGCATAAGCATTTTGGGCACCAATTTTAAAATTAGAAACTGTATCAAAAGAGTCAAGTGAAGTTGCAGTAGGGAACACATAAACTTCACTTTTAACATTTTGATTTTTTAAATAATCATTAACCTTATTAACAAATAAAGCTGTTGATTTTCTTGTATGATTTGTTTTGAAATTACTTGCAATTATTGGCATTAATTTTCATCCTCAATAACTAATGCTTTAACACCAGGTAATATTTTTCCTTCAATTAACTCTAATGAAGCTCCACCACCAGTAGAGATAAATGTCATATCTTCTTCATCACCAGTAATTCTTACAAGGTCTGCTGTATCTCCACCACCAACAACTGTTGTTGCATAAGATGATGCTACTGCATGAGAAACTTTTGTACTTCCTTTTGCAAATCTATCCATTTCATAAACACCCATTGGTCCATTCCATAAAATAGTATTTGCATCTTGTAATGCTTCTTTAAATAATAGAGCTGATGCAGGTCCAATATCTAGTCCCATCCAATTTTTTGGCATCTCTTGAACAGTAACAATTTTTGCATTTGCTTCAGCATCAAAAGCTTCAGCAGCAACAATATCAACTGGTAAATATAGTTTTACACCTAATTGTTTTGCTTCTTCCATAATTTTAATTGCTTCAGGAATTAAATCCTCTTCAACTAAAGATTTTCCAATTTCATAACCTAAAGCTTTTAAGAATGTAAATGCCATTCCTCCACCAATTAAGATTTTATCAACTTTAGGAACTAAGTTATATAAAGCTTCTAATTTACCTGATACTTTTGAACCACCAACGATTGCAGCAAAAGGTCTTTTTGGATTGTGAATAATATGATGGAAAAATTTAATCTCTTTTGCCATCAAAAATCCTGCTGCTTTATGTTGCATATCAAAATGTTTTGAGATACCTTCAACAGAAGCATGAGCTCTATGAGATACACCAAAAGCATCATTAATATAAACTTCAGCCATTGATGCTAATTTTTCACATAAAACTTCATCATTTTTAGTTTCACCTGCTTCAAATCTCATATTTTCTAATAATAAGATTTCTCCAGCTTGTAACTCTTTTGCCATTTTTAATGTTTCATCACAAACTACATTTGGAGCCATTTTAATCTCTTGTTTTAAAAGAGTATGTAATCTTTTTGCAATTGGTAATAAAGAGTATTTTTCTTCGAATCCACCCTTTGGTCTACCAAAGTGTGAAGCTAATATTACTGAACAATCATTATCAATACAATATCTAATTGTATTTAATGCACTTCTAATTCTTCTATCATCAGTGATATTGTTGTACTCATCCATTGGAACATTAAAATCACATCTTATGAATACTTTTTTTCCAGCAATATCAATATTTTTAATTTCCTGTAATTTCACTTATTTTCCTTCTCTTTAATTATTTTGATCCAACTAAAACACCAAGATCAACTAATCTTGTTGAATATCCCCACTCATTATCATACCAAGATAAGATTTTTACCATGTTTCCATCAATTACTTGAATTGTATCTAAAGGTACAACCGTAGATAAAGTCTCTCCAATGAAATCAGAACTTACTCTATACTCTTCATCAACACCTAAAATACCTTTTAATTTTCCAGTACTAGCATTTTTAAATTCAGCAATAACTTCATCTTTTGTAACTGATTTATTTAATGTAACTGTTAAATCAACAATAGATACATCTGCAACTGGAACTCTAATTGCTTGACCATTTAATTTACCTTTTAATTGAGGTAATACTAATGAAATAGCTTTTGCAGCACCCGTACTTGAAGGAGTTAAATTAGTAGCTCCAGATCTTCCTTTTCTAGGGTCTTTTTTATCTTTTGCATCTAAAATTGGTTGAGATGAAGTATAAGCATGAATAGTCGTCATTAAACCTTTTTCAATTCCAAAAGCATCATCTAAAACTCTAGCAACTGGTGCCAATCCATTTGTTGTACAAGAAGCATTTGACACGATTTTTTCACCGTTATAAGTATCTTCATTTGCACCAATTACAAATGTAGGAGTATCATCTTTTGCAGGTGCAGACATTACAACTTTTTTAACACCATTATCAATGTAAACTTGAACTGATTCTTGAGTTAAGAAAGCACCAGTACACTCTAAAACAACTTCAGCACCATAAGAAGCGAAATCAAGTTTCGAAGGTTCTCTCTCAGCTAAAATTTTAGCTTTATCCTTACCAATGAATAAATATCCACCTTCAACTTTTACATCATTTCTAGTTCCGTGTACTGAATCATATTTTAAATTATATTGAATCATTTCTTCACTACCACTAGCATTTACAGCAACTAGTTCAACATCATTTCTGTCTGCTATAATTCTAGCAACACATCTTCCAATTCTCCCTAAACCATTAATTGCAACTTTAACAGCCATTTGTTCCCTTTATATAAATCTAATTTGTAGATATTTTATCTAAAAATTGCTATAATATTATTTAAGTATGTTATAAAGGTTTTAAATAAGTGCAAATTGCAATATTTGGAGGAAGTTTTGATCCAGTTCACATAGCACATGTTGCTATTGTTGGTGAGGCTCTAAGACAACTAAATGTTGATAAATTAATTGTAGTTCCTACCTATTTAAATCCATTTAAAAGCAACTTCTATTTAGAGCCTTGTGCTAGATTTAAACTACTGAAAAAAGTTTTTCAAGATTTTGAAAAAGTTGAAGTTTGTGATTTTGAAATAAATCAACAAAAATTAAGCTATACAATTGACACTGTAAATTATTTAAATAATTTATATAAACCTACTAAAATATATTTTATTTTAGGTGATGATAATATAAAAAATTTAGATAAATGGCACAGAATCGAAGAATTGAAAAATTTAGTTGAATTTGTAGTTGCATCTAGAAAAGGTTTTGAATCAATAGAAGCTGAAAAATTTAAACGGTTGAGTATAAATATTGATATTAGTTCGACAAATTTAAGAACAAATATGGATTTTAAATATATACCAACTGAAATAAAAAAAGACATAATAAATCTCAAAAAAGGTAAAAACTTTTGAATACAAGATTAGAAAATATTAGAAAAATTCTAGATGACAAAAAAGCAGAAAATATAGAAATTATTGATTTAACATCAAAAGACTATATAGTTGATTATGTTGTAATTGCTACAACATTAAATCCAAAACATGGTTTTGCATTACTAAACTACTTAAGAACAGATTTAAAACCAGAAGGTGAAGAATTTTTAAGAGTAGATGAGGATGATGATTGGACTATTATTGATTTAGGTGATATGTTTATCCACTTAATGAGTGAAAAATATAGAACTAAATACTCTTTAGAAGAATTCTTAAGCGAATTAGCAACTAAAAAAGATTAAATAACCTTAAGCAATAAAGTTTAAACTTTATTGCTGTGGTCTAAGTATTTTATTATAATTGGATGCAGCATCTCTTGCTCCACCCATATTATCTGTATAAATAGCATAAGCAACAATTATTACTAATATTGCAATTATCCATTTCATTACATTATCTCCTTAGCCTTAATTCCTAATAAAGATAAACCTACATTAATACTTAATGCAGCAATTGCTAATACTTTTAAATAAACATTTTGTTCTGAACTACCAATAACTTTGTGTTCATTATAGAATTTGTGAACTGAAGATGCTAAATTATATAAATATTCAGTAATTTTTTGCATATCTCTTTTAGAGAATGCTTCAACTAATACCGATTCTAATAATAACGCTTCATAAACTAAATTTAATCCATCTTGATTTAACTCTTCAAAACTCACATCTCTAATATCATCATAATTAATCTCAGCTTTTACAAAAACTTGATTAATTCTTGCGTGTGCATAGTTGATATAAAAAATCGGGTTTGATGAATCTTGATTTTTTAACATATCAATATCAAATTCTAAATGAGTATCACTTTTTCTTGTCAAAAATATAAATCTTAAAGCATCAGCCCCAATTTCTTCAGTAATATCTGACATTAAAATCACATTACCAGCTCTTTTACTCATTTTATAAGGTTCACCACCTTTTAAAAGTTGAACCATTTGAGATAAAATAACTTCTAATTTTGATGAATCATTACCTAAAAATTCAATTGCAGCTTTTACTCTTGGGATATATCCATGGTGATCTGCACCCCAAATATTAATATATCTATCAAAATCTCTATCAAATTTATCTTTGTGATAAATAATATCTCCAGCTAAATATGTAGGTATTCCATTATCTCTTACCACAACTCTATCTGAATCATCGCCGTATTGAGTAGATCTTAAATAAATTTTATCACTCTTATTATATAAAGAACCGTTTTTTTCCAATACCTCTTTAGTATTATCCCATTCAGAATATAAAGATTTTTCAGAAACAAAATTATCAAATTCAATTCCTAAATCTTTTAAATCTTTAACAATAATATCCATTACTAAATCTTTGGCAAAAAGTGCTATATCTTTAAACTTTGATTCATCATAAATTATATCTTTACCAAACTTTTCTATCACTACATTAGCAATATCAATTAGATAATCACCTCTATAGTATGTCTCTGGATAAGCTACTTCTTCTTTAAAAATAAAGTCTCTAGCTGCAAGAGATACTGATAATCCAAGTAAGTCCATTTGCGCACCAGCATCATTTATATAATACTCTGTTGTAATATCATATCCTAAATGTTTACCAACTCTTGCCAATGAATCACCTGCAATCGCTCCTCTAGCATGTCCGATATGTAAAGGACCTGTTGGATTTGCAGATACATATTCTAAAAGAATTTTTTCATCTTTTCTTGTCTGTCTTGCAAATTCGTCTTCATTTGATAAAGCATCATCAACTAATGATTGTAAAAAAGCTGATGATAATTTGAAGTTAATAAAACCTTTTACAGCTTCAACTTTTTCAAACATAGAACAATTTTCAAATTTTGAAACTAGTTCATCTGCAATTTGCATTGGTGATTTTTTAAGTTCTTTAGCCAATGAAAAGGCAACAGGAGTCGCATAATGACCTAAAGTTATATCTTTTGGTTTTTCTAATACTACACTTATTCCTAGTGTTTTTTCAATGAATTCTTTTACTAAATTTTGCAATAGTTTCTCTTAAGCTTGTTTTGTTTCATTTTTATCAGCAGTTTTAACTTCTGATTTTTTTTCTAATTCATCAACTTTTTTAGTTTCAGCAACTTCATCATCATCGTCTTTTACAGCTTTTTTGAAGTTTTTAATTCCTGAACCTAAACCTTTTGCTAATTCTGGTATTTTTTTACCACCAAATAACAGTAATACAACTAATGCAATTAATAACCACTCCATACCACCTGGCATACTCATGACTTATCCTTATCTATTGATTTTGGAAAAGATTATAACTATATAATGCTTAAAGAATTTTTGAGTAGTCTATTTAAGAAAAAACTGAACTAATTTAAAACCACTTCCTGCAGCTACAATTGTTCCTATTAAATTTAATGATATATTTAAAATTGCTAAATAAATTGAAGTACCAAATAATAAATACGTTTCAATTGCAAATGTAGAATATGTTGTTAGTGCACCTAAAAAACCTGTAGTTAAAAATGCTTTTGTATTTATAGATACAGTATAATGAGAAAAATAGGCAATTAAAACACCTATTATAAATGAGCCTACAAGATTTACCAATAAAATTCCTAAGGGAAATTCCAATGGAATATGTTTATTTGTAAAATGTACAGCATAAGCTCTAGCAATTGCACCAAGAAAACCCCCAAATCCAATTGCTAATATTGTTTGCCAACTAAGAGACATAGTTTTTATACTCTTTGTTGAATACTTCTTTCATTTTAAATTCTGTATCTTCAAACCATGAAGTATCTTTTGAAGCTTGGATAGGCTCTAAATAGATAACTTTAACAACCCCTGGACTTGCTTTTAATGTTTTTGAATCAACAATATTTCTAGTGTTAAATAAAATAATTGGCTGAACTCTTAGATTATGTTTATTAGCAACCATTTTAGCACCTGGTTTAAAACTTCCCATAGATTTACCATCACTTCTTGTTCCCTCAGGGAACATTGCAATTGGTCTACCTTTATCTAATCTATCTTTTGTCTCTTTTAATAAAGTTATAATTCCAGCTTTATTTTCCCTATCGATACTAATCATTCTTGGAGCTTTGATAATATGACCAAAGAAAAATAAATCGGCTATCTCTTTTTTTGCAACCCATGCTAAATCTCTTGAATGAATGTACTCAATTACTATAATATCAAGAAGTGATTGATGATTAATCAATAACATATCACATGACTCATCAAGATTACCTTCTGTTTCAAGTTTTATACCTAAAACAAACATTTGAAAACTCATCCAAGCTTTTATTACCTTATGAGTATGATTTCTAAATGTATACATTAAAACAACTGTAATTGCTACTGTTATTGAAAATTGTATAAATAATATAATTCCTCTAATTCGTGCCAAAGCTCTCTTCCTTTATCCAACCAATAAATCCGTTATCAACACCTATAACTTTTATAAAACCATTTTTTTTCTGCAATACTTCAACTTTTTCCTCTTTTTCTACTTTAAAGAAAATTGTAGAATTTTTTGTTGGCAAAATATATACAGATGAGTCTTGTTTTACTATACCTACACTATTTGGCATATTATAAAATACAGCAATTATAAAGAATAAAGCTGTTAAGAAAATAAATATCTTTTTTCTCTTCCAAATTACTAAAATTAAGAAAATACCAAAAACAATAACTGAAGCTACCTTTTTATATCTTTCAAAAGTTGAATCCTCAGGATTTAAATCTGTTTGAGTACTTACCAATTCATTTTGTAGAATCAATGTTACTTTTACATCTTTTAAACTTTTTGTTACAGGATTAAAATATGTAAAAATTAAATTTTTTTGATAAATTGGTGTTACAAAATAGTAAACTAAATTTTGTGTTCCACCCATATCTTTTACAGCTGATATTCCTTGTTCATCAATATTCTTCAATTTAAAATTTTCAACATTTGAATTTAATGCATCAATGTCTATTATTGTCAAAGCTTCTTTATTATTATATTGCTTTGTTTTATATGCTTTTAAAACTACCTTTTCCGCAATTAAATTTGAGAATCTATCATCACCTTTTCCAACATCAGAATATCTCAAAGATGTTCCATCTAATTGACTAACATCTATTACATTACTACCACTTAGTAAGCTAACACTTATATCTGGTAATTTAAAATTTGCATTTGTAGCTTTAAAATAGTAACTGTTTTCGTAAGTATCATTTGCTATTTTTTTCCATGGTTCATTTGGATTTATTAAATTAACATTTGAAGAATTTGAAAATTTTGAATTTAAGCTAGTAAAATCTTCAGTTGTAATTAAAGCCTTAACAACAACTTCAAACTTTTGATTTTTATATACATTGTCTGGAATTTTTTTATATGATAAATATAAATTTTTTGCAGCAAAAAGATTAATTGATAAAAAGATATTGAATAAAATTATTAGTAAAAATGTCTTTTTCATTTTACTTTTTTACATAAAGAGATATTCATCTCTTTATTGTAAAAAACCCTTTAACATATTTACACCATCAGTAGAACCTAATAAGTCCTCGATAGCTCTTTCAGGATGAGGCATTAAACCAAAAACATTTTTTTCTTTATTACAAATACCTGCGATATTTGCAACAGAACCATTCATACTAATTGGTGTTCCATTTTTATCACAGTATTTTAAAAGAATTTGTCCATTTGCTTCTAATTCTTTTAATCCTTTTTCATCAATATAATAGTTACCATCATGGTGTGCAACTGGAATATTTACAACTTCATCTTTTTTCATTAAAGATAAAAATGTATTATCATTATTGATTACTTTTAATGTATGGTATTTTGAAATAAAATGTAAAGTATCATTTCTTTTCATAGCACCTGGTAATAATCCAGCTTCTAATAAAATTTGGAATCCATTACAGATACCTAATACTTTCCCACCATTTTGAGCATACTCTTTTACAGAATCCATAACATTTGCAAATCTTGCAATTGCTCCACTTCTTAAGTAATCTCCATAAGAGAATCCTCCAGGAATTACTAATAATTCAGTGTCAGAAGGGATTTTAGTCTCTTTGTGCCAAATAATTTCTACGTCACAACCTAATTGTTCAAATGCGTATTTTGTATCATACTCACAATTAGTTCCAGGGAATTGTAATACTGAAACTTTCATCATTAACCTACTATTACTACTTCGTAATCTTCAATTACAGTATTTGCTAATAATTTCTCACACATTTTTGTAACTTCAACTCTTGCTTCTTCTTCATTTGTAGAGTTTAACTCGATAGTAATTTGTTTACCAATTCTTACATTTTTAACAATTTCTTTAAAACCTAAAGTATCTAATGCGTGATGAGTTGCTTTACCTTGATCGTCAAGTACACCTTGTTTTAATCCTACATTTACTATTGCTTTCAATTTTTACTCCTATATTATTATTTATTTAAAATTCGTTCTAATACGTTTTCATAGGCAACTTTTAGTCCACCTTTTCCTTTTCTAAATCTATCTTTATCCATAGATTCACCCGATTCTACATCCCAAAATCTACAATTATCTGGTGAGATTTCATCAATTAAGATTATATTTCCATCTTTATCGTAACCAAACTCCAATTTAAAATCTACAAGTTTTAAACCTTTTTCAAAAAAGAATGGTGCTAAGATGTCATTGATTTCTCTTGCAACTCTTCTTAATTTATCTAATTCATCTTGATATTTTACTAATCCTAAAATTAGTGCATGTTGGTCATTTATTTTAGGATCACCTAAAGCATCATTTTTATAATCAAACTCAACTAATGTAAATGGTAAAACTGTACCATTTTCAATCCCTAAATTTTTAGATAATGAACCAGTTGCAATATTTCTTACTATAACTTCTATTTTAATTACTTCACAAGTTTTATGTAACATATGATTATCATCAATCATTTTTACAAAGTGTGTTGGAATTCCTTTAGAACTTAAAAGCTTAAATAATTCAGTAGAAATTTTATTATTTAAAGCCCCTTTTCCAGCTTCACTAGATTTCATCTCTCCATTAAATGCTGTAAGATCATCTTTAAATTCAGAAATTAACAAATTTTCGTCATTTGTTTTCCAAATTCTTTTAGCTTTACCTTCATATAAAAGTTCTATTTTTTCCATTTATTTTCCTCTTATTTATTCATATTCATAATTATCAAACTTTTCAAGATTGCTATTGAAGTATTCAATTGATTATCTTCTAATAAATCTTCACCCGTGATTACTTTTTTTGTTTCGTTGTTAAGTATCTTCTCTTCTTTTTTTACATCATCTACTTTTTCAAGTTCTCCTTCAAGATGTTTTTTTAAATCTGCTTCTTTAATCTTAAGTGAATTATCATTACTTTGTGTCACTTTACCTGATGCTGCAATAATATCAGGAGTTACACCTGTTGCTTGAATTGTTCTTCCACTTGGTAAATAATATTTTGCAATTGTTAGTTTAATATTTTCAGTTTTTTCATTGTCTATTGGCAGAACTGCTTGAACAGAACCTTTTCCAAATGTTTTTTCACCAACTACAATTGCTCTTTTGTGGTCTTGTAAAGAACCACTTACAATTTCAGATGCTGAAGCAGAACCTTCATTTACTAATACAACTAAAGGTGCAGCTGTTTTTGTATTAAAACTTGAAGCTTCAAATTTTTCTTCATCAGCAGCATTTCTACCTCTTTGAGAAACAATCACACCCTTATCAACAAATAAATCAACTACTCCAATAGCTTGAGATAAAAGTCCTCCTGGATTATTTCTTAAATCAAGAATGAATCCTTTTGCATTTTTATTTTCAACTATGATTTTTTCTAAATCTTCTGTAACTTTTGCATCAAAGCTAGAAATTCTTAAATAAATTACATTTTCATTTTCAATTGTTTTTACAAATACTGATTGAACTTTAATAATGTCCCTTTGCATTTTTATCTCTAAAGGTTTAGTTTCCCCTTTTCTAACAACTGTTAAACTAATATCAGTTTTAGGTTCACCTCTCATTAAAGATATAGCCTCATCTAAAGTCATGTTAATAGTAGATTTATCATTAATTTTTAAGATAATATCTGAAGCTTTAACACCAGCTTTAAAAGCAGGTGTATCATCAATTGGAGAAATAACAGTTAATGCACCATCTCTCATACCAACTGTAATTCCTAGACCACCAAATTCACCTTTTGTTTGAATACTCATCTCTTTTGAAGCTTTTTTATCAAGATAACTTGAATGGGCATCTAGTTCTTGCAGTAAACCTTTTAATGCCTTATCAACTATTTCTTGAAGTTTAACATCATCAACATAGTATTTCTCAACTGTTCCGATAACTTTTGTTAACTTTGATAGTGACTCAAATCTTGATTGTTCTGGTTCAACAACCTCTTCTTTTGCAAAAAGTGCTTGTGATAAAACTAGTGAAATTGTAGTTGCTAAAAATAATCTCTTCATATCTTTATATAACCTTTAAAATTTATAGAGAATTATTATACAAAAAAGTTTATAAAAGTAAGATTTTATTAAAAATTTTGTACCATATCAATTACTTTAGAAAAAGGTTTAAAATATGAGTATTAAAGAAAATGTTAATTATGTAAAAGATGAGCTAAGTAGCGAAGAAAAATTTCTTGAAAACTTCGTAAAAGGTGAAAGATTTTTCAGAAAATATAAAACATTAATCTTTGCAATTGTTGTATTAGCTATTATTGTTCCAATTGGTTATGTAATCAAAAAAGATTTAGATGAATCAAATAAACTTGAAGCAAATGCAGCATTTAACAAATTTTTAGAGTCAAATGATGAAAAGGCATTAGCAACTTTAAAAGATAAAAATGAAAAACTTTACGAAATTGCACTATTTTTACAAGCAAGAAAAGATAATAAAACAGTTGAAATCAATACTCCTGTACTAAAAGAACTTGCTAAATTTCAAATTGCAATGGAATCAAAAAATACAAAAGAGTTAGAAAATTTATCAATGCAAAATGATTTTTTATTAAAAGAGTTTGCAATTTTTAATAAAGCACTATTATTGACAAATGAAGGGAAATTTGAAGAAGCAAAAACTGCATTAAAACAAATTCCACAAACTTCTAAAGCAACTGAATTAGCTAATTTATTAAATCACTATTTACTAACAAAATAAGGAAAAATTATGAAATATCTATTAATTTCATTAACAACTTCGGCTTTACTACTTTTTACTGGTTGTTCTGGTAAAAAATATTTTGAACCAGAAGATGTTAGTAGTAACATTGAATTAAATGAAGAATCATTACCAGCTTCAATTAAATCTATGAATAAAATTGGTGCAACACTTGAAGATAATAAGATCATAACAGAAAAAGGTATATCTCAAATTGAATTACCAGAAGGTTTTGAATTCTTAAATACTACTTCTGATGGAAAAATTATTGCAACTAACTATATCAACAAACTTTTAATTGGTGATAAAACTATTACATTAAAAGATGTTCCAGTTGCTGCTTCATTAAAAAATGAAAAATTAGCTGTAGTTTATGCTAATAATTCTATTGAATTAATTGATATTAATGCAAACAAAACTCTATTTAAAGAGTATTTACAACTATCATTAGCAAATGATACAAGAATCGCAAACCCACATTTTATGGGTAATTTAATTCTTTTCCCAACTCTAAATGGTAAAGTAATTATCGTTTCTTCTTTAAATAATGAATCAGTTAAAAACATTTCTGTTGACCCAGACAATGAGTTCAATAATATCATCTCTTTAAATGTAATTGAAAGCACTCAAACTTTAATTGTAGCTAGTCCAAATAAAATTGTTTCTATTTCTCCAAAAGAAGTATTATCAAAAGAGTATGATTTAAGAGATATCATTGTAAAAAAAGATAATGTTTATATTGCAACTGTTGATGGACAAATTATTAAATTAACTGCAAACTTAGAATTAGTTGCAAAGAAAAAATATAAATATGCAAAAATTCATGCTTTGGCATTTACTAATTCATTATATGCAGTAGAATCTCAAGGATTCTTAATAAATATTAGTGATGACTTCAAAAAAGATACAATTTATGATTTTAGTTTTGATAATGAAGAAAGAATGATTTCAATCGGAAATAGAATCTATTTTGGAAATGATTATATAACACTTCCATAAAATTAGAAGTAGGTTTTAAACCTACTTTTAAATAAGTAAAATTAAGAAAAATTCCTATTAGCTAAGAACTCAACTAAAACTGTCGCATAAGAACCTTTTGGTAATACAAAATCTAAACTACATTTTTTATTTGCTGCATCATATTTACAAGTTATATCTTTAGGGAAAACAACTGCTTCTCTTCTATAACCTTTTTCTTGAATATAATTGTCATCATATTTTTGTTCTATTTTTAAAGCTTCACCAACTGATTTAAATACTTTTCTACCAGGTAATAATCCCGTTGGAACAATTTTTTTATCTTTAAAATCATTTAAAATATTTTGTGTAATTGCTTTTGGAGTAAATAATTTATTCTTTTCTAAATCTAAAAACAAATCACCCTCTAAAAGTTTAAACTCATCTTGTGATAATTTTAATCTCTCAACCAGCCAAGCATTAAAAAAACTACTTTGATATGCTGAAATCAACATCTTAGATAGTTTTCTATCTTTAATTATCTCTTCACCATATACAACAGATTTTGCTTTTTCAAGATTTTCCATAACTTCTTTACCAAATCTTTGATAACCAAAATAGTTAGGCATACCTTGTTTAGTAATTATTTTTATAATCTTTTGTATATGATTTATATCAGCAATTTCTACATTATACAAATTGATTTTAAATCTGTTACCTTCTAAATCACCAATATTTAACTTTTCGTTATGTAAATATGACTCTAAAATTTCGATTTTTTTACTTCTAAATAACTTTATTTCTTTTGAATACTTTTTAGGAATAGATATATATTGAGTTGTTGTGGCTCTTTTATCTTTTAATCCAGCATAACCAATCTCATTTGAATAAATACCTAAAAATTTAGCTAATCTATCTATTAATTCCCAAGTATCACAATTTGTTTTTTTGATTTTTAGTATAAGAAAGCTTCCATTTGAAGAGAATTTTATAGGCCGTTCTTCAACTATAAAATCCTCTTCATTTTGGATAAATTTAAAATTTAGAGTTTTATCATTTTGGGGATAAAATCTCTCTATCAATTTTTTGCTCTTTTAGCAGCTTCTTGCTCATAAACAGTTCTACACTCTGTACAGAACTTAGCAAAAGGTTTAGCTTTTAATCTACCTAATGGAATAGTAACTCCACACATATCGCAAATACCATAAGTTCCAGCATTTATTTTTTTAAGCGATTCCTCTATTTGCTTTAATTCATCTAATTGGTGATTTGCAATCATTCCTTCTGTAAAAGAATCACTAACAAGTTCAGCATAATCTAACTCGTCATTAATCTCTTGCTCTTTTAATTGGTCAATATTAGCTCTGCTATTATTTATGTTAGATAAAATATTATCTTTTCTTTCAAGTAATATTACTCTTAACTCATCAATTTGATTCTTATTTGGCATACTCTCTCCTTAAAAATTCGCGCAATTATATAATTTTTATTGTATATACTAAATTAAATAAGCCTTAAAGTCCTATTTTAGGTACTTTGTTTAATCTTAAATAATAACTAAAAATATCAAAAAATATCAATTTTTGTGATTTTTAACACTTAATTAACGAAAAAAAGATAGAATTATTTTTATATTTAAGGAGTATGCCATAACTATATTATCAAAAAAGTTTATTTTTGTTATTTTAATATTCTTCACATCTTTTATTTATTTTATATTTATTCATCCAATAATGAATATTAATAAATTTAATAATGAGAAAATAAGCTCAATAATTAATATCTCAAATATATCATATTCAAATAATAGATTTGAATCTAGAATAAATGAATATAATGATTCATCTACAAAATTACCTATGATTTCATTTCAAATAAACTACTTGGATTTTATCTATGAAAAATAGTGTATTTTTTAATTTCTTGTTTTTACTTTTAATAAAACACCAATCAAAACATTTAGCTATTTTTATTATTTCAATATTTATTGTTTTTTTGATTTCAAGTGTACTTTTTATAAAAAATAGTTTACAAAAAGAGATATTTTCAACTTTAGAAAATCAAAGTGATTTTATTATCCAACAAACAAATGGAAGTAAAATTGTAAATACACCAGTTTCATGGATTGATGATTTTTCATCTATAAATGGAGTAAAAAATACTCAACAAAGAGTTTATGGGCAATATTACTTTTTACCTGAAAATGTTTATTTTACTATTGTTGGAATTGATTTATTTGAAGAAAATACAAACAAAAAATTAAATGAACTTTTAAAATCACTAGATATTTCAAATTTTTTAGAAAATGATTCAATGATTATAGGAGATGGTATTAAAAAAATATTTGATAAATACCACTATTTTGATTCTTATGATTTTAAACTTTCTAATAGTGATTTAAAAAATATTAAAGTATTTAACTCTTTACCAAAAGATTTAAATCTTGTTGCAAATGATTTGATTATTATGGATATAAATTTAGCAAAAGAGATTTTAAATATAAATGAGAATGAATCAACAGATATTGTTTTAAATGTTCCAAATAATCTTGAAAGACAAAATGTAAAAGAGCAATTACTTTTAGAACACTCAAATTTAAGAATCTTGCAAAAAGATGAACTAAAAAAAGAGTATGAAAATATGTTCAACTACAAAGGTGGAATTTTTCTAATTTTATTTATTGTGGTACTTTTCACTTTTATTCTTATTTTATATCAAAGATACTCAATGATTAGTTCAACTGATAAAAAAGAGATTGGTATTTTAAAAGCTGTTGGATGGAGTATAAAAGATATTATCAAACTAAAAATTATGGAAAATTTTATCGTTGGATTTATGGCTTATATTATAGGAGTTGTTTTTTCATATATTTTTGTTTTTATTTTAAATGCACCAATTTTAAAACATATTTTTATTGGTTTTTCAAATATGCAAAACGATTTTATTTTTAATCCAAATATTGAGATAAATAGTTTAATTACACTATTTTTA
>ERZ724518.458-NODE-458-length-17519-cov-5.365724_pt1 | contig 17519 bp, 18 predicted proteins | sample MGYA00376051_ERZ724518 | MGnify/ENA primary metagenome ERZ724518 (study PRJEB28724, sample SAMN07190885) | wastewater metagenome | isolation source: influent of sewage treatment plant in Hong Hong | place: Hong Kong | collected 2016-03-17 ... | reverse complement strand
GGGATGTCCACCGGCGTGATCAGGGCGGTTGTCGCCGGCGGGGCCGGGGCGGCGTCCACCGCGGTGCACAGCTCCTGCATCAAGGCCTCGCGCTGCTCGCGTTCGGCGCCCTGGACCTTGACCTTGATGAGCTCGTGCGCCTGCAGGGCGCGTTCGATCTCGGCGAGGACGGCCGGCGTGAGGCCGTTGCCGGCTACGGTCACGACGGGGTTCAGGTGGTGGGCACGGGCGCGCAGCTCGCTGCGCTCGGCCGGGGAAAGCTCGGTCATTGCAAATCTCTGGATGGGTGAAGCCCGGGACGCGGATTCTACCCCGTACGTGCCAAGGATGGCCGTCGCGGATGGAGCGAGGATGAAGAAGAACAAGACCAGCCGTGCCTGGGTGCACGATCATGTGAACGATCCCTGGGTGCAACGCGCCCAGGCCGAGGGTTATCGCGCACGCGCCGCCTTCAAGCTGCTCGAGATCGACGAGCGCGACCACCTGCTGCGTCCGGGCGCGGTGGTCGTCGACCTGGGAGCGGCGCCCGGCTCGTGGTGCCAGCTTGCGGTGAAGCGCTGCGGGCCCAAGGGACGCATCTTCGCGCTCGACCTCCTGCCCATGGAGCCGGTGGCGGGGGTGGAGTTCCTGCTCGGCGACTTTACCGAGGATGCCGTGCTCGAGGAGTTCGAGGCGCGCCTTGGTGGCGCGAGCGTGGATGTGGTGCTTTCGGATATGGCGCCGAACCTTTCAGGGGTTGCGACGGTCGACCAGGCACGTTCGGTACATCTTTGCGAATTGGCGCTGGACTTCGCGGTGCGTCATCTCAAGCCGGGTGGACAGTTCGTGGTCAAGGTGTTCCAGGGCGAGGGCTTCATGGAGTATCGCAAGCAGATGGAGGCGGCGTTCGTCTCGGTGCAGGTGCGCAAGCCCAAGGCTTCGCGCGACCGTAGCGCCGAGGTCTATCTCGTCGGCCGGGGGCCGCGCCGGCCTTGAGTTCGCATGCGGGGGTGGCGATTGAGTTGCGCTATGTACCCCATTGGTTTGCCCGTGGGAACAATCGCCACTAGAATCGGTCAGTCGCGTACAGGCCGGAATGGCTTTCGGGGAACAGAAAGTTGAACAATCTCTTCAAGAATCTCGCGATCTGGATGGTTATCGGCGTCGTGCTGATGACGGTATTCAACCAGTTCAACACGCGCCAGACGCCGGCCAGCACCATGGAGTATTCCCAGTTCCTGGAGGAGGCCAAGGCGGGACGGATCGCGCGCGCGACCGTCGATGGCCGCGTGCTCAAGGCCACCACCCAGGAAGGGCGCACGATCACGGTGTATACGCCGGGCGTGCAGGACATCTGGATGATTTCAGACCTGATGCGCTACGGCGTTCAGATCAACGCCAGCAAGCCCGAGGAGGAGCAGTCCTTCCTCGCCAGCGTATTCGTGTCGTGGTTCCCGATGTTGCTGCTGATCGGCGTGTGGATCTTCTTCATGCGCCAGATGCAGGGCGGGGGCAAGGGCGGGGCGTTCTCCTTCGGCAAGAGCAAGGCGCGCATGCTCGACGAGTCGGCCAATTCGGTGACCTTTGCCGACGTTGCCGGCTGCGACGAGGCCAAGGAAGAAGTTGCCGAGCTGGTCGAGTTCCTGCGTGACCCGTCCAAGTTTCAGAAGCTCGGCGGCCGCATTCCCAAGGGCGTGCTGATGGTCGGTTCGCCGGGTACCGGCAAGACCCTGCTCGCCAAGGCGATCGCCGGAGAGGCCAAGGTGCCCTTCTTCTCGATCTCCGGCTCCGACTTCGTCGAGATGTTCGTCGGCGTAGGCGCGGCGCGCGTGCGCGACATGTTCGAGCAGGCCAAGAAGCAGGCGCCCTGCATCATCTTCATCGACGAGATCGACGCGGTCGGCCGCCAGCGTGGTGCGGGTCTGGGCGGCGGCAATGACGAGCGCGAGCAGACGCTCAACCAGTTGCTGGTCGAAATGGACGGTTTCGAGGGCCAGACCGGCGTGATCGTGATCGCCGCGACCAACCGCCCCGACGTGCTCGACCCGGCGCTGCTGCGCCCGGGCCGCTTCGACCGCCAGGTGGTGGTGGCGCTGCCCGACATCCGTGGTCGCGAGCAGATTCTCAAGGTGCACATGCGCAAGGTGCCGATCGCGCCCGACGTCGATCCGCAGGTGCTGGCGCGCGGCACGCCGGGCTTTGCCGGTGCCGACCTCGCCAACCTGGTGAACGAGGCTGCGCTGTTCGCCGCGCGCGCCAACAAGCGTCTGGTCGACATGGAGGACTTCGAGCGCGCCAAGGACAAGATCATGATGGGCGCCGAGCGCCGCTCGGTGGTCATGCCCGAGGAGGAGCGCCGCAACACCGCCTACCACGAGTCCGGTCACGCGGTGGTGGCGCGTCTGCTCGACAAGACCGATCCGGTGCATAAGGTGACCATCATCCCGCGCGGCCGTGCGCTGGGCGTGACCATGCAGTTGCCGACCGAGGATCGCTACAGCCAGGACCGCGATCGACTGCTGCAGACCATCGCCGTGCTGTTCGGTGGCCGCATCGCCGAAGAGATCTTCATGAAGCAGATGACGACCGGTGCGTCGAACGACTTCGCCCGTGCCACTGACCTCGCGCGCCGGATGGTGACGCAGTGGGGCATGTCCGACACGCTCGGACCGATGGTGTATGGCGAGGAGGAGGGCGAGATCTTCCTCGGCCGCCAAGTCACCACGCACCGCAACGTGTCCGAGGCGACGATGCAGAAGGTCGACGCGGAGATCCGCCGCATCATCGATCAGCAGTACTCGCTGGCGCGGCGCTTGCTCGAAGAGAACAGCGACAAGGTCGAGGCGATGACGGCCGCGTTGCTGGAATGGGAGACCATCGACGCCGAGCAGGTGAATGACATCATGGCCGGCCGCCCTCCGCGTCCCCCGAAGCCGGCATCGGCGCCGTCCAGCCGTCCGAAGGACGACGCGCCGGGTGCGGCGCCCACCGCGCCAGCACCTGCCGCCTGAGTTCGACAACTTCCGTTTCAAGGGGCCGGCCGGACCGGCCCCTTTCCATTCCGGCGTCCGCGCGCCTGCGCCCGGACGCCTTGCTTTTCCCGAGGTCTCGATGTCCGTCCTGCAATGCGGCCGCTTCCGGCTCGATCTGTCCCAGCCCAGGGTGATGGCAATCATCAACCTGACCGACGACTCCTTCTCCGGCGACGGTCTGCGTGACGACCTCGCCCGTGCGCTCGCGCGCGCCGAGCGTGCGCTGGAGGAAGGGGCGGAGATGCTCGATATCGGCGCCGAGTCGACCCGGCCGGGATCGGACCCGGTGCCCGAGGCGCAGGAGCTCGAGCGCGTGGTGCGCTTCGTCGAGGCCGCGCGCGGCTGGAAAGTGCCGCTCTCGATCGACACCCTGAAGCCGACGGTGATGCGCGCCGCGCTCGCGGCGGGTGCGGACATGATCAACGACATCAACGCGTTCCGCGCATCGGGTGCGATCGAGGCGGTCGCCGCGGGCGAGTCCGGCTTGTGCGTGATGCACATGCTCGGCCAGCCGCGTACGATGCAGCAGGATCCGCGCTACGCCGACGTGGTCGGCGAGGTGACCGGCTTCCTCGACGAGCGCGTTGCCGCCCTCGTGGCCGCAGGCGTGGCGCGCGAGCGCATCGTGCTCGACCCTGGCTTCGGCTTCGGCAAGAGCGTCGGCCACAACTATGCGCTGCTGCGCGAGCTCGCGCGTGTCGGCGTCGGCGGGTTGCCGGTGCTGGCGGGGCTGTCGCGCAAGTCCATGCTCGGCGCAGTCACCGGTCGCGCGGTCGGCGAGCGGCTTGCGGCCAGCGTCGCCGGGGCGCTGATCGCGGTGCAGAACGGCGCGCGTATCGTGCGGGTGCATGACGTCGCCGCCACTCGCGACGCGCTCGCGGTGTGGAAGGCGACCGTGACGGGATGCTGAGCAAGGCACCGCCCGCGGTGTCATAATCCGCGCTTTCGAAAGCTGCTGGAGCGAAGATGGCGCGCAAGTATTTCGGCACCGATGGTGTGCGTGGCAAGGTCGGCGATACGCCGATCACGCCCGAGTTCGTGATGAGGCTGGGCTATGCGGCCGGCGTGACCTTGGTCGCGCGCGAGAAGCTGCCCGCGGGCGAACACCCCGCGGTGCTGATCGGCAAGGACACGCGCATTTCCGGCTACATGCTCGAAGCCGCGCTCGAGGCCGGGTTCGCCGCGGCTGGTGTGGACGTGATGCTGGCCGGACCGATCCCCACCCCGGCGGTAGCCTATCTCACGCGCGCACTGCGCCTGCAGGCCGGCGTGGTGATCTCGGCCTCGCACAACCCCTTCTACGACAACGGGATCAAGTTCTTCTCCGCCGACGGCAGCAAGCTGCCCGATGCGGTCGAGGCCGAGATCGAGGCCCACCTCGACGAGCCGATGGGTTGTGTGGACTCCGCCCGCCTGGGCAAGGCGCGCCGCATCGACGACGCCGCCGGGCGCTACATCGAGTTCTGCAAGAGCACCTTTCCCAACGAGCTCGACCTGCGCGGCCTGCGCATCGCGGTGGATTGCGCGCACGGCGCGGCCTACCAGATCGCCCCCAAGGTCTTCCACGAGCTCGGCGCGGAGATCATCCCGGTGGGCGTCGAGCCCAACGGCCTCAACATCAACGACGGCGTCGGTGCGACGCGGCCGGAGAACCTGCGGCAGGCGGTGCTCAAGCATGGCGCGGACCTGGGCATCGCGCTCGACGGCGACGCCGACCGCCTGATCATGGTGGACCATCGGGGTGAGATCTACGATGGCGACAAGCTGCTCTACGTGGTGGCCTGTGCGCGCCACGCCGAAGGCCGGCTGGAGGGCGTGGTCGGCACGCTGATGAGCAACCTCGGCTTCGAGCACGCGATCCAGCGCCTCGGCACGCCCTTCGCACGCGCCAAGGTGGGCGACCGCTACGTGCTCGAGCTGCTGCAGGAGCGCGGCTGGAAGATTGGCGGCGAGAACTCCGGTCACATCATCTGCCTCGACCGCCACACGACCGGCGACGGCATCGTGTCGGCGCTGCAAGTGCTCGCCGCGCTCAAGCAGCGCGGACTTTCGCTGGCGGACGCCTGCGCGGATCTGGTGTTCTACCCCCAGCGCCTGATCAACGTGCGCATGCCTGCCGGCTTCGACTGGCGTGCGGACGGCTCGATCGCGAGCGCACAGGCCAGAGCCGAACAGACGCTCGGCGATAGCGGGCGCGTGCTGCTGCGCCCTTCGGGCACCGAGCCCCTGCTGCGCGTGATGGTGGAGGGCCGCGACGGCGAGCTGGTCGAGCGTCTCGCGCGCGAGATCGCCGGCGTCGTCGAGGAAGCGATCGCCTGATTCGGGCTGCATGAGATGGGAGGACGGGGCGCAAGGCTCCGTCCGGACGCGGGAAGAAGGCAGATCTGCCCGTTCGATGACACGCAGCGTGGCTGCGACAATCGCTGGCTACCTGACGGGCTCGGTCTTCAACCCCGAGGGGCATCCCGGCAGAGGAGCCGACTTCGGCGCTCGATCCGATCTCGACGGCGCGTATCGGGGATACTGATCGACGAACTGGAGGAAGAGTTCATCATCGTGGTCGTCACCCACAGAATGCAGCGGGCGGTGCGGAGCTCGGACTACACCGCCTGCATGTACCTGGGCGAGATGGTGGAATTCGACGTCACAGACGAGCTCTTCGTGAAGCCGAACAAGAAGGAGACCGAGGACGACATCACCGGTCGCTGCGGCCGAGCAACGATCCCGGGCGGAAGAGTGCGCGCCCCGCGCTGCGCGAGGCTTGGTCGCATTGCGGGTGATCGTCCGCAAGCCGTATAATCCTGCGGTTTATCTGCACGGATATTCCCTCTCCCATGACCAGACTCGTTGCCGGTAACTGGAAGATGAACGGCAGCCTCGCCGCCAATCGCGAGCTGCTCGACGGCCTCGTGTCGATCCCGGGCGTGGAAATCGCCGTGTGTGTGCCGTATCCCTATCTCGCCCAGGCGCAACAACGGCCCGAGGGCGTCGCCCTCGGTGCGCAGGACGTGTCGGAGTACGCGGTCGGCGCCTATACCGGCGAGGTGAGCGCGGCCATGCTCGCGGAGTTCGGCTGCCGCTACGCCATCGTCGGTCACTCCGAGCGCCGTGCCCTCTTCGGCGAGGAAGATGCCACGGTCGGGCGCAAGGCGCTCGCCGCGCTGCAGGCTGGCTTGGTGCCGATCGTGTGCGTGGGCGAGACGCTCGCCGAGCGCGACGAGGCGCGTGCGGTCGAGGTGATCGGCCGCCAGCTCGAGGCGGTGCGCGCGGTGCTCGGCGCCGCGGCGATGGGTGCGGTGGTGCTAGCCTACGAACCCGTGTGGGCGATCGGCACCGGGCGCTCCGCGAGCGTGGCGCAGGTGGCCGAGGTGCATGCTGCGATCCGCGCGTGGCTGAAGGTACACGGCGTGGCGGCGGGTGGCGTCCGCATCCTCTACGGCGGCAGCGTCAAGGCGGACAATGCCGCGGCGCTCTTCGCCGTGGAGGATGTTGACGGTGGGCTGATCGGCGGCGCCTCGCTCGTCGCTGCGGATTTCTTGGCCATCTGCCGCGCCGCGGCGGGTGGGGTCTGAGTTTCAACGATTCGTATCTTTCAGGATTCAAGATGGGTGAATATCTTTTCTCTCTCGTGCTTACCGTGCATGTGCTGGTGGGCCTCGGCGTGATCGGGCTCGTGCTCGTGCAGCACGGCAAGGGTGCAGACATGGGTGCAGCCTTCGGCAGCGGCGCATCGGGCAGTCTCTTCGGTGCATCGGGTTCGGCGAACTTCCTCAGTCGCACCACTGCGGTACTCGCCACGGTTTTCTTCCTGACCAGCCTCGGGCTCAGCTTCCTTGCCAGCAACAAGCCGGCGGCACCGGGCAGCGTGATGGAAGGGGCGCAGACTGCGCCCGCAACGAACCCGGCTCCGGCCGCGCCCGTCGAGTCCTCGCCGGCCCAGTCGATCCCGAAATAATTGGTTGCGAGCCCTTTGCGCAGTGCGGGAAAACACTTATAATTATCGCGCTGTCAGAACGAAGCGCCGACGTGGTGAAATTGGTAGACACGCTATCTTGAGGGGGTAGTGGCGAAAGCCGTATGAGTTCGAGTCTCATCGTCGGCACCACATTCCGGGAACGCCCGCAGAAGCGGGCGTTTCCACGCAGAGCTGAGCAATAACAATAATTGCGGCGCGCCAATGACGCCGCGGACTTCAAATGGGGGTTTCCGGACATGCTGGAAAATTATTTTCCCGTCCTGATGTTCATGCTCGTCGGCCTCGGCTTCGGCCTTGCGCCGGTCATCCTCGGGCGACTCCTCGCCCCCTATCGTCCCGATTCCGAAAAGAATTCTCCCTACGAGTGCGGCTTCGAGGCGTTTGAAGACGCCCGCATGAAGTTCGATGTCCGCTACTACCTGATCGCCATTCTCTTCATCCTGTTTGACCTCGAAATCGCCTTCCTCTTTCCGTGGGCGACGGTCTTCCAGGAGTTCATCGCCGCCGGCGAAATCGCTTGGTTCGTATTCGGCTCAGTGATGGTTTTTCTGGCGATTCTGGTCATTGGCTATATCGTCGAGTGGAAAAACGGCGCACTCGACTGGGAGTAATGCATGAGCATTGAGGGCGTCTTCCGCGAGGGGTTCGTCACCACCTCGCTCGATGCGGTCATCAACTGGACGCGCACCGGCTCGTTGTGGCCGATGACCTTCGGTCTGGCCTGTTGCGCGGTCGAGATGATCCACGCGGGCTGTTCCCGCTACGACTTGGATCGCTTCGGTGTTGTGTTCCGGCCGAGTCCGCGCCAGTCCGACCTGATGATCGTCGCCGGAACCTTGTGCAACAAGATGGCGCCGGCACTGCGCAAGGTCTATGACCAGATGTCGGAGCCGCGCTGGGTCATCTCCATGGGCTCCTGTGCCAACGGCGGTGGCTACTACCACTATTCGTACTCGGTCGTGCGCGGTTGTGACCGCATCGTGCCGGTCGACGTCTATGTGCCGGGCTGTCCGCCCACCGCCGAGGCGCTGATCTACGGCATTCTCCAGCTCCAGAACAAGATCAAGCGCACGAACACGATTGCGCGCTGACGGGTGTCCCAGACATGAGTGCCAAGCTAGAACGCCTCAGCCAGACCTTGCGCGACGTTTTCGGTAACCGGATCCAGTCGCTCGTACTCGATCGCGGTGAAGTGACGATCGAGGTCTCCGCTGCCGAATATCCCCGCGTCGCACGCCAGCTTCGCGACCATGCCGATTTGCGCTTCGAGCAGTTGATTGACCTCTCGGGTCTCGACTATTCCGCCTACGGTAACGCGATCTGGGAGGGCAAGCGCTTCGCTTCCGTCGCCCACCTGACCTCGGTCAAGCACAACTGGCGCCTGCGTGTTCGCGTGTTCGCCGACGACGACGCCTTCCCGGTGATCGATTCGGTGGTCGACGTGTGGCCGAGCGCCAACTGGTACGAGCGCGAGTCCTTCGATCTGTACGGGATCCTGTATTCGGGCCACCCGGATCTGCGCCGCATCCTGACCGACTACGGTTTCGTCGGTCATCCGTTCCGCAAGGACTTCCCGGTTTCGGGGTACGTCGAAATGCGCTACGACCCGGAGCAGGGCAGGGTCGTCTATCAGCCGGTGAGCATCGAGCCGCGCGAGAACACGCCGCGCATCGTGCGCGAAGAGAAATACGGGGACGTCGGCCATGGCTGAGATCCGCAACTACACGATCAACTTCGGTCCGCAGCACCCCTCGGCGCACGGCGTGCTCCGCCTCGTGCTCGAACTCGACGGCGAAGTCGTCGAGCGCGCCGACCCGCACATCGGCCTCCTGCACCGCGGCACCGAGAAGCTCGCCGAGACGCGCACCTGGGTGCAGTCCGTGCCGTACATGGACCGTCTCGACTACGTGTCCATGATGTGCAACGAGCACGCCTACTGCATGGCGATCGAGAAGCTGCTCGGGGTCGAGGTTCCGCTGCGGGCCCAGTACATTCGGGTGATGTTCGACGAGATTACCCGCGTCCTGAACCACCTGCTCAACATCGGTACCCATGCCCTCGACATCGGCGCGATGACCATGGTGCTGTATACGTTCCGCGAGCGCGAAGACCTGATGGACGTCTATGAGGCAGTCTCGGGTGCGCGCATGCATGCGGCGTACTACCGTCCGGGCGGCGTCTATCGCGATCTGCCGGACCGCATGCCCAAATACGAGGTCAACAAGTTCAAGAACGAGAAGACGGTTCGCGAGCTCAACGCCAACCGCGAAGGCTCGATGCTCGACTTCCTCGAGGACTTCACCAACCGCTTCCCGACCTACTGCGACGAATACGAGACACTGCTGACCGACAACCGCATCTGGAAGCAGCGTACCGTCGGCATCGGCGTGGTATCGCCTGAGCAGGCGCTGGCCTGGGGTTTCACCGGTCCGATGCTGCGCGGCTCGGGCATCGCCTGGGATCTGCGCAAGAAGCAGCCCTACGAGGTCTATGATCGCGTCGATTTCGATGTGCCGATCGGCAAGAACGGCGACTGCTACGACCGTTACCTGTGCCGCATGGAAGAGATGCGCCAGTCGAACCGCATCATCAAGCAGTGCATCGACTGGCTGCGCAAGAACCCCGGTCCGGTCATCACCGACAACCACAAGGTCGCGCCGCCTTCTCGCGAGGCGATGAAGACCAACATGGAAGAGCTGATCCACCATTTCAAGCTCTTTACCCAAGGCATGGACGTGCCAAAGGGCGAGGTGTACGCGGCGGTCGAGCATCCGAAGGGCGAGTTCGGCGTGTATGCGGTGTCGGACGGGGCGAACAAACCCTACCGGCTCAAGCTGCGCGCGCCGGGCTTCGCGCACCTCGCGGCCATGGACGACATCGCCCGTGGCCACATGATTGCCGACGTGGTCGCGATCATCGGCACGATGGACGTGGTGTTCGGCGAGATCGATCGCTGAGCGCGCCCGCGCGCAACAGCGGATGGGCGCCTGCGGGCGCCGCGGTATCAAACAAGAATCGGCAGGCTATCCGGAAGATCAAGACGACATGCTGAGCCAGGAATCGCTGCAACAGATCGATCGAGAGATCGCCAAGTATCCGCCCGATCAGACGCAGTCTGCGGTCATGGCCGCGCTGCGGATCGCGCAGGTCGAGAAGGGCTGGCTGCCCAAGGAACTCATCGAGTTCGTGGCCAGGTACCTCGGCATGCCGCCGATCGCCGCCTTCGAGGTCGCGAGCTTCTACAACATGTACGACCTCGCGCCGGTCGGACGGCACAAGATCACCGTGTGCACGAACCTGCCGTGCGCGCTGTCCGGCGGCGTCCATGCGGCGGACTACATCAAGGAAAAGCTCGGCATCGACTTCAACGAGACCACGCCCGACGGCAAGTTCACGCTGAAGGAAGGCGAGTGCATGGGCGCCTGTGGCGACGCCCCGGTGCTGCTGGTGAATAACCATCACATGTGCAGCTGGATGACCACCGAGAAGATCGACCAGATGCTGGCCGAGCTGGACAAGAAATGAGCACGCAAGGAATGATCCTCGCCGGCTGCGACGGCGACCGCACCTGGCGGCTCCAGGACTACGTCGCCCGCGGCGGTTATTCGGCGCTCCGCAAGATCCTCGCCGAGAAGATACCGCAGGACGCGATCATCGCCGAGCTCAAGACCTCGGTGCTGCGCGGTCGTGGCGGAGCGGGCTTCCCGACCGGACTGAAGTGGAGTTTCATGCCGCGCTCCTTCCCGGGCGACAAGTACCTCGCGTGCAACTCCGACGAGGGCGAGCCGGGGACCTTCAAGGACCGCGACATCCTGCGCTACAACCCGCACAGCGTCATCGAGGGCATGGCCATCGCCGCCTACGCGATGGGTGCCGCGCGGGGTTACAACTACATCCACGGCGAGATCTTCGAGACCTACTCGCGCTTCGAGGAGGCGCTTGCGGAGGCCCGCGAGGCCGGTTTCATCGGCCGCAACATCCTCGGCAGCGACTTCTCCTTCGAACTCTTCGCGCATCACGGCTACGGCGCCTACATCTGTGGCGAGGAGACCGCGCTGCTCGAGTCGATCGAGGGCAAGAAGGGCCAGCCGCGCTTCAAGCCGCCTTTCCCGGCGAGCTACGGCCTCTATGGCAAGCCGACCACGATCAACAACACCGAGACCTTCGCGTCCGTCCCGTTCATCATGAACATGGGCGGCGAGGCCTTCCTGAACCTCGGCAAGCCCAACAACGGCGGCATGAAGCTCTTCTCGGTCTCGGGCCACGTCAATCGCCCGGGCAACTACGAGATCCCGCTCGGCACGCCCTTCGCCGAGCTGCTCGAGATGGCTGGCGGCATGCGCGGCGGGCGCAAGATCAAGGCGGTCATCCCTGGTGGTTCGTCCGCTCCGGTCGTTCCCGGCGGCGTGATGATGGACTGCACGATGGACTACGACTCGATCTCCAAGGCGGGATCGATGCTCGGTTCCGGCGCGGTCATCGTGATGGACGAGACCACCTGCATGGTCAAGGCCCTCGAGCGACTGTCCTACTTCTACTTCGAGGAGTCCTGCGGCCAGTGCACGCCCTGCCGCGAGGGCACCGGCTGGCTGTACCGTGTGGTGCATCGCATCGAGCACGGTCTTGGCCGCCCGGACGACCTCGACCTGCTGAACTCGGTGACGACCAACATCATGGGCCGCACGATCTGCGCGCTCGGTGACGCCGCCTCGATGCCGGTGCAGAGCTTCGTCAAGCACTTCGGCAGCGAGTTCGAATACCACATCGAAAACAAGAAGTGCCTCGTGCCGCCCGAAGTGCAGCGCGCTGGCAGTCAAATCTACGTGAGCCCGTCATGCTAGAGATCGAAATCGACGGCAAGCAGGTCCAGGTCAACGACGGCAGCACGGTGATCGAGGCTGCAGCGGTTGCCGGGTCCTACATTCCGCACTTCTGTTACCACAAGAAGCTGTCCATCGCGGCTAGCTGTCGGATGTGCCTGGTGCAGGTCGAGAAGGCGCCCAAGCCGCTGCCCGCCTGCGCGACGCCCGTTACCAATGGCATGAAGGTATGGACGCACTCCGAGCTCGCCGTGAAGGCGCAGAAGGGGGTGATGGAGTTCCTGCTGATCAACCACCCGCTCGACTGTCCGATCTGTGACCAGGGCGGCGAGTGCCAGCTGCAGGACCTCGCAGTGGGCTACGGTTCGACCGCCTCGCGCTACCAGGAAGAGAAGCGCGTGGTGTTCAACAAGAACCTTGGCGCGCTGGTGTCGACCGACATGACGCGCTGCATCAACTGCACGCGCTGTGTTCGCTTCACCACCGAGATCGCCGGCGAGATGGAGCTCGGCCAGGCCTTCCGCGGCGAGCATGCGGAGATCATGCCCTTCATCGAGAAGACGGTCGATTCCGAGCTCTCCGGCAACATCATCGACCTCTGCCCGGTCGGTGCGCTGACCTCGAAGCCTTTCCGCTTCGCCGCTCGTACCTGGGAGCTCTCGCGCCGCAAGTCGGTGAGCCCGCACGACTCCCTCGGCGCCAACCTGATCGTCCAGACCAAGCACGACGTGGTGAAGCGCGTGCTGCCGTTCGAGAACGAAGACGTCAACGAGTGCTGGCTGTCCGACAAGGACCGCTTCTCCTACGAGGCCCTGTCCAGCGAGCAGCGCCTCGGCGCGCCGATGATCCGCCAGGGCGGGCAGTGGAAGCAGGTCGATTGGCAGGCCGCCCTCGAGTTCGTCGCCACCGGCCTGCGCGGCGTCGAGCGCGATCATGGTGCCGCCTCGATCGGCGCGCTGGCCTCGCCGCACGCCACGGTCGAAGAGCTCTACCTGCTGCAGAAGCTGATGCGCGGGCTCGGTAGCGAGAACATCGATTTCCGCCTGCGCGAGGTCGACTTCCGTGCCGACGGCAAGCGCGCCGGCGCTCCGTGGCTGGGGATGCCGATCGCCGGCGTCAAGGATCTGACCCGCCTGCTCGTGGTCGGCAGCTTCCTGCGCAAGGATGCGCCGCTGCTGGCGCAGCGCGTGCGCCAGGCCGCAAAGAAAGGCCTGCACGTCAGCGCCATCGGCCCGAACGCCGAAGAGTGGTTGCTCCCGGTGCGCAACCGCGCGCTGGTCGCGCCTTCGGCGATGGTGGCCACGCTCGGCCAGGTCGTGGTCGCGCTGGCGAAGGAGAAGGGCGCCGAGGTCAGCGTCGCGCTGCTCGGCAAACTGCCCGAGACAGTGAGCGATGAAGCGCTCGCCATCGCGCAGAGTCTCGCCAGCGGCCGCAAGGTTGCGGTTTGGCTCGGCAATCTCGCCGTCCAGCACGCCCGCGCTTCCGAGCTGCAGATGCTCGCGCAGGAGATCGCGCGCCTCACCGACGGTAGCTTCGGCTTCATCGGCGAGGCTGCCAACAGCGTCGGCGGCTATCTTGCCGGCGCGGTTCCCGGCGCGGGTGGCCTGAACGCCGCCGCGATGATCGAGCAGCCACGTGCGGCCTACGTGACCCTGAACCTTGAGCCCGATCTCGACCTTGCCAATCCGGCGGCGGCGATGGCTGCGCTCGACGGTGCCCAGCTCGTGGTGGCGCTCACAAGCTTCGACTCGCCGTCGCTGCGGCAGGTGGCCGACGTGATGTTGCCGATCGCCCCCTTCACCGAGACCTCGGGCACCTTCGTGAACTGCGAGGGCCGCGCGCAGAGCTTCACCGCGGTGGCTAAGCCCTTCGCCGATGTCCGTCCGGGCTGGAAGGTGCTGCGCGTGCTCGGTAACCTGCTCGCGCTCGAGGGTTTCGCCCACGCCGACTCCGAGGCCGTGCGTGCCGAGGCGCTCGCGGGTGATCTCGCCAGCCGGTTGGACAATGGCGTGGAAGGTATCGTGGTCTCTTCGGCTACCGGTCCGGCAGGCGTGCTCGAGCGTGTAGCCGACGTGCCGATCCACTTCGCCGATCCGATCGCGCGCCGCGCCCCGTCGCTGCAGAAGACGCGCGACGCAGCGGCACCCACGGCGCGAATCGCGCCGGCAACGCTCGCGGCGCTCGGCCTCGCGGCCGGGGACCGTGTGCGCGTGGCACAGGGTACGGCGAGCGTGGAACTCGTGGCCCAGGCGGATGATGGATTGGCTGCAGGATGCGTGCGCGTCGCCGCCGCGCATCCCTCGACCGCGGCGCTCGGCGCGATGAGCGGTGATCTCAGCGTGGAGCGTGCGTGATGGAAGCGATGCTGCAACCCGTGGCGGATTTCTTCGGCCCCTCCTGGACGGCCATCTGGACGCTGCTCAAGATCGTCGCGATCATCGCGCCGCTGATGATTTGCGTCGCCTACCTGACGCTCGCCGAGCGCAAGGTCATCGGCTACATGCAGGTCCGCATCGGCCCTAACCGGGTCGGTCCGAAGGGCCTTCTGCAGCCGATCGCCGACGGCATGAAGTTGCTGTTCAAGGAGATCATCGTTCCGAGCGGGGCCAGCAAGGGCCTCTTCATCCTCGGTCCCATCCTGGCGATCGCGCCCTCGCTGGCAGCCTGGGCAGTGGTGCCCTTCGACGACGGCCTGGTGCTCGCGGACGTCAATGCCGGTCTGCTCTTCCTGCTCGCCATCACTTCGATGGAGGTGTACGGGGTGATCGTCGCAGGTTGGGCGTCGAACTCGAAGTATCCCTTCCTCGGTTCGATGCGTGCCGCGGCGCAGATGGTGTCCTACGAGGTGTCGATGGGTTTCGCGCTGATCTGCGTGCTGCTCATCTCGGCCAGCCTCAACCTCACCGACATTGTCATGTCGCAGAACGAAGGCCGCTTCGCTGACATGGGCCTGGGCGTCCTGTCGTGGAACTGGATCCCGCTCTTTCCCATGTTCGTGGTGTACGTGATCTCGGGCATCGCCGAGACCAACCGCGCGCCCTTCGACGTGGTCGAAGGCGAGGCCGAGGTGGTCGCGGGGCACATGGTCGAGTACTCGGGCATGACCTTCGCGCTGTTCTTCCTCGCCGAATACGCGAACATGATTCTGGTGTCGATCCTGACCTCGATCCTGTTCCTCGGTGGCTGGCTGTCGCCCGTGGGCTTCCTGCCTGACGGTTTCCACTGGCTGGCGGTCAAGACCGCGTTCATCCTGCTGCTGTTCCTGTGGGCGCGAGCCACCTTCCCGCGCTTCCGCTACGACCACATCATGCGCCTGGGCTGGAAGGTGTTCATCCCGGTCACCCTCGTGTGGCTGTTCGTGGTGACCGTGTGGATGATGTCGCCGCTGTCGATCTGGAGTTGAGAAGACCATGGGTGCCAAGGATTACATCGGCAGTCTGTTCCTGAAGGAACTTGTCAAGGGCATGGCCCTGACCGGACGGCATTTCTTTCAGCGCAAGATCACCATCCTCTTCCCGGAAGAGAAGACGCCGCAGAGCAACCGTTTCCGTGGCCTGCACGCGCTGCGCCGCTACCCGAACGGCGAGGAGCGCTGCATCGCGTGCAAGCTGTGCGAGGCGATCTGCCCGGCAATGGCGATCACGATCGAGTCCGATCAGCGTGACGACGGATCGCGCCGCACGACGCGCTACGACATCGACCTGACCAAATGCATCTTCTGCGGCTTCTGCGAGGAAGCCTGTCCGGTGGATGCGATCGTCGAGACTCGCGTGCTGGAGTACCACGGAGAGCAGCGCGGCGATCTGTACTACACGAAGCAGATGCTGCTCGCGGTGGGGGATCGACACGAGTCGCAGATTGCGGCAGACCGCCAACAGGACGCCAAGTACCGCTAAGGGGAGGGCGCCTCGGCGCCACGAGTCAAGAACATGGAATTCAAGACCTTCGTCTTCTACTTTCTCGCCGCGATCATGGTGCTCGCGGCGCTGAGGGTGATCACCGCGCGCAACCCGGTACACGCCGCGCTCTTCCTCGTGCTCACCTTCTTCAACGCTGGCGGTCTCTGGCTGTTGCTGCAGGCCGAGTTCCTCGCGGTCACGCTCGTGATGGTGTATGTCGGCGCGGTGATGGTGCTCTTCCTGTTCGTGGTCATGATGCTCGACATCAACCTCGACCGTCTGCGTGAAGGCTTCTGGAGCTATCTCCCGGTGGGAGCCCTGGTGGGCATCCTGATGCTGGTCGAGATGGTGATGGTGCTCGGCGGCGGCTACTTCGGTCTCGAGGCGATGCCTGCGCCTGCGCCGGTTGCCGCGGACTACAGCAACACCCGCGAACTCGGCCGCGTTCTCTACACCGATTATGTGTATGCCTTCGAACTCGCCTCGCTCGTGCTGTTGGTGGCGATGGTCTCCGCAGTGGCGCTGACCTTGCGCAAGCGCAAGGGGCTGAAGTCCATCCCGCCGTCCGAGCAGGTCGCCGTCAGGCGCGAGGGCCGGGTCGAGCTGGTGAAGATGCAGGCCGAGAAAGACGACTGACAACGTACGCGAACAAAACAAGAACCGCGCCGGCAGGCAGCCGGCGCGATCAGGGGGTCACTGATGCTTTCGCTTTCCCATTTCCTCATCCTGGGCGCGATCCTGTTCGCGATCAGCGTGGTCGGGATCTTCCTCAACCGGAAGAACCTGATCGTGCTGCTGATGGCCATCGAGCTGATGCTGCTCTCGGTCAACATGAACTTCGTTGCGTTCTCGCATTACCTCGGCGACATCGCCGGCCAGGTCTTCGTTTTCTTCATCCTCACCGTGGCGGCGGCCGAATCGGCGATCGGCCTCGCGATCCTGATCGTGATGTTCCGCAACATGCGCACGATCCACGTGGATGATCTGGACAGCCTCAAGGGTTAAGGAAGCGTCACGATGTCGGACATGAAAGCAATCTATCTCCTCGTGCCGCTGGCGCCGCTGGCGGGAGCGATCCTCGCAGGCCTGTTCGGAAAGCAGATCGGGCGTGCCGGGGCGCATGTGGTCACGATCCTTGGTGTGGCGATCGCCTTCGTGGCCTCGCTCTTCATCTACCAGGATGTGGCGGCCGGAAACACCTTCAACGGCACCGTATATACCTGGATGCAGGCGGGTGGCATCGACTTCGAGGTCGGTTTCCTGATCGACTCGCTGACGGTGATGATGATGCTGGTCGTTACCTTCGTGTCGCTGATGGTGCACATCTACACCATCGGCTACATGTCGGAAGATCCGGGCTACCAGCGCTTCTTCAGCTACATCTCGTTGTTCACCTTCTCGATGCTGATGCTGGTGATGTCCAACAACTTCCTCCAGCTCTTCTTCGGCTGGGAGGCGGTTGGCCTGGTGTCCTACCTGCTGATCGGCTTCTGGTACGAGCGTCCGACGGCAATCTACGCCAACATGAAGGCCTTCCTGGTCAACCGTGTGGGCGACTTCGGCTTCCTGCTCGGCATCGGCCTCGTCGCCGCCTATGCCGGCAGCCTCGACTACGCTGAGGTTTTCGCCAAGGCGAAGGAACTCTCCGTGACCGAGATGGCGGTGACCGGCTGGCCGCTGCTCACCGCGATCTGTATCTGCCTGTTCATCGGTGCGATGGGCAAGTCCGCCCAGGTGCCGCTGCACGTGTGGCTGCCCGACTCGATGGAAGGCCCGACCCCGATCTCCGCGCTGATCCACGCGGCGACCATGG
>ERZ724518.456-NODE-456-length-17547-cov-15.099817_pt1 | contig 17547 bp, 20 predicted proteins | sample MGYA00376051_ERZ724518 | MGnify/ENA primary metagenome ERZ724518 (study PRJEB28724, sample SAMN07190885) | wastewater metagenome | isolation source: influent of sewage treatment plant in Hong Hong | place: Hong Kong | collected 2016-03-17 ... | reverse complement strand
ATGTGTTGGGATGATTTAGATTTAGAAAAAGGTTTATGGGCAATCCCAAAAGAAAAAATGAAAATGAATATAGATTTTATTTGTCCTTTACCAAAACAAGCAATTAAACTTATCAAAGAAATTGAACCTTTTACAAGACAAAGAAGTAAATATGTATTTCCTTCTCCCCAAAAGAGTGATAGAAGTGTTGCAGGAGCAACTCTAGCTGATACATTACATAGATTAGGTTATCAAAATAGACACTGTTTCCATGGCTTTAGAAGCATGTTTTCAACAATCGCTCATGAGTTATATAAAGAGCATGGATTTCATTCTGATATTATTGAAGCTTGTTTAGCTCACAAAGAAAAAAATAGGGTAAAAGCATCTTATAATAGAGAATCTAAATTTAAATATTTTGAAGAGAAAAAAGAACTTGTACAATGGTACGCTGATCGGTTAGATAAATTAATTGAAATATAATAAAAAATATTTAGGTTCCCTATAAAGGAACTAAAGGTATAATTCAAAATGAACGTAATAAGTAAAAGAACATTAATAGAATTTTATGAAAAACATCCACAAGCTAAAACACCATTAGAAGTTTGGCATCTTGATACAAGAAAAGCTGAGTGGAAAACACCTGATGATATTAAAAAAGTATATTCAAATGCTTCATTTTTAGAAGATAATAGAGTTGTTTTTAATATTAAAGGTAATGATTATAGATTAATTGTTCATATTGATTATTTAAGAAAAATTGTTAGAGTAAAATTTATTGGTACTCATGCAGAGTATGATAAGATAAATGCAAAGGAAATATAACCATGCAATTAAAAATTATAAAAAATGAAAAAGAGTATGATGAAGCTCTAAATAGAATTGATGAATTAATGGAATTAAATCCAGCTCTTGGAACTAAAGAAAGTGATGAACTTGAAATCTTAGTTTTATTAGTTGAAAAATATGAAGAAATAAATTGGAATATATCAACTCCTGACCCAATAGAAGCTATTAAATATAGAATGGAAGAGATGAACTTAAAACAAAAGGATTTAGTACCTTATATTGGAAATAAAAGTAAAGTATCTGAGCTTTTAAATAGAAAAATATCTCTATCTCTTTCTATGGTTAGAAGTCTTTCTGAAGCTTTACATATCCCTTTAGAAATATTGGTTAAGCCTTTATAAAAAACTAGGAATCAATTTTCTAGAATTTTACAAAAAACTATTAAGAAAAATCGGTAGTGTAAAAATAAATGTGTAAGTTCAAAAAAGAGAATCTATTAGATACAATTTATCTAGTAGATTTTATTTAAGGATTTTAAATAAAGAAGAATTAAGAAGACAAATAAGAGAAGGGAAAGAGATATCATTAGATGGTATTTTCTCAAAGAGAGTGTAAGCACAAGAGATGAATTTAAATCACTTCTTAGAGAGTTTTCAGTGAAATTATGGAAAAACATACGAAGTGAGAAAATAAGCAAACAACGTTCTATGTCTAAAAAAGGGAGTACTCTAGCAATCTTTAACTGCAAGTTTGGCGACTACTCCAATGCGATAGGATTTCTCCTACTAGAATTACTTAGCCTTACAAGAATCCATGAGTTTATCTAGTTCATTCTTTAATTCTTGTAGTTTTTTAGTAGAATTCATTAAATTTTCTTGAGACTGAATTACTATATCTTCACTTTTATTTAATTGTTTTGAAAAATCTGCTGAGTTTGTAAGCTCATCTATTACTTTATCAAATTCATCCGTTATTTCTTCTAATTTTATTGATGCATTTTTTGATTGTTCTATTGCATTAGCAGAATAAGTCATTGCTGAATTTATTTTGTCTATAAAACAATTTATAGTATCCGTTGCTTCAATTATCTCTTTTTCAGCTTCAATTTTAATAGGGATTAAAAGCTCGTTACTATCATTTTCCATAATCTTCTTTGATTCTTCAAAAAATTTTCTTGCATTTTCTTCCATAGTTTTTAACTGAGAAAAACTATAAATCATTAAAAATATAATGATCAATGCAAAAATATATTGAATATATCTTAAGTAATCACTTTTAGTTTCCATATAGATTGTATACATAGAAACTAAAGTATCAACTTCAAAAAGTAAAATAGAATTTGTAGTATGAATAGCTTCTACAATATTTTTCAAAATAATCTCTTTTGAGTTGTCTTTCTTTTGTACAACTTCTTTGAAATCAGAAATATTTTTATTAAAAATATTCCATAATGTTTCAACTTTTAGAAGTTGTTTTTCAATTTCATCTGTAGGAGCTTTGGTAATACCTGTTAAACTATTTCCTTTTTTTAATGAACTCAAATTATAAATAAATTCGATAGTAGAACTATCAAGCTCTAAAAAAGATGTATTTTTGTTATTGTATAAATAAAAAATATTTTTAGAAATATTTTGAGTTAACATTCTTTGTTTTCCAGCTATATTTATAATTAATGCATCTTTTTTGTTTTTTTCATTTAAGTATATGGTTGTTACTATTATGCTAGTCATCAAAATAATAAATAAAATTCCTATAAACTTTATTTTTGTGCTTATTGTGTTTTGTTTCATACTCCAACTCCCCTGAAAATTGAGATTAATTCTTTTTTATTTATGATGATAACTTCACCATTTTCAATAGTTATTGTTTTATTTCTTGATAACCTTTTTAAAACTCTTGATAGTGTTTCTGGCTGGATATGTAGCATAAAAGATACTTCTTGTCTTTTTAATTTATTAAACATTTCTAAATCTTGATTTAACATAAATGCAACTTTTGCCGTTGCATCAAAAACTAATTCCCTATTCACTATCCCTTGTAATTGATGAGTTTTATTAAGTAAAATCTCTAATAGTTCAGTTGTTAGGATATTCTTTGATAAAAAAAGTTCTTGAAATTTCTCAAAATTTACAGATAAAATTACAGAATCTTCTATAAATTCTGCATTTGAAAAGCAATAAATTTCATTATTCTCTATAGAACTAAGTTCACTAATCATCGTATTTTTATAAACATGATATAAAAAAATTTCATTATCAAATTTATCAATTTTATAGATTTTAATAAGCCCCTCAACTAAAAAAAGTAAATTTTTATTTATATCACTTTCATAGTATAGAATCGAATTCTTTGGATACTTCGATACATTTGATATTGAAGCAATAAGTTTTACTTGTTCATCATTTAAGTTATTAAAAAAACTTATTTTTCTAATAATTCCTTGTAAGTTCACAGCTAACCTTCATATTGTTTTATTTAAGGTATTGTATATTATGCTTGTAAAAATACTAATTAAGAGATGCAAAATGAATTTTAAAAAATATATAAAAGCGGTTGGAACAGGTCCTAAAGGGAATAAAGATTTAAGTATAGAAGAAATAGCAGATGCGATTGAACAAATATTATTGAATAAAGCAACACCAGCTCAAATAGGTGCTTTTTTAATAGCTTGGAGAACAAAACTTGAAACAAATGATGAATTAAAAGGAACAGTTTTAGCTTTAAAAAAATTTATGAAATTTAAAAAAATAGAAGATTCAATAGAACTTGGATATTCATTTGATGGAAGAAGTGATAATCCTTTTTTGTTCCCATTATTTGGGAAAATATTAGAAGATTTTTACATTAAAAATAAAGATGTAAGAAAATTGAATTTAGTTATTTCAGGAGATTATTTACAACCAGCAAAAGAGGGGATAACAACAAAAGAAGTTTTTGCTAATATTGATGCGAGTCAATATGTACATTTTTTTGATAGGATAGAATACCTAAAGGAGTTGAGTGATCTTACCGCTCTTAGACATGAATTAGGATTAAGAACTGCATTTAATACTGTTGAAAAACTTTTAAATCCAAGTTTGAGCGAATTTGGTTTAACTACAGCATTCCATAAGCCATATGTTCAAAAGTATTTAGATATTTTTGAACCATATTTTAAAGAAATAGTTGTTGTAAAAGCAAGTGAAGGAAGTCCTGAAGTATTTAAAGATGGAAAATATTGGAAAATGTTGGATGGAAATATTATTGAGGAGAGTTTTTCTTTAAAAGATTATGGGATAACTTATGATAGAGAGTTTGAAAATATTACTTTAGAAGAGTCTTTAAATATAATTAGAAATCCAGATGAGAATATTTTAAGGCTTGCAAAATTTAATGTTGCATTATATTTATTATTTTCGAAAAGAGTTTCATCATTAGATGAAGCGTGGCAAAGATTAAACTAGTGTTTAAAAAAAGGGTATAAAAAATGTTAATAGATGGATTTGGAAGAAAACATGATTATCTAAGAGTTTCTGTAACTGAAAGGTGTAATTTTAGATGTCAATATTGTATGCCTGAGAAGCCTTTTTCTTGGGTTCCAAAGGAAAATTTACTCTCTTATGAAGATTTGTTTAAATTCATAAAAGCTTCAATTGATGAAGGAATTAAAAAAGTAAGAATTACAGGTGGTGAGCCACTTTTAAGAGAAGGTTTAGACGTTTTTTTAAAAATGATATTTGATTATAAAAATGATATAGATTTAGCTTTAACAACAAATGGTTTTTTACTTCCAAAAATTGCACAAAAACTAAAAGATGCTGGATTGAAAAGAATAAATATTTCTTTAGATTCTCTAAATCCTGCAATTGCTGCAAAAATAGCCCAAAAAGATGTTTTAGAAACAGTTCTTGAGGGTATTCAAGCAGCTTTTGATGCTGGACTTAAAATTAAAATAAATTGTGTTCCAATAAAAGGAATAAATGATATTGATATTTTAGAAGTTTTAGATTTCTGTAAAAATAAAGGATATATTGTTAGATTTATAGAATTTATGGAAAATAATCATGCAAAAGATGGTGCGAAAGGTTTGAACTCTGATGAAATCAAAGCAATTATAGCTACAAAATACCCAAATTTTAAGGTAGTTCCAAGAGATAACAGCTCTCCAGCACAATATTACGAACTAGAAGATGGTTTTCAATTTGGGATAATAGAACCACACAAGGATGATTTTTGTGCAGCATGTAATAGAATCAGATTAACTGCAGAGGGATTTTTGATTCCTTGTTTATATTTTGAAGATGCAATGAGTATAAAAGAAGCTGTTCAAAATAATAGAATTGATGAAGCTGTTGAGGTTCTAAAAAAAGTATTAGCGGGAAAACCAGAGAAAAACAAATGGTCTTCAGAAGATGACAATAAAACTTCTTCTCGAGCATTTTACCAAACAGGTGGATGATTAAAGTAAAAATAAAGCAACTTTTAAATACAATGTGTATTCATTTTATTGTAAATGGATAAATTAATATATACCTATTAGGAGGTCAACATGGCTTTAGATCAGGAAGTAAAAGCAGCTATAATTGCAAAATACGGTAAAAAAGATGGTGATACAGGTTCATCAGAAGTTCAAATTGCTTTATTAACAGAGCAAATTAAAATATTAACAGAACACTTAAAAGTTTTTAAAAAAGACCATTCATCAAGATTAGGTTTATTAAAAATGGTTGGTAAAAGAAAAAGATTACTAGCATACTTAAGAAGAACAAACTATGCTTCGTTTGTTGAGTTAGTTGCTTCTTTAGGAATTAGAGCTAAATAATTCTAGTTTTTCTTCCAAAAAAAGGGTTGTAGTTTTACTACAACCCTTTTTTTTTGTTTAAATGAATTATTTAATTGATTCTAATAACGAATCTTAATAATATTTCTTGTAGAATATATGTATAAAATTATACAAAATTGGAAAATTATAATATGTTATTAACAAAAAAAAGCGAATATGCATTACTATCTTTGATATCTATTGCAAAAAGTGAAGAACCAAAAAATGTCGATGAATTGTCTAGAGAGTTAAATATATCAAAATCATTTTTAGCAAAAATTATGCAAAATCTGGCAAAACAAGGATTGGTGATTTCTCATCGAGGAGTTAATGGAGGATTTTCATTAAATAAATCTTGGGAAATTATAACTATTTTAGAAATAGTTGTAGCTGCTGAAGAAAAAATACCTTCTGTATTTGAATGTTCTCCTTCTGCACAAAGTTGTCCAAATCAAGTAGCTATGCTTTGTACAATTTGGCCATTATTAAATAATTTACAGTTGAAAATTAACGATTTCTTAGAAAAATTGACATTAAAAGATATTGCTTAATGAAATTGTTTCACATCTCTCATACTGATTTAGATGGTTATGGATGTCAATTAATTACTAAAGAGTTTTTTAAAAATGGAGCTTTTTATAATGCTAATTATGGAATAGAAGTAAAATTAAGTATAAAAAAAGCTTTAGAGGATATTTCAAAGTATAAAGAAGAAGAAATTTTTCTATTAATTAGTGATTTGAATCTAACTTTTGGTGAAGCAAAAGAGCTTGACAATGATATAAATAAGATGATAAAAGATGGATATAAAATTAAGCTCCAACTTTTAGATCATCATATAAGTGGTAAAAAAAGTGCTGATAGTTTTTATTGGTATTATCTTGATGATAAAAGGTGTGCTACGAAAATTGTATATGATTATATGTTTGAGGAATATGAAGGGTTTGATAGTAATACAAATGTTTGGCTAAAGCCTTTAGTAGATGCTATAAATGCTGTTGATATTTGGCTTGAATATGAAACTAAAAATTTTGAATTTGGAAAAGTTTTGATGTCTATGATTTCAAAAGTACGGGAAGTAAATAATATTTTATTTGCAGATTTAAGCAGAGAATTTAGATTTTATTTATTAAAAGAAGCTTCCATCTTTTGGGATATTCCAAATGGGCATATAAAACTAGATAATGAAGTTCATTTTATGAAAAAGAAGTTTTTAAAATTGAATGATAAAGATGACACTTTAGATAATTTAGGTGCGGCTTATTTAGTAAAAACTTTAGATGATGTAAAAGAAGATTTAACAATTAATTATAAAGAACATAAGGGTCTTTTAACCTATTGTTTAGGTTCTATATCAATTCCTGCAAATGCTTTTTTAAAGGCAAATCCTGATTATGATTTTTTTATTGATATAAATAAAAAAGGAAATGCTTCTTTTAGAGCAGATGGAAAGTTAGATGTCGCTATTTTAGCCTCAAAACTTGCAAATGGTGGTGGACATGTGAATGCAAGTGGAGCAAAATTTGAAGACTTTAAAGAAGTTATTGATTACCTTGAGGTAAAAGTTTATATACAAAATAAACTAGATAAAATCTAGTTTATAAGTTTATTTTATTTATATGGAAGAGTAAACTCTATATCTACTTCAGAATATGATTTCATTTGATGTAAAGGTCCACATTTCTTTTCAAAAGCTGCAAAAGAATCGCTCAAACCAAAGTTTAGAATTTCTAATGTACCTTTTGCCACTATATCAGAATTAGTTTTTTCATATTTCATTAAAATAGCTTTTTCTATTTGATTCATTGTTACTTTTAATACTAATTCAGATTTTGCTTCATCAATAGAGATTATATTTGCTTTTATCTCTTTTGCAGTTGCTAAAGAAAAAATAGTTGAAGTAATATTGTCATCTCTCATTGGAAGTTTTGAATCAAGAGAATTTGTCTGAATTGTTACATTTGCACTTTGTAGAAATTTAGATAGATCATCATTCTTTTCAATAGAAAGTTTAATATCTTTAAATGTACCTGGTACACCAATTTTTGTAGGACCTTTAAATCCAGTCCATTTAACATTTAAATCGCCGTTTAATTCATACGCATTGAGTGACGAAATTAAATTTAAGCTTAAAACCGAAGATAGTAGAACTTTTTTTAACATAAATATCCTTTTTAATTAAATTACTCAATTATAATGAAAATAATATAAAAATATCTATAATATTAATAACGAATATCAATATTATAATAAATTCATTAAACTTATTCAATTTTGTTTTAATCTTCTTTGAGATATATTTATTTGTAAAAAATAATATAAGGATATAAAATGGAGTGCGAATTTCCAACAATTAATTCAAGAAGTGAAGATATAATAGAAATCTTTAAAAATACAAAAACAATAGCAATCGCTGGACTTTCACCTGATCCATCAAAAGCTTCAAATATGGTAGCTGCATATTTACAAAGTGTTGGCTTTAAAATAGTTCCTGTTTATCCTAAAGAAGAGTTTATTTTAGGAGAAAAAGTATATAGAACTATCTCAGAAATTCCTTTTAAAATTGATATGGTAGATATTTTTAGAAAATCTGATGCAATTGCTGAGATTGTTGATGAAGTAATAGCTAGAGGAGATGTTGATTGTGTATGGTTTCAGTTAGGACTTGCAAACAATGAGGCTGCTTTAAAAGCTAAAGAATTTGGAATGAAAGTTGTACAAAACAAATGTACAAAAATAGAACATAGAAATCTATTTTAATTAATTTCTTTTGATGTGTTGTTTAGAACTACTTTTGCAACACATCCACTTTTACCATCTTTTCTATTCTCTAATGTAACTTTTGCTCTTAATGCATCGGCTGCATTTCTTGCTAAAAAAAGCCCAAGTCCTACACCACTTTGATTTCCGATTCTTTTAAATGGAGCAAATAGATCAACTTTCTCATCAATTCCTATTCCTTCATCAGTTACTGTAATTATAATTTCTTCTTTAGTTTTTCTTAATCTAATTGCTATAGATTTTTCATTTGGAGTGAATTTTATTGCATTTTGAACAAAATTCTGTAAAATTTGATTAAATAAAGTTACCTGAATAGAAGTATGTAAATGATTTATATTTGAGAAAAATGTGATAATTATATTTTTCTGGGCACTTAGCATTCTATAGTCATTTGCTTTTTTCTTGATATATTCGACTAAATCTAAATCTGTAGTTTGTTCAAATTGAGCACCTTCAGTTCTTCCTATATCTAAAATTGAAGATATCATCTTATTCATTTCATCAATTTGTTTTACAGTTAAACTTAGTGCTTCTTCATATTGTTCTATTTCTCTTTTTTTCTTTAAAGTTACTTCATTTTTTAATTTCATTACCGCAAGAGGAGTTTTTAATTCATGAGCTGCGCCAATAAAAAGTTCTTTTTTAAATTTTACATAAGTTTCTATTCTGTTTGTTAGAGAGTTGATGGAATTCGCTAAAGAGTGAAATTCTATTGGTAAATCTTTTTTGTCAATCTGACTTAAAGAATTTTCATCCATATTTGCTAATTTCTTATTTATTTGTATAATTGGTTTTAAAAGAGATTTTGAAACAACTAAAGAATACAAAAGCATTAAAATAAAGCCTGGAATTGCTAAGATAAAGAGATTTTTGAAGATTACAGAGTATAAGAGTTCTCTTTCTAAACTTATATCTTTTATAATTTGTAGAAAAATTTTATTTTCTAAATCAAAAGGATAAAGTAGTTTTATGTAATAATTTCCACCCATTTGATAGTTCAAAAATCTAAAATTTCTAAGCTCTTCTTTATGTATTAAATCAATGGATTGATATTGAGTTTTTACAGAAGTAAAAAGTTCTTCAGAAATATAATTTTTCTGTATTTGTTTTGCTTGATTGAGCATATTTTCTTGAATATCGTCATAAACAGTGCTTCTTGCATATTCATAAAAAATAAAAGAGAGAGTAATGATAAAAAGTGAAGTAGCTATAATCAATTTATTATAAAATTGCCTATAGATACTTTTACTTTCCATATTTAAAAACTGTTTAAAACTATTTTAATTTAGTATCTTCTACTGCATTTGGATAGCAGAATCTATATCCTCTTCTTCTAATTGTTTCAATTGTAGAAATATTTAAAGGTTTATCCATTTTTTGTCTAATTTGGTTAATTGCAACTTCAATTACATTTGGAGTTACTAATTCAGGTTCTTCCCAAATAGCATCTAATAATTGTTCTTTTGAAACAATTTGGTCTCTATGTCTTGCTAAGTGTGTTAAAACTTCAAAAGGCTTACCTTTTAATTCAATTTCTTCACCAGCATATTCAATTTTTTCTTCATCAGGATTGATAATTAAATCATCAATTTCTATAATATTTGTTCCTCCAAATCTAAGTCTTGCTTCAATTCTTGCAAGTAAGATATCAAAATCAAATGGTTTTTTTATAAAATCATCTGCACCTGATTTAAGTGCTTCAATTTCGCTTTCTTTATCATCTCTTGCTGAAATAATAACAACAGCTGTTCTTGAACTTCTATTTTTAACTATTTTACATAGTTCAATTCCGTCACCATCTGGTAACATCCAATCCGTTAAAACTAAATCATAGTTTCTGATATCAATAAAGTATTCAGCATCTTTATAATTTTCTGCTGTATCTACTTGATATCCGAAGTCTGTAAGACCTTCTTGTAATGTTCTGTTTAGTGTAATTTCATCTTCAATAATTAAAATTCTCATAATATTCCTTAAATTTAAGTTAAGTTTAAATTTTGCGGAATTGTATCATAAAAAAATGAAAATTTAAAGCCTTTTTAAGCTAAATTGTAAAATTTGTTAAATACATAAAATTTTTATAAAAAAAGAAATAATGCTAGTAAATTATATTTTGAAATTTAATTGTTGTTTCAAGACCTTTATATATTTTATTTTCATAAAGTATTTCTACATTACACACATTTAAAATTCCTCTCATATGTTTTACAATGATTTCTTCAGTCATAAAAAGCCCAATCCCTGTACCTTGTGATTGATGTTTTGTCGTAAAATAGGGCTCACAAATCTTGTCTATAATTTTTTCATCAATTCCTCCTGCATTATCCTTTATTTTTATAATAATTTTATTTTTATTTTTATATGCATTAATAAAAATTAATCGAGGATTTGGTTTTTCAATAAGAGCATCCTTAGAATTATTTAAAATATTCATAAGGGCTTGAATAAATTCATTTTCTAAACCAAAAATATCAAAATCTTCAATTTCTTTTATAAATTTAATTTCATGGTTTTTAAATGAGATTTTTATTAATTTAAAAACTTTTTCAAAAGTATTGCTTATGTTAAAATAATTTTCTTCTTTATCAGTTTTGAAAAAATTTCTAAAATCATCAATTGTATTGGATAGATATTGTGCTGAATTTGTAATATTTTCTATTGATTCATTAAATATTTTATCGTCTAAAGTGTTAAATTCTTTTTGTAATTTCATTCCTGTAGCAACGGTCGTAATAACACTAAGAGGCTGTCTCCATTGATGAGCAATATTTCCTAACATCTCTCCCATTGCGGCCATTTTTGATTGTTGAGAAAGTATATGTTGCTGTTTTGTGTTTTCTTTAATATATTTATCAATTTCTTTTTTATAACCTAAAAACTTTTTATCAAGAATTTTAGAAATATATATAGATATTATCAATAAGAGGATAGTTAGAATAATTGCCATGGATATAAGATTTAGAACCTTTTTATGGAATTTATTATTTAATTCTTGAGTCTTTTTTTCAATAATAGCATTTAAATAATCATGATAAAAACCTTTTCCTATAATCCAATTCCAATTTTTTAACTCTTTTATATAACTTGTTTTTATTAAAAAATCATCATTATCTGTAAATTTGTAATTATAAGAGATAAAATTTTCGTTTTTTTGTACATTTTTCACAATATTATCAAATAATTTAATTTCTCTTTCTAGTTCAATTTTCTGAAAGCTTTTAGTTACAAGATAATCAATTTTTTGGAAAAGTGTTCTATTTTCATAATCTAAAATAAAAAAGTAATTATTTTCATTTGTTCTTAATTTTGAAATATATTCTAAAATTTCTTTTTTCATATTTTCTTCAAAATCAACGAAATATTCACCTGTTCCTATAAACCAGTTGTAAGGTTCAAAATGAATATTAAATCCAATTTTTTTAAAATCGGGATTTTTTAAATTATTAGGTTTGGGATAATACCAAGTTAAAAAACTCTCTTTTGATTTTTCAAGACTTTTTACAATTTCTTTTCCTAGATACATTCCTCTTGAATCCCGAAAATCACGAACGCTTTTTCCTTCATTTTCTCTATTTATAGGTAACAAGATACATTCATAATCAAAAGTATAAATAAAGAAATATCCTCTACCATTGTTAAATCTTATATCTACAAGAGCATCTTTAATCATTTTTGTAATTTCTTGTTCTGTTTTTTTATTTTTATTTTCATTATAAATTCTCATTGCAATATTATGAGCTTCATAAACTCTATCTTTGATATTTTCTTTGAGTTTTTCTTCGGTTTTTTCTTGAGTTCTAATTATAAAATCGTATAAATTTTCAACTTCTTGTTTTACTAATTCTTTATTTGTATTAATAAATTCATTTCTAATAGAAATTTTTTCTTTTTCTAATTCATTTTGTTTTTCTAAATATAGAAAAATAGTTATTATTATAGAAATAGAAATAATAAAAACCAAAGGAGTAAATTTGATTATGCTAATTAAAGAGTTTTCATTCTTGTAAGTCATCTATTTCCTATTCAAAGTTTAAATTATTTTAACATAATTTAGATTTTATTAAGATGATTAAAAACAATGAGTATATATAATGATTTTATAAAAATATAGGAGAGAACTATGTCAAAAAGAGTTTTGATAACAGGTGGAAACAAGGGAATTGGACTTGCTGTTTCAAGAGCAATGTTAGAGTTTGGATATGAAGTTATTATTGTTGCACGTGATTTTGATACTTGTCCTTTGGTAGGTGTTGCTAATGTTACAGCTATTGAATATGATTTATCAGATGTTGATGGTTTGCTCGTTTTAGCCAAAGAAGTAGGAGAAATAGATATTTTAATAAATAATGCCGGATATATGCAACCAAAATATTCTTATGATAATTATCCAAAAGAGGCTAAAGAACAGATAATGAATGTAGATTTATATACGCCAATTGAATTAATGAATATTTTTTCAGTTGGTATGAAAAAAAGAAAGTACGGAAGAATTGTAAATACTGCTTCTATTGCTGGACAAATAGGTCATCCTGATGTATGGTATGGAATTGCAAAAGCGGGACTTATTAATGCTACAAAAATATATGGAAAACTTTTAGGAAAAGATGGAATTACAGTAAATTGTGTAGCTCCAAGCCCTACTGAAACTGATATGCAAAAAGACAATTCTGAAGAGAGAAAAGCAGAATTTAAAAAAACAGTAGCAACAGGAAGATTTGCAACGGCTGAAGAAGTTGCTAAAACTATAGTTTGGCTAGCAACAGATTGCCCTGAGTATATAAATGGAACTTGTATAGATATAAATAATTGTTCATATCCAAGATAGATTTATTTTTTCAAAGCTGTAAAAATTTTAATATTATTTAATATTTTTACAGCAATTAAAGTTAGAATAGTTCCTATAAGTATGGAGATATTTATCTCTTCTTTTAGAAAAAGAATACTTAAGCTTATTGCAAAAAATGGTACTAAAAAAATAAAAGAGCTTACTTCATTGGTTCCTAGTTTTTCTATCCCAATAAAATAAATAGATGTTGCAAAAGTTGTAGAAATAACGGCAACACATAAGATATTAGCCCAAAAAATCGAATCAAAACTCGCATAATTTATTTTCGTGGGTTCTACAAAAAATATTAAAAGTAAAATAATCATAAAAATATACATATAAAATGAAAAAACCAAGGGAGATGTTTTTGTTGATTTTGAACTAATAATTGTAAATATAGGCCATAAAATTGATGCTAATAAAAAATATAAATTATGTTTTGAAAATATTTGTTCAAGAGAAAAAGACCAAATATTTAAAATAGTTAAAACACCAATTACTCCCAAAATTAAGGCAAATATATCTTTCTTTACTATTCTTTTACCAAAAAATAGAGCCATCAATAAGAAAGTATTTATAGGAATCAATGTTGTTACTAGTGCTCCTCCAAGACTTGCTGTCCCAAATTTCACACCTAAAAAATAAAATTTCAGATAGATAATCATCACAATAGCTGCAAAAAATGACAAAACTAAACTTTTGATATTTGTATAAAAGAATTTTTTACTTATTATCAAAACAGGAGCAAGGGTAATTATTGTGAAAAAGTTTCTTAAAAACATCATTTCATACTCATTTATGTATGAGCTTAGAACTTTTGCATTTACCCATGATGCACCCCAACCAGCCATTGCTAAAACCATCATAAAATAGAATATATTTTTGTTTATTGAGTTCATTTACAAAAATTATTCAAATATGTAATTTTTTAAAAAGCTTATTATTAAGCAACTTTATCACTTCTTTTAGCTTTTAAAATCAGGAAAACTCCAATAATTGCTGCTACAAACGAGGCTGCAAAAACTCCTAGTTTTACGGCTGCAATTATAGTTTCATTATCAAAGGCTAAATGAGTTATAAATATTGACATTGTAAATCCTATTCCGCCTAAAAAACCAACTGCTATTACTTCAAACCAAGAGATGTTTTCTGGCTTTTTGATTATTTTCAATTTTGTTAAAAGATAAGTGAATCCAAAAATACCAATTGGTTTTCCTAAAACCAAACCAAAAAAAACTCCTAAAACAATCATTAAATTTGCTGAAATTGTAGAGAAATCTATAAGTACCCCAGCATTTGAAAATGCAAATAAAGGCATAATAAAAAATGCAGATAAACCATGTAAGTCATGTTCAAGTCTTATGAGAGGATTTTGAACCTTGTCATAATCATGAGCTATTTTTTCTAATGATTCTATTTGATGATGATTTAAAATAGGTATTTCATCTATATTTTTTTCAAAATCATTTACGGCTTTTCTTGTTTCTTCTATAAATCTTTTTTCATCAATTTTAGAACTAATAGGAATTGCGAAAGCTAATAAAACACCTGCAATTGTTGCATGAATACCAATTTCATGGATAAATATCCATAAAAAAACACCTAAAATCAAGTAAGGTAATAACTTTTTAACTCCGCTATAATTTAAGAACCAAATTAAAGCATAAGTAATTCCTGCATGTAAAAAATATTCTACTTTTATATCAGCTGTATAAACTGTAGCAACTACTAAAACAGCACCTAAGTCATCAACAACGGCAAGAGCAACTAAAAATAGTTTAACTGCTGGATTTACTTTTGTTCCTAAAAGCATCAAAATTCCTAAGGCAAATGCAATATCTGTTGCCATTGGAATGCCAAATCCTAAAGGATTATTTGGGTTTAGTATTACATATATCAAAGCAGGAACGACCATTCCTCCAATTGCTGCAATTATTGGGAAAGCAGCTTTTGAAATAGATGATAATTCTCCAATTACCATTTCCCTTTTTATTTCAAGTCCAACCATTAGAAAAAATAAAGCCATAAGTGCATCATCAATCCAATAGGTTAAGGTCATAGAAATAGTTCTGTCTCCTAAAGTTATTCCTAAGGGCATATGCCACAAATTGTAATATTCTTCTCCCACAGAGGAGTTCGCTACAATAACAGCTAAAACAGTTGCAATAAATAGTAAAATACCACTAAATGCCTCTTTTGAAATAAACTCTTCAATTATTAGAAATTTTTTAATCATATTTTTTCTCCATACAATTTTTACAAATACCCTTTATAATGATATTTTCAATTTTATATCCTACTAAAGTAAAATCCAATTTTTCGTGAATACACTCTATTTGTGAACACTCAGAACAGATAAAATGAGAGTGTTGATTTTTTTTTATCTCAAAATATCTTTTCTTATCATTTGATTCAAAAGAGCTTATTAAATTTTCCTCTTCAAAAATTATTATATTTCTATAAAAAGTAGCTTTATCCATAGAAATATTATCCTTCATGTCTTCATATGACAAAGGTTTATTTGAGTTTACTAGAAGTTCCAAGATAGATTTTCTAGCACTAGTTAATTTTATATTTGTAATGTTTGTTAAATTATTTATTTTATCCATAAGATTTATTATAGCAATTTAATTTTAAATTTACTTTGCAAACTTACGACTAAGTTGCATTAAAGATAAAATTAATTAGAATTCAAAATCGCAACCAAGTTGCAAAATAAATGAAAAATAGGGGTTGATATTGAAAAAGATATTGTTTATATTCATGCTTTTTGTCTCATTTTTATATGCTTCAAAATCTGAATTAACTGTGAATATTCTACCACAGAAATATTTTGTAGAAAAAATAGTAAAAGATAAATTTAATATAAATGTAATGGTAAAACCAGGGGTGTCTCCTCATAATTTTGAACCAAAACCTTCTCAAATGAAATCTTTAGTTGCTTCAAAAGCATTTTTTTTAATAGGAGACTCTTCTGAAAAAGCTTGGTTAGAAAAATTTAAACAAAATGCTAAAAATACTCTATTTGTAGATACTACAGTTGGAATTGAAAAAATGGAAATGATAGCACATGATCATGAAGAGAATGAAACACATGGGCATCATGGAGATCATGAACATGAAGAAGCACATGAACATTCAGGGCTGGACCCGCATATTTGGCTTGAACCAACTTTAGTGAAAATTCAAGCAAAAAATATTTATGAAGCAATGTTAAAAATTGATTCAACAAATAGTGATTTTTATAAAACAAATTATGAAGAATTTTTGAAAGAGTTAGATTCTTTAGACCAAGATATTAAAACTCTTTTAAGCCCTCATAAAGATAAGGCTTTTATGGTTTTCCATCCATCTTGGGGGTATTTTGCAAAAAGATATGAAATAGAGCAGATTTCTATTGAAATTCAAGGAAAAGAACCTAAGCCAAATGAATTGGTTAAATTAATTGAAGAAGCAAAAAAACATGATATAAAAATTATTTTTGTATCTCCTCAATTTTCACAAAAAAGTGCTCAAGCAATTTCTAAAAATATAGGTGCAAATGTAGTTGCAATTGACCCTTTATCTGATGATTGGCAGAAAAATTTACTTAAAGTTGCAAGTGAAATAGCGAATAGTTATAAATGATAAGATATTTTATACTTTTTGTTTTTTTAAAAAGCATCCTTTTAGGATGCTCTTTATGCTCTGTTTATAGTCCAAAAACACATGTATCAACACAGGTAAAAGCAGATAAAGAAAATATAAAAACACTTAAAGTAATATGGAATTTCCCTAGGGAATTTACAAAAGAACTTTTACAAATATATGATTTAAATTTAGATGCTACTTTTGATGAAAAAGAGTTAAAGCTTATTGAAACGGCTTTAGTTGATTATTTAGAACCAAAAAATTTTTTAACCTCAATATCTTATGATAATAAACTAAATGAAAAATCTCTTCCTTTTGAAGTAAAAAATTATAAAATGATTTTTAAAGATGTATCTTTAAGCTTTGAATATAATATAGATTTGAACTATAAAATTTATGATAAAAATATTTTGAATATTAGAATTTTTGATAATGAAGGATATTTTTTTATAATTTTCGAAGACAAAAAACAACTAATGAATATTCCTTATAAAATTTCTAAAAATTCAACATTAAATGAAGTGAGTTATACTATTGATGCACCTATTTTAGGACTCCAAAAAAGTGAAATAGAAGATATAAAAGAACCTGAAAAAAAAGAAGAGAATCAAAAAACAAATAAGATTCAAGAAGATAAAAAAGAAGATAAAGCAAATATAGAAGAGCCAAAAATTTTAGATAAATTTGGGCTTAATTAAAAAAAATTCAGGCTGAAAAGTTAAGTAATCTTCGATACTATGGT
>ERZ724518.449-NODE-449-length-17605-cov-7.970826_pt1 | contig 17605 bp, 16 predicted proteins | sample MGYA00376051_ERZ724518 | MGnify/ENA primary metagenome ERZ724518 (study PRJEB28724, sample SAMN07190885) | wastewater metagenome | isolation source: influent of sewage treatment plant in Hong Hong | place: Hong Kong | collected 2016-03-17 ... | reverse complement strand
AGGCTGAGCACCACGAGCCGCAACGTCAGGACGAACGGGGTGACCCCGAGCCGGTCCCGAAGCCGCAGCAGCGCCGCGCAGTCCACCTGCACGCCGGCGTGGGCGTCCGGAATCTTGCTGCGCGACAACATCATCTGGGCGGCCATTCGGGCCCGAACACCATGCACCGGAACGGCTTCCGGCTGGGCGCCCGCCGCCGCCCGCACCTCCGCGCCGGTGATGATGCCCTCCTCCGAGGCGGGCCGTACGGCCCTCAGGTCGACGGCGAGGTCGGCGGCGAGCTTGCGGACCTTGGGCGCGGCCCGTGGCCGGCGGCGGCTGACGTCCATGGCGTCGTCGGCGCCGTAGCCGACCAGCACCGGCTTTCGGTTCGGCGAGGAACCGTTGGTGGCTGCGGGGAGGCCGGTGGCGATGCGCACCAACAACGTTCCCACCGGCAGGGTTTCGCCTTCGGCTCCACCGAGTGCGACCACGCGTCCGGCGTAGGGGCTGGGGATCTCGACCTCCGCCTTGTTGGTCTCGACCGTGCACAGCGTCTGGTTGAGCGTGACCTCGTCGCCGACGGCGACGGCCCAACCGGTGATCGTGGCGTCCTGCAGCCCCTCCCCGAGGTCGGGGACGAGAAAGTCGCGGGTGCCGTCGTCGCTGGTCATGGCCGTCGCAATGTCCTCTCGATGCAGTCCATCAGCCGGTCGACGCCCGGTAGCCACACCTTCTCCAGTCGGGCCGGCGGGTAGGGGGTGTCGAATCCGGTCGCGCGCAGCACCGGTGCCTCCAGGTCGTAGAACAACTCTTCGGAGATCCGGGCCGCCAGTTCGGCGCCGAAGCCCAGCGTGCGTGGCCCCTCGTGCATGACGACCGCGCGGCCGGTCTTGGCGACTGAGGTGGCGACGGTGTCGAAGTCCAGCGGGTTGAGCGAGCGTAGGTCGACGACCTCGATGCCCCAACCATGTTGCCGGGCAGCCAGTTCCGCGGCGTGCAGGGCGGTCCCGACCAGCCCGCCGTAGGTCACCACGGTGACATCGTCACCGGGGCGGCGGATCGCGGCGCGTCCGATGGGCGGGGCGGGCGCCGTGAGGTCGATGGCTTCGCGTTCCCAGTAGCGGCGCTTGGGTTCGAGGTAGATCACCGGATCGGGTGCGGCGATCGCATGCCGCAGCAGCCAGTAGGCGTCCGACGGGGTGGACGGCACGACGACCTTCAGACCGGCGGTATGGGCCCAGTAGGTTTCGGTGGACTCCGAGTGGTGCTCGACGGCGCCGATGCCACCGAACGACGGAATGCGCACCGTCACAGCCATGTTCACCGCGCCGCGGGTGCGCATGCGGTACTTCGCGAGGTGGCTGACGATCTGGTCGAAGGCCGGGTAGGAGAATCCGTCGAACTGGATCTCCGGAACCGGCACGAAGCCCCGCATGGCCAGCCCGACGGCGACGCCGATGATGGCGGCCTCGGCGAGCGGGGTGTCGAAACACCGTTGCTCACCGAAGGTTTCGGCCAGACCTTCGGTCACCCGGAACACTCCGCCGAGGGTGGCGACGTCTTCGCCGAAGATCAGCACCCGCTCGTCGGCCGCCATCGCGTCGTGCATGGCCCGGTTGATGGCCGCGGCCATCGTGAGGCTGGTGACCGCGGGCAGGTCGGTCAACAATGGTCTGATCGGCTCCGGGTCGTCGCCGCCGGACATCGCCGGCCGCTCGATGATCTGCGTCATCTCAGGCCTCCTTCGCCAACTCGGTGAGCAGCTGGCGCTTCTGCGCCGCCAACGCCGGCGTGATCTCCGCGTACACGTGGTCGAACAACTCCCCCGGCTCCGGGTCGGGTCCGTCGATCACGGCGGTGCGGGCTTCGGCGCGCAACCGCGCCGAGCGGGCGGCGGCGCGCTGCTCAACGCGTTCGGTCAACACGCCGGCGCGTTCCAGGTAGGTCCGGTAGCGGCTGATCGGATCCCGTGCCGCCCATTCCTCGAGTTCCTCGGCGCTGCGGTACCGGCTCGGGTCGTCGGAGGTGGTGTGCGGTCCCATCCGGTAGGTGATGGCCTCGATCAGGGTGGGGCCCTCGCCGGCGCGGGCGCGGGCGGCGGCCTCCGCCATCACCGCGTAGCAGGCCAGGACGTCGTTGCCGTCGACGATGATGCCCGCCATCCCGTACCCGGCCGCCCGGGCCGCGATCGACGGCGCGGCGTGCTGGCGGTGCACCGGCACCGAGATGGCCCACTGGTTGTTCTGCACGTAGAACACGCAGGGCGCCTTGGTGACCGCGGCGAGGTTCATCGCCTCGTGGGTGTCGCCCTCGCTGGTGGCGCCGTCGCCGAGGAACGCCACGGTCACCGAGTCCTCGCCGAGCCGCTGGGCGGCCATCGCGGCGCCGACGGCGTGCAGGGTGTGGGTGGCGATGGGGATGGCGATCGGGGCGCAGCATTTCTCGGTGAACTCCAGCCCGCCGTGCCAGGTGCCGCGCCACATGGCGGCCATCTGGGTGGGGGTGATGCCACGCACCAGGAAGGCACCGAGTTCGCGGTACTGCGGGAACAGCCAGTCCGTCTTGCGCAGGCAGGCGGTGGCGCCGACCTGGGCGGCCTCCTGGCCGCGGCAGGCCGCGTACAGGGCCAGCTCACCCTGGCGTTGCAGGTTGACCCATTCGCCGTCGAGGTCGCGGGTGACGACCATGGTCTCGTAGAGCCAGGTCAGAAGCTCTGGTGGCAGGTCTCGGCGGTAGCGGTCCTCCGCAGTCGCGGTCCCGTCGGGTGCGATCAACTGCACCGGCTGTCCCATACCGCCTCCTCCGGTCACCGGCATGTTCGGCCGGCCACGACCTCAGGGTCTGCTCAGTGCGGAGGCGGTCAGAGCAAACCCGTGGTAGCGGGGTGCCAGCTAGCGGCCGGGGTCGGGCGCAAGCTGGACGATGCGCTCTGCTCGCCGCAGCACCGGGGCATCCACCATTATGCCCTCGAACGCGAAGACGCCACGCTCTTCGCGGGCCGCCGCCAGCACGTGTCGTGCCCACTCGACCTGCTCCCGGCCGGGTGCGTAGCCGTCCCGGATGACCGCGATCTGGCTGGGGTGGATGGCCACCTTGACGTCGAATCCCACCGAGACGGCGTCGTCGACCTCGGCGCGCAGACCGTCGAGGTCCTTGATGTCGAGGTACACCGAGTCCAGCGCGAGCTTGCCGTACGCCTTGGCGGCCAGCAGGCTCTGGGATCGAACGTGCCGGGCCACCTCGCGGTACGACCCGTCCGGATAGCGGTTGGCGGTACCGCCGAGGACGGCGAAGAGGTCCTCCGCGCCCCACATGACGGCGAACGCGTTGTCGACCCGCGCGGTCTCGGTGACCGCCAGCGCCCCCAGTGGCGTCTCCACCAGGACGACGACGTCCAGGGGGGCCAGGGCGCGGACCTGATCGGCCGACTCGGTCTTGGCCAACATGACCGTGGTGTAGGGCGTTCGGGCCACGGCCTCCAGATCGCGTGGGTGGTCGGTGGTGGCGGACGGGTTGACGCGCACCACGGTGCGACCCGGATCGAGCCGGCTGGCGACGAGCGCTGCGCGCGCGGACTCGCGGTCCTTGGCCGCCACGCCGTCCTCGAGGTCGAGGATCACCACATCGGCTGCCGCCGCGGCCTTCTCGAAGCGTTCGGGCCGGTCCGCCGGGCAGAACAGCCAGGCCGGTCCCGGGTCGGTGAGCGCCATCAGGCCGGCCTCTTGCGAACCATCGTCTTGCGCGAGGCCGTCGCGACGATATCGCCGTGCTGGTTGCGGCCGGTGTGCGCGAACGTCACGATGCCCTCCCCCGGCCGGCTCTTCGACTCGCGCTTGTCGGTGATCACGGTCTCGGCGTAGAGCGTGTCGCCGTGGAACAGCGGTTTGGGGAAGGCGATCTCGGAGAAGCCGAGGTTGCCGACGATGGTGCCCTGGGTGAGTTGGGCCACCGACAGGCCCACCAGGGTGGACAGCGTGAACATCGAGTTGACCAACCGCTGATGGAACGGCGGCTGGGCATCGGAGAACGCGGCGTCGAGGTGCAGTGCCTGCGTGTTCATCGTCAGCGTGGTGAACAGCACGTTGTCGGCCTCGGTGATGGTGCGGCCGGGCCGGTGCAGGTAGCGCACGCCCAGTTCGAACTCCTCGAACCACAGACCGCGCTGTTCGACGACCTTGTCCGCGCTCATGCGACGCCCAATTCCCGGGCGATCAGCATCAATTGCACTTCGGTTGTGCCCTCGCCGATCTCGAGGATCTTGCTGTCCCGGTAGTGCCGGGCGACCGAGTATTCGTTCATGAAGCCGTAGCCGCCGTGGATCTGCGTCGCGTCGCGCGCGTTGTCCATCGCGGCCTCGCTGGCGACGAGCTTGGCGATCGCCGCCTCCTTCTTGAAGGGCTTGCCCGCCAACATCAATGCGGCGGCGTCGTAGTAGGCGGTGCGGGCGGCGTGGGCACGGGCCTCCATGCGCGCGATCTTGAACTCGATGGCCTGGTAGCGGCCGATCGGCCGGCCGAAGGCCGCCCGCTCACCGGCGTACTTCACGCTCTCGTCGACGCAGCCCTGAGCCGCCCCCGTGGACAGCGCCGCGATCGCGATCCGTCCCTCGTCGAGGATCCGCAGGAAGTTGGCGTAGCCACGACCGCGCTCGCCGAGCAGGTTCTCCTCGGGCACGCGGACGTCGTCGAACGTCAGCGGGTGGGTGTCCGAGGCGTTCCAGCCGACCTTGTCGTAGGCGGGTTCGGCGGTGAACCCGGGCGTGGGCACCGGCACCAGAATCGAGGAGATCTCTCGCTTGTCGCCGGCGCTGCCGGTGACCGCTGTGACGGTGACGAGCCTGGTGATGTCGGTGCCGGAGTTGGTGATGAACTGCTTGGAGCCGTTGATCACCCAGTGCCCGTCGTCGAGTTTGGCGGTGGTCTTGGTGGCACCGGCGTCGGTGCCACCGCCGGCCTCCGTCAGGCCGAACGCGCCGAGCGCCTCGCCGGATGTCAACTGAGGCAACCATTCCCGCTTCTGCGCCTCGGTGCCGAACCGGTACACCGGCATCGCCCCCAGCGAGACACCGGCTTCCAGGGTGATGGCCACGCTCTGGTCGATCTTGCCGAGTTCCTCCAGGGCCAGACAGAGCGCGAAGTAGTCACCGCCCATGCCGCCGTACTCCTCGGGGAAGGGCAGGCCGAACAGCCCCATCTCGGCCATCCCCGCCACCACCTCGTAGGGGAAGGAGTGCTCGGCGTCGTGCTTGGCGGCCACCGGGGCGACGACGTTGCGGGCGAAGTCGCGCACCGTCTTGGCCAGCTGCTCGTACTCGTCGGGCAGCGTGCCGGTGGACAGGAAGTCAGTCATCGTTGTTCGCCTTCTTCGTTCTTCGTTGCGGTGATCCTGGCCAGCGGCTGGCCCACTTTGACTTGGTCGCCGACCGCGACGAGCAGCTCCACCACACCGTCGACGGGCGCGGTCAGCGAGTGCTCCATCTTCATGGCCTCGACGGCCACCACGACGATGCCCGCCGTCACCGGCTCGCCGTCGGCGACACCGACGGCGACCACCGAACCCGGCATCGGGCTGACCAGCTCGGCATCGCCGCTGTGTTCGTCGTCGGGCCGCACGGGTGCCTCGCGCACTTCCTCGAGCATCGCCACCCGGCCGTCACCGGCGAGCCAGATCTGATGACCCGACTCGGCGACGAGATAGCCGCGCCGCACTCCGCCGGTGGTGACCACCAACCCGTCCCCGGCGAATTCGGTTGCCAGTGAATGGGTTTCGCCGTCCTCGATCCGCGCCGTCGCGTGATCCGGGGTGCCGATGATGTGGACGTGGTCGGTGCGATCGCCGCACCGCAAGCGGATGCCGGTCGGCGCCGGTTCGCCGATCCGCCAGCCGGAGGGGATCGCCCACGGATCAGCGCCCGCCGCCTGCCAACGTTGCAGCCAGCGGTAGGCCGCGGCGGCGATGAACAGTTCGTCGTCCGGTGGCGCCGGGGTGAAGTCACCGGCCCGCAGATCGAGCAGTCCGGTGTCGAGGCGTCCGGCGGCGACATCGGCGTCGGCCAACAGGAACCGCAGGAATTCGATGTTGGTCCCGAGACCCAGCACGGCCGTGTCGGAGAGCGCGCGGTCCAGGCCGCGCAGCGCCGTGGTCCGGTCGTCGGCGTGGGCGATGACCTTGGCCAGCATCGGGTCGTAGTCGCTGCCGACCGTCGTCCCGCGGCGCAGACCCGAGTCGACCCGCACGCCCGGTCCGGAGGGCTCCACCAGTCCGAGCACCGGCCCGCCGGTGGGCAGGAACCCGGCCGCGGGGTCCTCGGCGTACACCCGCGCCTCGATGGCGTGCCCGCGCATCTCGATGTCGTCCTGGGTGGCGGGCAACTTCTCCCCCGCCGCGATGCGGACCTGCCACTCGACGAGGTCCCAGCCGGTGACCATCTCGGTGACCGGGTGCTCGACCTGCAGGCGGGTGTTCATCTCCATGAAGAAGAACTCGTCGGGGTGGGCGGCGGAGACGATGAACTCCACCGTTCCAGCGCCGACGTAGTCGACGCTGCGGGCGGTGTCGCAGGCCGCCGCCCCGATCCGCGCCCGGGTGGCCGCGTCGAGCAGCGGTGAGGGCGCCTCCTCGATGACCTTCTGATGGCGGCGCTGCAGGCTGCACTCGCGCTCGCCGAGATGCAGCACGGTGCCGTAGCCGTCGGCGAGCACCTGTACCTCGATGTGCCTGGGCCGCAGCACGAACCGCTCCAGGAACAGTGTGTCGTCCCCGAACGCGGCCGCCGACTCGCGGCGGGCCGAGACCAGCGCGGCGGGCAGGTCGGCCGCGGCGTCGACGCGGCGCATACCCTTGCCGCCGCCGCCCGCCGAGGGCTTGACCAGGATCGGGTAGCCGATGTCGTCGGCCGCCGAGATCAGTTCGGCGTCGGTCAGACCCGGGCGGGCGATGCCGGGCACGACCGGGACGCCGAAGGCGGACACCGCCGACTTCGCGGCGATCTTGTCGCCCATGGTGCGGATGGCGGCCGCGGGCGGACCGATGAAGATGATGCCGGCGCGCTGCAGCGCCGCGGCGAAATCCGGGTTCTCGGCAAGGAATCCGTAGCCCGGGTGCACCGCCTGCGCGCCGGTTCGCCGGGCGGCGTTCACCACCGCGTCGATGTCGAGGTAGCTCTGGCGCGCGGGTGCGGGGCCGATCCGCACGGCGGTGTCCGCCTCGGCGACATGGCGGGCGTCGACATCGGCGTCGCTGTACACCGCCACCGACCGGATGCCCATCGCCTTCAGCGTTCTGATGACGCGCACCGCGATCTCGCCGCGGTTGGCGACGAGGACGGTGCGCACTTCGTGTTGTGTCATCTGCCTACATCCGGAAGACGCCGTAGGACACCGGCTCGACCGGTGCGTTGGCGGTGACGGACAGTGCCAGCCCGAGAACGGTTCTGGTGTCGGCGGGGTCGATCACCCCGTCGTCCCACAACCGCGCGGTCGAGTAGTACGGATTTCCCTGATGCTCGTATTGGGCCCGGATCGGCGCCTTGAAGGCGTCCTCCTCCGCGGCGGTCATCTCACCGCGCACCGTGGCCAGCACCGAGGCGGCCTGCTCGCCGCCCATCACCGAGATCCGGGCGTTGGGCCACATCCACAGGAACCGCGGCGAATACGCCCGCCCGCACATCGAGTAGTTGCCCGCCCCGTAGGACCCGCCGATCACGACGGTCAGCTTGGGCACCCGGGCGCACGCGACGGCCGTCACCATCTTGGCGCCGTGCTTGGCGATGCCGCCCGCCTCGTAGTCACGGCCGACCATGAAGCCGGTGATGTTCTGCAGGAACACCAGCGGCACCACTCGCTTGTCGCACAGTTCGATGAAATGCGCCCCCTTGACCGCGGATTCGCCGAACAGCACACCGTTGTTGGCGACGATGCCGACCGGGTGGCCGTGGATGTGGGCGAAGCCGGTCACCAGTGTGGTGCCGTACTCGGCCTTGAACTCGCTGAACTCGCCGCCGTCGACGATGCGGGTGATCACCTCGTGAACGTCGTAGGGAACGCGGGCGTCGACCGGGACGACGTCGTAGAGCTCGTGTTGGTCGGCGATCGGCTCGACCGTCGCGCGGACATCCCACGGCCGTTGTTCGCGGGGACCGAAAGTGGCCACGATCCGGCGCACGATGCGCAGCGCGTCGCGGTCGTCGTGGGCCAGGTGGTCGGTGACCCCGGAGGTGCGCGAGTGCAGATCGCCGCCGCCGAGTTCCTCGGCGGTGACCACCTCGCCCGTCGCGGCCTTCACCAGCGGCGGGCCGCCGAGGAAGATGGTGCCCTGGTTGCGCACGATCACGGCCTCGTCGCTCATGGCGGGAACGTAGGCGCCGCCGGCGGTGCAGGAGCCGAGCACCGCGGCGATCTGCGGGATGCCCGCCGCGCTCAGCGTCGCCTGGTTGTAGAAGATCCGGCCGAAGTGGTCGCGGTCGGGGAAGACCTCGTCCTGGCGGGGCAGGAAGGCCCCGCCGGAGTCGACCAGGTAGATGCACGGCAGCCGGTTCTGGGCGGCGATCTCCTGGGCGCGCAGGTGCTTTTTGACCGTGATCGGGTAGTAGGTGCCGCCTTTGACCGTCGCGTCGTTGGCGACGATCATGCACTCCCGGCCCGATACCCGGCCGATGCCGGTGATGATGCCGGCCGCCGGGCAGTCGTCGTCGTACATGCCGTCGGCGGCCAGCGGCGCCACCTCCAGCAGCGGGCTGCCGGGGTCGAGCAGACCGTCGACCCGGTCGCGCGGCAGCAGCTTGCCGCGCTCGACGTGCCGGGCGCGGGCGCGCTCGGGTCCGCCGAGCGCCGCTTCGGCCAGCTTGGAGCGCAACTGCTCGACGAGGTGCACATGCGCCTCGCGGTTGGCTGCCGATGATGCCATCGTCGAAGTCCGTCCAGCCTGGAGTTAATGGCGACTAACTCGTGTTAGGTTAGTGAAGATTAACCCAAAGGTCCAGGCGCATCCTCGGAGGGTCGACGATGGCAGGCTCACCGCAACACTCGCCGGACGGCGGGCGGGAGTCCGAGCTCCAGACCCGCCGCAGCAGGCAGAAGTCCGACCGGCGCTCGCAACTGCTGGCCGCCGCCGAGCGGTTGATGGCCGAGCGCGGTTTCCTCGCGGTTCGGCTGGAGGACATCGGCGCGGCCGCCGGTGTCAGCGGCCCCGCCATCTACCGGCACTTCCCCAACAAGGAAGCGCTCCTGGTCGAGTTGTTGGTCGGCATCAGCACCCGGCTCCTGGCCGGCGCCTCGGAGGTTGTCACCGATGCCCCCGACCCGGCCGCGGCGCTGAACGGACTGATCGAGTTCCACCTCGACTTCGCGCTGGGTGAGCCGGACCTGATCCGCATCCAGGATCGCGATCTGGCGCATCTGCCGATCGGCGCGCAGCGTCAGGTTCGGCGCGCCCAGCGGCGCTACGTCGAGATCTGGGTCGGCGTGCTGCGCGAACTGCATCCGCGACTCGACGAGGCCGACGCCCGGCTGATGGCGCACGCCGTGTTCGGCCTGCTCAATTCGACCCCACACAGCATGAAGCCCCTGGCGGCCAGATCGGCCGACCAGGGGCGTTCACGCGATGTGTTGCGCGCGATGACGATTGCCGCTCTGTCACCCGACGGCAATCGTCAACGCGCCGGTCAATACCAGTAACGCCTGCCGCCGACGGGACGGCCAACGGCGCCCAGCAGCCACAGCACGGCCCCGATCACCAGCAGGATGATGCCGATGGTCCACAGGATCTGGACCTTGAGCACGAATCCCAGGATGAGCAGGATTGCTCCGAGAACGATCATTCTTTCCTCCAAACATCCACTCGCTGAATTACTTTCATCCCACTACTGACTCGGTTGCGGCAGGTTGCAGCCCTGAACCTTCGGGTTGACGCCCGCGTAGTTCAGGGGTCCGGCCACCACCGTCAAGGCAATGGACCCGGCCGTCGCACAGTTGGTGTCGCTGTTGGAGAAGTAACCGCGCTGCCATGTCGCGATCACCCCGATCAGCAGCCATACGACGACGATCGTGCCGATGATTCCGCGGCCTGGCACCGTGAGCCTCCCTTGTCGTCCCCACTAGTTGGCGGAGGGGGTTTTACCCGGCCGAAAGTTTCCTAAACATCTGCTTTCGAGACTCGCGCGGACCGCCGCTAGGAGGCGCGGACTGCGGTGAAGGCGCTGGCCAGCCAGTTCGCCACTTCAGCGGCCAGGGTCTCGCGGTTCTCCCGCTTCGAAATCTCGTGGCCGTCATCGTCGAACAGCAGGTAGCGCACGGTGCGGCCGAGTCGGCGCAGCGCCTCGACGATCTGTTCGGATTCGGAGACCGGCACGTTGGTGTCGGTGCCGCCGTGCACCACCAGAAGCGGTGCGGTCAGCTCTTCCACGCGTTGCAGCGGTGATAGCGCGTCGAGCAGATCGCGGTCGCTGATCGGGTGCCCGTACTTCGGGTGCGCCGCCGCCGCGATCCAGGCTTCGGTGTTGCGGTAGAAGGTGTTCAGATCGCTCATGCCGCAGATGCTGACGCCGGCGGCGAACAGCTCCGGGTGAAAGGTCAGGGCCGCCAACGTCAGGTAGCCGCCGTATGACCATCCTGCGCAGGCGATTCGGTGGGGTTCGGCGAAGCCGCGCTCGGAGAGGAATTTCGCGCAGTCCGCAACGTCGTCGATCGCGGCGAAACGCTTGTCCTTCTCGTCGCCGTGGGCGAATGCGCGGCCGAAGCCGCCGGAGCCCCGCACATTCGGTGCGAATACCGTGATACCCATGTCGAGCAGGGGCGGGAACAGTTCGGTGTAACCGGGCCTGGACTGACCCTCCGGCCCACCGTGCAGAAATATCATGGCGCCCAACGGCTCAACGCCACCGTGCGGTCGGTACAGCCACCCGGTGACGGCCAGACCGTCCCGGGCGGTCACCGTTTCCAGCGTCGGTACCGATGTGACCGGACCGCGGCTGGGCCTGCGGTCGATGCGCTCCCACTCCCGCGTGCGCGGATCGACGAGTTCGACGGTGCGCGGCAGGTCGGGGCCCTGGACCGTCATCGCCACCATCGATCCGCCGGCACTGATCGACAGTTCACCGGCGACCGGATTCGGCAGCGGGATGGGCTCGCTCAGGGTACCGTCGGCGTACTCGAGGACCTGTAATTCACTGCAGCCGTCGATATTCCACAACAACGCCACCGTCGAGAGGTCATCACTCACCGCGAACTCGTCGAGGTCGCAGCCGGGCCGCTCGGCGATGACGTGGTAGGCCACCCCGTCCGGCGTCGAAGTGACCTCGAGGAGTCTTGTGTGCGCCGCCCCGTTGTCACTGCGGATCAATGCGCGCACGTAGCCCTCGGCGGCATCCGGCCCGTAGGTGTGCGCCGGGTGGTACAGCGCGAAGTCCGTGCCGTCCGGGCCGCAGCGCAACCGGCGTGGGCTGTGGTCGTCGAGGATCACCCCGGCGTCAGTCGTGGCCCCGGGATCGTAGGGCAGGAGGGCGATTTCGGTGAGGCCGCGCAGCATGATCAGGTCGCGGTACCCGCGTGGCCCGACCCGGATCAGCGCCGCTCCCGCCCAGGCGTCGACCAGCCGGCCGCCGGAGCGCCGGTCCACTACCACCCGGTGGCCGTCGACCGGATCGATCAGCGTGGACTGGCCGACACCGTCTTCACCGGTGAGGATGGCCGCAACCCGGGTCCCGTCCCACGCGATCAGCTCGGCGGCGCCCGCGTCCATGGCGTCGATGCGGCGGGCCAGCCGATCGTCGGGGTCGGTGGTGACCACCCAGATCTGGGTGCGCTCCGCGCCTTCGGGGGCGACCTCACACGCCAGCCAATGCCCGTCGGCGGAATGAAAGACGCGGGTGACCGGCCCGTCGACCGGCAGCTCGACATCGCGCGACGAACTGGCCCGCCGGCCCCGCAGGAAACGCTGGACGGCCCGCGGGTAACCGCCGTCGTCGACGAGATGGGCGAATGCCGTCGCATCGGGTGACAGCGAAGCCCCGTAAGTCGCCCGTACCTCCCCGCTCACGCCACCCCAGCTTTCCCTCCGGCCGCCCCGCACGCGGCGTCGATGATCCGGTAACGCTGTTCACCGCCACCCCGCGCCGATAAACACCCCGGCCGCGGGCCAGCAACCACGTAGTGCCGCGGCGAAGGTAGCCTGCAGATCATGAGGTGGGTATGAACGATCCTCGACGACCGGAGTGGTCCGATCCGACGCAGGTGGCGGGCTACGGTTATCCGCCGAACGTTGATCCGGCCTATTCGGGCCAGTACTACCAGCAGCCCTACTACGGCCAGGACTACCGGGGCCAGGACTACCGGGGCCAGGGCTACGGGGTCCAGGGCTACGGGTCGCCGATGACCAATCCCACCCAGCAGCTGCCGCCGTACTGGCAGCCCGGTGGCGGCTACCCACCCACCGAACCGCCGCCGCCCCCGCCGCAACCCCCCAAATCGCCGCGCTGGCTGTGGATCGCCGCCGCGATCGCGGTGCTGCTGGTGGTGGGGCTGGTGATCGCCCTGGTGATCGTCATGGGCTCCTCGAAGGAGTCGACGGTCGTGGCTCCCCTGCCGTCGGCACCGGAACCGACGGCCACCACGTCGCGGCCCACCCCGACCACCACGACGCGCATTCCCACCAGAACGACGACTGCGATGCCGTCGCCCACCACCACCGCACCGACCACTCCCCTGGTGCCGGGCGAGACGCCGAACCCGACCGGGACCGACACCGTCGTCTACAACGTCTCCGGCGACGGCCGCGCCATCAACATCACCTACGTGGACACCGGCGGAGTGATGCAGACCGAGTTCAACGTGATGCTGCCGTGGAGCAAAGAGGTCACGCTGAGCGCGCCGGCGAGGAGCTCGGCCAGCGTGGCGATCGTCAACGTCGGACGCGACGTGACCTGCAGCGTGTCGGTGAACGGGGTACAGGTCCGCCAGCGCACCGGGCGCGGGCTGACGATCTGCACCGGCACGGACTAGGCCCGGCCGGGAACCCGGACGGCGAGCATCCCGGCAAGCCCGGCCGCCAGCACCACGCAGATCCCTATCAGGCCCGCGCGGTCGGCGTGGAAGAGGTCGACGAACAGGAAGAACAGCCAGGGCGCGAGGAACGCCACCGCGCGCCCGGTCATGGTGTACAGCCCGAACGCGACGCCCTCCTTGCCGTGGCCGGCCATCTGCAGCAGCAAGGTGCGGGCCGCCGACTGGGTGGGCCCCACGAACAGGCACAGCAGCAGCCCGCACACCCAGAACGCGACCGGGCCGGACAGCGACAGCAGCGCGATGCCGACGACGATCATCGAGGCCAGCGACCCGACGATCACCGGCTTGCCGCCCACCCGGTCGTCGAGATGCCCGCCGACGACGGCGCCGACGGCGGCCACCGTCGACGCGACGACACCGAAGATCAGCACATCGGACTGCGAGATGCCGTAGACGCCGACCCCCAGCACCGCCCCGAAGGCGAACACGCCGGCCAGCCCGTCCCGGAACACCGCGCTGACCAGGAGGTAGTAGACCAGGTTGCGGTCGCGCCGCCATTCCGTGCGCAGTTCCGTCCATAGCCGCCGGTAGCCCCCGAGCAGCGTGACCGGTGGTCCGTCGGGCTCGGCGGCGGGCGCGAAGGTGTGCGCCGTGAGCAGCAGCGGCAGCGCGAACACGGCGAACCAGGCGGCCGTCAGCAACATCGCCGCGCGCACGTTGTGACCATCCGCCACCTCGACGCCGAACAGGCCGCGGGTCGGTCCACTGCCGCCGATGAACCCGATGTAAACCAGCATCAGCAGCACGACGCTGCCGACGTAACCCGCCGCCCAGCCGAGCCCGGAGATCCGTCCGGAGGTCTCCGGGGTGGACAGCTGGCGCAGCATCGCGTTGTACGGAACGCTCGCCAGGTCGCTACAGGCCGCCGTGAATGCGAGCAGCGCCAGCCCGGCCACCAGGTACCCGGGGTCGGCCCGGATCAGGCTGGTCGCGGCGGTGGACAGGACGGCAAGGCCGGTCAGCGCGGTCAATGCGACCCGCCGCCGATGCGGCGCCTGCACCAGCACACCGGTGAGCGGGGCGAGCACGGCGACGGTCACGCCCGCAATGGCCAGCGCCCGCCCCAGTTGGCTGGCCGGTGACGCACCGCCCGACAGGCCCTGGCCGACGGTACCGGTGAGGTAGACCGAGAAGACGAAGGTGACGACGATGGCGTTCAATCCGGTGGAACCGCAGTCCCACAACGCCCACGCCACAACCTTGGACCGCCCGGCGGGTGGCGAACCCGGCCGGGGGCTGCTCATGTCGGCCACAGTATCGACCCCCCTACGATTGCCGCATGCCAGTTCCCGCCCCATCCCCGGACAGCCGGGCCGTCGTCACCGGTGCCTCCCAGGGCATCGGTGAAGCGTTGGCCACCGAACTCGCCGCCCGCGGCCACCACCTGATCGTCACGGCGCGGCGCACCGAGGTTCTCGAGGAGCTGGCGACCAGGCTGGCCGGACGCTACGGCGTGACCGTGGAGGTGCGTGGCGTCGACCTCGCCGATCCGGCCGAACGGGCCGAGCTGGCCGACGAACTGGCCGGCCGGGAGATCTCGGTCCTGTGCGCCAACGCGGGCACCGCGACGTTCGGCCCGGTGGCCAAGCTCGACCCGGCGGCCGAGAAGGCCCAGGTTCAGCTCAACGTGCTCGGCGTCCACGATCTGGTGCTCGCGGTGTTGCCGGGGATGGTCGCCCGCCGGGCCGGCGGGATCCTGATCTCGGGCTCGGCGGCGGGCAACTCCCCGATCCCCAACAACGCGACCTACGCGGCGACCAAGGCGTTCGCCAACACCTTCAGCGAGTCCCTGCGCGGAGAGCTGAAGGATTCCGGTGTTTACGTCACGCTGCTGGCGCCGGGACCGGTCCGCACCGAGCTGCCCGACCCGGCCGAGCAGTCGCTTGTCGAGCGGTTGATCCCGGACTTCCTGTGGATCGACACCGAGTACACGGCGCGCATCTCGCTGGATGGCATGGAGCGCAACAAGATGCGGGTGGTGCCGGGGGTGACGTCGAAGGCGATGTCGGTGGCCAGCGGGTACGCGCCACGCGCGATCGTCACACCGATCGTCGGCGCGGTGTACAAGAAGCTGGGCGGCGATTAGCGCCTAACGCCTCCGGTGCTCGATGTCGGCGCCTAGCGCCTCCGGCGGCCCGTCCCGAAGATGCTCCGGGTGATCTCCCGCCCGATGACCGTGCCGGCCGAGCGCATCGCACTCTTGAACGCCGGGTTGTCCATCATCTGCTCGAGCATGCTCGGCTCGGCCTTCTCCACGGGCTTGGGCATCGGCGGCAGCTCGATCCCCTCGGGCAGCAGCGGCGGCAGATCGACGGCGTCCTCCGGCGCCGGCGCCAGCTTGGCGGCCAGCATCTCGTAGGCCGATTCCCGGTCGACGGTCTGTCCGTACTTCAGGAACAGCGGACTCGCCTGAGCCACGGCCTTCATGTAGTCCGGCCCGATGGTGTCCATCAGGGATCGCGGGGCCCGCAGCCGGGTCCAGGCCACCGGGGTCGGCGCGCCGCGTTCGGAGAGCACCGTGACGATCGCCTCGCCGATGCCCAGCGACGTCAGGTCGCTCGCGAGGTCGTAGAACTGGGTCTTGGGGTAGGTGCGCACCGTCTTCGACAGCGCCTTCTGGTCATCCGGGGTGAAGGCGCGCAACGCGTGCTGGATGCGCGCACCCAACTGGGAGAGCACCTCGTTGGGCACGTCGGTGGGCAGCTGGGTGCAGAAGAACACCCCGACCCCCTTGGACCGGATCAGCTTCACGGTCTGTTCCACCTGCTGCAGGAACGCCTTGGAGGCATCGGTGAACAGCAGGTGCGCCTCGTCGAAGAAGAACACCAGCTTCGGCTTGTCGACGTCGCCGACCTCCGGCAGGTAGGTGAACAGGTCGGCCAGCACCCACATCAGGAAGGTGGAGAACATCACCGGGCGAGCCGCCTGGTCACCCAGTTCCAGCAGCGAGATGACACCGCGGCCCTGAGCGTCGACCCGCAGCAGATCCGCGGGGTCGATCTCCGGCTCACCGAAGAACGTGTCACCGCCCTCGGCCTCGAGATTGACCAGTGCGCGCAGGATCACCCCGGCCGTCTGCGCCGACACCCCGCCGATCGTCTTGAGCTGCTCCTTGCCCTCATCGCTGGTGAGATGGGTGATCACCGACCGAAGATCCTTCAGGTCCAGCAGCGGCAGCCCCTGCTGGTCGGCCCAGTGGAAGATCAGGCCGAGGGTGGACTCCTGGGTTGCGTTGAGCCCCAGAACCTTTGACAGCAGGATCGGGCCGAATGAGGAGATCGTCGCACGCACCGGCACCCCGATGCCCTTGGTGCCCAGGGAAAGGAATTCGACGGGGAACGGCGTCGGGGTCCAATCGTCGCCGGTGTCCTGGGCGCGCTGGGTGGTTCGGTCGCCGGGCTCACCCGGCCTCGACAGGCCGGAGAGGTCGCCCTTGACGTCGGCCATCACCACCGGCACCCCGGCCGCCGAGAGCTGCTCGGCGATGACCTGCAGGGTCTTGGTCTTGCCGGTGCCGGTGGCGCCGGCGACCAGGCCGTGGCGGTTCATCATCGCCAGCGGGATGCGGATCTGCGCCGCGGGATCGACGACGCCGTCCACCACCACCGAACCGAGTTCCAGCGCCGCCCCGGTCGTGGTGTAGCCGGCGGCGATCTGCTGGGCGGGAGTCGCCGTCGATTCGCTCGTCATGGCGTGATCCTCCGTCAGTACGTGCAAGTTGGCCGCTAAGACACTACTTGGCGGTGCGCGGCGCCGACGGGTGGAACGGCGCCGGGGACCGGGGTGCGCCTAGGGTGGATCGCTGTGCGGGATGAATTGGTGTGGATCGACTGCGAGATGACCGGCCTGGACCTGCGCTCAGACCGGTTGATCGAGATCGCCGCCCTGGTGACCGACGCCGAACTCAACGTGCTCGGTGAGGGCATCGACGTGGTGATCCACGCCGACGACGCGGCGCTGGACGGCATGATCGAGGTCGTCGCGCAGATGCACAGCCGGTCCGGGCTCATCGAGGAGGTGCGGGCCTCGACCGTGGACGTGGCGGCGGCCGAGGAGATGGTCATGGACTACATCCGCACCCACGTCAAACAGGCCAAGACCGCGCCGCTGGCCGGGAATTCCATCGCCACCGACCGCGGTTTCATCGCCCGGGACATGCCCACTCTGGACGAGTACCTGCACTACCGGATGATCGACGTCAGCTCGATCAAGGAACTGTGCCGGCGCTGGTATCCCCGGATCTACTACGGGCAACCCGAGAAGGGTCTCGCGCACCGCGCCCTGGCCGACATCCAGGAGTCGATCAAGGAGCTCAAGTACTACCGGCGCACCGCGTTCGTCGCGCCACCGGGACCCTCCAGCAGCGAGATCACGGCGCTCGCCGCGGACCTCGGCGCAACCGATTCGGCTGCCGGGCCCGAAACCGGCTAGTATCGACGGCGCCGCTGCGCGGCAATGGTGGCTGTAGTTCAGTTGGTAGAGCACCAGGTTGTGATCCTGGCTGTCGCGGGTTCGAGTCCCGTCAGCCACCCCGATGTAGAGAGCCGCTCCTGACCTGTTCAGGG
>ERZ724518.447-NODE-447-length-17675-cov-4.659705_pt1 | contig 17675 bp, 15 predicted proteins | sample MGYA00376051_ERZ724518 | MGnify/ENA primary metagenome ERZ724518 (study PRJEB28724, sample SAMN07190885) | wastewater metagenome | isolation source: influent of sewage treatment plant in Hong Hong | place: Hong Kong | collected 2016-03-17 ... | reverse complement strand
AAACTTTGACATCGAAAAGGAAATGGATGGCGTTACAGACATTATACATGTGGGGCTATCTAAGCGGATAGGAATACCAAGTTCCAATTTCAAGACAGCTAATGGTAGTATGTTGGCTCAACATGGTTGTATTGTTCCTCCGTATAAACAGAATGAGATTTTACTTTATAAAAGACTTGATTCGACATATCAGGCATGTCTTGATGTTAGGGCTAATACTATTGTTGGCAATGGCTACGAGGTAAGACAGAAAGACATCAAAGAGACAAGTCAGATGATGAAACTAATCAGAGAACCTAATTCCAACATTGGCGAAACATTCACTTCAATACTGAAAAACATGTTCATTGACCTTGACACATTCTATAATGGATATATTGAGTTTGTGAAATCTGGAAGCGCAAGAGCATTATATTATGTTCCAGCCAAAGATATGTTTATTAGACCAATAAAGAAGGATGGAGTTATTCAGAGGCAGGTTGACAAGTATGTAAGAATAGAAGGAACTATTGTGACTGAGTATGAGCCTTATCCTGCTGATGGAAAAACCAGAGACAATGTTCACTACATATTGCACTTCAAGAGAGCATCGCAAGAATCAGTATTCTATGGAACTCCAGACAATGCTCACTTGTTTGACCTGATTAAACAAAGCTATCTTTCAGACCAATACAATATAAACTTCTTCTCTAATGGTGGTCAACCAAGTTGGGCTGTAATGATAACTGGTGGCAAGATTAGCAAGAAAGGCTATGAAAAGATAAAAGAATTTGTTGAGCAGAACCTAAAAGGTGTTGAGAATGCACACAAGATGTTGTTTTTGTCAGTTCCACAGGAAAAAGCCACAATCAAGCTTATGCCATTGTCAAAGTCTATTGACGAACAGTTTATCTCCCTGAATGAAAAGACAAGATTCCAGATTGCCCTAAAATGCAGGGTAATGCCAAAGATGCTCGGAATATCGACTGGTGGCAACTTTGGTGGCGGTTCTGCTGGAATGGCTGACTTGCAATTGTATCTTGAGACTGTTTCAAAGTCTGAACAACAATATATTAATGATGTGCTGAACAAGTTTTTCACATTAGAGTTCAAGGTCAATCCTGAGTTTGTCTTAAATTCAATGGATATATCAAATGAGAAAGATGATGCAATTATAGCCAACCTATACTGGAACATGGTTGATGCATATGGCAATAGGGTTCTTGATGTTAATGAAGTTAGAACAAGATACCTGCATCTTAAACCTATTGATTTGGTTAATACTCCGCAAGACGAAGCAAATGATGATACTAATATGTCTGTCAATGAAAATGGTTCTCCAAGAAGTGATAATGGAGCATTGGATTCTGGACAGCGTGATGATATAAATAATCTTAATCCAGAAAAAAACAAGAGGTAAGAATGAAGGTAATATCCAAAAAGCAGGAACTCAAAGATGTTACGATTACTCATGTTTCTTATGTCAAGCGTGGAGCAAACAAGAAAACTTTCTTGCTGTCCAAATCTGAGGAAAACAATCCAGATGTAGAGTTTGATGTTAGAGTTGTCAAAGATGATGAATCTGCCAAACGACTATTATATGGAATTGTGTATGAGCCAGACACGACAGATGCACACGGCGACCTAATGAATGCTGAGGAGATTGAAAAAACAGCACATGAGTTCATGGTTTACTATCGCAATATTGATAGTGAACATAATTTAATTGCTGGAGCAGGACAGGTTGTAGAATCTTATATTGCGCCAGCGGACATGGAAATAGGTAAATCAGCAGTCAAGAAAGGCAGCTGGATTCTTGTGACCAAAGCTACTGAAGAAATCTGGCAGGACTATATCAATGGTGAAGTGACTGGATATTCTATGTTTGGTATCGCAAGAACTACTGTTGCCAAGACAGAAGATGAGCCCAAAGTTAGTTGGGTGCAGAAATTTCTTGAGAAACTTGGTGTAGTCAAGAGCTTTGAAGAGGCCATGAATGACCATATCGAAGCTATGAAACAAGACCCTGGATTTATTCTGTATATGATGGAAGAGAACTGGTATAGGAACATGACCTGGGACTCGACAAGGGATGAAGATTTGGCTGAATTGTCTAAATCAATGAAAGAAGCTGCCATGTATATTGATGAAATCTTGGCTGCCAGAAATGCGACTGAGTTAGTAACCAAGTCAGAAAATGAACAAACACAAGTGACTGATGGTGTTATTCCCACTCTTGATGCCACAAATCATGTCATTGAAGAAAAGCCAGAAGTTGTTGCTCCAGCTATTGAAGATGAACCTGATACTACAGAAGAACCAGAAGTTGACGAGGAAAAAGAACTATTGAAGGCAGAGATTGCCAGAAAAGATGAAGAGTATGCCATTCTGAAAGCGGAATATGACAAGAGTAGAGTCAATTCTGCGGTGGTATCACCAATTGAAACATTTGTTGCAAGACAAGAACCTAAACCTAAACTTTTCTAAGGAGAACTAAATAATGGAAAACAAGATTACCCTAACTCATGAGGAGTTGATGAATGTCCTGGCAAAGACTGCTGGAGATATTATCAACAAAACTAATCAAAATACCAATACCGTTGACGAAAACTATGTAAGTCCTTTTGCTGCCTGGTTGCTCACAAAGGCTGATAAAGCTATTGTTCGCCCCAATGGTGTTATGCTATCCAAGAGCGAAGTTGACGAGACTACACTGGACTTTACTATGGGTCGCACATTGACTGAACAGGATGCTGAGGCTACTGTAAAGTTTATCTATGACAAATCCCCATACTTGGCTCTGTTCAATTCTCGTTCAGTGCGTGAGCTTGTTACCCCAGTTAAGGGTCGTTCTATCACCAAGAAGAACTTGGTATCGAATGAGCAGAATGGTGGTGCAGTTGCCAATGTCAATCGCAGGATAGTTCACAACTTTGGAATCAATCTGTATCTGAAAAATATCAGCATGCAGAAAGACATTCCGTTGCAGACTGTAATTGACAATCTGTATAATCCCAATTTTGAATCAGAGACAATGGCTGATGTTGCCACTGCTCTGGCTAATGACATTCTGTTGCTTGCCACAAATGGTCTTGAATATGCCAGCTATGCAAGCTCCGAGAACTTCTATGACCTCAACAAGGGCTTTGTTCGCATTCTTCAATTGGCTGATGGCAAGAATACCAATACCTATGGCAACATAAGCGTTGTTGGCTTTAATGGTAGATATCTTACTCCTCAGAAAGTTGATGCTGCTACTTTGGCTGGAACTTATACTGCTGCCAATCTATTAGCCCTGATGAGAACCATGTATAAAGCCATGTTGCCTCAATATCGTAATGATACTGGCAATGTATGGATGATGAGCCAAGCCGATGCTGACCTGTATCTTGATAGCCGTTCTGACATGACCAGCCCAAGCAATGCAACTCGTGAAGGCGTGCTGAATACTGGTATTGCCCCCAATTTCATGGGTCGCAGCATTGTGGTTATTCCTGACATGATTAGTATTGCAGAAACACACGAATATCAGTCCACCGTTCCTGGTGCTATCATTTATGGTAATCCCAAGAACATAGATATTGCCATGTCCAGCAAGAACATTGTCACTTCTACTGATTACAATGCACGTGGAACTTATGGAGCTACTTACGAGTATGATTTCCAGGGCTACATGGATATTGGTGTAGTGAAACCTGAAAGCTTTGTGATTGCCTTTAGTGGTGCTAAGGTATCTCAACCTGTATTAGTCACTGCTGCTGGTTCTCTCAATGGAAATGCCGGAGAATGTTCTCTGAACACTGCTACCTATACCGTTACTGGCGATGTTAGCGATGGAACAAACGTATTTTATGCTTGCTGCGACAATGAGGGAGCTGTGATGGTTAAGGCTTCCGAATCAATGGCTGCAATGACCTATGCTCAGGCATTAGGTGCCTCTGGTGCTGCTGTTGTTCCTCAGAATGGTGCTATTACAATTGGTGCTGGCAATCCTACTGTGGTCTATCTCCGTGCATACCATCCTAACTTGACCGCATCTACCGAGGTCACCATTTCCGCAACTATTACATCATAAGGAATAAATAATGAATCCAGATAATGAAATAATTGAGACTGAACCAGAAATTGTTGAGCAGATTGAAGAGCCGAAGCCCAAAAAGGTCAAGGCTCAGAAACCTGAAATCATAATTGATAATATAGTTTTGCCAGTTTTGTTTATGAAGAATATAGCATGCAATGGAAAACAATACAAGATACATGATATTGCTGATATTCCAAAATCAGAACTTGACAAACTTCCAGAGAAATCTTATCTGGTTCGCAAGATTAAATAATAATAAAGAAGGTTACGCATGGCTGAAGCATTTTCTCATAGCAAAGCAATAAAAGACAAGATGAGCCAACTGGCAAATGTCACTACACAGGCAGAAACAAGAATTACTGCTCAGATACTTTCTGTGGCTGCAAAAGAGTTGTCTGAAACTGCTGGAACTGATTTATACGATGATTATATTTCGTCTTGGGCAAGCTACACAGAAATACCTTATGGAGTTTTTGATGCCAAGAGATTTGATGAATTATCTGATGCTGAGAAGGTCATGCGTAACATGATTTATGCCGAAGCGTATTTTGGGTTATATTTCCTTGCCATAGCACTAAAAAAGCTTGTCAAGGGCAATGTTAACACAATAAGAGAAGCTGCATCTGGAGCATCAGTTCAGGCTTCACCATTTGATGATATTATAGCTAATGCTGACATGTATAAAGAGCAGGCTATTAACTGTGTATCTTCTGCGATGGGAACTGATTCTGATGATGATGTATATACTGATGGCTCACTGGGAATATTTGCGGTATGAGCACAACTTCTGGATTTCTGAAAAAGCATGAAGATTTATATGGTGCTTTGATTGCCAAAACTAAATATGCTACATACAATAAATATGACAGTGAAAATAGTCTTAGTCTTGGTAGCTTTCCTGCGATTGGAATATTTCTTGGAACATCTACAAATAGCAAGGAATGCAACAGTTATGTTCCAATTGAATATACATTTGTTTTAATGACTGCTGACCTGTATGACCGAGACGACCCTGCCGACCAAAAAACAAAACAATATGCAATGTTTGAACTAATCGAGGATGTCATTGCAGAATTTGGATTTGAAGTAATAACTGACATTGAGCCAATGATTTCTATAGCATTTGGCGAAGGCAGTTTCATTACTGGATTTACAACCATGATTAAATTTAATGCCTAATTAAGGAGAATAAATAATGGCTTTAACTTATGGAACTGAAGGGATTAAGCAGAAAGATTACCGAGTGTATCTTGCCCCCGCCGTATCTGGCGTAACTGGTGCTATAGCTACTTATGTAGCATCTGGTGGAAGCACTAAAACTAATGCAGAAGCTATAATAACTGCAATGACAGCGGCAATGGTGACTCAATGTGGTGTTGGTAGCATATCTGAGATTGGTGAATGTCGTGCTGATTCTATAACTGTAACTGGTGAAAATGGTGACACAATCGAGGGCAATGTTCTTGGAGAAATAGTCCTGAACAAAGCCTGTGCTGCTGCTGCGGAACTTATCAATGCTACCGCCGCAAATATAAATGGTCTATCTTCACTTGATGGTATTCCAGTTAGCTTGATGTTGGTTGAAAAAGACAGACATCTTGTTGGCAGTGATTTATCTAAAACTATAATAGTTATTAACAATATAGTAATGTCTTATAGTGAAAATATCACTGGTGGAGACTCCATCCGTGCAATGGTTAATATCTCAAAAAACGTCCCAAGTATCACAGACTTTAGACATATTGCAGATGTAGCTTGGGCTTTATAGGTGGTCTATAATGGCTCTTACCTACGGAACAAGTGGAATAAAAAATAAAAGCTATAGAGTGTATCTTGCCGAGGCTGACACTTCTGGATTGGATAGTAAGTTTGATACAATTATCGTTGTTGGAACAACTTATGCAATTGATTTTGCAATACACTTAATGTCTGAATTTGGCGAATGCAGAGATGATAGCATAACTGTGGCTGGTGAAGATGGCGAAACAATACAAGGAAATGTTGTTGGTAATATTGTAATCAACAAGGCATGCTCTTTTTCTGCTGAGCTAATAAACTGCACTCCAGATAATGTTGATGCAATAGAACTTCTTGATGGTGTGGCCGTTTCAGTGTTATTGGTCGAAAAAGACAGTCACATGGATGGTTCTACCGAAAAGAAACTTGCAATAATTATTAGAAACAAGAATCTATCATACACTGAAAACATAACTGGTGGCGATACTGGTCGTGGAACAATTAGTCTTTCCTCAAGCCCAAGAAAGATTGATGATTTCAGAACTATTGTAGATTGTAAGGTGTTATAATGACGTTAACGTATGGATTAGATGGAATTAGACAGAGAAGCTACAGGGTTTGGTTGCTGTATCCTACAAGTGGTTCAAGTGGTTTTGGGAACGAACTTCCATTTGCTGTACTTATAGATAAGTTCAGAACTCAACTGTCAACCTACCATTATGGAACTGCTTTTAGTCTTCTTGGCGACATAATATCTGGAAATGCTGCTGGAGTGTCTGTTGCGGCTCAAAAACTTGGTGAATGCAGAAAGGATTCAATAGTATTAACTGGTGAAGATGGAGATAGCATCGAAGGAAATGAAGTAGGCACTTTGGTTCTTGGCAAGAATTGTTCATTTGCTTGTGAATTGCTCAATGCCACTGCTGCTAATATTGCTGAATTGCTTGCCAGCGTTGAAAGCCAGACATTATTTTATATTGTGCTTGAAGAAGTCGATGGACAAACAAAGGTATGGGCTACTGGTGAAGCTGCACCAAATAACTTTGTGACATCTTACGATACTCATGAGATTATATTTGTTGGAGTTAACAATGCCCTGGTAGCAAGCTTTGCAGAGAATCATATTGGTGGCGGAATATCAACTGTCACACTGACTGCTAATGATTCCGTGGCAAGGTTAAGTGATTTCAGGGCAATACTTGACATTCCTTATGACCTTGACAATATGTAATAACATAAAATGAAAACAATTATGGGCTGGTCTTGGAAACTTGGTCAGCCCTTTTTTATGGGAGAGATAAATGATTAAAACTGACACACTTACCGTTTCAAGGGTTGTTAGAATATTAAATGAACACGGCATATCTGATATTCCTGACAGCGAGAATGTTATGATGTCAAGCATAGTTATCAATAGCATTGACAACAAGATAGTGAATGACATACTTGATATTCTTGGCATTGAAATATCCAGCGACAAGATAAATAATATTGAAACTATTGCCACATTTTTCCAGATGATAAACAAGCAAATTGTGCAATACAATAATGAAATAGAAAAAAGAAAGAAGCATGCTACTGAAGTTCTCAAGTGCTGGGTGGAAGATGAATTAGCTTCATTAGATGAAAAGGTATATCATTGCGACTACTACCTGAGTTGCTACAAGACACTTGCTGAGGCTGGCATAAATCCAGAGAAACTAAACATTTATGAGTCATTCATTCTGGCAGAAGATATAGCCTGCCAAGAAATAAAGTCCAATGTATATCAAATGCTTGCGATGCTTGAAGATAAGAACAAGACATATTGCCTGATTCAAAAAGAAAATCTCAAGCATGCAAACTTTGTAGCTTTTGTTCTTGACATTTACAATGATACAGAGAAATTGTATAATGAAATGATTGAAAAGGAACGCAATAAGAAATGAGAACATATAAACGTGTTAGGCTTGGAGATAGAAAAGGCGCTATTCTGCTTGGTGGACAGAAGTTTACTGGACAAGCAGGAAATCCATTGCTTAACAACTTATCTAAGGCAGAGATTGAAAGGTCTCTCACCGAGTTCATGTCTGGCGATTCCAAGTTTAATAATGCAATCAGAAAACATTTATTCCAGAGACTTAAATATGCTACTGGCAATCTATTGAATAGTCTCAAGTGGAAAGTCAAAGTCAATATTGATGGAGTTGGCAATGATTTCTCTGTTAGTGTTGGTGTGTATCTTACTAATCCTGAATTAATTGATGCTTTGTTGTCTGGCAAAGAACTTGAGGAAAATAGCGCAGGCAAAATTCCAGATGTAGAAGATTTAGTTAATTACATACATGCCAAGAAAAGGTATTATACTGCAATCATTAGAGATAAGTATGCCGCAATGTTAAATTCACAAAGAAAGTCTATGGCCTCAAAGAAAACAAAGCCATTTTCAACAGACCCAGTGTATTCAATAGCAGAAGAAATCAGGTATGCAATGATTAATAGGGCTAACGGTGGATTATCGCCAACAAAAGGTTCTGAATATGTGTTAACTGGATATTACAAAATCAAGGATGGCGATAAACACTACTGGAAACCAGCATACAAGAAGATGTCAACGCCTCTATACTCAATTAATGATGATTCTGGGGAAATTAACCAAGAGATAACAATGTGCCTACTAAGGTTCTGGAACATGTTTTTTGACTCCAGCATTTCATCTGCGGTATCCAAGTCAACATCTGGAATGAAACTAACAGACATTCTTGATACATTCTTTCCATCTGTTGCAAGTGATAAAGCTATTGGTGGCAGAATTGCTGCCGCATCAGATAAAATATGGTCAATGATTGATGTAATAGAAAAAACAAGAAAATCAAGCAAGGGATATAGTGACCAAGATAATGCGGTTAGGTCAATGTTGCAGAAACTTACATCTTCTGAGCTTGACAGGATAAATGTTGGCACTGGAATTATGTTATCAAATGCTGAAAAACAGACAAAGAGTGTATTGCGTGACATTGAAAGATATTCATTGTCTCTAAGAAAAAGACATGCAAGAAGAAGAAGGAGATAAATATAGATGAGAAAGACTAAGAATACTCAAGAACATGAGCTGTTGCTTGGGGTAAAGGTCAATCTTGAAGGCTTTGAAAGGCTTGCTGGAATACAGAAGAAGCTTAACTCAGGCAAAGAAGGCATGCAGAATATTGTAGAATTTGCTGCGACACTGAATGCTCTTGCTAAGACAATATCAGAGTTAAGTGGTTCTGGTCTAAGTTATGACATGCAGAAAATTGTTGCAACAATTAACAAGGCCATGTCAAGTCTTGATAAGATTGATGATATTACAATGGTTGACAAAAAGATTAGCAGCAAGAAATATGGCACTGGCAGAAGCCTGACCAGGACTGTTAAAGTTCCAGATGAAACAAGTGCTGCAAAATTTAGTGCTGAATCAGGAATGGCTCTTGCAAATGTCAAAAGAGAATTGATAGACATTAATAATGTTATTGCCAGAAACCTACATCTTGCACAGCAGAAACAAGCAGCAGAGGCATTGTCTGTAAAATATACCAAAGACAACAACAAGGAACTTGTAAATCAAGAAAAAGTCACAGAAGATATAGTTGACAACATAGACAAAAGCGCAAAGAAATCTCTTGGTTTTTGGGGTAATCTCAAGAAAGCAACAAAAGAGTTCTTTTCAATGGAAAAGATTATAGGCCGAATTTCATTCGTTCTAACGGCCAAGCTGTCTTATGATGTCTTTAATACACTAACAAGATTGCCTGGTCAAGCACTTACATTATGGCGTGATTTCCAGTCTGAAATGTCTAAAACTTTTGCCCAGATGGCTGGCTCGTCAAAACATACAATGGATAGCATGTCTCAGGATGTTATTAATTTGTCTAAGAAATATGGAATAGCAGCCAAAGAAATATCTACTGCAATGTATGAGATTATATCTTCTCAAGTTCCAGTGAAAGATGCTGCAATGGTCATGGAAGAGGCAATAAAGCTATCAATAGCTGGTGCTGGCGGTCTGGAAGAGGCAACTAAAACCCTTGTGCAAATAGCTAATGCCTACAATATGTCTTTTGACCAGGTTGGCAGAATTTCTGATGTTGCTTTCCAGTCAGTTAAGTATGGACAATTGACTCTGCAACAATTTACAGAGCAAATGTCAAAGGTTGTGGCTACTGCTGCCATATTCAAGATTCCAATGGAAGAAATTGCTGCGGCTGTTTCAACATTGACTATTAATGGTATCAATGCAGAACAATCATTTACTGCACTGAATCAAATGTTAATGACAATAGCCAATCCCACCGAGAGAGCCAAAGAGCTAATGGGACAACTTGGTCTTAACCTATCTGTTGGTGATGTTCAGGCAAAAGGTCTCGGCGGTGCATTGTCTGAACTTGTTCCAATCCTTAATATGACTGGTTCTGCCAATGAAGAATTGCTTAACATAATGTTCAAGTCAAGAACTGGATTCAAGGCTGCTGCTTCATTGCTTGAAAACATGCCAGAGTATTATGACAACTACATAAGAATGATTGATAGTGCTGGGGCATCAGAAGAAGCTCTTGCAATGAGAACTAACGATGTTAATTTCCAGATGAACAAGTTCAAGACAACCTGGGAAGCATTATTGATTAAGCTAACATCTGGTAAAAATGAACAAATATCTGGATTTTTCAGGGAAATGACATCATTGATTGATGGGTTATCAAAGAATCTTGATTTGGTTTTCGCAACATTACGCGGAATAATGATTTTGATTGGTGGCGTTGTGCTTAACAAGTTGTTGACAACTCTTGGCACTATCTACAATTTCATAAAAACAATGCCAGCGCAATTAAAAATGTTATCAGTTGCAATGAATACTGTTGGCGCATCAGCGAAAGTTATGCTTGCGTCATTTACTGCTGGTCTTTCGCTTGTTATTACATCGCTCGCAGAATTGATTAATGGAGTCGTGACATATTCAAAAAGACTTGGCGAAAAAAGACTTCGTGAGGCATTTGGCATTGATGAACTCTCGGCAGACATAAAAAGAATTGATGGCGATATAAAAAAATTCGACAGCACATTATCAAAGCTTAATGGCGTAAAACAGCTTGCATCACAATGGGAAAATCTGAATAAGATTCAGTCTCGTAATAAAACCCAAAATGAATCAATGGCAAAGTTGTATTCTTCTATAGAGAAAGTTATGGATGGAGTTGGAATTAAGATAGATGATACTGGAACGAAAACAGAAAGATTGGCAAAATACTTATTGCTTGTTGACCAGAGACTAACTGAAATATCTCAGAAAAGATTGCTTGCCGATGCAGCAAAATTATCGTCAGAAACAAAGATGGGAATGATTGACTTTGCCACGAAACCAGGCAAGCTTAGATTTGATTATACAAAAAGTGGCAGAATAAAGCTTGGGGAAAATGTAAATTATGTAAATCAAGTTTACACGAATACAATTACTGAATTACAAAAGCTAATACGTTCTGGTGATATTGGAAAAATATCTTCTCGTGCATCAGACTTAGAATCGTATGCAGCATCTCAAAGGAAAAAGTTTGCTGATGAACTTGAATATTACTCCAAATATAATAAGGATGAGAAGGCTCTTGAATTTGCGACTAAAGGAATTGATGCAGCAGACTCAATTATACAATATGCTTTATCATTGCAAAACATGGGTGTTCAGTCAATTAAGACATCGATACCAGAGTATAAAGACCAAGTAAATACTGGTGGAAATCAACCATCTCAAGTCTCATTCCTTTCTGATGCACAAGGCATAGTATCATCATTGTTTGGCGATAGGATATTTGAAACAGTTGCAGAGTTGCAAGCAGAAATGAAGAAGAAGGTTGATGAGATAAATAAAAAGATAGCCGATGCACAAGCAAAAGGCACAACAGTATTAGACCTTAAAAAGACCAAGGATGAGCTTGAGAAGTTTACCGATGTAGTTAATTCTGGCACATTCATTCAGGTATTTGAGTCTGGCCAGACAGCAATTAACAAACTAATGGAAAATGCCAAGCTGCTCAAACAATCTGGAAACGATGCGGCATCTAAAGCAGAATTTGACAGAGCAATGAATGTTTATGGCAATTTCTCAAACACAATATCTGGATGGGCTACAGCAGAAATGGCCAACATGACTCCAGCAGAGCAGAAAGTATTCAGGGACAATACTGCTACTTCAATGGCTCAAATGTTATTCAACATTGTAAACCAAGCCAAAGATGCTTTATCAGATAAAGACTTTCTTGCTTTTGCTGTCAAACAGTATGGCATGAGTGATGCATTGACAATGGATTTTGATGCACTGAACAAGGCAATAGATGATGCTGCTGACCAACCTGCTAAGGCAGAGATATACAATATAATCAAGACTAACATGCTGACCGAATATGAAAAGATACTGAAAGACTTGTTTGGCATTGTCGAGCAGCCAGAATTTATTAAAACCATGATTGAAAATATCAAACAGGCTGCATCGGAACAAGGCATAACAGATGTTGCTGGCCTTGAGGGATTAATTGATACCGGAATCAAGGCTGCTGAATACAGTGGAATGACTATTACTGGTGACAATAAATCAGCCATAAGGTCTGCTATTTTGCCAAAGACCGAAGATGCTGGATTCAACTGGAAAAGCATGGTTGGTATCAAGGAATACAAAGATGGAAATGATGCCTTGCTTGACATTGGACAGCAAACAGTGTCCCAACTCCAGGATGTCTGGTCTTTCTATTGGGAATGGGAAGTCAGAAAACTACAGGAGCAACACAACAAGAAACTTGAACTCATGGAAAATGAGAAGTCAATCATGCTTGCCAATGAGAATATGTCGGCACAACAGAAAGAAATCATTGAGAAGAGATTCGAGGAACGCAAGAGACAGATGCAAGAAAAACTGGATAAAGAGATGGCCGCCAAGAAAAAGAAACAAGCCATATTCAATGCCAGCATAGATTTTGCAAGAGGTTTGATAGGTATATGGGCTTCTGAATTGTCAAAGGGTATCTTGGGTGTTGCCACTGCTCCAGTGCTTACGGGGCTGCTTTCAGGCATCTTTGCGGCTCAGATAGCAATGATTAACCAACAGAAATTTGCTGGCGGTGGATATACTGGCTCAGGAATAGGAAGCAAGGATGAAACTGGATACAGACCCGCCGGCATAGTTCACGAGGGCGAATTAGTTATTGACAAGAAAACCCTTGACAAAAACTTTATGCCAATGATGTCTCTATATGAAGCAATGAAAAGTGGAAAGAGTTTTGGTGATGCAGTATCAGGATATATGCTTGGAAATAGCAGAGCAAGAATAATTAGGCCGAACAGTTCTGGTTCATTTGCAACCGGTGGATTGGTTGGAAGAAACAACACAAGCACCAATACAAAGATAATTGTTGACCTAAAAGGAATTAGAACAATAGACGATGTAGAACTAAACCAGAGAGTAGAATCTGGTGGACTGAAAAGGAGAAAAATTGGTTGATGATATAACTATCGACACAACTCAGTTGACAAGACTGATACCAAAAGATGGAATATCTATTGATGATGAAAAGCTGTCTGGCATTGACAATTTTATAGTTGATGCCAGAAGAGCCAAAATCACAGTTAAACTTCCAAATGGCAATAGTCTGAATAGTTCACTGATTGATGTGTTGACCGATAAAACGCTGTTGCTACAAGATAATATTGAGACAGTTGATAGATTGTCTTTGTTATTCTCGAAAGAGAAAGTATTATCTGAATTTGCTGACGAGAAGGTATTCTTTAGGCATTTTGAAACACCAGACTATCAAACATGGATGTTGCCAGATACAGGATATTTCACTGTTCAATCTATTGATTTGCTGGAAATTATCTATACAATGGTAGTTCATGGGCTTGGAATTGGCGATTCGCTTTCTGAACACAGAATTGATGGATATAACCAATCATTTTGTTATTCGCTAAGAAACTTGTTTGCATTTATTGCAAGGGGAATACAGATTGATAACTTATTAGAACCAGATAGCAATGCAAATGTTGGTGATTTATTTCTGGCATACATGAATCAAATATATTATGGACTTGGAGACGCAATCATTGATTACCTGGATTCAAACTATGGAATATCAACCTTAAATGACATGTTCAAGCAATATGTTAGAGAGGATGGAACTGGATTCCAATATAACACATTGAGCTTCTTTCTATGGATTACTGATTTCATTGTCGCAAACCAATCAACATGGGGATTTAGTGTTTTCTTCCCAGATGATTCGTCAACACTATTCGGTAGCAATAGATTATTAAACGTTGCTATTTTTTTATCGTCCATCATTAAGTTTGAATGGTTTGAATCGGTAAGAACAAGATTCTTTGAGAATGGCAACAGAGAGCTTTACATGGCAAGACCATACGGAACAAATATCCGTGAAAATATTGGTGATGGTGATACTTCATGGTATGTTAACTTCTCAAGATGGCATTATATTCCATTTCTCGGTGCTTCCGAGCTTGTATTGAGATATAAATACAACTACGGTTCTGGTATTAGTCCAAATCTAACCAACATATTCATGTCTAAAATAAAGCAATCTATTATGGTGAGGTGCATAGATACAAAGTCAAATGGAATAAGATTTGGTAAAACCAGGGTTGCAACAGTTCTAAATGAAGATGGAACTAATGATTCTGGCATGGCTTATGAAAGGGAAAACTTTACAGAAATAGTCAATGACTTTAACCCAGTTTACAGATACTATTCAATCGCTGGAGACACTTATCCATATTATTTCTACATGGATAATATTGACCATCAGTCTTTGTTCTCACATGACAATCAAACAATATACTGTCTTGGTGGTTTCCAGAATACAAACTGGATATATTTTGACCACATAACCTGTCATGAGGTATTGCTTGCCGAGGATGATAATAATATCTATGCTGACAATATCCCAATCTATGATGAGGAATCTGGCAATCAAACAGACAACTTTGGCTTATACATTTACAGGGATTACTTTGACAAATACTATGTAAAGAATAGGTCAAATATATCAAATATCTATGGTGAAATTGAAATTGATGGCAATAGAACTTACATTGGAATGGTTGACTTCAATTCAGTTAACATAGAAAGAAATCAGGTTACGTTTGACTTGGTTGACGTTACTGGATTGACAATAGAGAATATCAAGAAGCTTCAGTCATTTATTGAGTTCTCTCAGTTTGATACCGGTGGAAATGGACTGGCAGCAGATACCAGGGCTGGAACAACAATAGGTCAATTCATCAATACGATGATAAAGCAGCCATTCCCATATCGGCATGAGCTTGCCAATCAGTCATTCGATATTGGAAATAATGAGGGATTGTCCAACAAGGTATTGCAGGAAATCTCAGCCGAGGATGCTTTCCTGGCCGGAATACAATGCTCAATGTCTCTGATTTATACCAATGCAGAAGGTCAACTTGATATTGTTAGCGATATATTGTCTGCCGGAAACACGGCTACAATTGACGGAGAAATTCTGCAAGTATCAACAAGCCAGGAATTTAAGTCTGAAACATTCAACATTGATAAGCTGAAAAACATTGCTGGCTATAACCAATTTACTCCAGCTATTGTAAATTTCTATATGCAATCCAGGAACAAGTATTCAGTCGAGAAAACCATTGAGATATTTAATCAAACATCACCAATAAATTTGCTTGACAAAATAACCATAAATGAAAAAACATACATTGTGATGAATAAGAATATTGATTTAAGGAATAAAGTTATGAAAATTACGGTTATAGGAGAATCTTAATGGCTCTGATATACGCACCTATAAATGGTAAAGCTGGTTCTATAACTTTTTCTTTAATAGATAGAGAAACGGCAGAAGTATTTTCTTCAGCAACATTGAATAGCTTTGAGTTTGAGGAAGAAGATGAAGAATCTGAGTTCAATGAGACCTTTGTTAACATCAATGATGAATTAGTCAAAGACTATTATGGCTATAGAAAAAGAATAACATTCAGTATTGTCAATGGTCTTTCTGGCGATGGCAGAGTTTTGGGTTCAACAAATCTTGGCAATATCTTGACTGTTGTATCAATGCTGAACATGATTAATCTTGAGCCATTGGTTTATAGGCTTGAAATACAGTATAGGGCTGGAGTTGATGGAGTTATTTCTGATGCAGTCTATGTGGGAAATTTCAAGCTGAAAGAAATATCTAATAAGTCTAATTCTGGACAGATAATTCAGCTTGAATTTGTTTCAAGAACAACAAGTAATTTACTATATTCAGTTCCAGATTATGCTGACTATATATGTCTTGAGAATGGCGACAACATTCTTCTTGAAGATGGCAACGATTTACTGGCTGAAACATATACAATAATATAAGGAGTATTAATAAATGGCAGACAAGAAAATAAGTAACTTAACAGATAGACCTTCTGGGAGTATAACTGGTAATGAAGAATTTGCAACTCAAGTTGGAGGAACAAATAACTTCAAAATCAGTTTAACAAGCCTAAAGGATTGGATAATAACACAGTTAACTACATTTGCCACATTAACTGGCGTTCAAACGTTGACCAATAAAAGATTGACATTTCCAAAGCTAAATAGCAATACACAAATTACTGTTGAAAGCTCTCATGTTAATTTCTTGACTGGATTGACACAGAATGTTGAGAATGCTTTAGATGATTTTGAAAGCAGGGTAACAGCACTTGAGCAAGGCGATACTGCAATTAATACTCTTAGTTTTCCATATATCTATGCCTTAGAATTTACAACTGGAGTTCTTGGAACCACAAAGAAAATAACGCAAGAAACAATTTTGACTGGCGTTGGAGCTTCTACTTCTCTAAGGGTAATTGACCATGAAACAGTTCAAGTTTGTTTATTTGAGAAATCTTCAGCATCCTATCGGAATGTTAACATGGAAAGCGGTAGAGTTAACTTTGAAATGATTGTTCAGACAATCAATAGTCAAGTCCAATTAGATGAATTGCAATTTTATGGACTTACTGCAGAAAGCACATATCTTATTAACATAGCTTTCAAGATTCTGCACAAAGCACCAATAACCTAAATAAAAAAGGAGATATAAATGTTACAAAATCCACAAGACAATAAACCATTGCATGAAGCTCAGATTGATTACTTCAATTGGGTCAATGCAAACACATTCGGAAAAGTAAGACAAATTAAGGATGCATTTGAATATAGCATTGGATGGACTGGTTCACCAGCAAGTTTTCATGCTCAAGCCGATGCTCTGAAAAATGTCACCACCTCCAATATTCCTATTGCTCTGGCAATGACAAATTCTACAACTAATATGTTATTGAACTATAGCTTACTAATGGCTGGCGACTATGAAATGTTATCATGCTACAAGGAATGGAAGCTTGGAACTGCTATTGCAACTAATACAGTAGCCAATGTTGGAAATCCAGTAACGGCACAAACCATTACTTTTTCTGGCTTATCAACATCCACTTATTATGTAATTTATCTTCCAACAAGCAAGGCATCAACAGTAACAATAGCAAATGGTTCTTTTGTTAATAATTCAATAATTGCTACAACTGGTGGATTCCCTGCTGGATTTAATGGTCTAATGTTTCGTCCAAGTTCTGTTGCTCCAGTTATTACATTAACTGCTGCTCTTGGTGTTGGACTTACAACTGGAACTAATACTCAACTTAAACTATATCCAGTGTTAGCTTGGTCTGCTCATGAATGCAAGGTCTGGATTTGCAGTGACGAGGTCTAAATGGCTTTAAGATTTGGACTTAGGCTTGGCATTGGTGGGCGCGGAGCATCAGCCGATAACGACATGATTCTCGTATATGCGATTCCATCAGCGAGTAC
>ERZ724518.440-NODE-440-length-17764-cov-63.304817_pt1 | contig 17764 bp, 15 predicted proteins | sample MGYA00376051_ERZ724518 | MGnify/ENA primary metagenome ERZ724518 (study PRJEB28724, sample SAMN07190885) | wastewater metagenome | isolation source: influent of sewage treatment plant in Hong Hong | place: Hong Kong | collected 2016-03-17 ... | reverse complement strand
GAAATTCCCCTCCCACCTACGTCGGAGGGAGTCCCCTTTCGCATTTAAGATGGGACCACAGGCACCGCTTTTCATCACTGGCCCCTCCACGATTTCGACCCCCTGGCTCGCCAGCTGGGCCATCACCTGATCCAGGGGCCAGCGGGTGATGAGGCAGAGATCCCCCGACCCCACCTGCGCCCGGTTGCGCGCCTCCTCCCCCAGCAGTTGCAGATTGATCTTCTGGTTGCCAAAGCGCAGCGCCCGGCGCCCCGCCCCGAAGGTGATGGGCTCCATCTTGAAGGCGCCGCTGTAAAACGCCACCGCCCGCTCAATGTCGCTGACCGCAATACCAGATGGTCGATATGGCTGATCATGCTTGCTCCCTGTCATGGTGATTGCCGCACCATCATACCCTGTTCCCTTGGCAGAGACTGTGCCTTGGCCCGCAAAGCCTTTTGTCCTGATGGCCCAACTGAAAGAAACCAAGAAGACCCAACTACTGCTTGGCATCATCAATGTATTGATAATATGAGAGTTTATTAACCTTTCTACTGAACTTCGGCTTCGATTGAGTTAACCTTCTTGCAATGAAATACAACTCGGACGAGTCGGCTTTGCGCAACACATGGACAGAAGAAGAGTTAAGGGCGACGGTGACCGCCTATCTGGAGATGTACAAGAAGGAGTTGGAAGGCACTACCTTTGTCAAAAAGCACTATTACGCAGAGTTAGCGGCTCGATTCCAACGGTCCGATAAGTCGTTTGAATATCGGATGCAAAATATCTCTTACGTCTGCGTGTTGATGGGCAGAGCTTGGGTTTCTGGGCTAAAACCGGCCAAGAATGTAGGGGCACAGAATGCGTCTATTATTGAACGCCTGATCTGTGAGTTAGACGGACAACCGTTTAGCGGACAAGCAGAATTCGAACATCAGGTCATCCAATACAAGGAGAAACCCATCTCTCCTCATCCCCCCGGTATAGAAGAGCCATCCCAGCGCTACCTGGCCACAACAAGTTATGTGAGGGACCCACACGTCAAAGCCTGGGTACTCGTCGTCGCAGACTCGCAGTGTGAGTGTTGTGATGCACAGGCCCCGTTTATCACGGCTACCGGAGAACCCTTTCTAGAGGTGCATCACCTGCGCACTTTGGCTGACGGAGGCTCGGATACCATCAACAACACGGTGGCGCTCTGCCCTAACTGCCATCGCGAGCTTCACTATGGCGCCAATCAGGTAGAGAAGCGCGATGCACTCTATCGAAAGCTATCCAGGCTGAAGAGAGAATAATCCCCAGCACTCAAAGCGGCCCCCACGGCGGGCCGCCTTCGTGTGGTCAGCAGGCAATCCGTTCTATGCAACCGCCACTGAGTTTGAAGAAGGCATCCTGCGGCAGCTCCTGCAGCCAGGTGGTGGTGTAGTCCAGATCCACATAGGCGCCGCGCAGCATGGCGCCAAAGATACCGTGAGAAACAACGATGGCCTGCTCGGCAATCTGCTCGTCCTCAAGCCATTGCCGGGCCCGGCGCTGAATGCTCTCAAAACTCTCGCCATGGGGGGCCCGCAGATACCAGTCCGGTTCCTCCAGATCCAGCTCGGGGTGGGCCGCCAGCAGCTCGGGCACCCGGCGACTCTCCCACTCCCCCATCCCCAGCTCCACCAGCCGCTCGTCCCAGATGATGCGCCCCTGGTCCAAGCCAAGCTGCTGACACACCCGCTCCGCCGTCTGCCGTGCCCGGCCGAGGGGGCTGGCGTAGATCGTCCAGTCGGTGGGCTCGGTCAGGAGCTTGGCCAGACGGGCCCCCATGGCGAGGGCCTGGGCTTCTCCCCTGGGGGTCAGCTCGGAGTTGCAACGCCCCTGCAACCGCAATTCGGCGTTGTAACGGGTCTGACCATGGCGCAGCAAATAGAGGGTTCGAGACATGGTTTCTCCAGCAGAGTCAACGAGATAAGAAAACAGGGGGAAGATGATAACAGATGTACCGGGTCAACCAAGACCCGGAGGATGCAGGCTTGTGCTGACTCCTTGAGCGCCTGGCCTGCGGCTATCGTGAAAGGACGACAGGGGCTGCGCGCCTTTATCGCACAGGCGCCTTGTGCGCATTCCACACGCCTTCGCCACGGGCCCACCAGCGCCGTGGCAAGCGCCCCATGCTCCCCTATCTTGTTGTTCAGACGGGATAAAATGGGGATGTGCCGGTTTATCGGTCACAGGATGGCGGCCAATGCCAGAAAAGACAGAGTTTTTGCTCTGATCCGGGGGCCATTTTGGTACGTATCTCTGGCTCACGACAGGGACGCCTGGTGTACAATCTGCCACCCGATTTCCCCTGACCCGGCCCAGGCTCAGGCCCTGATGTACCCCAGAGTAAATGAACGTGACCCCAACCCACCCCATGCTCGACAGTTATTACAGCCAGGATCTGGTGTTCTTCTCCATCCTGGTGGCGGTGCTCGCCTCCTATACGGCGCTGACCATGACCAGCCGGGTGAGCCAGAGCCGGGGACGGGCCGCCGTGCTCTGGCTCGCGGGGGGAGCCTTCGCCATGGGCCTCGGCATCTGGTCCATGCATTTTATCGGCATGCTCGCCTTCAACCTGCCCATCGCGCTGGGATACGATCTGACCCTCACCGGTCTCTCCCTGGTGGCGGCCATCGGCTCCTCGGCCTTTGCGCTCTGGCTGGTGAGTCGTCCCCAGCTCCCCTGGCACCAGATCCTGTTCGGGGCCGTACTGATGGGTGCCGGCATCGCCACCATGCACTACATCGGCATGGCGGCCATGAAGATAGCGCCCGGCATCCACTACCTGCCTGGGCTCTTCATCCTCTCCATCCTCATCGCGCTATTCGCCTCGGGTGCCGCGCTCTGGATAGCGTTTCGCCTGCGCAACAGCTCGCCCCGCGCCTTCTTCAGCAAGGCCCTCGCCTCCCTGGTGATGGGGGCCGCCATCATGGGCATGCACTACACCGGCATGGCGGCGGCCCAGTTCCCCGCAGAGAGCCTGTGCGGGGCCCTCTACACCGGTCTCAATACCCAGTGGCTGGCAACCGTGGTCATCATAGTGACCCTGACGGTGTTCGCCATCGCCTTCGTGCTCTCCATGCTGGATGCCCACGCCGCCAGGCTCTCCACCTCCCTGCATCAGGCCCACGACGAGCTGCTCAAGCTGGCGCTCCATGACAGCCTGACCCGGCTGCCGAACCGGCTGCTGTTTGCCGACCGGCTGGAGCAGCGCATCCAGGAGTGTCAGCACAGCCAGCGCAGCTTCTCCCTGCTGTTTCTCGATCTCGACGGCTTCAAGATCATCAACGATGCCCACGGCCACCACACCGGGGATCTGCTGCTGGCCGAGGTGGCCCAGCGCATCACCAGCCTGCTCGGTGCCAGCGACACCGCCTCGCGCTTTGGCGGGGACGAGTTCGTGCTGGCACTGGCGCCGGGAGATCTGAGTCAGACCAAGGCCTTCGCCGAGCGCCTGCTGGCCGCCCTGGCCCAGCCCTATGAGTGGGAGCATCACAGCCTGCACATCACCGCCAGCATCGGCATCGCCGTCTATCCCCAGGATGGCACCAGCCTGCACGAGCTGACCCTCAACGCCGATGCCGCCATGTATTACGCCAAGGAGCAGGGGCGCAACGACTACTACTACTTCGACAGCGCCATGAACGCCAACGCCCACCAGCAGTTCCTGCTGCACAAGGAGTTGCAACACGCCCTGGAGCGGGGGGAGCTGGCCCTGCACTACCAGCCCAAATACTGTGCCCGCAGCGGCCAGGTGGTCGGCGCCGAGGCCCTGCTGCGCTGGCAGCACCCGGAGCATGGTGCCGTCTCGCCGGCCAGCTTCCTGCCGCTGGCGGAGAAGAGCAGGCTCATCATCCCCATCGGCAACTGGGTCATCGACGAGGCGTGCCGCCAGATGAGCGCCTGGCGGGCGGCGGGTCATCACGACTGGAGCGTGGCAGTCAATCTCTCCACCATCCAGCTCGCCAGCCCCGGGCTGCTGGAGGAGGTGCAGGGCGCCCTCGCCCGCCATCGGCTCGAGGCCCGTCACCTGACCCTGGAGATCACCGAATCCACCGCCATGCAGAAGGCCGAGGAGAGCCTCGCCATCCTCAACCGTCTGGCCGAGCTCGGCCTTGGCATCTCCATCGACGACTTCGGCACCGGCTACTCCAGCCTGCTCTACCTCAAGCGCTTCCCCGCCAACGAGCTCAAGATTGACCGGGGCTTTGTCACCACCCTGGAGCGGGGAGGCGACGATGCCACCATCATCGCCGCCATCATCGCCCTGGGTCAGGCCCTGGAGATGCGCATCGTGGCAGAGGGGGTGGAAACCCCGGAGCAGCGGGACCTGCTGACCGAGCTGGGCTGCGACACCTTGCAGGGCTACCTGCTCGGGCGCCCCATGACCGGGGAGCAACTGCTTGTCCACTGCGCTCCCGAGACTCCCCAACGGGTGCTGGAAGGTGTGCTTGCCTGACAAGCAGGTGAGGCGCAGCGCCCGTGTCGCCAGGGTCATCACCAGCCCGATTGCGTCCCTTCACGACTCAAGGTAGTCTGCTGCAAGACTCGAATGCTCCTTTATTTTGCCGGGCGCATCGAGCGCCCCCCATGGCAGATCACCCGTTCAGAGGAGCCACATCCATGGCCAGATACCAGTTCTTCAGCGTCCCCGCCTCCCGCCGTCAGCAATATACCTATGTCGACATGGCCTCCCCCACTTTCCTCACGGAGAAGGAGGCGCTGCTAACGCAAGGATTCGAGGTGGAAGAGGATTTCATCGACGCGGCCACTCCCCGCGAGGCGGTGGAGAAGTACAGATCCGGCTTTCTCTACGTGGCGGACGAGATAGGCAAGTCAGACGAGGCCTATGCGGCGGCAACGGCCTTGCTGGAGATGGGCAAGAAGATCCTGGGCCGCAAGGCGGGCTGAGCAAGGCGGGCCGCCGGGACGATACCCCCGATGGCCCGCAGGCAGTCAGCGTTGAGGGTGCTGGCGGAGCATCTCCACCAGCTCCTCTTCACTGCCGGGTTCATGGGCAAGCTGCAGGCTGGGGGCGGCGCCCCCCATCAGCATATAAACGTGAGTGCTGCAGTGATCGTAGTGATACCACTTACCGTCGATACAGACGTCGGTATAGCATCTCGGGTCCTTCTTGAGTTCCATACGCACATCCTTATGTGTCATTCACCAACATCACCCTTGACCGTAAAATAAGCGGCCCGAGTCCCCCTTGACCTGGATCAAGGGAGGTGGCGGGCAGAAGCGGGCAGTGGCCGGATCTGGCCGGGGCCGGATGTCGCCAGCCCGGATGACAGAGCCCACCAACCGGCCCCAGCCAGGCAACAGCGCAACAAAAACGGCGCCCGAAGGCGCCGTTTTTCATGTCCGTCATTTGACCGACGGGGAACAAGCCGCTGGCTTATTCGTCTTCCAGGTAGGCGTAGCCTTGCAGACCCAGCTCCAGCTCGTCGAGCAGGGCCTTGCGGGTCTCGTCGTCCAGCGCCGGGTGGGAGACGATGCGCTGGTAGTTCTCGCGGATCACGGACGGGTCGATGTTGACGTAACGTAGCAGCTGGTCGACGGTGTCACCACGCACCACGTTGCGGATGTCCATCTTGCCTTCTTCATCCAGCCACACTTCCGCGCAGTGGGTGTCACCGAACAGGTTGTGCAGATCCCCCAGGATCTCCTGATAGGCACCCACCAGGAAGAAGCCGACATGGCACTCTTCGTGCTCACCGTAGACCGGCATCGGCAGGGTGCTTTCCACCCCCAGACCGTCGACGTAGTGCTCCACCTGACCGTCGGAGTCACAGGTGATGTCCATCAGGATGCCGCGGCGGGTGAGCGGACGCTCGAGGCCGGCCAGCGGCATCACCGGGAACACCTGACCGATACCCCAGGCATCCGGCAGGGACTGGAACAGGGAGAAGTTGGCAAAGCACTTGTCAGCCAGTTTCTCGGAGAGTTCGTCGGCCAGGGCGCGGTGGTTGCGGTTGACTGGGTTCAGCAGCTCCTTGAGCGCCAGACAGGTGTTCTGGTGCAGCATCTCGGCCCAGGCACGTTGCTCCAGGTTCAAGAGGCCCATGGTGTACTGGGCGTTGACGTCACCGAGATCCGCCACGGAGTCGTGGAAGATCTCCAGCAGGGAGGGATCTTCCCCGCGCAGGTCCAGCCACCCTTTCCACATGTTCTGCAAGATGGTAGGCGCGTCCTCGTCCGGGGCGCTGATGTCGTTCACCTCCACCCCTTCGGCACCAATGATATTGGTGACCAGCACGGCGTGGTGTGCAGTCAGGGCACGGCCGGACTCGCTGATGATGGTCGGGTGCGGCAGGTCGAACTCGCGGCAGACATCGCCGATGCCCCAGACCACGTTGTTGGCGTACTCGGAGAGGCTGTAGTTCGCGGAGCAGTGGCTCTGGGAACGGGTGCCCTCGTAGTCCACACCCAGGCCGCCGCCCACGTCCACCACCTCGACCTTGGCGCCAAGACGGCACAGCTCGGCGTAGAAGCGGCCGCACTCGCGGATGCCGCCCTGGATGTCGCGGATGTTGGCGATCTGGGAGCCCAGGTGGAAGTGCAGCAGTTGCAGGCAGTCCAGCTTGCCGAGGCTGCGCAGACGCTCCACCAGCGCCAGGATCTGGGAGGCGGAGAGGCCGAACTTGGACATGGATCCACCGCTCGATTCCCACATGCCGGAGCCGGTGGAGGCGAGCTTGGCGCGCACCCCGATGTTGGGCTTGATGTTGAGGCGAACTGACTCGTCGAGCACCATTTCCAGCTCGGAGGGTTTTTCCACCACTATGTAGACCTTGTGGCCCATCAGGTTGCCCAGGAGGGCGTGGCGGATGTATTCGCGGTCCTTGTAACCGTTGCAGACGATCACGGACCCTTGCTCATGATGATGGGACAGCACGGCCAGCAACTCGGGCTTGGAGCCCGCTTCCAGCCCAAGCCTCGGCTTGTCGCTGTAGGACTGACTGATGGTCTCGATGACGCGGCGCTGCTGGTTTACCTTGATCGGGTAAACGCACAGGTAATCCCCTTCATAGCCTGACTTCTCGATGGCCTGACCGAAGGCGTTGAACAGCGCATCGACCCGGCTCTTGAGGATGTCGGGGAAACGCAGCAACACCGGCGTGGTCAGCCCGGACTGGCGCAGTTGCTCGATGGCCTCGGACAGCACGATCTGAGCCTCGGGGCGAGACTTGTCGGGAGAGACGGTCACATGACCGGCGTCATTGATATTGAAAAAACCCGCACCCCAGTAGGGAACGTTGTAGACCTTCAAGGAGTCCTTGCTGGACCAGTTAGTCATGGGCTATGCCTCGCAAATGAGCGGCCGTGGGCCGCCTTCGTTACCCTCAATCACATCCAGACCATTGATTGCAAAATGCGGCAAGCCAGAGCGGCCTGCTGACGTTGGACCCGCAACGGAGCATGCTCCGCCACATCCTGTTCATTGCACATCGCGGCAAGCCAAGGCTGCCTGGTGGATCTTGGGAAGTAACGAGTCTTGATGTGGGGCTGGTGGCTTTACATCAAGCTCAACGGTATGCGGTAACACCTTGCCGGCGTACCGCGGTACTTTGATGACAATCGGCATCAGCCACGCCGTTTGTTCATCATTCGGCAGCCATCCCGACGGACAGGAGAGGGTTTCAAGGAAGAGAAGGGAAGACGTCAGCACGCATCGTGTTGATGGACGACAACCACTACGACCCGCTCAACGCCAGTGACCGCCCATGACAAGGGAGATGATGAGCCCGAAGCCCACTCGGTCAGCTGAAAGATGAGAGTCCGTTGTTCTCCCTGATACCGGAGCCTAACCGGTATTAAAGAAACCATTCCCCAGCAGTGTCTGTCGTTTCTGCGTGCCTCGCCCTATAGGCGTCATGATCCTGCGGGTCTGGCGGACACGGCCTGCGCAGGGTTGCCCTTGGATCGGCGCGGAGTGTACACACTTACCGCAGCCAGTGACAATAAAAAATCGTGTTAAAAAACGGGTTTTCATCGGGGGGCAAAATCTCGCTGCCAGCAAGGCGGGCTCTGGGATGGCGGGGGATGGGAGTGCGTGGGCGAGGCGATGAAAATAACCAACACGTCACGCTTTTTGGGTCACCCCTTGCCAGCGCTGGGCCGAGGAGAAATTCAGCTTTTTCGCAATTGCTTAACCAGTTTTTATTTTGGAATTTTTATGCAAGGTGCCAAGCGATGATCCCCGCCCCTCCCCCTCGATGGCCCTTCTCTCCCCCACAAAGTCATCAAAAACTGCGCTGACGCAATAAGCGGCGCCGCCGTCTTGGCCACAATGACTCCTCTTTCGTGACCCGAGGCTTGCCCATGAACACCCTGCTTTCGCGCTTTCTCCACTACCTCACCTTTCATACCCGTTCCGATGCGACCAACCCTGCCTGCCCCAGCAGCGAGGGACAGCGCCTCTTCGCCCGGGCCCTGTGCGACGAAATGACGCAGATGGGGCTGAGCCAGGTCACCCTGGACGAGCATGGCTACCTCACCGCCTGCCTGCCGGGCAACCAGCCGGATGCCCCCGCCATCGGGCTCATCGCCCACATGGACACCGCCGATTACGAGGCCGAATGCGTCGTCCCCCAGATAGTCGAGCACTATCAGGGGGGTGATATCTGCCTTGGCAAAGGGGACGAGGTGCTGGCCATCCGCCAGTACCGCTTCCTGAAAAACTACCTGGGGCAGGATCTCATCACCACCGACGGCACCACCCTGCTGGGGGCCGACGACAAGGCGGGCATCGCCGAGATCCTCACCGCCGTGGAATACCTGCAAGCTCACCCCGAGATCCCCCGTGGCGATGTCTGGGTCGGCTTTACACCGGACGAGGAGATAGGGCGCGGTGCCGACCGCTTCCCGCTGGAGCGCTTCCCGGCCAAGTGGGCCTACACGGTGGATGGCGGCGAGCTCGGCGAGCTCGAATGCGAGAACTTCAACGCCGCCAGCGCCACGGTGCGCATCACAGGCAACAACGTCCACCCCGGCACCGCCAAGGGCAGCATGATCAACAGCCAGACCCTGGCCGCCCGCTTCCATGCCGCCATGCCCGCCGAACAGACCCCGGAGTGCACCCAGGGGTATGAGGGCTTCTTCCACCTGGCCCGGATGGAGGGCTCGGTGGAGGAGACCACCCTGCACTACCTCATCCGCGACTTCGACGATGACTGCTTCGCCGCCCGCAAGGCCCAGCTCAAGGAGCGGGTCGCCTCCCTGCAGCTGGACGCCCCCAGGGCGCGCATCACCCTGGAGATAGTGGACAACTACCGCAACATGCGCAGCCAGATAGCGCCCCATCCCCACATCGTCGAGCTGGCCAAAGCCGCCATGGAGGCCGCCGACGTGGTGCCCAAGATCAAACCCATTCGCGGCGGCACCGACGGCGCCCGGCTCTCCTTCATGGGGCTGCCCTGCCCGAACCTGTTCACCGGTGGCCACAACTTCCACGGCAAGCACGAGTTCATCCCCCTGCAATCCATGGAAAAAGCGGTCGCCACCCTGGTGGCGCTGGTGCGCCTCACCTCTGCCTGGCGGGCAGAGTAAGGGGGCAAGGACGGGGCTCGCCCCGTCATCAAACCGTCACCCAACCGACACACGAAAGGCACGCAGGGGCGTCAAGCTGGGGCAAAGTTCAGCGGAGCCTTGCCCATGTTCGACGTCGATACCCTGTTGGGGCAGCACCTGCCCCGCCTCGCCAGCCAGCCCCGCCTCCGTCCCCTGATGAGGCAGGGGCTGAGCTGGTTGCTGCACGAGGAGGCCTTCACCCGCTTTGCCGCGCGCCATCCCCACCTGCGCGGTCTGGACTTCGTCGAGCAGGCCCTCACCGAGCTCCACTTCGACTGCCGGGTGAGCGAGGCAGAGCTCGAGCACATTCCCGCCAGCGGCCGGGTCATTCTTGTCGCCAACCACCCCATCGGCTCCCTGGACGGGCTGGCCCTGCTGCGCCTCATCGGGCGCATCCGCCCCGACGTCAAGATAGTGGCCAACCAGGTGCTGGCCCAGCTCGCGCCGCTGCGCCCATTGCTATTGCCGGTGGACAACCTGGGGGGCAAGACCGACAGGCAGGCCATCCTCGCCATGAACGAACACCTCGCCGCCGACGGGGCCCTGGTTATCTTCCCCGCAGGCGAGGTCTCCCGCCTCGGTCCCAAGGGGGTGAAGGATGGCCCCTGGCAGGCCGGCTTCATCAAGCTGGCCCAGCGCAGCCGAACGCCCCTGGTGCCCATTCACCTGGGAGGGCGCAACAGCCTCTGGTTCTATCTCGCCTCCTGGCTCAACAAGCCCGCCTCCGCCCTGCTGCTGGTACGCCAGCTGTTTCGCCAGCAGGGGCAGACGCTGCCGGTGACCATAGGGGCGCGTATTCCCCTCGCCAGTTTTCAGGAGCTGCCGGCCAAGACGGCGGCCCGGCTGGTGCGTGGCCACCTCTACCGAATCGCTCGGGGCAAGGCGGGACGGTTGCAGACCGAGGCCCCCATCGCCCTGCCGGAGGATCGCCGCCTGCTGAAACAGGCCATCGACGGGTGCGAGCTGCTCGGCCAGACCCCGGACGGCCAGCGCATCCTGCTCTATCGTCGCCACGAGCAGAGCCACTCGGTGATCCTGCGTGAGCTGGGGCGCCTGCGGGAGATCGCCTTTCGGGCGGTGGGGGAAGGCTCGGGCAAGCGGCGGGATCTCGATGCCTTCGACGATGACTATCACCACCTCATCCTCTGGGATCCCGCCCGCCTCGACATCATCGGCGCCTACCGTTTCGCCCCGGTGGCCGAACGGCTGGCCAGCAAGGGGCTGGATGGCCTCTACAGCCACACCCTGTTCGGCTTCGAAGAGAAGCTGCTGCCCCGGCTGGAACAGGCCATCGAGCTTGGCCGCAGCTTCATCCAGCCCGCCTACTGGGGCAAGCGGGGGCTCGATTACCTCTGGTTCGGCATCGGGGCCTATCTGGCCCGCTATCCCCAATACCGCTACCTGTTCGGGCCCGTCACCCTCTCCGGCAGCCTGCCGCCAGCGGCCAAGGATCTGCTGGTGAGCTTCTATCGCCAGCACTTCGCCCCCGCCCTTGCCCTCGCCCCTTCCCGCCGCCCCTATCCCGCCACGCCGACACTGTTCGAGGGGCGCGATTACGGGGACGACCTCAAGGTGCTCAAGGCAGGGCTCGACAACCTGGGCTGCGCCATTCCCACCCTCTACAAGCAGTACGCCGAGCTGTGCGAGCCGGGGGGTGTGCAGTTCATGGACTTTGGCATCGACCCGGACTTCAACCACTGCATCGACGGCCTGGTGTGGGTGGACGTGAGCCGCATCAAGCCCCACAAGCGGGCCCGCTATATCGGCCTCCCCGCCGGGGAAGGGCTGGCCACATCTGGCGACCGTTGACCGGGGGCTGCAACGAAAGAGGGAGGCCTGCGCCTCCCTCTTTCACATCATGGGTGATGCCGCCTACTCGGCTGCGGGTTTGCGATCCGCATGGCCGAGATCCCGCTCCGGGGCGATGACATCCCGCACCCGCTGCTTGATCTCCTTGGCCTCGGGGAAGCCCTCGTCGGCCACCCTGTCCCACACCAGCACCCCGTCCACCAGGATGCGAAACTCCCCCTTGCTGGCGGGCACCAGGGCCACCTCGCCCAGTTCGCCGTCGAAGGTGGAGAGCAGCTCCTGGGCGAGCCAGGCGGCTCGCAGCATCCAGCGGCAGAGGGTGCAGTAACGGATTTCGATGCGCGGTTTCGCGAGGGGCAAATGGGTATCTGTCATGGGGTGACTCCGTGAAAATCGGTCAACCAGAGGCGAGCGATGCGCTGCATGGTGGCCTGGGGCAGTTCGTGAAGGCCCGGGGTGGATGCCTGATGGGCCAGTTGGTGCACCCCTTCGATGATCTCCGCCAGCACCAGGTAGACATATTCGCCGATGACGGCGCCGTGGACGAAGTTGACCGCCTCCCCCCGGTTGAGCAAAAAGATGGTGCTGCCGTCCGGCCGGGTCAGGGCCAGCACATGGGGACACACCTCCTCGCTCGGCCAGGGCAGCTGGGCGAGGCTGAAGGCGAATTCGTCGTCGGCGGAGGTGACCGAGGCCAGCATGGCGCCGGGGCGCAGGGCCTGCAGATCGGATATATCGAGGGAGCCGTTGCCGGTGGAGCAGATCACCAGCTCGGCACGGCCCAGGGCCTCGGCCTTGTTCACCAGCTTGAAGCCGTGGGAGAGCGCCTCCACCTGGCGCAGGGCATCCGTCTCCACCAGCTCCAGATGCAGGTTGCGACAGCGCAGTTCCCGGGCGATGCTGCGCCCCACCTTGCCATAGCCGAACAGGGCGGCCTGGCAGACATTGAAGGTACGCCTCAGGGTACGTGCGAGGGACTCCGCGGAGTAGACCACGCTCAGGCCGATCTGGATATCTTCCGCCTGCTTGAGGGGGCTGCGGGCCACCGAGATGACGGGGGCCGCCAGTGACTCCTGCTCATACCGCTGATGGCCGTTCTCGGTCATCTCCACCACCCCGATGAAGCGGGCGCCAAAGTGCTCGGCCAGTACCGCCTGGCTCTTGGCGAAGTAGCCGCCGATGTCGAGGATGATGAGCCGCTCGTGGGACATCACCAGGGGGGCAATCTGGGCGATCACCTCACCGGGATCCGAGGTCCAGTGGCGATTGAGGGGCAGCACGGGGTAGTGCTGCTGGGCCCAGGCCAGCGTCGGCCCGTGCACGGACTTGGGTTTGGGCAGGATGGCACCGACCCGACCCACCCGATCGAGCACCTGGATGAAGTCGGGTCTGTCGGGAAGCAGGTGGGTCACCAGCAGGATGCAGAGATCCCCAAGACATCCCTGTTCGGTGAAATGGCGAAAAAACAGATGCTCAGATCCCTGACTGCGCAACTGTGGCCTCCTTAGCGTGCCGCGGGAAAGCAGGCAAACAGAACCCGGCATAGCCGGGTTCTGTGTGTATCCAGATAATTGAAAATCCTTTTTATCCGAAAGCACCATGGGTCTCAATCTTTATCTGTCCAGACTTTGACAAGCCCATCAATTTCTAAGGTAATAGCCTGTTTTTCATGCAAAAATCAGTAAAGTGATGCCTCTGGCCATACCCACCACAGACCCACTCCGGCACCGACGGCCGCCACCAGGATCAAGACCCCCCAGCGAGAGAGTCCCGGGCGCCCGTGCAGGGCACGTTCCAGCAGCGGCAATAGCCAGACCGGCAGCAGCACCAGCAGGGGCACTTCCACGTACTGCCAGGCGAGCATCTGCACGAAGGCGAGTGAAAGCCCCAGGGCTGCCGGGGTCACCTTGACCCCTGCAAAGGCGCCGAGCAGGGCACGGAATCCGGCAAACGCGGCCAGGGCCCCCGTCAGCTGGGCGATGAGCAGGCTGCCATCGATGCCGATGACCAGCGCCAGCCAGATGAAAGCCAGGGCGAAGCCGAGCCCCTCCTCGCTGTCACCACGCCAGCTCGTCCAGCCAGACCAGAGGATGGCGGGCAGCAGGGCCAGCCAGATCCCGGGCTCGCTCGCCAGCACGGAGGCCAGCCCCTGCCACCACACCAGGGCGCCCAGCACCCCGAACAGCGCGAGGGCGACCCCCTTGCTGGTACCCTGGGTCAGGGCGGGCACCAGCAGGGTCAGCGGCAGCCACTGCCACGCCTTGACCGGCAGGCCATAGGCACCGCCCAGCAGGCAGCCCACCAGCCAGATCCCCAGGGCGCCCCACAGATAGCCCAGCCGCGGCCAGCGCCACGACAGCAAAGCGGCCCCTAAAGGAGCCGCCAGGGTTTGAAGCAGGAGTGCTGCGCCCATTACTTGCGCACGCCTTCAACGAACAGGTTGATGGTCATCTCGTCAGGGATGTTCGGCACCATGTAGTTCACGCCGAACTCGCTGCGCTTGATGGTGGTGGTGGCGTTGAAGCCGCTGCGGTAGCCGCCCCAGGGATCCTTGCCTTCGCCGATGTGGACCAGGTCGAAGGCCACGTCCTTGGAGACGCCGTGCAGGGTCAGGGTGCCCTTGAGCACGCCCTTGTCCTTGGTGCCTTCATAGCCGGTGCTGACGAAGGTCATCTTGGGGTACTGCTTGACGTCCAGGAAGTCGGGGCTGCGCAGGTGCTTGTCGCGGGCCTCGTGGTTGGAGTCCACGCTGGCGGCATCGATTTCGAAGTTCGCCTTGGCCGCCGCCGGGTTGGCGTCGTCCATGCTGAAGGTGCCACTGAAGGTGTTGAATCGGCCGACCAGTTCTGAGAAGCCGAGGTGGCCCACCTTGAACTGGACTGTGGTGTGCGCTGCATCGACATCGTAATCGGCAGCCATCAGGGGAGCCGCCATAAACAGGCAGGAGGCCAGCAGGGCCTTGGTCATTTTCATTCCGATCGTTCCTTCATTGGGGGTTCACAACGGTGTCCAAAATGCTAACCTCCTATCGAGAATAGATAATCATCGATTTATTAAAATAATTATCAACCGAGAGTGGAATATGGATCAGATAGCCGCCATGCGCACCTTCATCAAGGTGGTGGAGTGCCAGAGCTTCACCAAGGCCGCCCATCAGCTCGGGATCTCGGTCGCCATGACCTCCAAGCTGATGCAGCAGCTCGAGGAGTCCCTCTCCACCCGGCTGCTGTCGCGCACCACCCGCCAGGTCAATCCCACCGAGGCGGGCCAGTTCTACTACCAGCGCTCCCTGGCCCTGCTGGCGGAGCTGGAAGAGACCCACAGCCAGCTCACCCACAACAACCAGCAGCCCCAGGGCACCCTCAAGCTCTCGGTGCCCATGGATTTCGGCTACCTGCACCTCTCCCCCGCCCTGCCCCTGTTTCGCGAGCGCTACCCGGACTTGAAGCTCGAGATTGAGTACAGCGACCGGCGGGTGGCCCTGGTGGAGGAGGGGTTCGATCTGGCGCTGCGCATCGGCAACCTGCCGGACTCCTCCCTGGTGGCCAAGCCGCTCGCCATGATGAAGATGGTGGTGTGCGCCAGCCCCGACTACCTGGCCCGCCGGGGCAGGCCGAAGACCCCGGAGGATCTCAAGCAGCACGACTGCCTCATCTACACCCTGACCCAGCCGGACTGGGTCTTCAAACGGGATGGGGAGGAGCACAGCATCCGCCCCCAGGGGCCCCTTCGCGCCAACAACGGGGTGGCCCTGACCCGGGCCGCCTGCGACCACCAGGGCATCATCTTGCAGCCCACCTTCATCGTGGGGGATGCGCTGCGCTCGGGGGCGCTGGTCCCCTTGTTGCTGGAGTGGGAGAAGGGGCAGGTGGGGCTCTATGCCCTCTATCCGCACCGCCGTTTCGTGTCGGCCAAGGTGCGCTGCTTCATCGAATTCGTGCAGGAGCGCTACCTGGCGCCCCACTACTGGGACAGGGAGACCTGAGCCCGGGCTCAGGGGGTGGGCATCAGCTCAGCCACCAGCAGGTGATCCTGCTGGCTCATCTGCCAGCGTGGCAGGCGCTGGCGCAAGGCGGCGAGCTCGGCCTCCCCCAGCGCATAGGGCAGGGTGACGTGCAGGCAGTGGCAATCCAGCATGGCCGCCAACTGCATCATCAGGGCGAGGTTCGCCTCGTCGCTCTTGTGCTTGTTGATGCGCTTGCCGAGCTCGTGGCGAAAGTGGGTCTCGGGATCCTGGGTCATCGCCTGCCAGCCGTAACCAAAGAGCGGGATGAAGGCGCTGACGATGCCAAGGGCGGTGAGGGGCCGTTTGGGCGGGTGATAGAGGACGTTGAGATCCAGCAGGATGGGACTTTGATGGGGCTCACGACTGCCGGATAAAATAGTATTGCTCATTGGATTACCCTGTTGATTCCTCTAGACTTCGCCGCATATTTGACCTGACATGCCAACGAGGTGCTGATGCTAAGCGATATCGAGATCTCCCGCCAGTCCCCCCGCCTGCCCATCGCCGAGGTGGCAGCACAGCTCGGCATAGCGGCCGCCCATCTCCACCCCCACGGCCATTACAAGGGCAAACTCGACCTCGCGCTGCTCCATCACGCCCCCGCCCGCGAGCCCGGCAAGCTGGTGCTGGTGAGCGCCATCACGCCCACCCCCCTTGGGGAGGGCAAGACGGTCACCACGATCGGCCTCTCCATGGGGCTCAACCACATCGGCCAGCCCAGCATCGCCACCATTCGCCAGCCGAGCCTCGGCCCCGTCTTCGGGGTCAAGGGGGGCGCCGCCGGGGGCGGCATGGCCCAGGTGGTGCCGATGGAGGAGATGAACCTGCACCTCACCGGGGATTTTCACGCCCTCACCGCCGCCCACAACCTGGCCTCTGCCGCCCTGGATGCCCGCCTGTTCCATGAACGCAAACTCGGTGACCAGTTCAGCGCCAGAACCGGCCTGGCGCGGCTCGATATCGACCCGGCCAACATCCTCTGGCCCCGCACCCTGGACATGAACGACCGGGCGCTTCGCCACCTCACCCTCGGCCAGGGCGGCGCTGCCGATGGTGTCGAGCGCCCCGATCGCTTCGTCATCACCGCCGCCTCCGAGCTGATGGCCATTCTGGCGCTAGCCAGGGATCTCAAGGACTTGCGCGCGCGTATCGGCCGCATCCAGCTCGCCCTCGACCTGCGCGGCAAGCCCATCACCGCCGAGCAGCTGGAAGTGGCGGGGGCCATGACGGTGCTGCTCAAAGACGCCCTCAAGCCCACCCTGATGCAGACCACGGAGCAGACCCCTGTGCTGGTCCACGCAGGCCCCTTTGCCAACATCGCCCACGGCAACTCCTCCGTCATCGCCGATCGCATGGCGCTGGGTCTTGCCGACTACGTGGTGACCGAGGCGGGTTTTGGCTCCGACATGGGGCTGGAGAAGTTCTTCAACATCAAGTATCGCCAGTCCGGCCTTCCCCCCGCCTGCGTGGTGCTGGTGGCCACGGTGCGCGGCCTCAAGGCCAACAGCGGCCTGCTCGACATCCGGCCGGGCCAGCCGCTGCCGGCCAGCCTGCAAGGGGAAGATCTGCCCACCCTGACAGCGGGGTGCGCCAACCTCGCCTGGCATATTCACAACGCCCGCCGTTACGGGGTGCCCGTGGTGGTCGCCATCAACCGCTTCCCCACCGACAGCGACGCCGAGCTGGCCCTGCTGGAGGCGGCGGCGCGCCAGGCCGGTGCCTGTGGCGTCGCCCTCTCCCAGGCCTTCACTGACGGTGGCGCGGGTGCGGCGGATCTGGCTCACGCCGTGGTGGCGGCCTGCAAGCAGCCCAGTGAGGTCAGGCTGCTCTACCCCGATGAGATGAGCCTTGCCGCCAAGCTCGCCACCCTGGTGGAGTGCGGCTATGGCGGCCGGGGCATCACCCTCTCGGACAAGGCGCGCCAGCAACTGGCCAGACTCTCGGCAGAGGGCCAGGATCACCTGCCCGTCTGCATGGCCAAGACGCCGCTCTCCATCAGCCATGACCCGGCCAGGAAGGGCGTGCCGACGGACTTCGAGGTCCCCATCGAGGAGGTGAAACTCTGCGCGGGGGCAGCCTTCGTCTATGCCCTGGCGGGCCCCATCATGACCATGCCGGGCCTGGGCAGTCTGCCGGCCTATCGCCATATCGACATCAACGATGACGGCGACATTGTCGGCCTGAGCTGACGTGCAGGCTGGCAGTCTGCCGTCCCTGAACACCATATCGACATCAACGATGACGGCGACATTGTCGGCCTGAGCTGACGGCGCCCAGGTCCAGCCAGAAACGACAAGGCCCCGCCGATTGGTGGCAATGCTGATCAGTTAAGGATCCATTGACCGATCCTTCTGCTGTAGGACAATC
>ERZ724518.439-NODE-439-length-17787-cov-6.077938_pt1 | contig 17787 bp, 14 predicted proteins | sample MGYA00376051_ERZ724518 | MGnify/ENA primary metagenome ERZ724518 (study PRJEB28724, sample SAMN07190885) | wastewater metagenome | isolation source: influent of sewage treatment plant in Hong Hong | place: Hong Kong | collected 2016-03-17 ... | reverse complement strand
TGCTGAACATTTGGACGCTGTGATTGAATCACGGCATGCGGTTAAACATTGACTTGTTGCACTTGGTGTTTGAGACCGCCCATTAAATACAGTCACAGGTAAGCTCTATGCCAGCACTTTACAAGTTCCTAGGAAACCCAGCAATTGCTCATTCAGTCCTCGCGGGATCAATTAAGTTCACTCCGATCGCGGAGCTTAACGACCCCGCTGAGCTCAATCCGACACTCAATCGCGAGGCCGTAATGGCTTCGCTCAGCCGGCTGCGTGAGATCGGTTACTCACAAGATGATTTGATCTACTTGCGTCGGCAAGAAGCCGTTCTACAGGCGCTTTCACCTAGTGCACAAGCTGTTCATGTACCCTCTACCCCTGAGGAGGCTACGAGGATTATCCAGTCTCCCTTTTATGATTCAACCTCTACTCTTGAACGCCTGCTCAGTAAAACTGCACGGGACATTGCATCCAACGTCGGTCTATTCTGTCTTTCCAGACGCTTCGATTCATTGCCCATGTGGGCTCATTACGCAGCCAATGCAACCGGCTTCGCCGTTGAGTTCACAGACCTCGAGAGCGAATTTACGGGTGATGCTACAGGCGTTCTACGCCAACTCCGAGAAGTTACATACGCGCAAGAAATCGAAGGGGTCACATTTGACCCGAAATCACACGAGTCTCTTTTCTTTTCAAAATACATGGACTGGAGCTACGAACAGGAGGCTCGAGTAGTCCTTCCCCTCGCCGACTGCCGCCAACATATTCATGATCAAAGCATCCTGTATCTTTACGACCTACCGACTAAATTTATACGGCGCGTAATTCTCGGATGGAACATCAATCGAACATCAGTAGATGTTGTACGAGACGCAGTGTCAGAGTTCTGCCCAAACGCAGAGGTCGTTCAGGCTAAGTTTCTTCGTGGCAAGGTAAGCCTCGTAAATCGCGACGGGATTGCCTAACTGGTCGGTCAAGCGGACACCAACAAGGCCCATAGCTTCGCCATTTTCATGAGTCTTGTTGGCACCCTCTACTCGCTGCCCCCTTCCAGTGCCACTTATCTCGGGCGTTGGGCATCTTCGCCATGAAGTCTCACATAATTCCAGAAGTCATAAGCGCCATTTCTGCCGCCTTTACAACAGTCATCACGCTAGTTGTCAAGTCACGGCGCTCGTCGTTGTGCGGCAGATCGGCGAAATGAGGCGCGCAACACACGCATTTGCATTCAAAAAAGCAGTGTACGACATGCTACAGACTGATAACAGGGTCCCCGCACTCTGACATCATATTGGCTCGAGCCCAAGCACCCGAACACGTTCTTCGCCCGACCATGCGGTGGCCTCGCGCTTCATGCGCAAGCTCATCTTGCCGTTTTTTCCCATCGGGATTGGCTACACCAAATTCAGCACCATCTTTTTTAATAACGACAGGTTCTGCGGCGCATAATCCTTGCGAACCGTACTGGCATCCTCACCAAATCCCACATCCAGCACAGTGCATCCGTCAAAATCGTGATGCGCAAACTAAGCATTTCCTCTGCCACCAATGACGCCACAAACGCTAACTGCGTCTGACGCCCCCACCTCTCGCACCGCCTCCCCCAAGTTGACCAGCAACGGATACGCGCAGGCTCAGTCCTCTCGCCCCACTACCTGAACAACCCCAAAGCAAGCCTGACATTGACGCGGTAAGGAAATTTTCTTACTTTGCCAGTATTGCGATCAGGAGAACCGCCATGCCGGTCATTCAAGAGGTGGCCACCGTCACCTCAAAGGGGCAGATCACGCTGCCCAAGTCCATTCGACAAGCGCTTGGCGCGGATGCCGGCAGCAAGCTCTCGTTTGAGCTTAGGGGCAATGAAGTGGTCGTGACCCGTGCGGATGCCGAGCACGAAGACCCGGCCATTGCCGCGTTTCTGGCCCTGCTGGCGCGCGACATTGCCGCAGGCCAGCATATTGGCGGCCTGCCCGAGGCGCTGGCTCGCACGATGCAGGAGCACGCCGGCCTCAAGGCGGAGCTGGGTGACGATTTCGATGAGGACGTGGAAATCTAATGCAACGGCATGGCTGGACGCTGCTGTTTCATCACCAGCTGATTGCGCAGATGATGAAGTTGCGCGCGGCGGTGCTGCGCGCCCAAGAGAACGACCCGGAAGGGTTTGGGGCCAACGCCAACGTCAATTTTTTCCGCGCCTTGGTTCAGTTGATCCAAGACGTCGTGCCAAACGATCCATCCCGCGACGAGTATCGCCAAGGCAACACCATGGGGCCAGCCTATCGTCACTGGCGGCGAGCCAAGCTCGGAAGGCGCTATCGGCTATTCTTCCGCTACGACTCGAAGGCGAAGATGATTGTGTATGCATGGATCAACGACGAGCAGAGCCTGCGGTCATCAGGCAGCAAATCAGACCCCTACGCGGTGTTCGAGAAAATGCTCGGGCGTGGCAATCCGCCAGATGACTGGAATGCACTGGTCAAGGCGAGCCGGCAGGAGTGGGGCGAATGGGGATAAGAGAACAAAACCCTCCTGGCGTTGTTGTGCAGCCTTGTCGTATTTCCCTGTACGGCCTTTGGCTGCACGCCTGGCCAGGAGCGCTGTGCTGAGTTCTGTGAGCGACGCTTGCGCGTGAAACCGTCGTGAGTCAGCCACTTCCCTTTGCCTGCCTTGGGTGCTGGCTTGATTTTTTCTCTTGTTCGCGTACACTGTGAGTGCAGCCGTATAAACGGAACAGTGCAAGCTGTGCGGCAGCCCCGCCATGTAAAAGTGGTCGCCACCCAAGTGTGACGATAATCAAGAGGTCCGGTTAGTTTTGTGAAAAAAGCTCCTGAAAAGGGGCTTTTTTCACTTGGGGACTTTGATAGTTCTGTTGTTCTGGGTGTTGAATAGTAAAACAAAAAACCCAATGGGCTTCTTCTGCGGCTGACTACTCTTATGTGCGTCATCACGCACGTAGGCACTCTGCACAAATAGGTTCACCACGCCCTTTTTCGATGAGCGCGACACCTCGAAATACACCTCATACTCCAGTCGTTGACCATCCTCGCCGATCAATTCGATCACAAAGAAATTGCCCTTGCCAGAGTGGTAGCACTTTCGCACGTGTAGTGCGGCCACAATTTCAGGTAACCGAGCGGATAGCGCATAACGCTGAAAATCGAAAATGCGGCACTCTCGCATATCACAATAGAGCAAATCTTTGTCTGGCGTCTCCCCCTCTTTCACCCCACGGGTAAAGGTATGTAGGCTGTAGATCAGTTGCATGTGGTAGATCTTAGCTGGCTTATCTCCAGCCGCAGCTTGCACAACTTCAATCAGCTGTGGATGAAGATGACTGAGGTCATAGGTCACCCCCTGGTAGATAAAAGGCCTCCATGAAATCATGCTTTCCCTCTTTCTCTGCGGCCAATTTTAACTGTGGCTCAGTTTTACGCTTTGCGCAGCAAACTTTTGCTGCTGCGCTGGCCAGGGCATTTGTTTTTTGAAGAAAAAAATTACATCAAAATCAATCACTTACAAACACACTTTCATGGGAGAGAGTTTTTTTCTTAGCATTTCCAACCTCACAAAAAAACCCCGAACAGTCCACCCGTCCGGGGTTTTTCACTTCACCTTAGAATGCGCTGAGTGATTCAGAAAAATCGTGTTTGCCAAAAGCAAACCCAGCAAAATCACCCCTCTGGGTTCCCACCTTCGCGGAAATGACGATTTTCTCAGCGTACCCCTTACACCTTTTACAACCCACCCTCAAAACGCCGCTTCATCCAGCGCCAGCACCGATTCCCCACCGTGCAGAATCGCCACGGTCAACCCGCTCACTTGCGGCAGCAGGTGTTCGCCGTAAAAACGGGCGGTGATCAGTTTGGCGGTGAGGAAGTCCACGTCGGCGCCGTCTTCGGCCAGTTTGGCTTGGGCGGCGAGAGCGGCGCGGGCCATTTGCCAGCCGCCCAGCACGATGCCCATCAGCTTGAGGAAGGGCACCGAGCCGGCTGCCGGCAGGCGCGGGTTGCTGGCAAAGTGGGCGAGCACAAAGTCCACGCAGCTGCTGGCCTGGTCAACGGCGATGTTCAGCGCGGCCTGGAAGGCTTGCAGCTCGGGGCCGGCGTCGGCCAGGCGGGCGGCCACGGCTTTGACTTCGGCCAGCACGGCGCGGGCGGTGGCGCCGTTTTCCGAGGCCAGTTTGCGGCCAATCAGGTCCAGCGCCTGGATGCCGGTGGTGCCTTCGTAAATGGCAGTGATGCGGGCGTCACGGTAATACTGGGCGGCGCCGGTTTCTTCGATAAAGCCCATGCCGCCGTGCACTTGCACGCCCAGCGAGGTGATTTCGTTGGCTTGCTCGGTGTTCCAGCCCTTGACGATGGGGATGAGGAAGTTCACCAGCGCCTGGTTTCGGGCTTTTTCTTCCGGGTGGGGGTGGGTGGCGGCGCGGTCCAGCGCGGTGGCGGTGTAGTAGGCCAGGGCGCGTTGGGCTTCGATCTGGGCGCGCATGGTCATCAGCATGCGGCGCACGTCCGGGTGCTTGATGATGGCGGCGCTGGCCGGGTTGGGGCTGCCCAGTTCGCGGCTTTGCACGCGGTCGCGGGCGTAGGCCACGGCGTGCTGGTAGGCGCGCTCGGAGATGGCCATGCCTTCCACGCCCACGCCCAGGCGGGCGTGGTTCATCATGGTGAACATATAGCCCAGGCCCTTGTTCAGCTCGCCCACCAGGTAGCCAATGGCGCCGCCTTGGTCGCCAAAGCTCATCACCGCAGTGGGGCTGCCGTGGATGCCCAGCTTGTGTTCGATGGACACGCAGCGGGCGTCGTTGCGCGCGCCCAGCGTGCCGTCGGCGTTGACCAGGTATTTGGGCACGATAAACAGAGAAATGCCCTTCACCCCCGCCGGGGCGTCCGGCAGACGGGCCAGCACCAGATGGACGATATTATCGGCCATGTCGTGCTCACCCCAGGTGATGAAAATCTTTTGGCCGGTGATGGAATAGGTGCCATCGCCATTGTCCACGGCCTTGGTGCGCACCTGCGCCAGATCAGAGCCGGCGTTGGGTTCGGTCAGGTTCATGGTGCCGGTCCACTCGCCGCTGGCCATGCGCGGCAGGTAGGTGGCTTTCAGGTCTTCGCTGGCGTGGTGATGGATGGCTTCGATGGCGCCCAGGGTCAGCAGCGGGGCCAGCGAAAACGACAGATTGGCGGAACACCACATTTCTTCGGTGGCCATCGCCACCAGCGCCGGCAGGCCCTGGCCGCCCACGTCTTGCGGGGCGCGCAGGCCCACCCAGCCGCTGTCGCGGAACTGGTGGTAGGCGTCGGCAAAGCCTTCGGCGGTGGTCACCTGGTAGTCTTTCCAGGTGTTGCCCTTGTCGCCGTTGCGGTTGATCGGGGCGAGCACCCCTTCGGCAAACTTGGCGGCTTCGTCCAGAATGGCGTCCACCAGTTCGACATTGCAATCTTCGTAGCCGGGCAGGGTGCACACCGCCGGCAGCTCGGCCAGTTCAGACAGCACAAAACGGATGTCCTTGAGCGGGACTTGATAGGTCATGCTTACTCCTCTGCGATGTAGAAACGGCCACCACTCAGAGTTCTCTCCGCCAGACGGGCGCTCTGACTCTACTCTGGTGACAGCCGTGTGGATTCACCCGCCGGGTTGTCCGGGCAGGCGTGGCGACCGACGCTTCTGGCGGCGTCTGGGCGCCGGCCCTGTGTGGCCAGGGCCATCCGCGCGTCTTGCTTACTTGGACAATTCGGTCATCAGTTCCGGCAGCACGCTGAACAGGTCGCCCACAATGCCGTAATCCGCCACCTGGAAGATCGGGGCTTCTTCGTCTTTGTTGATGGCGACGATGACTTTGGAGTCCTTCATGCCGGCCAGGTGCTGGATGGCGCCAGAAATGCCCACGGCCACGTACAGCTGCGGCGCCACCACTTTGCCGGTTTGGCCCACTTGGTAGTCGTTCGGCGCGTAGCCGGCGTCCACAGCGGCGCGGGATGCGCCCACGGCAGCGCCCAGCTTGTCGGCCAGCGGCTCGATCACGGCCTTGAATTGCTCAGCCGAACCCAGTGCGCGGCCACCAGACACCACGATCTTGGCGGCAGCCAGTTCCGGGCGGTCAGACACGGTGAGTTCCTGGCTGACAAAGCTGGACAGGCCAGCGTCAGCAGCGCCAGAGACGGCTTCCACGGCGGCGGCGCCACCGGAGACAGCAGCGGCTTCAAAGGCGGTGGTGCGAACGGTGATCACCTTGATGGCGTCGCTGGATTGCACGGTGGCCATCACGTTGCCGGCGTACACCGGGCGCACAAAGGTGTCGGCGCTTTCCACTGCGGTGATTTCGCTGATCTGGGCGACGTCCAGCAGGGCAGCCACGCGCGGCAGCAGGTTTTTGCCAAAGGTGGTGGCCGGGGCCAGCACATGGCTGTATTGCTTGGCCAGATCCACCACCAGCGGGGTGAGGTTCTCGGCCAGCGGGTGGGCCAGGGCGGCGGCGTCAGCCAGCAGCACCTTGCTCACGCCAGCAATCTGCTTGGCGGCGTCCGCAGCGGCGGCGCAGCCAGCGCCAGCCACCAGCAGGTGGACATCGCTGCCCAGCTTTTGCGCGGCGGTGACGGTGTTCAGAGTGCCAGACTTGATCTGGCTGTTGTCGTGTTCGGCGATAACCAGGATAGCCATAGTATTACAGCACCTTTGCTTCGTTTTTCAGTTTGGCCACCAGCTCGGCTGCGTTGGCCACCTTGACGCCGGCGGAGCGCTTGGCAGGCTCGGCCACTTTCAGGGTTTTCAGACGCGGGGTCACGTCCACACCCAGATCGGCCGGGCTGGTTTTGTCCAGCGGCTTTTTCTTGGCGGCCATGATGTTGGGCAGCTTGACGTAGCGCGGCTCGTTCAGGCGCAGGTCGGTGGTCAGCACGGCCGGCAGGCTGAGCTTGACGGTTTCCAGACCGCCATCCACTTCGCGGGTGACGTTCACCGAGCCATCGCCCAGCTCAACCTTGGAGGCAAACGTGCCTTGCGCCCAGCCCAGCAGCGCGGCGGTCATCTGGCCGGTTTGGTTGGCGTCGTCGTCAATGGCCTGCTTGCCCAGAATCACCAGTTGCGGGGCTTCTTTGGCGACCACTTGCTTGAGCAGCTTGGCCACGGCCAGCGGCTGCAATTCAGCGTCGGTTTCGACGTGAATGGCGCGGTCGGCGCCCATGGCCAGCGCGGTGCGCAGGGTTTCTTCGCACTGCTTGACGCCCATGGAGACGGCGACGATTTCGGTGGCCTTGCCGGCTTCTTTCAGACGAACGGCTTCTTCGACGGCGATTTCGTCAAACGGGTTCATCGACATCTTGACGTTGGCAACATCAACGTCAGACCCGTCCGCTTTAACGCGGACTTTCACGTTGTAATCCACAACGCGTTTCACGGCGACTAGGACTTTCATATTCCTCCAGCTGCAGATGTGTCAGTGTGAGTGGCTAAAAACATGCCCTGCACGGGCGCCCGCACGCACGCATGCGCGCGCGCAGCCGATTTTTAAACGACTGTTTGAATGTACTCTGCAAACTCGCTGATGGCAAGTGGGCAGTGTGCAAGGCAAATTGCATTTTTGCGCGGCTGACCTCAGAATGGCAAGTTCCACGTTGCAGTGCAACATAACCGAGGAGTCAGTCGTGCCTACTGTTTACTTCGAAGATCTCTCCGTTGGTCAGAGCGCCGAATACGCCAAAACCGTGACGGAAGCGGACATTCTGCTGTTTTCTGCCGTATCTGGCGACAACAACCCGGTGCATCTGAACGCCGAGTATGCCGAAAACTCGATGTTCAAGAGCCGCATCGCCCACGGCATGCTCTCGGCTGGCTTCATTTCTGCCGTGTTGGGCACCCGCCTGCCGGGCGAAGGCGCCATCTACCTGGGCCAGACGCTGAAGTTCAAGGCCCCGGTGCGCATTGGCGACACCGTGACCGCCACCGCCACCGTGGCCGCGCTCGATCCGGCCAAAAAGCGCGTCACCCTGACCACCGTGTGTAAAGTCAAAGACACCGTGGTGATCGAAGGCGAAGCCGTGGTGATCGCCCCGAGCAAGGCCTGAGTCATGGTGGCGCTGCGCGTAGTCCCGGTCACTGACGAAGCGGGACAGATCATCGAGCCGGCGCTGCTGGCGGCAGCTGGCGAGGTTCACCGCCAGCTGCGGCCGATGCTGCCCGAAGACTACCCGGCCAAAATGGCGCGGGTGTTTGCCGGCGGCGCGCGCATGGTGGTGGCCGTGCACGACGGGCGCGTGCTGGGCCTGGCCTTGTATCGCCTGTACGAAAACACCTACGAAAACCTGCGGCTGTATGTGGACGATCTGGTGACCGATCAAGCTGCCCGCTCGCAGGGCGTGGGCGGCGCCTTGCTGGACTGGTGCGAAACGCTGGCCCGCTCGCGCGGCGCCGAGTGGCTGGCGCTGGATTCTGGCACCTGGCGCACCGACGCCCACCGGCTGTATTTCCGCAAGGGGATGGTCATCACGTCCTTCCACTTTACCCGCAAGCTGGCCGACGGGTAAGAGTCGCAAACAAAACTCTCTTGGCCTTGTTGCACGACCTTGCCGTACTTCTTGTACTGTCTACGGTCGTGCGCCTCGCCAGAACCGCTTCGCTGAGTTTTGTGCGCGACTCACCATCCTGGTGCGACGCGCGCGTGCAACAGCGCGCCTGCGTCGCCCCGTCGCGCTACAATCCCGAGCAAACATCTGTTTGCGAGCCGCCCCGATGAACCACCCCGAACATGTGCTGGCGCACCTGACCTTCTGGCGCAAAGAAATCTCCCAGCAATTGGCCGAATGGATCGAGCACTGCGACGGCGCGGTGGCGGTGGATCGTCACGCCCGTGTGGTGTGGATCAGCAAACCCTACCTGGAAGCCCTGGGCCTGACCCGCCCGGAAGACGCCCTGGGCCGGCATATTCTGGAGCTCACCCCGCATTCGCAAATGCCGGAAGTGCTCGAAACCGGCCGCCCCATCCTGCTGGACATCTGGACAATCAGCGAGCGCAGCTTTGTGATTTCGCGGGTGCCGCTCAAGGACGAGCACGGCGAGGTGATTGGCGCGCTGGGCTTTGTGTTGTATGAAAGCAGCAAACACATCAAGCCGCTGCTGGCCAAATTCGCCCGCCTGCAAAGCCAGCTGGAATGCACGCAAAGCGCGCTGCTGCTGGCGCGCAGCAATAAATACACCCTAGCCGATATGGTGGGCCACTCCAGCGCCATGCAGCAGCTCAAGCGCGCCGCTCGCCGCGCCGCCCGTCAGGACAGCACCGTGCTGCTGCTGGGTGAAACCGGCACCGGCAAAGAGCTGCTGGCGCACGCCATCCACGCCGAATCCGCCCGCACCGGCAAGCCGTTTGTCGCCATCAATGTCGCCGCCATTCCCGATAGCCTGCTGGAAGCCGAATTATTTGGCGCCGCCGCCGGCGCCTACACCGGCGCCGACCGCAAGGGCCGTCTGGGCAAAATCCAGCTGGCCGACGGCGGCACGCTGTTTCTGGACGAAATCGGCGATATGCCGCTGAACCTGCAAGCCAAGCTGCTGCGCGTGCTGCAAGAAAAAGAAGTCGAGCCGCTGGGCAGCAATCGGGTGTGCCCGGTGGACTTGCGGGTGATTGCCGCCACCAGCGCCGACCTGCCGCGCCGGGTGGCCGACGGCAGTTTTCGGGCGGATTTGTACTATCGGCTGAATGTGCTGCCGCTCACCCTGCCGCCGCTGCGCCAGCGGCTGGACGACCTGCCCAGCCTGTGCGAATTCATCCTGGCCCGGCTGGCGGAAAAAACCGGCTCGCTGCCGCGCGACATCGACAGCGCCGCACTGGCGCTGCTGCGTGAACAACGCTGGCCGGGCAATCTGCGTCAATTGCGCAACACCCTGGAACAAGCGGTGGCGATGACCGACGGCGACACCCTGGGCGCCACCGAGCTGCGCCCCTTTCTGCCCGACCCCACCCCGGCCGCGCCGCCTGCGCGCACCCTGGCCGACGCGGTGGCCGCCACCGAGCGGCAGATGATTCAGGCCGCGCTGGTCGAGCAACAAGGCCGGGTGGTGGACGCCGCCCGCCAATTGGGCGTCTCACGCGCCACGCTGTATAAAAAACTGGCGCAATACGGGCTGGGCGGACACGAAGGCTGACGCCAGGCCGGGCGAAAACTCCGCTGCAAACGCTGGACAAGCCCCCTGTCGCCACCAATAATCAGGAGTTTTACCTAGCGCCCGCGTCATCCCGCACAGCGGGCCATCTTGATTGATTGCCGTCATGTCCGAGCCCACCGCCCCCGATCTTGCCGCCCAACTCCAGGCCGCCATCGCCCATCACCAAGCGGGAGAACTGGCCGAGGCCGAGCAAGGTTACCGCGCCATTCTGGCCGAACAAGCCAACCACCCCGACGCCTGGCACAACCTGGGCATTCTCGCCCTGCAAGTGGAGCAGCACGACACCGCGCTGGAACTGCTGCGCGGCGTGCTGCAAGCCTACCCTCAGCATGGTCAATTCTGGATCAGCTATTTGCAGGCGCTGATGCGCATCGGCCAGTTCGACCTGGCCCGCGCCGTGCTGGCACAAGGCCGCGAATTGGGCCTGGACGGCGAACCGGTGGACGCCATCGCCCGCCAACTGGAGCTTTTGCCCGGCGCCGCACCAGACACGCCAGGCGAAGCCACTCCGTCAACCGATACGGCAGCGCAGACCGACACCCCGACTCAGGAAGAAACGCCGACGGCAGCGGAAACCGCAGAACCGGCAGACATCCGTGAGCCAGTGGAAGAGCCTACCCCGACAGAACCGCTGGCGCCGACGGCAACAGAAACCACAGAACCGGCAGACATCCGTGAGCCGGCCCAAGAGCCTACCCCGGCAGAACCGCTGGCGCCGACAGCAACAGAAGCAGCAGAACCTGCAGCCGTGCTGGAACCGCAGGAAGCGGTGGCGTCGGCAGCCATACCCGACCAGCCAGAAACCATCACGCCAGCCGCCGCCTTTGAGCCCACACCGATGCCAGCAGAGGCCGAGACAGACCACGATCCCCAAGCATTGGCGCAGGGGCTGGCCGCGCTGGCCGCACAGCGTTACACCGAAGCCTGGCGCAAACTGCGTCAGGCCAGCCGCCAGCAGGGAGACGAAGTGGAAGTCTGGCTGGCGCTGGGCGAGGCATGCCAGGGGCTGGGCCGGCTGGATGAAGCCGCCGAGGCCTGGCGGCAGGCGCTGACCCTGGAGCCCGCCAACTGGGCGGCAGAATCCGCGCTGTTACGTCTGAGCCAGCTGCAACCGGCGCTGTCGGCCGCCGCTGCCGCCGAGCGTCACCTCAGCGCTGGCGCCACACTGGAAGCCCACTGGCCCGAGCCCGCCGCGCCGACACCGCGCCAGGCACACGACGCCTTGCGCGTGGGCTTTATCGGCCCTGGCCTGTGCGACCACCCGCACGCCCAGGTGCTGTTGCCCCTGTGGCAAGCGCTGGCCAGCAGCTCGCTGGAAGTCTGGGCCTATCACGATGCCGTGCAACACGACGCCATCACCGAGCGCCTGCGCGCCGCCTGCGCCGGCTGGCGCGAGGTAGCCGGGCTGGACGACGACAGCCTGCTGGCGCAGATCATCGCTGACGAAATCGACATCCTGGTGGATTTGCACGGCCATCAGCCGGGCAATCGGCTGGCGGTGTTTGCCCGCCAGGCCGCGCCGCTGCAAGTGGGCTGGCTGGGTCATGCCGACGGCAGTGGGCTCAGCCGCATGCACTGGCGGCTGACCGACGCCGCCACCCACCCGGCCGGCGTCGAGGCGCAGCACCGCGAACAGCTGTGGCGGCTGGCCGATGGCCAGTATTGCCACCAACCGCTGTGGCATGTGCTGCAACAGCGCCCATCCAGCGATTACGCCGTGCGCGGCGCACCGGCGCTGCATCGCGGCCATGTGACCTTTGGCGCCTGCCTGCCGGCCGCGCAACTGAATGGCGAAGTGATTGCGCTGTGGGCACAGGTTCTGCATGCGGTGGCCGATTCACGCCTGCGCCTGGAACTGCCCGGCCTGGACGCCAGCGACAGCCCGCTGCATGTGGCGCTGAGCACCCAGTTTGCCGAGCGCGGCATTGGCGGCCACCGTCTGCAACTGTTGCCGCACGACCCCAGCCGGCTGGCGGTGCGCGCCCACGATATTGATATTGCGCTGGATAGCTTTCCGGTGAGCGTGGGCCTGTCGGCGTGCGAGCTGCTGTGGATGGGCGTGCCAGTGATCACCCTGCCCGGCGCCCGGCCGGCCTCGCGCGCGGCCGCCAGTCTGCTGACCACGCTGGGCTGCCCGCAGTGGATTGCCCACAGCAAGGTGGACTATGTACGCATCGCCAAAACCCTGGCCAGCGATTTGCCGCAACTGAACCGCACCCGTTTGAGCCTGCGGGTGGAGATGGAAAGCAGCCCGCTGCGCCAGCCGCAGCGCTTTGCCGAACAGGTGGAGACGGCCTTGCGTGGCATGTGGGCGGCGCGCAGCTAAGCGCCGCTCATTGCACACAACACGCCCCCGACAGCCGCTGTCGGGGGCGTGTTTTTTGATGGCAAGCCAGGTGGCCAACCCCAGCGCAAGCCATTGTCTCGAATCCCAGACAAACCCGTCTACAAAACGAGACAATTTATCACAATATAAAACAATCAGTTAGCGCCATCCTCGGCCAAGATTCCAACTCAGTGGACAGTTTCTGGCGCAAATCGCCCGCTTTTGCGGGCAAAACACACTGATTTTTTTGAGTTTCCCTTGTAGATCAGCCCATTAACCCGCTTGGCCCCGCTCTTGCAATGCCGGCCCGCCGCGCGAGCGCAGGCAGCCACCCCGGCTGCCGCCCCACGCGACAGCCCAATGGCGCAGACCGGCGGGTGTGTGGAGCGCGTGCACAGACGTGCGGCACAACAACTACAAGGGAGAAACACATGTTTCATCACACTCTGCGCCTGAGCGCGCTGGCGCTGGCGTGCGCCAGCCTGGGCGCCCTGGCCGACACCACCATTTACGGCAAGATCAACCTCTCGCTGGAGCACGTCGCCGCGCGCGGCGCCGGCAATGGTCAGGACATCCTGCCCATGCAGCGGGTCACCAGCAATTTGTCCTATCTGGGCTTCAAGGGCGAAGAAGACCTGGGCGACGGCCTGAAAGCGGTGTGGCAGGTCGAGCAGGACATCAACCCGGACAACTGTGCGGGCAGCTGCGGCGGCTTTGCCAACCGCAATTCTTTTGTTGGCCTGAAGGGCAGCTGGGGCCGGGCGATTGCCGGGCGCTACGATATGTACTGGACTTCGCATATCGCCGGCATGGACAGCCGCATCATCAACGCCGGCCTGGCCGGCTCGATTCTGTCGGTGTTTGGCACCTTTGGCGGCTACAACCCCACGCCCGGCAACAGCAAGCGCGGCACCGCCGCGCTGATGGGCGGCCGCGCAGTGAATGTGCTGCGCTACGACACCCCCAATCTGGACGGCTGGACGGGCAGCCTGAGCTACGCCACCGGCGAAACCCGCGGCGCCAGCGGCAGCCCCAGCGCCTGGCAAATCGAATCCGACTACAAAAAAGGCCAGTTGGTGGCCAATCTGGTGTATCTGCACGCCAATGACAGCAACGGCAGCCTGACCAACACCAGCGGCGCCGCCTACGACGGCATGCGCACCGACGCCGCCAAGCTGGTCACCGCCTGGCGCTTTGACCAGGGCACGCTGCTGGGCCTGGGCGCGGAATACCTGGCCACCCGCTACCCGGAAGGCGGCCGCGTGCGGCGCATGGCCTACGCCATGCACCTGGGGCAATCGCTGTCGCCCGCCGCGTATGTGGGCATGACGGTGGGCCGCGCTGGCCGGGTGAATAGCTCGGTGGCGGGCGCCGCCAACACCGACGACACCGGCGCGCGCTTCATCAGCATGATTGCCAGCTATAACCTCTCCAAGCGCACCATGGTCTACGCCGAGTTTGCCCGGCTGTATAACGCCGCCAACGCGGGTTATTACTTTGTCTCCACCGGCAACCTGAACGCTTCGGGCCTGAGCGCCGGCAAGGGGGCGGATCCGCGGTCGTTGATGATTGGCATGAACCACACTTTCTAAGCGCCATTCACCCCCACAACAAACAAACCGGCGGCGCGCCGCCGGCCAACAACACCAGAGGAGATTGACATGAGCTTCACCATCGCCGCCCACGCCGCCGCCCAGGCCTATGGCTATCCGCTGCTGATCAAGCAGCTGCTGCACACCACGCTCACCCAGGCCAGCCAGCAAGAAATTGTCTACGCCGACCGCTTTCGCTACACCTATGCCGACTTTTACCAGCGGGTGCAGCGGCTGGCCCAGGCGCTGACCACGCTGGGCGTGGGCATGGGCGACACCGTGGCGGTGATGGACTGGGACAGCCATCGCTACCTGGAAAGCTATTTTGCCGTGCCGATGATGGGCAGCGTGCTGTTCAATGTGAATGTGCGCCTGTCGGAAGACCAGATCATCTACACCATGAACCACGCCCGGCCCAAGGTGCTGCTGGTGAATGCCGAATTCCTGCCGGTGTTCAACGACATCCGCGCCCAGCTGGAATCGGTGGAACACGTCATCCTGCTCAACGACGGCGCGCCGCAGGACGCCGCCGCGCTGGGCATGGCCGGCGAATACGAGGCGCTGCTGGCCGCCAGCCCGGCGCAGTTTGACTTCCCCGACTTTGACGAACACACCCGCGCCACCACCTTTTACACCACCGGCACCACCGGCCTGCCCAAGGGGGTGTTTTTCAGCCATCGCCAACTGGTGCTGCACACCCTGTCCGCCGCGCTGGGCCTGGCCAGCAACCCCGAGCATGGCCGCCTGCACCGCGAAGACGTGTACATGCCGATTACGCCGATGTTCCATGTGCACGCCTGGGGCGTTCCGTATATCGCCACCCTGCTGGGCATCAAGCAGGTTTACCCCGGCCGCTACCTGCCCGAGAGCCTGCTGAACCTGATCGCACAAGAAAAAGTCACCTTCTCGCAGTGCGTGCCCACCATTTTGCACATGCTGCTCACCCACCCGCGCGCCAAGGATGTTGATCTGACCGGCCTGAAAATGGTCATCGGCGGTTCGGCGCTCACCGAAGGGCTGGCGCACACTGCGCTGGCGCGCGGCATGGATGTGTTTGTCGGCTACGGCATGTCGGAAACCTGCCCGATCATGAGCTTGTCCCGCCTGACCCGCGAGCAACTGACGCAGGACGCCGCTGCGCAAATTCCGCTGCGCATCAAAACCGGCCAGGCCATCCCGCTGGTGGACCTGCGCATTGTCGATGACAACATGGCCGACCTGCCGCACAACGGCAGCCGCACTGGCGAAGTAGTGGCGCGCGCGCCCTGGCTCACCCAGGGCTATCTGCACAACCCGGCCGCCTCGGACGAACTGTGGGCCGGCGGTTATTTGCACACCAACGACATCGGCATGATGGACGAGCACGGCGTGCTGCAAATCACCGACCGCCTGAAAGACGTGATCAAAACCGGCGGCGAGTGGATTTCCTCGCTGGAGCTGGAATCCCTGCTCACCCGCCACCCGGCGGTCAGCGAATGCGCGGTGATCGCCATCCCCGACGCCAAATGGGGCGAACGCCCGCTGGCGCTGGTGGTGCTCAAGCCCGAACAGCAAGCCAGCGCCGACGAGCTGCGCGCCCATCTGCGCGACTTTGCCGAGCAAGGCCATATCTCGCGCTGGGCGGTGCCCGAGCACATCCGCTTTGTCGATGCGCTGGCGCGCACCAGCGTGGGCAAGCTGAACAAACGCGCGCTGCGCGAGCAGTTTGTTCAGCAAAGCCAGGGCTAACAGCCTCCTTGGGTTGCCGGCCCGCCGTCCCCGTCGGCCGGCTTACCCCCATGCTGGAGCGGGCGCTTCCGCATGGCCTGCACCCCCGCGACAGCGGGGGTGTTTTTTTGCCTGTCTACAGATTCACACCCGCCCCCGCCGCACCCGCCACAGCAACCCATACCCACACGCCAGAAACCCGCACATGCCCAGCGCCAGGGTAAGCGGGGAATCCCACAGCAGGGGCGAGATCACCCCGGCCACCAGGCTGGAGAACAGTGTCTGGGTGAAGCCTTGCAGTGAGGAGGTGGCGCCGCGCAGGCTGGGGAAGCAGTCCATCAGGAAGAGGGTGACGGTGGGGGCGACCAGCGACATGCCGACGGTGTAGCAGGCCAGCGGCAGCACGCTCCAGGGCAGGGCGGGCGGCAGCCACAGGTTGTACAGCAGGTTGCTGACGGCGGCGATGGCCATCAGGCTGTAGCCCAGCGAGACGATTTCGCGCGGGCTGCGGCGGCCGGCCAGGCGGCCGGAGAGAAACGCGCCCAGCATGATGCCGCACACCGCCGGGCCAAACAGGTAGATGAATTGCTGTTCGTTCAGCCCCAGATGGCGCATCAGAAACACCGGGGCGGAGGGGATGTACAGAAAAAACCCGCTGAAATTGCACGCCACCGCCACGGCGAGCAGGCGGAATTCGCGCTGGCCGGCCACCAGGCGGTAATTGGCCAGCAGGGCGCGCGCTTGCAGCGGCTGGCGGGCGTGGCTGGGGTGGCTTTCGTGCAGAAACAGCCAGGCGGCCAGGGTGAGCGCGGCGCCGATCAGCGCCATGAAAATAAAAATCGAGTGCCAGCCAAATGCGCCAAACAGCCAGCCGCCAATCACCGGGGCGATGGCCGGCGACAGGGAAAACAGCATGGTGACGTGCGACATCAGCTTTTGCGCGGCCGGGCCGTCCAGGGTGTCGCGGATCACCGCGCGGCCAACAATCAAGCCCGCGCCGCCGGATAGGCCTTGCAGGGCGCGAAACAGCAAGAGCTGCGGCAGGGTTTGCGCCAGCGCGCAGCCCAGCGAGGCCAGGGTAAACACCAGGGTGGAGGCGACAATCACCGGCTTGCGCCCCAGCGCGTCAGAAATCCCGCCGTGCCACAGCATCATCAGGCCGTAGCAAAACAGATAGACGGTCAGCGCCTGTTGCATGGCCACTGGCGAGGCGCCCAGCGCGCGGGCGATGGTGGGCATGGCCGGCAAAAAGGTGTCGATGGAAAACGGCCCGAGGGTGGCCAGGGCGGCCAGCATCAGCGCCAGGGCAAAGTGACTGCGTTGCGGGGCGGCGGTCATGGTGTGGGGGTCTCGGGTGAGGGGCGGCTGTCAGCGGCCGCCACAAAAGCAAAACCCCCGATGGCGCAAGCGGCATCGGGGGTGACAGGAAGCGCCGGAATCAGGCGCCGCCGCCGTTCTGTTCGTTGTCGAGGAAGCTCTTCAAGCGTTCGGAACGGGTAGGGTGGCGCAGCTTGCGCAGCGCCTTGGCTTCGATCTGGCGAATGCGCTCGCGGGTGACGTCGAATTGCTTGCCGACTTCCTCAAGGGTGTGGTCGGTGTTCATTTCGATGCCAAAGCGCATGCGCAGCACCTTGGCCTCGCGCGGGGTCAGGGTGTCGAGCACTTCCTTGGTGGCCTCGCGCAGGCTGGCGTACATGGCGGCGTCGGACGGCGCCATGGTGACGGCGTCTTCGATAAAGTCGCCCAGATGGCTGTCGTCGTCGTCGCCAATCGGGGTTTCCATGGAGATCGGCTCCTTGGAGATTTTCATGATCTTGCGGATCTTCTCCTCGGGCATTTCCATGCGCGTCGCCAGCTCGGCCGGATCCGGCTCCAGGCCGGTTTCCTGCAAGATTTGCCGGCTGATGCGGTTCATCTTGTTGATGGTTTCGATCATGTGCACCGGAATGCGGATGGTGCGCGCCTGGTCGGCGATCGAGCGGGTGATGGCCTGGCGAATCCACCAGGTGG
>ERZ724518.435-NODE-435-length-17844-cov-8.460453_pt1 | contig 17844 bp, 35 predicted proteins | sample MGYA00376051_ERZ724518 | MGnify/ENA primary metagenome ERZ724518 (study PRJEB28724, sample SAMN07190885) | wastewater metagenome | isolation source: influent of sewage treatment plant in Hong Hong | place: Hong Kong | collected 2016-03-17 ... | reverse complement strand
AGAGCTAGAGGAAGAGGACGACGAGGAAATCGAGGAGGAAGATGACGACGAAGAGCTAGAGGAAGAGGACGACGAGGAAATCGAGGAGGAAGATGACGACGAAGAGAAGGACAAGAAGGAAGAATCCCGCCGTCGTCTCCGCCGCCGCATGGAAGCCCTCCGCCGCAAGTCCCGAAAGATCCGGGAGCAGGACGACGAAGATGAGGACGACGAGGAAATCGAGGAGGAAGAGGACGAGAAGAAAGACCTCCGCGACAAGTCAGGCGAGGCTAAGGAGGCCCGCCGCCGTCGCCCTTTCGCCGTTAAGGAAAAGGTAGACGCTAAGGACACAGCCGATCCGCAGTACCAGGTTGGGGAGGATGTAACCTACTCTGGCTCTGAGGGTGCTTACGGTGACGGCAAGATCATCCAACAGTTCCCCCACGGTGACGGTTACCTGTACGCTGTAGCCTTTGGCAATGGTCAGTCTCTTGTGGTGCCCCACGAGGATCTAAAGCGCAAAGGTGGCCTCTTCGGAGAGTCCAAGAAAGTACGGGAGGGGGGGAAGTGACTATGCCCACGAGAGAGAACGTAAGAGACTCTTTCTTCGCTACTACCTCCGCAATCTCGAAAGGTAAAACGGACAGTAGTGGGCGAGTCGAGGGTTACCCAATCATGGGCCGTCTGGGCGTCATGTACGAGCCATCGAAGCCAGCGGCACGGGAGTTCACATCCCCGTCACAGCGGAAAGTCCTTTCTGAAAAGTCAAAGCGTAGAGGGTTGCGGGAGGTTTCTTCGGAATACGCGGCTATTACTGCCCGAGCGGAGGAAATTCTCCAGCTTCTAGGTATCAGGTACGAGCCGATAGAGTGGTGGGTTGACGACTCCATGTACATGGGGGGGTACGACTCTGGATTCCGGGTCTACGATAGCAGCTTTGACCACCCCCGGCAGATGCGCCCAGAAGAAGTTTTAGCACACTATGGCGGGATGGTGGAATCCAAGAAGCGTAGGCTGAAAGAGTACGACGACACAGAGTACGAGTATGGGCCTTTTGACGGTCAGCAAGAGATTTGTGCGTTGTGCGGTCAGGACATACAGTACGACGAGGACGGAGACGTTTGGCGAGATCGGGGTAACAGCACATATTGTGGTGTATACATGGGCACAGACGAGTACGGTGAGAGGAACTGGGTACACCCCCCCGCAGGCACAGAGCATTCCCCCCACGATGACTACTTGGAGTCCAAGAAGAGTAAGAGGAAGTAACATGGCTCTCAGAGAGGATACCTCCATCTCGAGCGTCGGGGTAGGGGGGAAGGCTAGCACGTTTAAGACGGCCTTCCCCGACTTCGACATCCTCTGGTTTGAGAATCCAGAGGAACACGAAGAGGACTTCCGCCGTTGGGCTGAATCCGTTGGAATCGTGGGGCAGGATGCAGAAAACATTCTTGCCCTTGTGCGGCAAGTGTCGGGAGACTGAGAGATGAGACCACTAGGTAAGCTACGAGAAGATTTCATTTCTGCTGTGCAGAATCAGCGAGGGACGTTGCTGGAGGCGGCTTCGGCACTACACTTCGATGATTGCCCAACTTGCGGGAGTGCGGATATCGAGTTCATAAGGTTTATTGACCCCTTGGAACCTAGGCCGGACCACCATGTTCGGGCTTTTGCTTCCGGTGGTCAAGAGAGCCATAGGCCACCCATTTACAAGTGTAACGTATGCTATGACGAGTTCTACCTATCCGGGTGGACAGCAGACGGGGTGGAGCTAATCGCACTAGGGGCTGAGGTACCCGACCTCCGATATACCCCAATGTACGTAGAGTCCGCCAAGCTGAGGAAGTCCCTCAAAGAGGGTGAGTGGACAGACGAGGAAGAGCAGTCCTACCGCTACAAGGCTCAAAGTGTGGAGTCCGGTGTGGTAGAGTGGGTTACCGGGTGGGGATTCCCTGCTGAGCTTGGGAAGGCTATTGCCTACGAGTTCGACGCGGGGGCTCTTCCGGTTTCCGATGTCTACGCTCTGTGCATGGACATTCAAGACATGATGTCCTCCGAAGGTTTCGACACTTACGGCGACGCTGCACGGGAACTTCTCCGTAGGATCGGTGGGAGCGAGAACATCAAAGGCTACATTGCCTCCATGAAGAGTAACTATCCCAACGTCCCAAACCTAGAGTCCCGAAAGTCTAAGCGTAAGCTGAAAGAGGAGCTAGTGCAGGGGTCTCGTGTTCCCGTGCATATTGGCCCAGAGGCTACGATGGTGGACTACCTTGGGGCTTTCATAAACACAAACTACGAGCCCTCCACAGCGGCATATGAGGCGCTTAAGACGTTTGACCCCGATGACCTCTTCTACGCTGTAGAGGATGCCCTAAAGGACTACCCGTCTGAGGCACCTTGGCTACACGCTTTTGCAGACGAGGTGTCGTCCAGGGCACTACGATTCGAGTCCAAGTCTCGTAAGCCGAAGCGCAAACTCCGGGAAAGTGCGATCAAGGTCACAAAGACAGACGGTCCAGAGTGGGAGTACCAACTAGAGTATGACGGTGTGGTGGTGAACGTCCACGCTTCTACTGGGAGGATTAGCTGGTCCGACAACTGGGAGCAACTGACCGATTGGTCAACCGCAGGGTTGCTACCATACAAGTTCTTCGGCCCAGCTACCTACGGGGACATCGGCTACTACCTCCCCGAGTCCAAGCGCCCCAAGGCAAAGAGGAAGCTACGGGAGGGCACCATAGAGGATGCTGAGGCCCTACTCCAAACGCTAGGCGCACAGTACAAGCCAGTTAAGTGGTGGACAGATGATTCGCAGTTTGCTGGCGGGTATGACTACGGTTTCGAGGTTTCTGGCAATTGGGGGGACGGCACCTACCCCAAGAGGATGACCCCAGAGGAAGTCCTGGCCTTCTACGGGGGGAAGGCGGAGTCCAAGCGCCCCAAGACCCGTAGCCTGAAAGAAGGGATAACAAACCCATCTGCTGTGCAGCACGTTAGGTACACGGTTTCAGATATGTGGGGGTTTCCCCCCGAACTAGCAACCGCCGTTATCGAGCATTTGAGTGACGGGGGTTTGTGGCAGGAGCCGCAAAGCGTAATCAAAGCCCTGTGCGCGGATTTGGACTACCGTAAGAACTCTGGGGTGGTAGGAACCTACGAAGATGCGGCCCTGGACTTGCTTCTAGATATTGGTGGGGAGCAGAACCTTGTAACTTACGCACGTAGCCTTCCTAGAGATGGCGACCCGTGGCTTCCTTCGGACTCCGAGTCTTTAGATGGGGTGCGGGTTGTGGCTCAGGGGGCTTTCGCACAAGGGTTGGACGACGGCGTAACTTACACCCTACGCAGAGCAGCGGACTACAACGGGCAACCTTCGTATAACTTTGTGTCTACCCGTGGAAAGGTCAAGGCTCGGTTTGAGGCATCAAAAATCATCGGGTGGTTGAACGGGTGCGCTCGTGGTAACTACAACGGGTTGAAAGCTTTACTGTAACACCGCCTCACAAAGAGGCTTTGGAATAGGAGAACAGAATGGCAATCACAGCACAGCATCTTGCCCCACAAGGGGGAGGGTTCGAGCCTCAGAGAGCGTTTGACTTTGAGGTAGTCCTCGTCGGCGTTCCGAATGCAGAGAACGTCCGTCTCGCAGTCGAGCAGATGTTCGTCCCGTCCATGCAGAACAACACGATCAACATTGCTTACATGGGCGAGGATCGGAAGGTCGCTGGTAGGGCATCCGCTCAGGGTGGTTCTCTCGTGGTCAAGGACTTCGTAGACGAGGGTATCGCACAGGCGTTAGAGTCGTGGCGCAAGCTCGTGTACAACGCAGAGACAGGAGCAATCGGTTGGGCAAGGGACTACAAGAAGCAAGCGTTCCTCCGCCTACTGGCACCCGACGGAACCTCACCCAGGACGTACAAGCTAGAGGGTGTGTGGCCGTCTAACCTGACAGCCTCTAACCTGTCCTACTCGCAGTCCGGCGTAGTGCAGCTTACCCTAGCCCTCGTATTCGACCGCTACTTCTTCCAGGGCTAAGTAGCAAGAGGGGGGCGAAAGCCCCCCTTCCCTCCCCCCTTGACTTTCCTTACATTTCGTGATAGCTTGTATCGACAGGAGGTGCGTATGCCCCTCGATTGGTTGCCTGTATCTGCCGACCTAGCAGAGAACGCCCTTTCTACGATTTTCGCTGGAGACTTCCTCACGCTCCCCGCCATTGACTTGGCGGAGGCTATGGGGGTACCCGGCGGGTTCCTGTCGTATACCCCCCCTGAGCCGCACCCGGAGGGGTTCGTGGTAGACGCTATCCTCACCGACGAGGAGGGTGTCGAGTTGCAGCGGAAAGCCTATTTAATCAGACTCATCGTATCGGAGATTTAGCATGGCCGTCGAGAGAATCGCAACCCCGTTCACCCTCCCGTCACAGGGGCTCTTCTACGAGGGGCTGCCCGGTGGTGAGGTGGAGCTATACCCCATCCGAGTTCGGGAAGAGAAGGTTCTTTCTGGCATGGCACAGGAGTCGTTCTCCAAGGCGATCAACACGCTCCTACGCTCGTGCCTCAAAACGGACTTCGATCCGTCCAAGATGATCCTAGAGGACAGGTTCTACCTTCTCTTGGTTCTCAGGGTTCTGAGCTACGGGGAGGTGTACAGGTTCCCGATCAAGTGCGGATCTTGCTCTGTCAAGTTCCAGTACAAACTCGATCTAAACGCTCTGGAAACGAAGATGGCCAACCCGGAGTGGGCGGAGCCGTTTGCCACGACTCTCCCTGTGTCGGGTGACAAGGTAGAGTACCGCCTCCTACGGGCCACAGACGAGGAAGAGATTTCCAAGCTCATTCGGTCATCCTACACCTCTATGGGTACGCCACCGGAGGGCGACCAAGCCTACGTCTACCGTCTCGCTTTTCAGGTGGTCAGCGTCAACGGGAAACCCCTTGGGTTGCAGGAAAAGCTCCTATGGCTAGACGACCTCATTGGTCGGGATAGCGCCAAGCTCCAGTCAGAGATGGATTCCAAGTCCTTTGGGGTGGACTCCACCGTCGAGACAAAGTGTCCCGCGTGTGGCAACGAAATCGTTATGGCGATGCCGTGGTCGATGGAGTTTTTTCGTCCAAGGGAGGTTTGAGGAGCCCTATCATTTCTTCCTCCCCGGCCCTGAGATTCAGCACGACCTCATTGAGGCGCAGTTCGCTTGTGCCTACACGAAGTTTCTCGCCTTCGACGTATCCGATTCGATGCCGTTGGCTGAGTTCTTCTGGCTCTACAGGCGGTTCTTGGATCAAAAGAAGAAAGAGCAGCAAGAGCAGGACATGGGGGGCATGATGGAAATGCCCTCCAATCCTGCCCTTGCGGACTTCCTGAAGTCCGGTGGTCTGAGGCCCTAGTTAAGAGTCTCTTTCCACCGGGCTGCAAAGTCCTCTACTTCGGCCATGTACTTTTCCACGAGTGCATTCAGGGCAGAGAACAGAACGGGGTCAACGGTCATAATGCACCCCATCCGAACGTCCCCAACGTCTGTGCCAACATGGAACGAGTGGGTACCTAGAACCCCGTCTTTGTCGTTGCCAACAGCGGTCACAACCGCCTCGTAGACCCCCTCCAGCAGCTTCTCGGCAATCTCGATGCTCTCTTGTGGCATTTTCATTTTGTCTTGCTCCCTGAAAGCATCCAAACGAGGATGGCTACCCATACCCCGGCAATGAGGGTGCCCAAGGCTACCGGCCACCCCGCTTCTGCCCACAGAACCCCAAGGGTGACCACGTAGGGCCAACTCACTTCCACGGTCTCCCCTGTACCCTTCGCATTCGTCCGTAGCTTCATGTTCCCCTCTCCGCCCTCATATCGGGCCGCTGTGACACGATAAGAGACGAGGCAGGGGGTTGCCCTGCCTCTAGTCCGTTTGGCCCTCAGTCCTCGTTAGGTGGCTCGACTGATGCGCTCGGCTTCCTCGTTCCAGGCGACAATGTCCACACCCTTCAAGTCGTCTTTGTCAGATCCCCAGAATCCAACCTCGATCCCGAGTGGGTAGATTTCATACCATCCCCACGGTCTGCCGCTGCACTCGGGATGCCTGTTCGTGTGCGATTCCAGACGTAGCGCCCAGCGTTTTGCATAACGATTCACCTTTCGCAAGGCTTCCAGTTTCCCCAAGTATTCGGATGGTTCTTTCAGTTGATCTCTCATCTTTTCTCCTTCGCCACCTAACCACTCGTTGCAGCGGACGCTATCGCGCCGCTGAACTCGGATCGTTAGGGAGCATGACCGTGGCAGACGGCTCCCCGTTGAACGTGCCGCCGAAAACGATCTTGGCGGTGACCACTCTCTGCCGACCCCGGCCAGGACGGGGGACACGGGAGAACTTGAAGTATCCGTATCCCCGCTCGACGTTGGCACGGCTGCTGGCGAACTTGGACATCCAGACGACATCCCACAGGCGACCCCGAACGGACTGACCGGCCCCACCCTTGGCCTTCTCGTCTTGCGGGGTCCACTCCGCGAAATCCTCCCACGCTGCACGGGTCAGGAAGTAGCGGCAGGAGAACCCAGCCTCACGGGCCGTGTCGGTGACCTCCACGAGGGTTCCGTCTCTCAGGGCGTCCTCCTCCGTGTAGACGGAGATGGGTTCGCCCCAGAACTCTGTCAGGCTCAGGCTGTTGGCTTCCGTTGTCATTGTCTCGCCCTCCCTTCACCTGAGACACTACCATAACCTTTTCGTAGTGTCAACCCCCCCCGTCCCTCCGTAAGCTAGGCCCCTCCGCTTTCTGTTTGAGTGCGATCAACCGACCCCTAACACCCTCAAAGGGGGGGAACCGTAGGAAGCTAGGAGCAGAACCGTCGTCCTTCCCTGACAGGATATCCTCCACCCCCCGTATCGCCTCTTCGATACCGTACTCTTCACCCCGAGAGAAGCTGTGCGACTGAAACGGTGTCCTGTCAAGCTCAGGGCTCTCGCATTCGTCCCTCACGAGCCAACCGAGAGCAAAGGCGCTGTAGGCGTCCACAAACCGTCCTGGCACCCCTACGGTGGGGATGCAATCCAAATCCTTGAATCTGTCACGGAAGATTCGGAAAAGCTCTTTGGTATCTTCCTCCCCAACCTGTCTCATCCTTCCTCTCCGTCTAAAACCTCCATGAGGTAGGTTCTACCAACGCGGAAGTGGTTTCCATCAAACGCCCATGACTTGCTCCCGTCATCGAGGTTCGTCATCTGGAGGTGAGCCGTCGCATACGCCCATGCTTCGTCCACACAGTCAACGAGGATTTCCCAACTCCTATCCCCCATCCCCGGTAGGTACTGCAACTCTAGGGAAAGCTCGTTCTTCCCTCCAGGAGGGATGACGTTTAGGTTAGCTACTAGGATGGCCTCATCATCAATCCGGTGGCAGTTGCCCACAAACAGCGTGGCGACCGTCCCACCGAAACGTATACAGTCCAGGTACACGGCTGGGGTAGCGAAGGTGGTTACCCAAGGGGCCGTGTTCATAGCGGGGGTGAGGATTCCCTTGGCAGCGAGGGACAGTTGGGGGGTAATCGACAAAACGTCGGCTAGTTCGGCAACCGCCCGTACTGCAACCCCTACGTTTCTCATAGCTCGGAATCCCTCATGTAAGTTGGTACTGTTTCCGGTCCATCTGACTGCAACGCTCTCACCACTTCCGCTACGGTGTCCTTATCCAACCCGCTGAGGTCGGGGTCAGGGTACGTTGCCACCTGGAGTGGCCCGTCCTCTCTGTCCCTGTAGACGAAGTAGACGGCAGCTACCGCCCTCTGTAGCCTCTCTAGGCGAGCAGAGAAGTCCTGCCTGTCTCCGTCGTTCTCTCGTTCTAGCTGACCAATCCTGCCCCATAGGTGGTCAATTTTGTCCCATAGCCAATCCTCATCGGCTTTTACTGCCCCCGGACTTCTTTCTTCCCTAGCTACAGGGGCACTCCACCGTGCGTCCTCTTTCCTTTGCAGCGCCCGTGCAACCGATTGTAATATTTCTACCCTAAGCCTCCCGTCCATTTGCTGGCCCCCCCGTTGGTAGGTAGTATTCCAGGTCAGAGGCTTTCAGTAGCTCTTCCACGGGGACGTAGAACCACTCTTTGGGCCGTGGATCGGGACGGGTGAACCTCCCAAGCTCACGTTCCGAGTAGGCAACTCCGGCGGCTGTGAAGAATCCGTTCTCGATTAGGACAACCGGGAGAGTTCCTTCCGGCGGTGGCCACTTAGGGATACCGACACGGGGAAACTGACTCAGGAACTCCTCTTTCGACTCTGACAGGGGGTTGACGTAGCAGCCCATTTCAGCCCTCCTCGACAAGAATGTCGTAAACCTGCTGCACGGTGGGGAAGATGGCGGTATGAGGCGTGAGAGCAAAGACGACCGCACCCGTTTGGTCGCCTCCCTCCGCAATACACCGGGCAGAGTAGAGTGCTTCCCCTTCCGATTTCTCCAGGAGGCACCCTACGTCGGTGTTTGCCAGGACAAAGCCGCCCATCGTGACTTTCACCACAGCGTACTTGGGGACGTTCGTTAGCGTGACAGGCATCTTACCCCTCCCTTTCGATCCAGTAGGACACCCCAACCGTGCCCATAGCGATCATACCACAGCCCTCTTCGTAAGTCGAGTCATCCTCTTGTGTCCACTCCCAAGAGGGAGACCAATCCCGACCCCTAAATGAAATCGTGGCATAATCCTTAGCCACTACCTCTTGTGCCTCTTGGAGACACGACACGACACGACACACAGGATCGACACAGCCGATTCCTTCCACAGGCTCCTAGCGACAATGCAGGGGCCACTCGCCCACTTGGGAAGTTTTTTCTTTCTTGTCATTAGTCGTCACTCCTCAGAACCCGTCGAATGGTGTCCAACTCACGAAGCGTCAGGCTCTCCCTCCACCCGTCCTGGACTTCCAGCACCGTCAAGTCAGACAGTCCAAAGCACGGTGCGTTCACGAAAACCTTTCGGAGGATGTCACGAAGAGACAGGGCCTCCGCAGAAAGCTCCTGAATCACCTCCATCGCGTCATCAATTCGCTTCCCGTACATACCGCCTCCCTTCTCGACTTGACGGTACCGTCAAGTCAGACAGTTTAGTCAAGTCTCAGTCCCACCCGTTCCGCGTCTTGGTCACCTCGCTCACGACCCCCACCTCTTCTCCCGTGAGGCTCTTGAACCCCTCCCTGTCGAAAGCGAGACGCTTCTTCCTGTCGTCGTACATGAAGCACTTGGCGACGATGGTACGGAGGTAAGTCAGCTCGGCAGCGTCGGAAAGCTCCGACTCCCACCTCCCCGTGTCCTCCGCCCAAACCGCCCGACCCTCGCACAGGCCCTCGACCAGATCCTTGATCTTCACGAGCCCGACGTTACGGAACCCCTCCTGATACCGGAGGTACTTGATAGCCTCGATCTTCCCGCACTCCCGGAAGATTGCGAGAACCTTGTTTCTGAGGTTGTCTGTCTTGGCGATCATATCGTCTCCTCTCAGGACAGGTAGAGAACCTTGATTGGGGTGTCCACTTCCAAGCTCCGCTCCTGTGCCTCTCTCAGGACTTCCATCTTGATCCTCTTGGAGATCACGCTACGGGAAGAGCCCGGAGCAAAGCTGACGTACTTCGTTCTGTGAGGAGTACCCTTCTCTGAGAACTCCAGCCTCATGTACCCCTCTTTCTTGCAGACGTAGGCGGAAGCGAGCAGTCCCGTGTCCTCACTCATCCGAACATCTCCTCTTCCTTGCGGGCGTCGTACTCCGCGTCCGCCCAGTCCTCTTCGTCACGATCCATCTGGCGCTCCGCCTCTCCGATGGCCTCCCGCTCGTCGTCCTCGTCAAACTCGGGCCACTCGTGGGGCTCCAGCTTGGTCAGGTGCCCGCCCTCCCCGACCCGGTAGACGTTCAGGAACTCCAACTCTTCCTCGGCCTCGTAGCAGTCCTCGGGACGGCCAGAGTACCGACCCGGACGATAGCTGTAAGTGAACCCGACCAGGAACCGCTCAGACTCCCCTGTCTCTTCGTCCCACCGCGAGAACTCCCACTCGAACTCGGCCATGTCTCGTTCCTCCCTTCGATTACGAATCTAGCATAACCTTTACTGCCTGTCAACCCCTCTGGACGCATTCCAGCCGCAACCCCTCCCACTTGGCGGTGAACGAGGCCAACTCATAGGCGAAGTCAGGGTACTCATCCTCCCGAAGGTTCCGGGGAATCGTATGGGAGCTACCCCCATGCCACCCCCCGAACTCGTCGGAGTAGTGGAGGATGATGAGATAGGGAGTCACCTCCCACTTCACGAAGAGCTTGGTAGCCTGTCCCATGCTGTGCCTCCCTTCGGATGCCATCCTAACACAACCCAACCCCCCGTCTACTACCCAATCGGGTAGGTACCCACAACAAACGTAACGGAATACCAAAAACCCCACAAAGGCAAACCCCCCCTTTATGCGCCCCCTGTATCCTAGTGAAGGAATCGGGTACACACAGCGCCGTTCCCCCATTTTGTGCCCGGACCACAACCCTATGGCTAGAGCCCCACAAGCGACCACAGGAGCCTCCGTTATGGGGGCCGTTCGTTTTGCCGTCGGCTTCGATACCGAGCCTCTACTACAGTCCTTCTCTCAGGGGAGTGAGGGTGTCCTCTCCATGCTGGGGGCGTTCCAGAAGATCGCAGAGGGGCAGGTAGGTGCGGTAGACGCCCAACTCAAATCGACACTCGGGGATATCCACTCCGGCCTACAGTCCCTCGCTTCCATTCTGCATGAGAGAGGCGTCGAGTCCCTTGGGGTGCTAGACTCCCTGGCAGGGAGAGAGGCATTCGCCAAAGACTATGCCAAACGCATGGGGAGGGATATCACCCTCCTCTCCCAAGCGGAGATCAAAGACCTATACGAAGAGGCGAGGGCTCAGCAAGTCAAACTATCCAATAATTTGGAGCGGGTCACAAGTCAGGCCCGTGAGTTTGAGGACTCGTTCAAGCGGGCCGCTGTCTCTTCTCGTGAGATAGCGGACGACATGGACGGAACCTCCGAGAGGGGGGGTTTCGGGGGTCGCCGTGGGGGTTCGTATGGTAGGGGGATGGGGGAAGAATCACCTACCGACAAGTTGATTCGCGCTATCCAGGATCTCCCCGACAAGATCGTGAAATCGTCTCCCTGGATGGCGGCTCTAGCGGCTGACCAGGACTACTACAAGGCCAAGCGGCTGAATGTAGAAGGGGGGATGAGCGAAGCGGAGGTGAAGAAGCTCGTTGGCCCCGTTGCACGCTCTCTCCAAGCGGAAAAAGGTTTTCTCTACGACAACGACCTGTACCAGCAGCTACTCCGAGACCTCGTAATCATCGGGGACAGGCGCAACCTAGCTGATATTGAGGCAGCGGGTAGGGTGGGGATGATGCTTCACACAGCCCTAGGGGTTGCGGCTCCAGAGGCTATCTCCACGCTCAATACGTTGAATCGTGACCTCAAAATCAGCTTCGACAAGGCTCCTGAGATGCTGGCTACGGCTCAGAAGCTCGCTCAGCAGACGACGAAATCCTCTGCCGAGATTATGAAGGGTATGGTAGAATCGGCTGACTATGTTCGCCGCCTGTCTCGGGAAGAGCGGATGGGCACGATGCAGGAAATCGCTGCTACCGTCGCAGCCTTCGACCAAGCGGGGCAGAGCCTCCGCACCTCCGAAGTGACGGATATGCTAAAGAAGTTTTCTGCGGGTGCTTACGGTGGTCAGGACAGCGCCATGTCTACCGCCAAGATGGCATCCTTCCTGGGTATGTCCACCCAGGAGCTATCCATGATGGCTCGGCAGGGCAAGTCCTCTGAAATCTACGATAGGATCACTCAGGAAGTCCAGCAGAGGTTCCAGGGGGTGGAAAGAACCTCTGACCAGTTCCAGATGCTCCTCTACCAGATGCTCCCGCAACTGTCCGGGATGAAGTCAGACGACATCCTGAAGATGTTAGAGGTGGGGGAGACACAGAAGAAAGACGCGACGAAAACCGCCTCGCAGCTAAAGACGGAGACAGTCCTCACGGGGGCAGAACCAACAGAGCCTATCGAGGATGCCTTGACCACTAGCACGAAGCGGTGGGCCAATATGACGGGGGCCTTGTTCAGGGATATGGGAAGCACAATCCAACGGATTGTAGACGGGCCGCTCCAGAAGTTCTCTGACCTCTCTACCTCCCTGGCACAGCAATGGCTCAATGCTCCGCAGGGGGTGAGGGATACTGCCAACGTACTGAGCAGTATCGCCCTCATGTACTTCGGTAAGGACATCGGTAAGGCGGTCATGTGGCCCCTGAAAAAACTCTTTGCGGCGGGTGGTGTCCAAAAGGCGACTACTGCACTCGGGAAGCTCTTCGGGTTAGGTGCCACACCGGCAGCTACCACAACAGCGGCCACAACAGCACGGATGGCTAAGTCAACGGGCGACCTTTCCCGTAGCCTCATGGGTATGACACCGAAAATTGTAACCGCTAGCTCGAAGCTCTCTACTTTCGGACGTATCGTATCCGGTTTCCGGTGGGGCTCTCTCTTGACGGGCATGAAGTGGCTTGGTAAGGCGAGTGGTGTCGGTATCGTCATTGGGTTGATAGGGGAAGCCGTTATCGGATTCGGCAAGTCCCTGTGGGAAGCCGGTGGAAAAACGGACGGCTTCATTGGCCGGGCAAAGAGAGTCAAGAACGTCCTAGAGGGGTTGGGAGTCGCAATCTGGGAGAAGCTAGGTAAGGCGTTCAAGTGGGTAGTAGACGACTGGAAAAAGGGTCTAGCTGAGCTAAAGGGGCATTGGGAAACTTTCACGACATGGATAACCGGAGCGTTCGATAAGTACCTCGGACCTCTCTGGGAGAAAGTGTCGTCCCTGTACAAGATCGTCACGAAGCCGTTGAAGGGTGCAGCGGACTGGGTATCCGAGAGGGTAGTGGCCGGGTTTGATGCGACGATGGACTCCCTCTCTGGCTTTGAGAAAGTCGGTGCGGATCGGTCAGCAGCTAGGGCAGCGGCGAGGAACACTCCAGCAACCGTAGAGCAGGGTACTACCCCCCCTAACCTAGCTACGTCGCTAGGACGGCCAATGGGCGACCTATCCGGCATCCGGGGCGGTAAGTGGTGGGATACGATCCAACAGCACAGTCATATTGACCCCATGCTCGCTATGGCGATGATGCAGCAGGAATCAGGCGGAGATCCTAACGCAGTATCCGGTGCCGGTGCCAGGGGCCTATTCCAGATCATGCCAGGGACGGGAAAGGATCTAGGGCTCCACAGGGATCAAGACTTCTTCGACCCCGCCAAGTCCACAGAGGCCGGGACGCGCTACTTTAAGCAACTCCTCCAACAGTTTGGATCGGTCGAGGTTGCTCTTGCGGCTTACAACGCTGGCCCGAATTCCAAGGCGGTGCGTAGGTACGCTCAGACGGGCGACCTTTCTGTCCTGCCGAAGGAAACGCAAGCCTATGTCCCCAAGATCATGGGTAGGTACGCGGATATCCAGGACAAGCTCGGGGGTGAGGGATTCGGGGCTGACCAGATCGCTTCTCTGAGAGAGACGACTTCCGGCCTAGAGCAGACAGAGGTTGTCGAGGCGGTACGATCTACGGGAGGGACACAAGCGAACCTGCTAGAGCAGATCCTAGCTGTCCTGACCACTACCGTCGCTGCAAACCCTGTAAGTAACACTTTCCAGCGGTCAGCTTTCGCAGAGGCGACCGATTCGATAGCGGCATTCGGGAGGTAACCTGTGTCATTCGCTGCAAGGGCCGTTCGTCGGCATATTTGGGTTAAGGATATCGAGACGGGCGATAAGATGGAAGCCCACGCCATTATGGCTAACTATACGGACTCCAAGACTCCGACTTGGACGCCTACGAACATCATTGGCCGAAGCTCTCCGATCTACGGGTACAGTTACTCGGGTAGCAGGACGTTGAACTACACCTTCAACTTCCACACTTCCGTCGAGCAAGAGGACGACACGACCCCGGAGGACGTAAAGAAGGCGTGTGACTTCTTTCTTTCCCTAGCCTACCCTGACTACAGCGGCGGAGCTATCAAGCCTCCCCACCGTGTTCTCGTGCATATCGGGAATCAGGTATCGTTCACCGCCATTGTCGGATCGGTTTCTGTGACATACTCTGACCCCTACGACGTTCACACCGGGTTGGCCTACAATGCCAAGGTGACCGTTTCATTCAGCGAAGTAGACGACATCCCGAAGGGCTATGAGGAGGTTCGCATGGGCATGACACAGGCAGGGCTAGCATGACAGACGAACTAATCCCGACGAAGAAGCTGTACCCCGACGGAACCTCCCGATTCAGGAGGTGGCCTATCCTGTTTGATGACGACCAGGAGTTCTTCGCCACCTACTACTCTCACGAGTACCCCTACTCCGCTGAGGACAAGTACCACGAGGTAGGGTCGGGGGAAGAGGGTCGGCTTGACCTGATAGCCCACGAGTATTACGGCTCCGCCCTCCTGTGGTGGGTAGTGGCAGAGGCGAACGAGATTTTCCACCCCTTCAAGGACGTAGTATCCGGCAAGGTGCTGAGGATACCGTCCACGAACTACGTCTTTGGGACGAGGCTCGCCTAAACCCGAAGCGCCCCCACAACTTGACTTTTACGATACCACATGATAGGCTTCATGCCGTCGTGGAGGTATTCGTATGCAGAAGATCCCCTACCTGTGCCCCTGTTGCGCGGAAGAGTCAGACGGTCCCGCAATCCAAGTCCTCTATCCCTGTAGCTACCCCTGGGCGTGCGCCAAGTGTGGGGAGGAGTACCACGTAATCATCGAGTTCAGGAAAAAAGTGGGGCCGATCTACGCCGGGTACGGTGGTACCACCTACGTCTACGACTCGGTTCTACGGCCAGCCGCCAAGGACTCCGCCTTGCCCCCCACGGAGGGTGACAAGGGATGACACTACCCCGAGAGAGGAAGCGGGCGATTAGCCTCTTAAGAGAGGCATCATTCCGAATCTTCCATGCGACAGCACGAGCTAGGCTCCACCCGAAAACAAAATTTGTCAAGGTGCCCATCGAGCTACTTGACAACCTCTTCCTCGCCCTGAGACACTACCCAATGGACTGCGAGGTCGAAATGTTCTGGAGGGAAGGCGATGGCGAAGCGAGAGACGGGTAGACGGTCGGAGGAGTGCAACGGTTTCGTGAACTTCCCTGTTCACGATCCCCGCTACGAGAACTCCCGAGAGGGGGGTATGTTTGTCATGGCGATTGTCCTGGAGGAAGAGGACTTCGACAGTCGGTGGCCCATCTGCTGTGGTGGGTACAGCTACATTGCGATGGCCGAATCCCTGATTGACGACAGCGAGAACCCTAAGCCGAAGCCGACGGAGGCCCCACAAGGGCTAGAGGACTTGGACAGGGATCGGGAAGCGCACGATGCCTGGGAGGGGCAGCTTTTCCCCTTCATGCGGAACAACAGCCCCAAGATCGCTTGCTCCCTGGAGAGGTACATTTCCGTTCCTCTGTTGGCCTCTGTCCTCTTGGGGACAACCGGATGGTCGGGGTGGGATGATGACAAGGGGAGGTACTGGGTAGCTACCCGACACGACCTGACACCCGAGGGGCTTGGCATTGTGACCGCCCTGGAGGCTCTGTACGGGAAGAAGGTTCACCTCCTAACGTGGTTGGACACCTAATGAGAAAGCCCTACTACGTGCCTATGGCGATCCACAAGTGGGAGGAGTTTTTTACCTCCCTTCTCCCCCTCCCTGTGCGAGGTCCGGGTGTGGGAGCGTTGCTCGTGTACGAAACGAGGGAAGAGGCTGAGGCCGAATTCCCAGATCACGGAATCCTGGTAATAGAACAGGAAACCCCAGACGAGGAGACAAAAAATGGCTAAGGTGAGCAAGACGTACAAGCTAGAGCTTTCCGACACGCTTGATCCGATTTCCGTGTATGCACACCCTGGAGAGGACGGCCTCATATGCCTACAGCAGGGGGGAGAGGTTATCAGTATCTCTCTCGCTGACCTAACCGACTTGCAGCGGGCTCTTACCTACGTGGCTCGTGACATGAAGCGTGGGGCGGATGAGGCGTAGCATTCTCCGGCGCGTGCTGGAGTGGGTGACAAAAAACGTCGCCTATGGTTCCTGGCACAAGCATTGGAGGGGTGCCTACTTACATTGCGTCCACCCCCGGTACTGCGTTCGGGTCTACCTGTGGGGTGTTGACTGGCACAGAAAGGGTTTCCCATGACGGCGATGAGAGTCGCATTCCAGACTTTGGATGGGGTTACCGGGGTGGAGACGCTTTCGCTTGTAACGCCCCCTCCACAGTTGCTCATCCGAGCGTGCCGGGTCTCTCCACACTTTCAGTCCGGGCTTGTGGGGAAAGACGAGGAGGTGCCGTTTCCGGTTAGACGGTACGCACTCGTGCCCCACCAGTTACAACCTACGGTACCCACAGACGGAATCGTGGATGCGTTTTATCGGGAACTTCCGGGTTGACACTACGGGAAAGTTACGGTAGTGTCTCAGGTGAAGGGAGGGCAAGTCGTGAGCGGAGGAACCTTCGATTACCTACAGTACCGAATGAGTGACACGGCGGATACCCTCCACGAGTTGGCGGGTAAGAACGCTGCCGAGTTCCCGAAGGAATACAACCCCAAGGTTGTGGAAAGGCTCCACCTCGTTGCAACCGTCGTGAGCCTAGCCTCTGAGTTGCTTCACGACGCGGATTGGTTCATGGCGGGGGATACCGGCAAAGAGGATATGCTCATCGACACCGATGCTACCTTGGCCAACCTGAGAACGATCCTGGAGGCCCACGGTGAGTAGACCCTCTGCCAGATACCTGGAGGACAGGGTTCGCCTCTTGGAGGAGGAGTTGGAGGCCGTGACGGAGGAGAACCGAATCCTACGGGAACAAATCCAATTCCTTGGATACAATGAGGATGGGTGCCTGGAGATCGAGAGTCTGACGGCCTACACTTTTGTCAGTCGGGGGAAGGCACCCTCCCGGCTACGGTTTTGAGGGGAACGTATGCCACGCGGAAGGGAAAAGACCCTAGACCCTGTTGCAGTCACTCACCCGACTCAGGGGCCGCTTGCCGTAGTGAGTAGGAACCCTCACGAGTACGATATCGACGCCCCTCGTGGTGAACATAGGTTAGGGTACGACAAGTGGGACGCCCTTGCCACGGTTTACGGCTCCGACGACAACATGGAGATCGGGGATGCTGTTGCGCTTGCAACCGCTACGCTCTTTGCTGCGGCTTTCGACCTCCTACAGGCGTGTGTGAACGCTTCATGGCTCCTAGACGACCTCGCACACCCACCAATGACTACGGGGGTGGCAGACACAAGAAAGAAAATCCTCCTCGTGGTCAGACAGCTTGATGCTGCCATCGAGAAAGCCGCGCCGTACCGTGAGGACGCTAGGGGGTAGCATGGACTGGATAAGTGAATGGGCGGAGGTGGAATCCCCGAGAAGTAAGAAGTTCAAGACGATGCCGTTTGTCGTGATTCCGAAGGATGAGGTGAGGCCGGGAGAGAACAAGCACGAGAGAGCCTACAGGGCGTGTTCTTGGCTATGGAGCTACGGCTTGTACCCGACCCCAACTTACCTCTCTATGCGCCTGTATGGTCACGAGAGCGACAACGTGAACGGGGCGGTATCCAAGGCCAGAAAGAGGTTCCTGGCAGACAGGGGTATCCCCCTAATGAAGCCCAACGGGAGGAGAATCCGTGAGTACACAGGTTAGACGATTACGGCTCGCCGCCCTTGACTCCCTGGACGAAGCCTATGCTATGATGGAGAAGCAGGGGGCCTACGAGACGGAGCCAGCAGCTAAGGTTGTTGACCTGTTGCTTGGGTCTTGTAGGAATCGAAAAGACGCGGTTAGTCTAGCTGCCAAGG